>Ga0307477_10000608_pt1 | contig 37719 bp, 30 predicted proteins | sample atmos_gasesECM2C_FD_203316 | JGI IMG/M metagenome (GOLD analysis project Ga0307477, IMG submission 203316) | Hardwood forest soil microbial communities from Morgan-Monroe State Forest, Indiana, United States - atmos_gasesECM2C_515 | ecosystem: Environmental > Terrestrial > Soil > Temperate... | reverse complement strand
TGATGGTGGCCGCGTCCGTGGCCTCGCCCGTCCCGGACACCGCACTCCGCTCGGCCCGCACGGCGCGGCCCGGTGCGGGGGTCGCGGCCGCATCCATGTGCGGCAGGATAGTGGGCACCATGGACGAGCCCGCCGTGCGCCAACTGGTGGCAGACCTGCGCACCGGGGTCATCGACCCCGACGAAGCGGTGGCGCGGCTGCGCCGGCTCCCGTTCGTGGACCTTGGATTCGCTCGGGTGGACCATCATCGAGCGCTCCGCCAGCGCGCCGGCGAAGCCGTCTTTGCGCCCGGGAAGACGGCCGGTCAGTGTGCGGGCATCGTCGCCGAGCTGCTGGGCGAGCCAGCCGACACGCCGGTGATGTTGACGCGCGCCGACCCCGTGCAGGTGGCGGCGGCCCTCGAGGCGGCACCCGGGGGCGAAGTCAGCGCGCACGGCAAGCTCGCGACGGTGGTATGGCGGAGGGCTCCCGCTCGCCCGGGCAGGATCCTGGTGGTGACGGCCGGCACCGCCGACCTCCCCGTGGCGGAAGAGTGTTCGGCGGTCCTGCGCGCCTTCGGGTTCGAGCCCACGCTGCTGGCGGACTGCGGCGTGGCCGGGGTGCATCGAATCCTCGCCTCCGTCGACGAGCTCGCTGATGCCGACGCCGTGGTGGTGGTGGCCGGGATGGAAGGCGCGCTGGCCAGCCTGGTCGCCGGCATCACGCCGGCGCCCGTGATCGGTGTGCCTGTGTCCACCGGCTACGGCTCGGCCCTTGAAGGGATCACGGCGCTGCTGGCCATGCACGCCTCGTGCGCCGCGGGTCTGACCGTGGTCGGGATCGACAACGGATTCGGTGCAGCGTGCGCGGTCGCCCGGATGTTGCCGTGAGTCCCGGCGGTGTTGGTCCCGACGGCGCTTCTGGGCCATCGCCGGGCCCGCAGGTGGACGGGCAGGCCGGCACCAAGGCAGGCGCGTGGTTCCACTGCTTCGCCGGCATCGCGGGGGACATGGCGCTCGGCAGTCTCCTGGACGCGGGCGCCGACCTCGACGAGGTGCGGGTGCTCCTCGAGCGCCTGCCGCTCTCCGGTTGGCACCTTCGTGCCGAGCCTGTCCTGCGCGCCGGCATCGCCGCCACTCGGGCCGTGGTGGATGTGAGCGACGACGTCGTCGTCCGCACCTACGGCCACATCGTCGGCTTGATCGAGGAGGCGCGACTTCCCGAGCGGGTGGCGCGCCGTGCGCTCGACACCTTCGCCAGGTTGGCTGAGGTCGAGGGACGGCTGCACCGGCGGGCCCCCGAGCAGGTGCACTTCCACGAGCTCGGGTCGCACGACACCGTCGTCGACGTCGTCGGCACGGCCGCCGCACTCGAGGTTCTCTCGATCGACGAGATCGCCGCTTCGGCGGTGGCAACGGGAACGGGCACGGTCCGGAGCGCGCACGGGTTCCTGCCGAATCCTTCGCCCGCCGTCGTCCAGCTGCTGCACGGCATCCCGACGTGGGGGCGCGACATCGCCGTCGAGCTCACCACGCCCACCGGTGCGGCCATCCTCGCCGCCATGGCCGGGTCGTTCGGGCCGCTGCCGCCCATGCGGATCACGGCCACCGGCTTCGGAGCCGGCAGCCGAGAGCTCGACGGCCTCCCGAACTGCACCCAGGTGGTCGTGGGCGAGATCTTGGCGGCGGGACATGTTCCCGGTCAGCCGGTGATGCTCCTCGAGACGAACCTCGACGACGCGACGGGGGAGGTTCTCGCTCACACCGTCGAGGCGCTCCTCACCGCAGGTGCACACGATGCGTGGATTACGCCCGTGCTCATGAAGAAGGGCCGGCCGGGCCACACCGTGAGCGCCCTCGTCGACCCGGCACTCATGGAGTCGGTGCGAGCCGTGCTCCAGGCGGAGACCGGGAGCCTGGGTGTGCGTGGCGCGGTCCTGGAACGTTGGCCTTCATCTCGTGTCGTCACCCGGGTGGACGTCGAGGGTGAGCCCGTGCGAGTGAAGGTGAGCCCGGGACGAATCAAGGTCGAGCAGGGCGACGCGGCACGCGTCGCGGCGCGCCGCGACCTGCCATTGCGCGAGGTGCTCTACCGGGCCGAGACCGAGTGGCGCCGCCACGGGGGCGGCGGCCCCGGCGAAGACGTACCGCCCCGAACCCCGCCCGAGACACCGGCGCCGGCGTGACGGGCATGGAAGGGAGTCGCGACCGTGGACAACCGCCGCGTGATCCCGAGACGTGGACCGACGAGCAGTGGCTGGCGTGGCTCGAAGCCACCGACGAGGACCCGCCGGGGAAGGCCTCGACCGACTCGAAGCGAACACGGCGCCGCCCGACAGGCGGGCTCGGCGCCGCGATGCTCGGGCTGCGCGACGCGCTCTATGGCCGGGTCGACGACGACGTCGTGATCGTGGCCGACGGCGGTGGGGACCCGCCCGCCGACGACGCCCCGCTCGTTCATCTCGACCCTGAGCACCCCGAACGCTCTGAGGTGGTCGTCGGGCGCCGCCGCCGGCCCGCAGCTCCGCCGTAATCCGCTGCGAGCAGGTCAGGCGGTCCGCATGGCGAGCGCCAAGGTGCGGCCGGATGTCGCCCGTGCCAACATGGCGCGTGATGGTGGAGGCGGCACACCAGGAGGCTGGGAGCGCGCCCGCGCCCCAACCTGAATCGCACGCCCTGGGCGCCCTGTCGCCCCGTGCGCTCGCTCCTCAGATCCTGACGGGGGGCGTCGCCCCGTTTGTCGTGTACCTGATCGCCCGCCACGCGGGGATGGCGGATGCTTCGGCCCTGGCGCTTTCGTCGGTGCCTCCTGCGTTGTCGGTCCTCGGCAGCTGGGCGTGGCGGCGACGGCTCGATCCCATCGGGACGATCGCGCTCATCAGCATCGGGGCCGGGCTCGTCGCCATGGGACTCCTGCACGGCAGCGAGATCATGCTGAAGATGCGCGAGTCGGTGGTGACCGGCCTCTTCGGTCTCATCTGTTTGGTCACCCTGGTCGCGCCGGTCAAGCCCGCCATGTTCGTCATGGGGCGAGCCCTGACGGGAGGCGCCGACAAAGACCGCGTGGCGGAGTTCGACGGCCTGTGGGAGGTGCCCGAAGCGCGCCATACATTCGTCGTGCTCACCGCGGTGTGGGGTATCGCCCTCGTGGCCGAAGCTGGGGTGCGAGCCGTCCTGGCACTGACGCTCACGACGGGCACGTTCCTGGCAGTGACTCCCGTCGTCGGCTGGACCGTTATCGGGAGCTTGATCTACTTCACCATCACCTACGTACGCGCCCGGCGCCGGGATACGCTCGGGGTGCTGAGCGGCGGTGCCCGAAGCCCACAGCCCCTTCCCTGAACGCAACGAGTCCGCGGGGGCGCCAGGCCGCCGGCTGTCCGGTCGGAATCGACTCTCGGTCGGCGGTTGGAGCACACACGGAGGACGCGTGCGACCTCGACGGCGTTGGCATCGGCGACTCGGCCTCCTCGGGGCTCTCCTCGTTGCTTCCTTGGTGGCGTCATGTGGGCAAGGGGAGCCGCCCCCCGAACGGGTGAGCGGGGGTCCCACCGGCTCGTACATCGTGCCGGCCGGGATCCACAAGATCCGTCACATCGTCGTGATCATGCAGGAGAACCGGTCTTTCGACACGTACTTCGGCACGTATCCCGGCGCGGACGGCTTGCCGATGGGCAACGGAGCACCGAGCGGGTGCGTGCCCGACCCGCACACCGGCCAATGCGTCGCACCGTTCGCTGACCATGCGGACGTCAACGGCGGGGGACCGCACGGCCAGGCAAGCGCCGCCGCCGACATCAACGGCGGACGGATGGACGGGTTCATCGCCCAGGTCCTGAACGCCCGCCACAACTGTGCCAACCCCGACGATCCGGGGTGCACGGCGTCGGTACGACCCGACGTCATGGGGTATCACACCCAGGGGGACATTCCGAACTACTGGACCTACGCGCGTGACTTCGTCCTCCAGGACCACATGTTCGAGCCGAACGCGTCGTGGAGCCTGCCCGAGCACCTCTTCATGGTGTCGGAGTGGTCGGCGAACTGCCGGCGCCACAATGTCCCCTCGAGTTGCGTCAACGACGTGCAGTCACCCGGGATCCCGCCGGCTGGGCCGGCCATGTACAACGGCGCGACGCGCGCCAGTCCCTTCTACGCCTGGACCGACCTCACGTATCTGCTCTACAAGCAGCACGTGTCGTGGCGCTACTACGTCGTGTCGGGCACGGAGCCTGACTGCCAGAACGACGCCGCGCTGTCGTGCGCGCCAGTGGACCAGCGAGCCAACACCCCCGGCATTTGGAATCCGTTGCCCTTCTTCGACACCGTCAAGGCCGACGGGCAGCTGGGCAACATCCAGTCGGTCGACCGGTTCTACGCCGCGGCCCGTGGCGGGACCCTGCCGGCCGTGACGTGGGTGGTGCCGTCGGGCGCCGTCAGCGAACACCCTCCCGCCGCGGTCAGCCGGGGCCAGTCCTACGTCACGAGCCTCGTCAACGCGGTGATGCACGGCCCCGACTGGAAGTCCTCTGCCATCTTCCTGGCGTGGGACGACTGGGGCGGGTTCTACGACCACCTGGCACCGCCCGGGGTCGATCAAAACGGCTACGGCCTGCGGGTCCCCGGCCTCGTGATCAGCCCGTACGCCCGCACCGGATACGTGGACCACCAGACGCTGAGCTTCGACGCCTACGACAAGTTCATCGAGGACGACTTCCTGCACGGCCAGCGCCTCGATCCCCGAAGCGACGGCCGGGCAGACCCGCGTCCCACGGTCAGGGAGCAGGTGCGCCTCCTCGGCAACCTCGTGAACGACTTCGACTTCTCCCAGGCTCCGCTGTCGCCGGTCTTCCTGCCCGTGCATCCCCGCACCACGCTTACCGGTCCCACCGCAACGGTCCCGCCGCCGGGGTCCTGAGACGAGGGCCTGATGCCCGTGTTCGTCGGGACCTCGGGCTGGCAGTACCGACACTGGCGGGGCCGCTTCTACCCGCAGGGCGTCGCCCAGGCCCGGTGGCTCGAGCACTACGCGGCGCGGTTTCGGACCGTCGAGGTCAACAACGCCTTCTACCGGCTCCCCGAGGTACGGACGTTCGAGGACTGGCGCGACCGCACCCCCGGCGATTTCGTCATGGCCGTGAAGGCGAGCCGTTACCTGACCCACATCCGTCGACTGCGCGCTCCGTCCGAGCCCGTGAGCCTCCTGCTCGACCGGGCGCGGCACCTCGGCCCGAAGCTCGGCCCCGTCCTGCTCCAACTGCCGGCCAATTTCCGGGCCGACCCCTCCGCCCTCGACGACACCCTGGCGCAATTCCCGTCATCGGTCCGGGTGGCGTTCGAACCTCGTCACGAGTCGTGGCACACCGATGCGGTCGCCGACGTCCTCTGCCGCCGCGGCGCGGCGTTCTGCCTGAGCGACACTCCCGAACGGCGTGCCCCCCTCTGGCGCACGGCGGACTGGGGGTACGTGCGCTTCCACCGCGGCCGGGCCCGGCCGTCGCCGTGCTATGGCCGCGCCGCCTTGCGGTCCTGGGCCGAGCGCGTGGCCGAGTTGTTCGGCTCGGGCGCAGACGTCTTTGCCTATTTCAACAACGACGAGTGCGCGTGCGCGCTCCGAGACGCGCGGCTCTTCGCGCTCGCCCTCTCCCGGGTGGGGCTGGAGCCGACCCGGGTCCCGGCGCGGCGCGACGTCCGTGTCTGCGGTCAAGAGACGTGATCGCCGTTTGAGCGTTGGCCCCACTACCCGTGGGACCTTCAGCCGGTGTGACGAGCGGTCCAGGCGAGGAGCGCCTCGCGGGGCCACGCGTTGACGATCCGCTCCGGCGGGACCTCGGCCTCGGCCGCTTTCCTGCAGCCATTGCCCAGCCACTCGAGCTGGCCCGGTGCGTGGGCGTCGGTGTCGATCGACACCAGGCATCCCGCGGCCACCGCGGCGCGCAGGAGCGGCTCGGGAGGGTCGAGTCGCTCGGGACGCGAGTTGATTTCGACCGCGGTGCCGGTGCGCGCACACGCGTCGAACACCGCGTCCTGGTCGAAGCGCGACTCGGGGCGGCCCCGGCCCACCAGGATGCGCCCGGTGCAGTGGCCCAGGATGTCGGTGTGGGGGCTGTCGATGGCGGCCACCATGCGTGCTGTCATGGGCTCGGGATCCATCCGCAACTTCGAGTGCACGCTCGCCACCACGACGTCGAGCCGCGCCAGGAGCTCGGGCTCCTGATCGAGGGACCCGTCCTCCAAGATGTCGACTTCGATCCCGGTGAGGATACGGAACGGCTCGAGCTCTTCGTTGAGCGCGGCGACGACCTCCAGCTGGCGGCGGAGGCGCTCGGGGTCGAGACCGTGCGCCACGGTCAGGCGCGGACTGTGGTCGGTCAAGGCGAGATAGTCGTGCCCGAGCGCCCGGGCCGCCTCGGCCATCTCCCGGATTGGACTGCCGCCGTCGGACCAGTCGGAGTGACTGTGACAATCGCCTCGAAGCTGCTGTCGCAGCTCGAGCGCGCCGCCTTCGAGGTCGGCTCGCCCCTCTGCCTTCTCCTCCTCTTCGAGGTGTCGCAGGTAGTCGGGAACCTCTCCCGCTACCGCCTCGGCGATGACGCGGGCGGTGGTGTCCCCGACCCCGGGGAGACGGGCCAGCCGGCCCGACGCCGCTAGTTTCGCCAACGTCTCGTCTTCGACTTCGTCCACGGCGGCCGCGGCGCGCCGGAACGCCCGGACCTTGTAGGACTCGGCTCGCCGGGACTCGAGGAGATAGGCGATGCGCCGCAGGGCCTCGGAGGGGTCCACGACGGCGAGGCTACCCATCTGCGCGCGCCGGCCTCCGCGGGCCGCGGTGGGACCCGTTGCCGCGCTCACCTGCGGCGGTTCGCGAGCTATCCGTGCCACCATGAGCCATGGCCGGGTCCGCTTCGGGGATCAACATCGAGGTCGACGGCCACACCCTGACGATCTCCAATCCCGACAAGGTCTTCTTCTCGGCTCGAGGTGAGACCAAGCTCGACCTCGTCCGCTACTACTTCGCGGTGGCCCCGGGCGCGTTGCGGGGTGTACGCGAGCGACCCACGGTGTTGAAGCGGTTTCCGGACGGGGCGGAGGGCGACTTCTTCTACCAGAAGCGTGTGCCCGCCCACCGCCCACCGTGGCTCGAGACGGTGACGGTCACCTTTCCGAGCGGGCGGAGCGCCCAGGAGCTGTGCCCGGTCGACACGGCCCACATCCTGTGGGCGGTCAACCTTGGCTGCCTGGACCTCAACCCGTGGCCGGTGCGTCGCTCGGACGTCGACCATCCGGACGAGCTACGGATCGACCTCGATCCTCAGCCCGAAGTCCCATTCTCCGCCGTCCGCCGGGTCGCACTCGAAGCCCGGGCCGTCCTGGAGGAGCACGGGCTCGTCGGTTTTCCCAAGACCTCTGGTTCGCGCGGCATGCACGTCAACGTGCGCATCGAGACGCGCTGGGGGTTCACCGAGGTTCGCCGGGCTGCGCTGGCCCTCGCCCGTGAGGTGGAACGCCGGCTCCCCGACGTCGCGACTTCGGCGTGGTGGAAGGAGCAGCGGGGGGCCCGGGTGTTCATCGACTACAACCAGAACGCGCGGGACCGCACGGTCGCCTCGGCCTACTCGGTGCGGTCCAACCCCGAGGCCCGGGTGTCGTGTCCGGTGGAGTGGGACGAGGTCGCCGACGTGGAGCCGGGGGACCTGACCATCGCCACCGTCCCGGCCCGCTTCGCGTCCCGGGGAGACCCGGCCGCCCCGATCGACGACTCAGGGGGCGATCTCAGCGCCCTGCTCGACCTGGCCCACCGCGATGAGGTCGAGGGACTGGGCGACGCCCCGTGGCCCCCGCACTTCGCCAAGCAACGGGGCGAGCCCCACCGCGCCGCGCCGAGCCGGTCGCGCCGTCGCGACGCATGAGCGTCACGCTTTGAACACCGCGTCGAGCTCCTCGGGGACGACCGTTTCGAGTTGGGCGTAGGTGCACGACTCCGGCCGTCGGTCGGGGCGCCAGCGCCGGAATGTCGTCCCGTGCCGGAAGCGATCGCCCTGGAGGTGGTCGTAGGCGACCTCGCACACGAGCTCGGGACGGACCGGCTCCCATCGCAGGTCCTTCGCCGCGTTCCACCGTGACGGCGTCCCCGGCATGCGCCCCGCCTCGACCGCGGCCATCTCGTACTCGGCCCACGCGGCCCAGGGGTGCCCGTCGAGCGACGACATGCGCAGAGGAGCGAGTTCGTCCACCAGCTCGCGGCGGCGTGCTTGGGTGAACGACGCCGCCACGCCGACGTGGTGCAGGACGCCGGCGTCGTCGTAGAGACCCAACAGGAGCGAGCCGATCACGCCGCCTGCCTTGTGCCACCGGAACCCCGCCACGACGCAGTCGGCGGTGCGTTCGTGCTTCACCTTGACCATGGCTCGTTCGCCCTCGCGGTAGGTGAGGTCCCCGCGCTTGGCCACCACCCCGTCGAGTCCCGCTCCCTCGAAGCGTGCGAACCAGTCCCGGGCGACATCGGGGTCGGCGGTGGCCGGGGTGAGGTGGATCGGCGCGCTCGCCGTCCCGAGCGCCTCCTCGAGGCGTCGTCGCCGTTCGTGGAACGGGACCGGTCGCAGGTCGGTGTCGTCGACGGCGAGGAGGTCGAAGGCGACGAACGACGCCGGCGTCGTCGACGCCAGCAGCGCGACGCGCGACGCGGCGGGATGGATGCGCTGCAGAAGTGCTTCAAAGTCCAACCCACCTGCGCCCACGATCACGATCTCGCCGTCCACGACCGCCCGCGCCGGGAAGTGCCTGCGCATGGGGTCGAGGAGCTCAGGGAAGTACCGCGTCAACGGACGCTCGTTACGACTGCCGAGCTCGATCTCGTCCCCGTCGCGGAAGGCTACGCAGCGAAACCCGTCCCACTTCGGCTCGTACACGAGCCCCTCACCGGTGGGCAGGGTGCGCGCCAGCTTTGCGAGCATGGGGGCGACCGGCGGCATCACGGGGAGCTTCATGCCCCCACGCTGCCACGCCGGGGGCCCGGTGCGCCGTCGACGCTCTCACCCGGCGCGCCGCTGCCGAGCGCCAAGCGTCACGGGCCCCGGCAACCGAGCATCGACCAGGGCCGGCTCACCCGGGCGCGATCCTGTACGCCAGGAATCCACGGAGGACACCGTGCCCAACCCCATGTTCGAATACGACGAAGGCCTCGCCGCGCTCGTCATCGACTACTGCCGTGAGCGTCTCGCGCTCAACCCGGTCCCTCTCGACTTCGGCGGCGCGAGGCACCTCTTCGACGACGTCCTGACCGGCATGATCGGCCCTACCGGGCACGACCCGCAGGCGGTGCTCGAGGTCTTCGCCGACCATCTCGCCACCGCCGTGATCTCGTGCGACAGCCCCCGCTTTCTCTCCTTCGTGCCGGCCGCCCCGACCAAGGCGGCGCTGCTGTTCGACATGGTGGTGTCGTGCTCGTCCCTGCAGGGCACGTCGTGGCTCGAGGCGGCCGGTGCCGTCGCGGCCGAGAACCAGGCGCTCCGTGTGCTGGCCGACCTGGCCGGGTTTCCCCGCGGCGCGGGCGGCTGCTTCGTCCAGGGGGGTTCGATCGGCAACCTGTCCGCCCTGGCGGTGGCTCGCGAGACGGCCTTGGCGACACATCCCGGAGCAGCTCGCCGACCGCTCATGGCGGTGAGCGAGGAGGTCCACGCCTCGGTCCGAAACGCACTGCGCATCCTGCGGGTCGAGCCCTTGGAAGTGGCGTCGGTCGACCATCGCATGACCGGTGGCGCGCTACGCGAGGCGCTCGCGTCGGCCCCGGACCCCGACGACGTCGTCGGGGTCGTGGCCACGGCGGGCACGACGAACGCGGGACTCGTCGACGACCTCGACGGCGTGGCAGAGGTGTGTGTTGAGCGTGGCGTGTGGTTGCACGTGGACGCCGCCTACGGCGGCGCGGGATTGTTCAGTCCCTCTGTGCGCCACCTCTTCGCCGGAATCGAACGGGCGGACTCGCTCATCGTCGACCCGCACAAGTGGCTGTTCGCGCCGTTCGACTGTGCCGCACTCGTGTACCGCGAGCCGGAGCTCGCCAAGTCGGTTCACGCCCAGGAAGCCGCTTACCTCGACGTGATCCATGACGATGCAGGCCCGGCATGGAACCCGAGCGACTACGCCATCCACCTCACCCGCCGGGCACGCGGTCTGCCGCTGTGGTTCTCCCTCGCCGTGCACGGCACCGATCTCTACCGCGACGCGGTCGAGGCGGCGCTGTCGATGGCTCGGCAGAGCGCCGAGCTGATCGCCGAGACGGCCCACCTCGAGCTGGTCCGTGAGCCGGAGCTGTCGATCGTCCTGTTCCGCCGTCGGGGGTGGGACCGCACCGACTATCGCAACTGGTCGCGTGAGCTGCTGGCGAGCCAGGTCGGGTTCGTCACGCCCACGACATGGGAGGGCGAGACCTGCGCGCGGCTCGCCTTTCTGCATCCCGGCACGACCCTCGCCATGGTCGAGGAGATCGTGGCGACGATGGGGTAAGGCCCCGGGCCCGCTCGGGCTCGCCCGGCCCGGGCTGTCAGGGCGCGCCCGGCGATCCGGGCGTTTGCGGCGGTCCCGGCGTTTGTCTGGGGGGACGACGTCCCTCGAGGAGAGGGTCCCGCGCCCGGCGGGCGGGCTCCCCGGCGCGGACGCGCCGTCGCCACGCCAACCCCGACAGGGCTTCGAGGACCACCCGGTTCGCCAGGAACGCCGTCACCTCAGCGTGGTCGTACGGGGGCGACACCTCGACCACGTCGATCCCCGCCACGGGCAGCTCGGAAGTGGCTCGGCGCACGGCGTCGAGGAGCTCGCGACTGCTCAATCCTCCCGGCTCGGGGGTGCCGGTGCCCGGCGCGAGCCCCGGGTCCACGACGTCGATGTCGATTGACAGGAACACGGCGTCGCAGTCCTCGATCGACAGCGCGAACGCCTCGGTCAGGCAGTTGTCGAGCCCGCGCGCCACGATCTCGGTCATCTCGTAGCTGCGCATGCGCTGGCCCGCCATCCACGCCAGGGTGTCGGGGTCGGGCCAGTAGCCACGTAACCCGATCTGCAAGAAGCGGTCGCCTCGCACCGCGCCCGACTCGATGAGCCGGCGCATGGGCGTGCCGTGGCCCAGCAGAGACCCGAACTGGGTGTCGGCGGTGTCGGCGTGGGCGTCGAAGTGGACGACGGAGACTCGTCCCCATCCCACCACCCGGGCGACTCCGGTGACGTCGGGCAGGGCGATGGTGTGGTCACCGCCGAGGACCACGGGAACCGCGCCGGCAGAGGCCACCTGTTGCACGGCTGCCTCCAGACGCTGCAACGCCGGCTCGATCTCCCCCGGAAGCATCATCACGTCTCCCACGTCGACCACGCCGAGCTCGTCGAGCGCGTCCACGTCCAGGGCGAGGTGCGGGCGCCGCCCGTCGTGGGGCAGATAGTCGGTGAGCCGAATGGCTTGGGGCCCGAACCGGCATCCCGGCCGGTACGACGTTCCCCCGTCGAACGGCGCGCCCAGGATCACCGCCGACGCACCGGTGTACGTCGCGGGCACGCCGAGATCGGCAGCCGGCACGCCGACGAACGTCGCGTCCGGTCCGTGCATGTTCCCGATTCTCATCAGGGCCTTTCGTGACTGGGGTCGCGGTGGTGGGCGAGGCGAACGGCGCGACTACTCGAGGTCCTTCCGGTACACATTCGTCGTGCGTTGCAAGAACCCGAGCCGCAGGTAGAGGCGATTGGCGTCTTCACGCGACGGACGTGACGTCAGGTCGACCGTGCGCGCTCCCGCCGCCGCGGCGCGGTTCAGGGCGTCGAGGACCAACGCCGCCCCGACCCCCTGTCCCCGGGCGACGGGCGCGACGACCACGTCCTCTATCCAGGCCCGAACCCCGGTCGGCGCACCGAAGACGACGAGCGTCAGCGACCCGACGATGGCGGCGCTCGCATCCCGGGCCACGAGCAGCACCGTGGCCGGGGACGAGGCGATCTCGCCCAGGGCCCGGTCGGTGAGCGGCGGCGCCGAGGACGAAAGCTCGGGGATGAGCATTCGGAGGGCGTCTGAGACCTCGGGCGTCGCGGTGGTGACCTCTTCCACCACGACACTCGCTCTGCGGTCTCCTTCCGGCACGCCCGTCACGGACCGCGCATCCTACTGACGACGGGGGGGTCGATCTGATCCGCGCCGCGCCCCATGGCGTCCGTTGGTCAACCGGAGGTCGTCCCGTGGCCCAGCCCGTCGGGATGACGGTGGTCGGTGGGGCCCGGCCCGGCGTCGTCGGACTCCTCGTGAGGGTGCTCCTCGTGATGGTGATGGCGCTGCGTGTCACCGCGCCGCACCCGTTCTCCTTGCCCGTCGAGGTCGCGGCCAGCCTATGGTTCGCGGATGGCCGCGACGGCAACGCCCGAGGCGCGCGCCGCGGAAGTCGCGGCACCTCATGGCGACCGAATCCGGCCGAACATCTTGCTCGTCGTGTCGGACCAGGAACGCCAACGAGGCTGGCTGCCGCCGTCGGTCCGCCTTCCCTGGCGCGAGCGTCTCATCGCCGAAGGTCTCGAGTTCACCCGGTACTACACCCACTCCTCGCCGTGCTCGCCGAGCAGGGCGAGCCTCATGACGGGCCGGTACCTGCCGGGTCACGGCGTGGTCGACAACGTGATCATGCCCGAGCACGTCGAGCTGGACACCACCGTGCCGACGCTCGGGTCGGTGCTCCGCGACGCCGGGTATCGGACCTCGTACCTGGGAAAGTGGCACCTGTCGCAGAGCGAGCACCCCGACATGGAGGCGTACGGGTACTCGGATTGGGACGGCAACGACCGCCACTTCATGGGGTGGGCGGGGACCGGAGTGCACTTCGACCCGATCATCGCCTCGAACGCCGCACACTGGCTGCGCGAGCAGGCCGGTGAGGGACCCGGCGCGGCGCCGTGGTTTCTGACCGTGGCGTTGGTCAACCCGCACGACGTCATGTGGTACCCGGTCGACCAGCCCGGCTACGCGCACGACCATCCCGACGAGGTTGCGTCGATCCGGCGAGTCCTCGAGGCGGCTGCGTGGAAGGAGGACGATCCGCTTCCTGTCTACCGGCGCGACTACGAAGCGGTGTGCGAGGAGCTGCCCGGAAACTTCCACGATGATCTGCACACCAAGCCCGAAGCCCACCGGCAATGGCGTTGGGACCAACAGCACGGGCTGTGGGGCTACATCGACCCGACCGACATCCGGGCATGGCTGCGCCACCTCGACTACTACGTCGAGCTGCAGCGCCTCGCCGACGAGAGCCTCGGGACGGTCCTCGGCGCCCTGGAGGGCGTCGGTGGATGGGACGACACCGTGGTGATCTTCACTTCTGACCACGGTGACATGTGCGGCTCGCACGGGCTGCGGTCCAAGGGCCCCTTCGTCTACGAGGAGATCATGCGGGTGCCGCTGTACGTGCGAGTGCCGGGGACGACCCGGCCCGGTGCCCGCACCGAGGCGCTTGCGACCCACGTCGACCTCGCCGTCACGATCTGCGCCCTCGCCGGGGTCGTGCCCTCGTCGGTGCCCGACCGCGCCGGTGCGTCGCCCTCGATGCAAGGTGTCGACCTGTCCTCGGTCCTCGCCGATCCGGCCCGGTCTGCCCGGGACCACGTTCTGTTCGCGCAGGACTCGGCGCACACCCGGAACCTGAACAACGTCCGCTACGCGCTGCGAGGCTTCTTCGACGGCCGCACGAAGTACGCGCGCTACTACGGGGTGGGCGGAGGCAAGCCCTCGAGCGGGCTATGGGGAGCAGACCCGGGCACGAAGCGGTTCGACGTGGACAGCGACTTCGACGACCAGGACCACGAGTGGTACGACCACGACGCCGATCCGCTCGAGCTCGTCAACCTCGCGCACGACCGTGCCCGGCGAACCGAACTACGCGACCAGTTCGAGCGGCTGCGGACCTACGAGGCGGAGGAGATGGCGGCGAGCCGCTGAGCTCGTGCGACCGGGTCCGTCACCGGTCCCCGGGCAGGCGCACCGTCGGTACGGGCTGCGATCGCCGACGGGCCTCGGCCTCGAGCCGACGTGACAGGCGCCGGCCCTTCAGCAGAAATCCCAACGCCCGGCGCGGCAGCGCACCGGCGATGCTCCAGTCGGCCAGGGCGCGCTCCGCTCGAAACGACAGCGAGCCGTCATTGCCCGCTTCCTCGATCGTGCCGACGAACGTGCGGTTCTCCTGTCCGGTGAAGGCGTCGGGATGCGTGTGCATCGTCAGACAGGCCGGTCCCGCGTCGATGTTCGGCGCGGCCTTCCCCACAACGAGGCGAAAGCCGTCACCGGTGAGCTCGGTCTGTGTCACCGGGACGCACAAGGGGAAGCCGTTGGCGTCGACCACGGAGAGGTCGTGCAGCCCGAGCTTGCCCAGGGCGGAGCGCGCCACGTGCTGCCACGACCCGGGCGGGTCAAGCCAGGGGCTCGGCTGCTTTCCTCCCGGGGGGGGATCCGACAGCGGTGCCGCGGTGCCGTCGGGCGCGTCCCACGTGCCGAGGTGCCGGGCGAGCGCACGAGACTCCCACCATCGCATGTGCAGCGGGGTGATCTCGATCCAGATGCGTGCGAAATACCAGGCCATGCGCCGCAGAGACGCCCGGGGCGCACCCTTCGTCGCCTCGGGCAGCTTCGCCATGCTCTCGTCGACATACCGGTCCGTGTTGGCCTGCAAGTCCGTGTCGCGCACGCTCGCCAGGCCCTGGACCAGGACCACGGTCGATTCGTGCTGCGACGGCCCGATCGGGTCGGCGAACAGGAGGCAAACCCGGGGGTCGCGCCGGGCTCGCTCCGCCTTGGCGGGGTAGGTCAGCCCGGTCGACACGTCGAGGGTCCGCTCGCCGAGCGCGACGTAGGGCGTCGTGGGCACGGTGACCGGACGCCCGTCGCGGGTGAGCGTGGCGAACTCCGCCGTGACGGCGCGCCCGAAGACGTCGATGAGCTCGGCGGGCCAGACATCCGAGGCTCGAGCCGCCGGCGCGGACGGCCGGACGCGATCGTCCATGGGTTCGCGACGATAACGATCCGCGCGGGGACGGGTCAGACGGCTGCGACGAACATCTGGTGACTGATCGCCGGGGCGACCGTCACCGTGGCGCCGTCGACCTCGACCGTGACGGTGCCGTCCGGCTCGCGGTCTTGCACCCGGGCGGCACACCCGGGAATGAGCCCGTGCCGGTCGAGGAACTCGAGCGTCGCCATGTTGAGCTCGACCTCCTCGGTGATGCGCTCGACGCGAACGGTCTCGCCCGGCTCGACCTCTGCCAGGCTGAGCTGGGAGGAAGGCTCGGTGCGAGCGCCCGACTCCCCAGGGATGGGGTTGCCGTGGGGACACGTGGCGGGATGGCCGAGGAGCTCCACCAGACGGGCCTCGACCTCGTCGGAGATGACGTGTTCCCATCGGCCCGCTTCGAGATGGGCCTTGTGCCACGGGAGGCCGATCACGTCGACGAGGAGCCGCTCGGCCAGGCGGTGCTTGCGGATCACGCTGTCGGCGAGGGCGCGACCTTGCTCGGTGAGCGCGATGGTCCGTCCACTGCGCTCGACGTACCCGTCGGCGGAAAGCCGCTCGAGCATCTCGGACACCGAGGGAGCGGACCGACCCATGCGCTGGGCGATGCGGGCCTGGATGACCGGTGTCCTTTCCTCGGTGAGCGACTGGATGGTCTCCAGGTACTCCTCGAGGGGGGGATGGAAGCCGTCTGTCACAAACCGATCCTAACGACGCCCCCGGGAACGGCCCCGGGGCGCCGAAGCCCAGGTGAGCCCGGCGAGATTGACCACAGAACTTAGGTTAGCCTAACCTAAGGTCTCTGGCTAGGCGGGCCAGGGACCTCGATCACCCGGAGGCGATGGCGCGGTGTCACCGCTCAAAACGATCCTGCTCGGTGCGGTGGCCGGCGGCACGATCTTCGTCGGGATGCCGGTGGGACGCCTGCGACGGCCCCATCTCCGCCTGCGTGCATTTCTGAGCGCGGTCGCTATCGGCGTGCTCATCTTCATCCTCTACGACGTCATCGCCCACGGGCTCGAACCCATCTCGAGCGCCATTGCCCCGTCGTCGGGGACGCATCGGCAGGCGCTCTCCACCGCGGCGGGGCTCGGAGCGTTGTTCGCAGCCGGGCTCGGGGCGGGACTCTTGGGGCTGGTCGCGGTGGACCGGTGGCTGCTGCGTCGTCGGCCCGTCGACGGTCCCGGCGCGGTCGCGCTCGGCGCCGGGGACACCCGGACCGCGGCGAGGCCGAGGTCACACGAACTGGCGCTCTTCATCGCCATCGGGATCGGGACCCACAACTTCGCCGAGGGGCTGGCCATCGGACAATCGGCGGTGCGGGGCGCGATTGGCTTCGCCGTCGTCCTCGTGGTGGGGTTCGCGCTCCACAACGCCACGGAGGGTTTCGGCATCGTGGCCCCGATGGCGGGGGACGATGTCCGGCCGACGTGGGGTTTCCTGTTGTTGACCGGTTTGATCGGCGGCGGCCCGACGATCGTCGGCACCGCCATCGGGCGCGGCTTCTCGAGCAGCGCCGTCTCCGTCACGTTTCTCGCCCTCGCCGCGGGATCGATCTTGTACGTGGTCGTGCAGCTCGTCAGCGTGGCGGCGCGCTCCGGATTCCGCCACACGCTTCTGCACGGCATCTTCGTCGGCCTGCTCCTCGGGGTCGTCACGGACCTCGTGGTGACCGCAGGGGGAGCTTGAGGCACGAGGGCCCCTGCGGTCGTACGTCCCGGGTATCTGCTGACGTCGCCATCGCCGACGCCGAGATGACCTCCGCGTGGCCGGATGGCGCGCTACACAGTGCCATCGCCCGCTGCCTGAGGCCGATCCGCTCCTCCCGAGTCGTGCGCTCGTGCGCATGGGCCGGGTCGTCGGCGTTCGTGGTGGCGTTGACCGGGTGCGGCTCCGGCTCCGCCGCGCCCGCGGCCGTTTCGAGCACACCCACGATCGCGCCCCCGTCACCCCAGGCGCTCGAAGCGGTCACGCGGGCGGCGTCCACCACCCAGGCGCAGACGGCGTCGGTGTCCCTGCGCCTCGAGGCGGCGAAGGTGTTCGGCGCCGCCTCCCAACCCGTCACCGGCTCCGGGGCCTTCGACTTCCGCACGGGGACCGGCCAGGCGGTGCTGAACCAGCCGTCGGGCGCGGAGACGGTGATCTTCGAGCCGGCGTCGGTCTTCGTCCGCCAGCCCTCGACGGGTGGCAGCCCCGGCGCGAGCGCGCTGCCGCGTGGCAAGACATGGATCTCGGCCGGGCTGACCGAGTCGCCGACCCTGCGGACCAACTTTCCCCAATTCGTCGTCCAGGCCGAGGGAACCAATCCGGTCTTCCTGCTCGACCAGGTGGCGTGGGGGGCGGTCTCCGCCGCGCCACTGGGTCGCGACACCGTGGCGGGTGGTCCCGCCCAGGGCTACCTGGTGGAGGTCGATCTGACTCGGGCCGCGGCCGGGGCGGCCGGTCCCCCCGGTGCCGCGTTCGCCCGGGCGATCGGGTACGAGGTGACGGCACTGGGGTCGACGAGCGCGTCCACCGCGTCGCTGGTCGAGATGCGGGTGTGGGTCGACGGTGGCGGCCGGGTCGTCCGGATCCAGGCGTCGCCTCCGGGTAGCGGCGTCGGCGTCACCACCGTGGACATGACGGCGTTCGGCGGGGCCGTCCGTGTGAGTGCGCCGCCGACGTCTCGGGTGGCCGACATCGTGTCGCTCGCCCCGGGGGGCGAACGCGAGAACAACGGCGGTGGGGACTCCGATGGTGCCTGAGCCTCCCCCGGTCCTCGTCCGGGGCCTGACCAAGCGGCTGCGCGGCGGGGTCCTGGCCGTCGACTCGTTCGACCTGGTCGTCGAGCAGGGGCAGGTCGTCGGCCTGGCCGGACCGAACGGGGCGGGCAAGTCGGTCACGCTCAAGGTCCTCCTTGGGCTCGTGCGTCCGACCGCCGGTCGGGTGGAGCTGTTCGGGCACCCGGTCCGACCCGGCGCGCCCGTGCTGAGCCGGGTGGGCGCTCTGGTCGACGGACCGGGTTTCGTCCCCTACCTGTCCGGCCTCGCCAACCTCCGCCTCGCCTGGCGCACGACGGGCCGGCCGGACTCGGAGGCCGACCTGGAGCGGGCCCTCGACATCGCCGGACTGGGCACCGCCGTAGAACGGCGCTACCGCACGTACTCCCACGGCATGCGCTACCGGCTCGGCCTGGCCCAGGCGCTCCTGGGCCGGCCCGAGTTGCTGATCCTGGACGAGCCCACCACCGGGCTCGACCCCCCGCACATCAGGGAGATCCGGCGTGCCATCCACGATGCGGCTGGGCGCGGGTGCACCGTCCTGATGTCGAGCCACCTCTTGGCCGAGGTGGAACAGCTGTGCACGCACGCGGCGGTGATGCGCCGGGGCCGGCTCGTCACGTCGGGCCCGGTCGCCGAGCTGATCGGCGCCGCCGACGTGGTGGCGCTCGACGTGCCTCGGCTCGGCGACGCTCGACACCTCGTGACGGGCCTGCCCGGAGTCCGGCATGTCGAGGTGACGACGAATGCGGGTTCGGGCGACGAAGGCGTGCTCGTGGTGGCAGGAACGTCGCTGCGACCGGCCGACCTGTTGCTGGCGCTGGGTGAGGCCGGCATCGAGGCACGCGGCTTCCGCCGCGGTCGCACACTCGAGGACGCCTACTTGGCGCTCGTGGGAGGCGACGCGCCGGTCGAGGAGATGGGCGGACCCCCTCGGTCATGATCCGAGTCGAGCTCGCCAGACAATGGCGACGCCCCAGGACGGTCGTGACGCTGTGCGCTCTGGCGCTGTTCACCGTGGCGTTGACGATCGCCCTCGCCGGCACAGGACCTGATCGAACTGAACGGGTCGGAGATATCCCGCTTCTCATCGTGCCATCGCGTTCAGGGCTGTCGCTTCCGGTGATCGCGCTCGCGAGCACGATGAAGTTCTTCCTACCGTTGGCGGTGGCGGTGTTCGCGGGGGAGTCGGTCGCCGGTGACGCCAACTCGGGCACCCTTCGCTACGCGCTCGCTCGTCCGGTTTCGAGGAGCCGGTATCTCCTGGCAAAGCTCGCCGTCGCCGTACTGCTGTCGGTGGTGGCTGTGGTGGTCGTGCCACTGGCGGCACTCGCTCTGGGGACGGCGGCGTTCGGGTGGCACCCTCTGACGGCCGTGGACGGAGGAGCGTCAAGCGTCGTCCACACTGCCGTCGCGACGTTCGGTCCCCTCGCCACCACCGGACGGCTCGCGCTCGCGACGCTCTATGTGATCGCCGGGATGACGAGCATCCTCGCGTTCGCATTCTTGCTGTCGACGTTGACCACGCGGTCGTTCGTCGCGGTGGCCGGAGGAGTGGGACTGACGATCGTGTCGCGCGTGCTCAACGCCGACTATCTGCCGGGCGTGGCCGTTCTCCAGCCCTATATGCCCAACAACGACGTGGACTTGTGGCAGCACTTCTTCCAGCAGCCGGCCGTGACCGACGGGATGGTCCACTTCCTCGTGCTACAGGCCGTCTACGTCAGCGTGTTCCTGGCCGCCGCGTGGTGGTGCTTCGTGCGCAGGGACGTTCTGGTGTGATCGCGGTCGAGATCACGCGGCAGGTTCGCCGAGCCCGGGGCTGGGTCGCGCTGGGCGCCGTGGCGGGGCTGTCCCTCGTGCTCACATCGGTCATTGCGGGGACACGCCCCTCGATCGCGGAGCGGCTCGGCGACTGGGGCTCGGTCGTGACGAACACCTCGGGGTTCACCACGCCGTTCATCGTGCTCAACGCGATGCTCTTGTTCTTCTTTCCCCTGGCGGTCTCGGTGTTCGCGGGAGAACCGGTGGCGGCGGAGGCGGAGTGGGGGAGCTTGCGGTACCTCCTGGCCCGGCCGGTCGCCCGATGGCGCGTGCTCGGGTCCAAGGCGGTCGTCGCGGCCGGCTTCAGCGTCGCTGCCGTCGTGGTCGCGGTGCTCGTGTCGTTGGTGGTGGGCGTGGTCGCGTTCGGGTGGCGTGCCCTCACCGTCCTCGACCTGCAGCACACCACCCCCTTCCACGTCGCCTCGGCCACCTTCTCGGCGCCCCAGGCGCTCGCACGCCTCGGGCTCGCCACGGCCTTCGTCATCGCCACGCTCGTCAGCACCTTCGCCTTCTCCCTGGCCCTCTCGACCGTCACCGCCCGGCCCTTCAGCGCGGTGGCCGGAGGGGTCGGGCTGAGCCTGTTCTCTCGGGCACTCGACAACGTGCCCGGGCTGCACGCGCTCGGGAGCTGGCTCCCCGTCACCGACGCCGGGACGACCGCCTGGACCGGGTTCCTCACGACCCCCGCCCAGCTCGGAGCGGTCGGCCACGAGCTCATCGTCCAGGCCGTGTACGGGGGCGTGCTGCTGGTCGCGGCGTTCGTGTGGTTCACTCGGTCCGACGTCCTGAGCTGAGCCGGAACGCCACCCCCCCATCCATGACCATGTCCGACCGCCCCCGCGACCGCCCTGTCGAACGAGGTGCCGGTGCGCCTCGACGGGGCAGCGCGCCCGGACGGACGGGACCCGCACGGTCTTCGGCCCACAGCGGTCGAGGCATCGGAGCTGGTCCCCGGCGTGCCGCTCAACCCGGACGCGTGCGGAAGAACGGGCCGAGTCCGCCGGGCGGCGGACGCCCGTCCGCGGCGGTGTTCCGTCGACGCCAGGTCGTCGCGCTCGGGGGCGCAGCCCTCGTGATCCTCGTGCTGGTCTTCGCCACGAGCGGCGGGTCGGGGCAGACCCGCCATGTCGTCACCGCGTCGCACGGTGGGGCGGGCCCCTCGATCCCGGCGGTCGAGGCGGGCGTGCTGCCGTGGACCCTCGACGCCGCGCTCTCGCGCGAGGTGGTGCTGCCCGGCTCCGGTTCGAGCCTGACCGTGCTCGGGGGGCTGTCGGCGTCGAACGCCTCGCTGTCCCGGGTGTTCTCCCTCGATACCTCGAGCGGCCGCATCACCGAGGCCGGGAGCCTGCGGGCCGGCCTCCACGACGCCGCGGGGGCGCAGATCGGCGCCTCCGACGTGCTCATGGGGGGCGGGACCCCCTCGACGGTGCCCGACGTCTCGCAGTTCACGCCCGCCGCATCAGGGCGGGGATCGGCGGTCGCCGCGGGCCAGCTGCCTCAGCCCCGCTCGGACGCCTCGGCCGTCACCATCGGATCGACCGTGTATGTGGTGGGCGGATACGACGGTGCGAACCCCGACGCCCAGGTGCTCGCGACCAACGACGGAAGGCGCTTCTCGACGGTTGCGTCGTTGCCGCTCCCGGTCCGGTACCCCGCCGTCGCCGCCCTCGACGGCAAGATCTACGTCTTCGGAGGCGAGGCGATCGGCGGGGCGCAGGGACGGCCGGTCGACGCGGTGCAGATGGTGGACCCGGCGGCCCACTCGGCCAAGCGCATCGCCCAGCTCCCCCGCCCGCTCATGGGCGCGGCGGCGGCCGTGATCGGCGGACACCTGTACGTCGCGGGCGGGGTGACCGCCACCACGGCCTCGGCCGCGTCGGGGTCCACCGGTTCGGTCGGGAACGGGGCGAGCACCGAGACGCAAGCGGCAACACCGGTTTCCGACGTGCTCGCCTTCGATCCGGTCGGCCGGAGGTTGTTGCAGGCCGGCTCGCTGCCGCAACCGATCGCCTACAGCGGCGTCCAGGTCCAGGGCCAGCGCGCCTGGCTGGTCGGGGGCGAGCAGGCCGGAGCTCCGGTGCCCTCGGTCGAGATGTTCACCCCGAACCCGGGCTTCGGCCCGGCCGGGGCGGCGGGCGCAGGATCGCCCTACTACGGGGCCAAGCTCCTCGTGGCCGACCGCGGCAACGACCGCATCCTGCTCCTCGACAACACCAATCGGTTGGTGTGGAGCTATCCGTCTTCGTACGCGGCGGCCCCGCCCGGAGGGTTCTACTTTCCCGACGACGCGTTCTTCGCCCGGCACGGGACCGAGATCATCTCCAATCAGGAGAACAATCAGACCATCGTGATCATCGGGTTCCCCTCGGGCCAGCTGTTGTGGCAGTACGGCCACCCGCGCGTCTCCGGCACCGGCGCCGACTTCCTCCACACCCCGGACGACGCTTACCTCCTCAAGAACGGTCAGGTCACGATCGCGGACGCGGCCAATTGCCGGGTGCTGTTCATCAACCCTGATAAAACGGTCGCCCACCAGATCGGCACCAACGGGGTGTGCCGCCACTCGCCTCCGAACGACCTGGGGTCACCCAACGGCGACACCCCGTTGGCGAACGGGAACGTGCTCGTGTCCGAGATCAACGGGCAGTGGGTGAGCGAGTACACGCCGAGCGGCCAGCTGGTGTGGACCGTGCACCTTCCGGTCGGCTATCCCTCCGACGCCCAGCAGCTTGGCCCCGACCTCTACCTCATCTCCGACTACTCCCACCCGGGAGCCATCGTGGAGTTCAACCGCGAGGGACAGGTGCTCTACAAATACTCACCGCAGAGTGGGCTCGGCGAGCTCAATCAACCCTCGTTGACCGAAGTGCTCCCGAGCGGGGTGTTCATGACCAACGATGACTACCGCCACCGCATGGTCGCCATCGATCCGACCACGCAGGCTCTCGTCTGGCAGTACGGCACCACCGACGTGGCCGGAACGGCTCCGGGCATGCTCAACACCCCCGACGGCTTCGACCTCCTCCTGCCCGACGGCTCTACACCGACGCATTCGGCTTCGGGCTGAGTCGCGTCGGGACCGACGGCCTGAGGCGGCGCGCCCAGGGCACGCCGCCTCAGGCACCGCGGGGGGAGGGGCGCGGTGCCCGGGCGGGTGCTCGATCAGGCGGCCTGGCGCGTCGTCGCGCTCGACACGTGCCGCCGCTGGACCCGCCGAAGCTGGGCGTCGAGGTCGGCGGCGGTGCGTGATGTCTTGTCGACTTCGGTGCGCGCGTTGCGGATCGCTCCGGTGCCCCCGAGCTGACGGATTGCATCGGCCCATCCCCTCAGCAGTGTGCGCACGACGCCTCCTTTGCTTACGCCTGCCCTTTGCTTGCACGGTACGACGGGCGCGTTGCCGCTTGGTCACCGCAGCGTGAACGGCGCGCGAACTGTCGGTGATGGACAACACGGTCGAGTCGTGCGGACTCCGACCGCAACACGCGCCGCCCAACTGTCACCGAGAGTTCATGTGACCGCGGAGCGCTCGTCGCGCCCCGTTCACCCGGCCCCGGTACGGTGCGGAGCGACGACCTGCCACCCACGCCACGACCCAGTGGGCGCGTGGCGTCGTCCACTCGGCGGCGTGCTGCGGTTCTGGATCGCCCGCTCGTCGAGCAGCACCCCCGAGGCGGTGGGCGGCGGCCGGGAACGGATCACCGGAGCGCCCTCGATCCCCTCCCCCTCAGCGTGGGCGCGACGACTCCCCGCGCCCGGTCGCCGCCGACCGCCTACCGGCCGTCGTGGGAGCGCGTGCCGTCCCCGTTGGTCGACGGGGTGGGGGGAGGGCTTGGGGCGGGGGACGACGCGGCCGGCCGGGCCGGGGCCGAGTCGGCCGGTTGCGGGGGAGGCGGAGGCCCCGACGGGTGGCGCGATTGGGGTGCAGGCTCGGGGTCGCGCACCCAGGTGGTCCGAGGTGTGGCGTCGGGCGGGCCTGCCGGTGGGGCGGATGGTGCTCCCCCCGACGCGGCGGCCGGTTGAGTGCGGGCCGTCCCCGCAGGCGCCGGCGCCGGGATGACGGAGGCCGCCGCGGGCGGCGAGACGGTCCGGTCCCCGGGGTGGGCACCCGCACCGGGCCAGCGGTATAGGGAGGCGAACGCCAGCCGGCGGTGCTCCATGTGGCCGGCGAGCCGGCGCCAGGCGCCTCCCCGCAGCTGCTTCAGCCGCTTGGGCACCTTGCTCGCGAGGACCTGGGCCTCGTGGCGGTACCGCTCGGCGAAACCCCCCATCACGAACACCGTCGTGGGGGACAACGAGGCGTCGGCTGCGGTGGCCAGCTCGTGCAACCGGTCGGCGGCGACACGAGCGTCCTGCATCAGACCGAGCGCGTCCTGGAGCTTCACGACCGAGCGCACGTACTTGGCCGTCTGGCCGTCGTAGATCTCCGACACGAACTCGAGCGCGTACCGAAGCCGCTTGGCCCGGATGCGCAGACGATGGAAGTCGTCGGGATCGCCGGAGCGACGGGCGCGACGCGACGCCTTGACGGCGGCACGATGGCGGGCGTCGACGAGGTCCGGGACCGCCGTGACCGCGGGCGCCCGGGCGGCGGCCGAGCGGCGCGACGGGCCCTGGCGCAGCATGGTCGTGAACCCCCCCACGAGCCGCTCGTAGCGCGCCGATTCGAGACTTGCGAGGAGGTTGTCTCGCGCCTGGGTGCGCTGGCGGCGCAAGAGTCCGGCGAGATCGGCGAGCGCGGCGCGATCCTCCACCGGGACCTCGGTCTGCCACGCACCGAGCCGGTCGAGCTGCACGTCGAGATCCCGCACCGCGCCGAGCGCGTCGGCCAACCATCCGAGCTCGCTGCGCACATGGTGCGCCCGCACGGGGAGCGCGTCGGCGAACTGCGACAGCGCGGCGCGCAGACGCCGGGTAGCGACGCGCATGTCGTGCAGCGCCTCGGGGTCCTCGCCCAGGCGCGTCCCCCATTCGTTCGCCAACATCGCCGCGAATTGCCGGCGAAGGACGGCGAATGCCACCTCACCCACGGTCGGATCCGGACCGAGCGAGGTTGACCCGAGGTCGGGTTGACCCGGTATCTGCACCCCGGCCGCGAGCAGACCGGCCTCGAACTTCGAAAGGGTGGCGGGCCGAAGCCCCGTCTCGCGACGCAAGGTGTCCACGAGTGGCTTGAGCGGTGCGACCCACGCCGGCACCGCCTCGACCTCGACGCGCTGCATCCGGACAGGCTGATGGTCGTCGCCTACGACGATGGTCGTCTCGTCCAGCGCCACCTCGGCCACGCGCTCGTCCGCCACGCGCAGGTCGTAGGGACGGCGCCGGGTGCGCACCTCGAGCACCGGCACGAGCGCCCGCCTCCCGACCAGGGCCCGCAATCTCCAGCCGACAGGTCCACTCGTTCCCAGTACGCCTACGCCCTCGGCCGGGAGCGGTTCGGTCACTTCCAAGCGCTGACGTAAGCCGGCGGACGCCTTGGCGATCGACTTGAGTGTGACCTCGTCGCGCCCGGCCCGGTGCCGGACCCGCAGCACGTGTCCCGACCGCGCCAACCTCCAGTCGGCGGTGTCCAGATAGGTGTCGACCAGACGCTCGGCTCCCCTGGGCACCGCGGTCACGGCCGACGGACCGGGGCCGGGTGCAGCGGAGCCCTCGATGTCGCCCACCTGGCCGGCGACTGCCAGCCAGCGCTCCACCGGGCGCAAGTCGAGTGCGTCAAGCTGCCATTCGATCTCGACGTCCGACGGCGCACCCCGCATCGAACGGAGGCTATCCCGCCGGGTGGCGGACCCTCCTCAGGTCAGTCTTAGGCTGGTGTCCATGGCCGCCGTCGGCCGAGCACTTCCCCCTGATCCAGCGATGCCGGAGCCCCTTCCTCGAGGGTCCTCCTGTAGCCCCGACGCCCCGGTTAGGTTCGGGTCATGGGTCGGGCGGTGACGCAAGCGCCCCGGCGTGCGGGCGCCGGGCCTGAGTTCGTGCGGGCGGCCGGTGGGGTCCTGCTCCGTCAGGCGGGCACCGGTCGCTTCGAGGTGGCGGTCGTGCACCGCCCCGATCGCGACGACTGGTCCCTGCCCAAGGGAAAGCTGGACGAGGGCGAATCGTTCGAGGACGCGGCTTTGCGCGAAGTCCTCGAGGAGACGGGCTACCGGTGTCGTCTGGTGCGCTTCGTCGGGTTCACCGAGTACCGGGACCGACGCGACCGGCCCAAGGTCGTGGGTTACTGGCACATGGAGGTGCTCGACGGCGAGTTCCAGCCTTCGCGGGAGGTCGACGACCTGCGCTGGCTCGATCTCGACATCGCGGCGCGCGCGCTCACATATCGACGCGACCGCGAACTTCTCGCCGCGCTCGACCCGGTCGTTCTCGCCCGTTCGGGCTGAACCAGACGCCTGACACGTCGCGGGCCACGTCGCGACGGCGCGTGCCGCGTTTCGGCGCCTCCAACGTCATGTGATTGCAACGTCTCTCCAAGACGGGCACAAGGTCAGGCGAGCAAGCTGAGGCTATGGACCTGTTCGTCTTGGAGTCGTGTCATTGCTCGTGGGAGTTCGATGCCGCCCGCTCGCGGTTTCGACGAGTGCTCAGGGGCTTGGGGCCCCCGGGTGTGGTGACGGATTGGCGGCCCTACCATCGAGTCGAGGTCGATGCCGCCTCGGGGTCGTTCACCGTCGTGCTCGACGCGCGCGGCACTCGGCGTCTGGTTTCGTGGTTGCACGACGACGACTGCCCGCAGTGTGCCGTCGATCGAACCGCTCGACCACAGGGCGGTGAATTGCGACCCGCCGCGAACTGGTGACCCGGTGACTCCACCTCGGGAACCTCCCGCCCGGTCGTCGCTCCGATCTCGTCACGAGGGACGATGTTCGGCCAGCTCGCGAAATGCTTCGGGCACGCCCCCCACGTCGGAGAACACGACCGAGGCGTAGCCCACCGCGGCGCGGCCGAACCGGGTCCGGACCGCGTCCATCGACCGGTCGACGCTCCAGCGCGCCGCGCCCCTGGCGGTGCCAGGCCTGTACCGATCGTCGTGAAGACCGAGGGGCAACTCGAGCTGGAGTACAGGCTCGTCCACCAGGTTGGAGACCGACACCGCCAGCAGGGTGATGTCGCGTTCGCCCGGGTGCTCGGCCAGCGCGGTCTGCGCCAGCTCGCTCGCCAGCTCCGCCAGGGTGAGCGTGGCCGACATCGCCACCGACACGGTCGCGGCGCGGGTCACCGAGCGAAGCCCCGTGAATCGCACTCTCACGGTCACCGTGCGTCCGGCACGTCCGGCTGCCCTCAGACGGCTGCCGACTCGATCGGCGAGGTACCCGAGCGTCGCGCGGACGAGCTCGGGTTCAGCCCCACGGCGGCCCAGCGCGGCCTGCGCTCCGACCGACGCCGCCGGCCGCACGGTGTCGACTCGGCGCGGGTCGATGTTGACCGACAGGGAAGCGAGCTTGTTCCCCTGTGCCTTGCCGAGCAGCTGTTCGAGCACTCCACGCGACGCCGTCGCCAGCTCGCCCACCGTCCGGATGCCCACGTCGGTCAAACGGGAACGCGTCACCGCGCCGACGCCCCACAGCAACTCCACCGGAAGGGGATCGAGGAATGCTCGCTCCCGCTCGGGTTCGACGATCACGACTCCGTCGGGCTTGGCCACCTGAGAGGCGACCTTGGCCAGGTGCTTCGTGCGTGCCACCCCGACCGAGACCGGCAGCCCGACTTCTGTGCGTACCTTCCGGCGGATGGCCACGGCGATGTCGCTCGGCGCACCGAAGAGATGGACCGCTCCGGAGACGTCCAGGAACGCCTCGTCGATCGAGATCCTCTCCACCAGGGGCGTGAAGCTCCGGAGCACCTCCATGACCTGGTCGCCGAGACGCTGGTACTCGTCGAAGTGGCCTCCCACGAACCGCAGCCAGGGGCACAGCCGCTTCGCCCGCCATCCCGGCATGCCGGCCCGAACGCCGAGCGCCCGCGCCTCGTACGACGCGGCGAGCACGACACCCCCGCCGACCGCGATCGGTCGTCCGGCGAGCGCGGGATCGAGCAGCTGCTCGACCGAGGCGTAGAACGCGTCGAGGTCGGCGTGGAGGATGGTGGCCGCGCTCCCGGGCGCCATGAGCCGAACCTAGTCGAACATATGTTCGCCGACCCGTCGGACCGGCCGCTCCGGCGTTGAGCCGCGACCAGGGCTGTGCGTCAGGACAGCGTCAGGACAGCGTCAGGACAGTGCGGTTCTCCGGGACAGTGCGGTTCCCCAGGACACAGCGGTTCCCGTGGCACGTCAGTCCCCGAAGTCACCGCCCCAGTCGCCGCCTCCGCCCCAGTCGCCGCCTCCGTCGCCCATGGCTTCGCCCAAGACGGCTCCCCCGAGCAATCCGAGCAGACCGCCGGCGGCACCCGCTCCGAGGGCGGTTCCGAGGCCACCGCGGTTGGCGAGGCCCTCGGCCCAAGAGTGGTGTTCCGCTGGGGGCGCCTCGACCGGCGGGGCCGGGGCGGGCTCGGGCCCAGGGTCGAGCCCCAGCCTGGTTCGTACCGCCCGCGTCGACTGGAGCCCTTCGACGGCGACCTGCCGGGCGACCAGCAATTCGCCCACACTCTGAGCCTTTCCGAGTTGCGCTTCGGCTGTTCCGTATCGCTCGCCCGCGTCCGCCAGCGCCTGTCGGTTGACTGGGTTGTCCCCGTCCTCGAGTGTCGTGATGTCCAGGCTGAGACGCTGCAACAGGGCATCCACCTCGGCGTGAGCCGCGGCGAAGCGTTCGTCTGTGCGGCGGTGATGGAGCATGACGGCCCCTTCCTCGTGACGAGTCGACCGGTTGAGCAGCTTACTTGCGCGGGTACCGGGGAACGTCTCGGCCAGAACTGTCGCAGCCCGGGGCGAATCGCCCCACTTCAGGTCAGGCGAGGCCGGTGACCCTTTCGGCCGCGGCCGCGAACACGGGGTCGCCACTCGCCGCCAGACCGCGCCGACAGGCCTCGACCAACTTGACGGCGTGCGGGTCACCACTGTCCGACGCGGCCTGGGACAGATCCGATGCCGGCACTCCCGCCGGTGACACCGTGTCGACGGACCGGCTATCTCGGAACAAAGCGGCCTCGTCGGCGCGCAGCTGCGCCAGGCCGTCCAGGGCCGCTTCAGCCGAAATGTGCGGTACGAAGAGCTCCAATGCCATGGCGCCCGTGATCCCGTGGAGGTGGAGGATGTCGGGGTGCGCCAGGTATCGCCGGGCCGCGGTGGCGGCGACCGCGACGACGTCCGAGTGGAGATCGCCGGCGTCCGCCGGGGCCGCCGTGTGGCCCGGGTGAAAGCGCGCCGCCCAGTAGGCAAGCGCACGAGCGAGCTCGGCCCTCCTCGCCTCGGTGTCGGCCACGGTGATCGCCCGGGTGGCGTGGGCGGCGCGAATCGCGCCGTGGAAGAGGGCGACGGCCAGACTCGGCAGCAGCCGAGGCACCCACGTCGCCACCACCGGTCGCCACCCCATCTCATCGACGGAACGGCCGAAGTAGCCGATCCATTCGGGCAACAGGCGGTACTCGCCCAGGGCAGCCTGCCACTCGAAGTCCTTCGTCGCGACCGGGTCGACCGCGATGGCACCGGAGTGCTCGAACCGCCTGGCCCACTCGTCGATGTCGTCGTGCCGGCCCAGGGCGTCCAGGGCCTCGCACGCCATCGGCCCGTGGTTCACGAATCCGTTCGGGAGCTCGAAGCCGGACCCGGCCAAGCGCTCGAATGCCTCGTCCAGTGCGGACGCCACCGGGCTCATCGCGGATCAATCCTCGCAGGTGTGGCCCGAAGCACCATGACCTGCCTGATCCCGAGGCCGCGGAACGAGAGCCGAACGATCGGATTGAAGGTCTCTCGCAGAAAGGCGCGCGCGTCGGATCGCCACAACAGCACCGGTGCGCAGGCATCGTAGGTGCGACCGTCGAGCTCGATGGAGGACCATCCCGCGGCGCGTACGTTGCGTGACCAATCAGATCGGCTGCCGAACGTCAGTGGGATGACGATCTGGTCGTCATGGAGTCGAGCGCCCACGGGCGTCGCGTAGGCCTGGCCCGATCGCCGACCGACGTGGTGGACGAGGCCCGCCACACGAACATGGCGGCGCCCGGCCAGCCGCATGACCCCGGGATTGAGGATCCTCGTCAGGGGGCCCACCACCAGCCGCACGAACATCGAAGGCCCGGTCTCCTCGGACCTCAGGGCCGCGTGCGCAGTGTGGTCATGTCGTTGACCTCGCTCGAATGCGAGACCGCGTGGGGCGATCACGCCATCCATGCCCTGAGGACGGCACAGGGCGTCGATGCGTGACCTGAGGCGGTGACCGACCTCACGAGGGCAGCTGCCAGGCGCCGAGCCCCGATCGACGCCGTAGGCCCGGTCGGTCACTCGGTGGCGATGGCGTCGAGGACGTTCAACCGGGACGCCCGCCGAGCCGGCAGCGCCGCGGCGGCGATCCCCGCCAGGCCCGCCAAGACGACGAGAACAACGAGGGTCCCGACCGGGATCGACAGCACGAATCCCCCGGAGGCGAGGGGCCGCGTGATGACCACGGCGAAGAGGATCCCCACGACGAGGCCGATCACCGCCCCGATCAACGAAGTGATGAACGACTCGTAGCGGATCATCTGCCGCACCTGCCGCCGGCTCGTCCCGACGGCGCGCAGCATCCCCAACTCGCGCGTCCGTTCGTAGATCGACAGCACCAAGGTGTTCACGATGCCGAAGAGGGACACCACCACCGCCAGGGCGAGCAGCACGTAGATCAGCCCCAGAAGCGTGTTCACCTGCTGCGCCTGACTCTGCTTGAACTGAGCAGCCGTCTGGGACTTGGCCTGCGGGAAACTCTGGTGCAAGAGCCGGTTCACGGCCGGCTGCACCTGCGCGTTGGTGGCGCCCGGGGCGAACGCCAGGAAGTCGACGGCGTCGTCGCGTTGGCCGAACGCAGACTGCGCCAACGAGCGATTGACGGTGAGAGAACCGAGGAGCCGTGCGTTGTCCTGGGCGATACCCCGGACGACGAGCGTGGTCCGTTCGCCCGTCGGTGTGAGCACGGTGAGACGCGATCCGACGTGGAAGTCGTGGGCCGTGGCATAGCTGTTGGCCAGCACAACCCCCGTTGACCCCAGGCCGCTCACGGACCGTGCCGACCCCACCTTCCAATCGACCTTGTAGACGGCGTTGAACGACGCGGGGTCGACCCCCGTCACCGACTCCGTGCCCGACTCTCCGTTGACTCGGCCCACCGAGAACGACACCGGGGCCACGGTCCGGACACCGGCGACCCTGGCCAGGGCCGGAGCCACCAGCGACGGGATGCCCTGATTCGATGCCATCTGATTCGTCTCGACGATGAGGTTGCCGGCGAACGACGAATCCACGGCACGATCGATGCTCGTCTTGAACCCGGCGGCGACGATGGAGACGAAGGTCACGAGGGCCAATCCGATCATGAGCGCGGCGGCGGTCACCGCCGTGCGTCCCGGCTGACGCTGCGCGTTGTCGCGGGCGAGGCGTCCGGTGATGCCCTTCCACAGGACGAGGACGGAAAGACCCGCCGCCAAGGCGGGGACGAAGCGCGGGCTCAAGGCGGCGACCGCGACGAAGACCAGCAAGGCACCGAGCCCGAGCAGGAGGGCCCCGCCCCCGCCGGCCAGGCCTCCGACGATCAGGCCCCCGCCGGCGGCCAGCGCCACGAAGGTGGCGGGCAGCCCGAACCGGCTCAGCCTGCCGCCTTCGAGCTCCACTCCTTCGCGCAGTGCCGCCACCGGGGGCACCCGGGTGGCCCGGAGGGCGGGAGCGAGCCCGGCGGCCAGAGTGACGATCGTGCCGACCAGGAGCGACACGATGACGGTGCGCGTCTCGAGCACCGTGCCTTTGTCGGGGAGCTCCGCGCCGAACTGTTTGAGGAGCTGGTCGAGGCCGGGAGCCACGACGACACCCAGACCGAGTCCGATCACCGAGCCCGAGAGGCCCAGCAGAAGGCTCTCGCCCACCACCGACCCCATGACCTGCCGTCGGGACGCGCCCAGCGTGCGCAGCAGGCCGAACTCCCGGGTGCGCTGAGCCACCGTGATCGAGAAGGTGTTGAAGATGATGAACGCGCCGACGAACAGGGCTACGTACGCGAAGACGAGGAGGAACGTCTGGAGGAACCCCAGGTTCGCGGCAAGGTCGGAGCTGTTCTTGGCCGCTTCCTGGGCCCCCGTCCGCACGTCGACGGTGCGGGGGAGCACGGCGCGGATCCGGGCCGCCAGCTGCGACGGGGTCACGCCGGGGCCGGCCGCCACGTCAATGGCGTCGTAGTGACCGACCGCGCCCTCCACCTGCTGGGCCTCGTGCAGGGTCATGACCACGACACCTGCGCCCCCGAACGAGACGCTTCCCGCAAAGGTGGCGATCCCGGCGATCTTGTCGCGGTGGGAGGACACATCAGAGCCCGCCACGACGAGCGAGTCACCGACTCTGAGGTGGTAACGGTCGGCGGTGGCCTGGTCGAGCGCGAGCTGTCCCGCGGCGACCGGGAAGTGGCCCTTGGCCACGTCGAACGACCGGAACGGCGGAGGCTGCAACGACGCGACGAAACTCGGCGCGCGGGTATTGAGCCGCGTGCCCGACGTGTCGAGCAGCGTGACGAGGTTGAAGATGCCACCGGACACCTGTGAGACACCGGGGACTCTTCGCACCCTGGCCACCGTGGCGTCGGTGATCGGCGACGTCTGCGGGGGATTGTTGCGTCCGAGCACGGAGTGCGGGCTCACCACGACCGAATTGCCCCGGTTCGCGGCCTTGAAGATGTTCGCAAACGACGCGTTGATGGTGTCGGTGAGGATGTAGGTCCCTGCCATCAGGGTGACGCCCAATGCGATGGCGATCAACGTCAGGGTGACGCGGACTTTTCGGGAGACCAAGCCGCGCCACACGACACGGAGCATCAGGTGAGCGCCTTCATCAGGTCGAGGATGGTGTCGGTGCTCGGGGCGGGCGCATCGTGAACGATCCGGCCGTCCGCCAGAACCAGGAGCCGGTCGGCGTAGGAGGCGGCATTGGCGTCGTGGGTGACCACGACGACGGACTGGTCGAAATGGTCGACGGCGTGGCGCAACAGGTCGAGAACTTCTCCCGAGGCGCGCGAGTCGAGGTTGCCGGTGGGCTCATCCGCGAACACGACGGCTGGTCGGCTGACGAGGGCTCGAGCGATCGCCACCCGCTGCTGCTGGCCACCGGAGAGCTCGGCAGGACGATGGCGCAGCCGATCTGAAATGCCGACCGTCTTGGTCAACTCGTCGAACCACGCGGGATCCGGGCGGCGTCCGGCGATGGACAACGGAAGAAGGATGTTTTCCTCGGCGCTGAGTGTCGGAAGCAGATTGAACGACTGGAAGACGAAGCCGACCTTGTCGCGTCGGAGACGGGTGAGCGCCCCGTCGTCGAGAGACCCGAGCTCGACTCCGTCCAGCCGGACCGACCCCGAGGTGGGCCGGTCGAGCCCAGCCAACAGGTGCATCAACGTCGACTTCCCCGAGCCCGACGGGCCCATGATGGCCGCGAAGCGGCGAGCCTCGAACTCGACATTTACGTCGCTCAACGCGACAACCGCGGCGTCACCGGTGCCGAACCGCCGCACCAAATCACGGGCGGCGACGATCATGTGACTCGGGACGTCCACGCCGTCCAGCATGCCTGCGCCCATCTCGCCCCCCTATGGGTGATCACCCTGACGTTGCCACGAACGGGGCGTCGTTTCCGGTTGAAGGCCGCCACCGACTCGCCGGTCCGCTCGGCCCCGGCAGAGGCCCGTGAGGGTGGCCTCGGTCCCAGCCGGGTGGGTGCTCCGGGCGCGGTCTTTCCCCTGTCCCGGGCGGGATTGGGCGTCGTTGCCTTGCCATTTGGCCGTCTGGCAGCACAGAGTGGTGAGCCTGCTACTCACTGTGCGTGATGACAACGGGGCCACGGACTGTGAAATCCCAGGTTAGGGCGCATTTCCCATTGATTTCTCACTGAGGGTGGCATAAAAATCACGGAACCAACAAAGAGGGGGTCGCAGTGCGGAAGTTGGCTCGCAGGATGGGGTTGGGGAGGCCACTCCGGGTGCTCGGAGTGTTGAAGAGCGTTGCGTGGAGGCGGGCGGCGCTCGGTTCCTGCGTGGCGGGGGGCGCCATGGCGTTGGTCCTGGCCGGCACGCCCATGCCGGCCGGGGCCGTCGCCGTCGGCAACGCCCAGGCCGACTTGCTGAAGACGGCCGTGTCGGTCCAGGACACGATGGCGGCGTCCAGCTCGAGAGCTCCTGCGGCCGTGTTCCCGCAGGACACCGGCGCCACCCAGGCGTGGAGCCAGGGCGTCACGGGTGCCGGCGTCAACGTGGCGGTGCTCGACACGGGGATCGACCCTCTGCCGGACTTCGGGGCGCGGTTGGTGGCCGGTGTCGACTTGTCGGGCGAGGGTAACGCCCTCCAGGACAACTATGGCCACGGGACGTTCGTGGCCGGACTGATCGCCGGCGACGGGACCTCCTCGGGCGGGGCATACACGGGTGAGGCACCCGGGGCCGGCCTCGTCTCGGTCAAGGTGGCGGGCGCAAGCGGCCAGACGAATCTCGCCACGGTCATCGCCGGCATCAACTGGACCATCCTGCACCGCACTCAATTCCACATCGGTGTCCTCAACATCTCGCTGGGCTACGTCCCAAATCTTCCGACGTCGCTCGATCCACTCGACCGTGCCGTGGAGAGCGCGTGGCGCTCGGGGATCGTGGTCGTGACGTCGGCGGGAAATGCGGGGCCGTTCAACGGCACGATCCTTTCGCCCGGTGACGACCCGCTGGTGATCACGGCCGGGGCCCTGGACGACATGGGAAGCCTCACGCCGAGCGATGCGACGATGACGTGGTTCAGCAGCGTGGGTCCGACCCGTCCCGACGGATGGTTCAAGCCGGACCTGGTGGCGTCCGGCCGGTCGGTGGTGAGCCTGCGTGCTCCGGGGTCGACCATCGACACCATGTTCCCCAGCGCTCGGATCGGAGCTGCCAACTTCGTCGGTTCCGGTACCTCGGCGAGTGCGGCGATCACGAGCGGCGCGGCCGCCTTGGCCCTTTCGGCTGGTCCGAATGCCGGGCCCGACGCCGTCAAGGCCGCTCTGCTCTCCTCGACGACTCCCGGCCCCGTCGGCAATCCCTTCGTCGACGGCCACGGGGCGCTCAACGCGCTGGGTGCCACGGCGGCGATCGGCAATGTCTCGCTAACGCAGTCCACCCCGCGGCTGCTGAGTTCGGTCCTCTCGCTCCTCAACCCGTCGGTCTCACTCACATCCACCTGGGCGAGCTCGTCGTGGAACCCGGCCAACTGGTCCGGCGCGGCTTGGAACGGTGCGGCCTGGAACGGTGCGGCCTGGAACGGTGCCGCCTGGAACGGTGCCGCCTGGAACGGTGCCGCCTGGAACGGCGCTGCCTGGAACGGCGCGGCTTGGAACGGTGCGGCCTGGAACGGTGCGGCCTGGAACGGCGCCGCTTGGAACGGTGCCGCTTGGAACGGTGCGGCCTGGAACGGCGCCGCTTGGAACGGCGCCGCTTGGAACGGCGCGGCCTGGAACGGCGCCGCTTGGAACGGTGCGGCGTGGAACGGTGCCGCTTGGAACGGTGCCGCTTGGAACGGTGCCGCCTGGAACGGCGACTCGTGGGGTTGAGATGCACCGCGGCCGAAGCATGCGAGCATCATGAAGCTGGCGTGGCGAGCTCAGGCTGTCATCGCCGGCGCCCTGCTCGGGGGTCTGGCGGTCCTGGCGGTCGCGGTCTATGACCTGATCGAACACGGGCCCCCGGTGGGCCAGCAGTTGCTGGTGATGGCGCTGTTCGAAGTCCTCCTCATCACCAGCTGGGTGCGGCCGCTCATCCTCTACGTGGGAGACCAGTCCGAGGCCGTCCACCTCGACGAGGGGATTTTCGTCGTTCTCATTCTGCTCGTACGGCCGAGCGTGGTCGTGGTCATCTTTGCGTTGGCGACGGTCGTGGCGCAGGGCTTCAAGCACCGACCGCTCATCAAGTCGGCGTTCAACTTCGGACAGGTGCTCATCTCGGTGGGAGCCGGTGTCGCCGCGTACAGCCTCCTGCACAAGACGGGATCGGCGATCAGTTACGTAGAGATCGGAGCGGCGTTGCTCGGAGCCGCCATTTTCTTCATCGTCAACAGCGCCGCGGTCGCCGCCATTCTCGCGACCACGGGCGGCCAGTGGCGCGGCGCGCTGCTGGACGGCCTCGACGTCCGCTTGCTCCTCGTCGGCGGTGGGATGTGGGTGGCCATCAGCGCCGGGCTCGTGTTGTCGGCGTTCCCGTGGGCTCTGCCCATTGCCGTTCTTCCGCTCATCATCTTCCGACAGGTGCTGGCAGGGCACTTCGAAGCCCGACACGACCGTGTCCGCCTGCACGGCCTGTTCGAGGCGACACTCGAGGCCCACTCGACCATGGGCAAAGACGACGTCAGGACGGCGATCCTGGCCTCGGCGCAAAGCCTCCTCCGCTGCCCGGAGGCCGAGCTCACCGAGCACCCTGCGGACACCGCCGCGTTGAGCGCACCGCTGCCGCTCGCCGACCGGTCTCTCTGGCTCACGGTGTCGGGTCGGAGCCGGACCGAGCCGTTCGACCGCGCCGACCGGGCCCTGCTCGACGCACTGGCCGCAGTGGGTGCCGGGGCGCTGTCAAATGCCGCGCTCTACCAAGAGGGCCGCCATCAGAGAGAGCGCCTGTCCGCCATCACGGCGAGCCTGGGCGAGGGGGTCTGTGCCGTGAACGGGTCCGGCCAGATCACGTTCATGAACCCGGCCGCCTTCTCCATGTTGGGATGGGACGTCATCGAAGACCTGGGCAACCCCGAGCTCCTGGCCAACGTCGAGCTCGGTCAGCGGGCGCCGAGCTTCGTGCTGGCCCCGGCCATGCGGGCCATGGCGACGGGCGAGACCATCACCAGCTACGACACCCGGTTCCAGCGAGCCGACGGGACCTTTCTCGACGTTGCGTTCACGGTCTCGCCCATCGTCGACGGTGAACGGCCGAACGGCGCCGTGCTCGTGTTCCGCGACATCACCGAGCGCAAGCAGTTCGAGGAGCAGCTCTCGCGTCACGCCTTCCACGACGCTCTCACCGGACTTCCCAACCGTCGCCTGTTCCTCGACCATCTCGACCACGCGCTCCGCCGCTCGCAGCGCAGCCTGGAGCGCCATGCCGTGCTGTTCGCCGACGTCGACCGCTTCAAGATGATCAACGACAGCCTCGGGCACCACGCGGGGGACTCCCTGCTCATCGCCATCACCGAGCAGCTCCGGTCGGTGCTCCGTCCCGGCGACGTGCTCGCTCGTTTCGGGGGCGACGAGTTCACGATCCTGCTCGAAGGCGTGAACGCCACCGAGGACGCCGTCGTCGCCGCCCAGCGGATCCTCGACCGCCTGCGCGAGCCCATCTCGCTGCCGGACGGGCACGAGGTCGTCGCCAGCGTCAGCATCGGCATCGCCCTGACATCGCCCGACCAAGGTCGCGACGACGTGCTGCACGACGCGGACGTGGCCATGTACCAGGCCAAGGCGCGCGGCCGGGGAGGCCAATTCGAGGTCTTCGACGTGGACGCCATGGGGGTGCGCTCGGCCGAGCGGATCGACCTCGAGGCCGCCCTGCGTCGTGCCCTCGAACGCGACGAGCTCCAGGTGTACTACCAGCCGGTCTTCTCGATCGCGGACCGCCGGATCCTCGCGGTCGAGGCCCTGGTCCGGTGGAACCACCCCGAGCGCGGCCTGCTCGACCCCGCCCACTTCATCGCCCTGGCGGAGGACACCGGGCTGATCCTGCCGCTCGGCCGGGTCGTCCTCGAGAGCGCGTGCACCCAAGCTCGCGCCTGGCATGACCAGTTCGGCGTGAACCTGTCGGTAGGGGTCAACCTGTCGGCCCGGCAGTTCCAGCACGCCGGGTTGGGCGAAGACGTCGAGGCGGTCCTGCGATCCACGGGCGTCGACCCCTCGCAGCTCTGCCTCGAGATCACCGAGAGCCTGGCCATGGAGCACGTCGAACGGACGAGCGAGGTCCTCACCCGGCTCAAGTGGCTGGGCGTGCGCGTGGCCATCGACGACTTCGGAACCGGGTATTCGTCTCTGGCCTACCTGGCGAGCTTCCC
>Ga0307477_10000607_pt1 | contig 37762 bp, 37 predicted proteins | sample atmos_gasesECM2C_FD_203316 | JGI IMG/M metagenome (GOLD analysis project Ga0307477, IMG submission 203316) | Hardwood forest soil microbial communities from Morgan-Monroe State Forest, Indiana, United States - atmos_gasesECM2C_515 | ecosystem: Environmental > Terrestrial > Soil > Temperate... | reverse complement strand
CTCGCCAGATCCCATGGGTGTGTACTACTCTGGCGGCGACCCGGATAATTTATGGACGCTTCCCTATGCGCCGCTTGATGGACTGCATCCCAGCCCCGCTGGCTATATCGTCCTCGCGCAACTGATCTACGATGCGTTGCAGAACGGCAATGAAAGCCAGATGGCCGGTTTCAATGCCGGGTACGCGCTGGCCGCCAACATGGGAAACTCCTTCTACGGCATCGGGACCGGGCGGCTGGACACGACCGGTTTTCGCAATACCGCACTCGGCTACGACACGTTTTCTTACAACACGACCGGATATGCGAACTCCGTATTCGGCTCGGCGGCGATGCACTCGAACGCCACGGGCACGTTCAACACCGCCATGGGATATTCGGCGCTGTTCACTATCAGCACCGGGAGCAACAGCACCGCATTCGGCGCCCAAGCGCTCTTCGCCGCGGTGGGCCTGCTCGGACCGAACGATGCTTTCGGCTCCAGCGCCGGTGCGGCGATCACAACCGGATACCGCAATGCGGCGTTCGGCAACTTGGCGCTCGGCGAGACGACGACGGGCTACAGCAATTCCGCATTCGGCTTCAACGCGCTGCTGACCAACAAGACCGGCACCGACAACACTGCCGTCGGCCAAGCGGCGCTCTATGACAATACCGCCTCGCAGAACACGGCGGTCGGGAGCCAATCGCTGCAGGTCAACACGACGGGCACGTTCAACGCGGCCGTTGGATTCCAATCGCTGTGGTCGAACACAACCGGGAGTTCGAATACGGCCCTCGGTTGGTCTGCGCTTCTTTTCAATACGACCGGATCGCGCAGCACCGCAGTCGGCTACGGAACGCTGGCGCGGGTCACGACCGGAACGGACAATAGTGCATTCGGTTATTCGGCCCTGAACCAGGGCACCGGATCGTTCAATGACGCCTTCGGCAGTGCTGCCCTCATATCGAGCACGACGGGGACGCGGAACGATGCCTTCGGCTATCAGGCGGCAACAACGATCACGACCGGACATGACAATGTGGCGTTTGGCTACCAAGCACTCGGCATATCGGTCACGGATAGCCAGAACACGGCGATCGGTCCCAATACCCTCTATGACCTCGCGGGTGGCAGCAGCAACACCTGCGTCGGATTCGACACATGCCGCGGGCTTGCCACTGGCTCCAACAATACGGTGCTCGGTGCCCAGGTCACCGGACTAGGCGCCGCGACTGCGGGCAACGTCATCCTTTCTGATGGTGCCGGCACTATCAGGGCGCGCTACAACGCTACCAATTGGACGCTATCTGGCGGCCCGGTGATTGCCTCTGACGCCACGGCAGCGACATCGACCTCGACCGGGTCGCTGCAAGCAGGCGGCGGCCTCGGCGTTGCTGGCGCCGGTTGGTTCGGTGGACTGATCAATTCCGCGTCTTCGGTTACCGCGTGGAGCGGCACCGCGATCCCGGCCGGCGGAACCACCGGGACTTGCATCCTTATATCCTCTACCGCAAATTTTGGTATTTGCTTCGGATCAAACGCACCGACGCTGAGTGCGGCGAAAGGTTCGATCTATCTACGCAGCGACGGCACCCAGAATAACCGGCTCTACATCAACACCGATGGCGGCACGACCTGGACCGCGTTTGCGACAACATCGTGGCTGCTCGAACGTGATCTTGGCCACGACAACGACGACTATCATCCGCTCGGCTTGGCCATGACAGGCTGATATTTTGTCCGAAGGAGGCACCGGCTCGGCACCGGAATTTTCAACTTCGGTGCGTCCTTTTTGTGAAGGCGCTGGGAGTAAGCTAAATGTTGACATTGGAGATGATGCGCCGCCGTTGGCCGCACGGCGACCAGCACGTGCCCGGACTAATTGAAGGCATCGTCACTTCGGCGACTGGCGTGCTCGATCGCTACGGCATTCTAGCAAAGCCAGCGCTCGTGCTCGCCCACGCTATGGGGCAATTCTCTGAGGAATGCGGCTGCGGCCTGGAAATGATTGAAAGTTTGAATTATACCGCCGCGCGGCTGCGGCAGATATTTCCAACGCATTTTACGGCGAGTATGGCAGCGCGGTGGGCACACAATCAAAAGATGATTGGCGAGATCGCTTACGGCGGCCGAATGGGCAACGCGCCGCCACCCAGCACCGATGGCTTTGACTTTCGCGGTGCCGGGTTGTCGCAGGTGACCGGGCGCGAGGGCTTCACGCGGCTCCAGAAGAAGCTGGACGAGATGAAGGCCGGCTTTAACGTTCTCGAAAATCCCGAATTGATCACCGATCCCGAGCATACCTTCGAGTGCGGCATCGCTGACTGGATTGTGTGCGGGTGTCTCCCTCACGCGGAGCATGATGACACGCTCCGCGAGACGCGCGCTCTTAACGGCGGCACGAACGGCCTCGGCGAGCGGCAACGGCAGATTGCATTGTGGAAGAGAGAACTGATGTCATGATGCTTAAGCCCTCCGACAGGTGAAAAGGATGGCCGTAGACAGCAACGCCATCGCCAATCAGGCAATCCAGTTCATGGGCGACAATCAGCCGCCGGTAACTGGACTTTCCCCGACGTTCGATAACTCGCCCGCTGGAATCGCGCTCCAGAGCCTCTATGCTCCTACCGTCGCGACAATCGCCCGACAATGGGAGTGGGATCTTGCTCGTAGCAGCATCGCGCTTGTGCTTTCCGGCAATGTCGCGCCGCTTCCTTGGGCGATCGAATATCTCTATCCCCCGAATGGCATCGAGGTGTGGCAACTCGTGCCGTCGGCCTTGGTCGATGTCAATAACCCGCTGCCCATCAACTGGAACGTCGGCAATGCCATCGTTCTCGGTTCGCAGGCAAAGGTGATTTGGACAAATCTCGCTGCGGCGCGTTGCGTCTACAACAACAATCCGACCGAGGCCACTTGGGACCCGCTGTTCCGTGAGGCGGTGGTTCGATTATTGGCGAGCGAACTCGCGATGGCTATCGCCGGCCGGCCAGACAGCGCCCAGGCGTTGATCGAGAGCGGCGCGGCTTTCGAAAGCTTGGGCGAGGGGAGGTCGAATTAGCGCCTAGGGAGCCACTCTGAAATGACCTCTAAGCACGAAAAGTTTGAGTCCAAAGTCACAATTTTCCGTCTGACTGATGGCGATCCGATGCACATCACGGGTTATTCTGCCGAGGTGCAGGTCAAATGCACGCAATGTGATCTACCGTTCCGCTTTGTCGGATGCCAAGCCGGGTGGGCTTTTGCTGATCCGCGGGTGTCCGTTGATGCTCTGCAATTGCGTATTCCGATCGAGCCGGCCTACGTTACGGAAATCTTGGGGAATTATGTACTTGACTCCCTTAGCCGGCCATGGCATCGGCTGAGACGACAGGCTACCGCTTCATTGCCCTCTCAGCATGGGCGACACTTCAACTTGAACTTGGGTTTGTTCGGGAACCGATGCGGATGGTCCCAAGCTTCCATTCATAATGGTGGAAAAGCGCAGAGTTCCCCCAAAGCCTTTGATTTCGAGAAGCTTTTCATTATCGGCTTCTATTATGAGCAACTGAAGCGCTCTTATGTCACTCGGCTGCATGCGAATTGTAAGCGTGGTCTCGCCAGCGTCAATGTGACGAAGTATCTGCGGATCAATTGCCGCCAGCAAGTCGCGCATTCGCTTCTTCACGCTGTGATCGGCAGCTTGCTGTTTTTGAAGCTCGTCAACTTTCGTGCCGGCTTCGGAAAGTTGCTGCCTTACACTGCCTATTTCAGCATCATGGCGACGTTGTGTCTCTTCTTCAACCTGCTGTCTTTCAATGGCGGCTATGCGAACGCTTTCTTCTACCAACCAATCTTTGCGGTGCCCATAGAAGTAAGCCAAGAGTTCAAAGGCGACGACGATAAGAAACAGAATGATACCACCCAACTCGAAAAAGTTATGGAGAATTGTAGTGGTTTGGACAGAATTCCAACCGGGCAAGGTCATGATGACTTTCTTCCGATTCTATTAGCAATTGGTACATCTTTCTTGTTTGGCTTTAAGCTATCTAATTTTTTGAGCCGTAGACACCTTGATCGAATGCGGGAGCTTTGGCGCAAATGACCGTCATGGTTCTCAATCGGTCTTCCGAGGATTGTTCTTGCTGCCGTCCATGGTCTGAGCGGCGATTAGACGTTTCTGCATTCTCTTGCGTTTCTTGGCTGGTTTCGACTTCGGTTTCGGCCGATAGGCGAGCACCATGTCAACAATGGCGTCCAATTCCTTCGGCGTATCCTGCGGTTTACTCATTGTGTGAGCCTCTTGTATGTCAACCGCTTGCCGGCAACGCCGTCAATGAAGCTATCGAGCCGCGTCAGGGTGTGGTTCTTGACGTTGCCTTCATTCAGCCGGAAGGAAAATTCATCGACGTAGCGGCCAAGATGCTTTTGGCTCGTGTGATGATAGACGCCATAAATGCCGCGCTTGAGAACCGCGAAAACGCTCTCGATCCCGTTTGTAGTCACGTCGTCGCGGACGTATTCGCCTTGACTGTGATTGACGGTGTCTTGGGGCGTCCTACCCTCTTTGGGACGGCATGATGACCTCTTCCGTCACTTCGCCCGCCGACGTGATCAATGTCGCGTTGCGCCGCATCGGCTATAAGTTGCGCGTCGGTAATCTGTACGAGGGTTCGTTTGCAGCCAAGCAAGCGCTCGACATCTACGCCCAGACTCGCGACGAAATCCTGCGGCAGGACGATTGGGGCTTCGCCGAGCGCAACATCAACATGACCCTGCTCAAGCAGGCTCCGGTCAACGGCTATATTCCACCGGTGACATGGACGCCGGTCTATCCGGCGCTGCCATGGCTGTTCGAATATGTCTACCCGGACGATTGCCTCAAGGTCCGCGCCGTCAAGAGCGTGCCGCTGTTCATCCCGAATTTCGACCCGCAACCGAACGTGTTTTCGGTCGAGAACGACAACGCGCTGGCGCCGCCGGCCAAGGTTGTGCTGTGCAACGTTCCGAATCCGGTCATGGTCTATACTGGGCAAATTACCGATCCCTCGACCTGGGAAGCGGATTTCGTCGAGGCGCTGTGTGCGGCGCTGGGCCGGCGGCTTGCCCCAGTGCTGGTCGGGCTCGATGTCGCCAAGATGGAAGCTAGCGACGAGGGCGCGAGTACGGCGATGGCGGAAGCCGAGGAGGGATGATCGGTGAATCTACCAACCGACATTGCCAACCAGGCTTTAGACGCCGTCGGCATCGATGTATCGCTTGGCGACCTCGAAGACGGCACGCGGCCGGCACAAGTCTGCCTCCGCGCCTATCGGCAATGCCTGATGCAATTGCTGCGCGCCGCCCACTGGGATTTTGCGAGAAAGACGGCCCCCCTTACGCTGCTCGCCGATGCCACCACCAACACGCCTAATGTCGGCACTCTCGTACCGGTGCCATGGCTCTATGAATATGCCTATCCGATCGACTGCATGAAGGCTCGCTTCGTGCCGTGGAATCCATTGCAGAACCCCGGCGCTCCGGCCGGCAACATCGCCCTCCCTCAAGTCCCATTATCGCCCGGCCTTGGCCAGCAGCCGCCGACGGGACAACGCCTGCGTCCCGCGCGCTTCACGGTCGCGACCGATTTCAACTATCCGCCGATCCAGGGCCAGGTCACCTGGGAAGTCCAGGGCGTCAGCCCGCAGGGCCGCACCGTCGTGCTCACCAACGTCAAGCAGGCGCAGCTGGTCTATACCGCACTCATGCTCTATCCGAGCGTGTGGGACCCGTTGTTCCGGGCGGCCATGGTCGCCTATCTCGCGAGCGAGGTCGCATTACCGTTGTCAAAGGACAAGAAATTCGGCCTGCAACTGCGCGCGGAGCAGATCAAGATCGCCAAGGAGAAGATCACGCAGGCCCGCATCACCGACGGCAATGAGGGCTGGTACACGACTTCGCATATCCCGGATTGGATGACGGCTCGCAACACCGGCGGCGTTGCCGGCTATGGCGGCGGCGGATTGGGGGCCTTGGACGGCAGCCCCGGCGTTCTCGGCTACGTCTGGGATGCAATTGGGTTTGCCGATAATTCCGCGTATTGAGTCTTAGCGCGGTTTTATGACTGTTCCTGTCCTTCAGCCTGCCTTCACCACCGGTGAGGTCTCCCCGAGCCTGTTCGGCCGCTTCGATCTCGCCCGGCTGCACACCGCCGCCGCGACGATGCGCAACCTGTTCGTCAGCTATCGCGGCGGCGCCTACAGCCGGGCGGGTACCAAGTTCGTCGGATTTTCGAAACAAACCGGCCGCGCCTATCCGCCGCGCCTGATCACCTTCCAGTTCTCGATCAACCAGGGCTTGGCGCTTGAGTTTGGCCACCATTACATGCGCGTCGTATCGGCCGGCGCGTTCGTGACCGAAAACCCGATCGCCATCACCGGGGTGACGCAGGCCAATCCCGCGGTGATCACGGCCGCGGCGATCGGCGCGGCAACGGCAACGTTCGATGCCGCGCACAGCGCCATCCTTTCATCCTATGCTCCCGCGGACACAATCACGCTTGCTGGCGGCGCCTATTCCGTCCCCGCCTCACTCGCCGTCACCAATACCTATCTCGCGGCCGTCCAGCCCAATTCGCCAGGCACTGCCGGCTATGTCCCCGGCGATACCGTCAATCTCACCGGCGGTACGCAGACGACGCCCGCGGTGCTCACGGTCGCGACGACGCAGGTCGTATCGGCGGCGGTCGCCGCTGGCGGCGCGGGCGGTGCCAATGGCACCCAGGCCGTAACCGGGACCACCGGCACCGGCACTAAATTCCAGGCCTCCGTGACGGTCGCAGGCGGCGCCATCACGGCTGTACTTTCCATCACCGTGCCCGGCAACTACACGGTCAACCCGGCCGCCATCGCCACCGAGCCGGTGACGGGTGCAGGCCTCGCCGGCGCGCAGCTGTCGGTAAAAATGGGCGTCGGCACCATCGCCATCTTCAACGGCGGCGTTTTCACTGCCAATCCGACAGGGGGCACCTTCACCCAGGCATCGAGCTCAGGTGCAGGCGTCGGAGCAACTTTCCAATATGCCCTGATGGGCCCTCACGCTGCGACCGTCGCCACGCCCGGCATCTATTCGGCATTTCCGCCTAATCCCGTGTCTCAAGCGTCATCGAGCGGCAGCGGCCTTGGCGCCGAATGGACGATGACGACGACTGGCGTCGCCTCGTTCGCAAATGGCGACTGGGTCTACATCGCCGGTGTCGGCGGCATGATTCCGCTCAACGGTCAGACCTATGTCGTCGCCGGCGCCACGATGACCACGTTCCAGCTGAACGACGTGTACGGCAATCCGGTGGATTCGACAGCATTCCCGGCCTACACCGCAGGAGGCGCCGTCGCTCGCATCTATACCCTGGCGACACCCTACGCCGAAGCCGATCTCTCCTATCTCAAGTTCACCGAGAGCGCTGACGTGATGTCGGTTGCGTGCGTCAACCAGGCGACGCTCACGGAATACCAGCCGCAGGATCTGACGCGCACCGCCGCCGCCAATTGGTCATTGATGCCCGTCGTGCCGGCTCCCGCAGTCGCTCCGCCCGCAACCGCTTCGGCCAGCGCCAGCGCCGGCGGGACGGTGGATTATCAATACCAGGTCACCGCGGTCAGTCCGGACGACGGCACCGAGAGCATCGCATCGCCGATCGCCAGCGTTTCCGGCGCTGTCAACATCACGGCGACAGCCGGCACCATCACCGTGACCTGGGGCGCCGTCACCGGCGTCAACAGATACAACGTCTACAAGGCAACGCCCGGCTTCAATGCCGCGCCACCGGTCGGCGCCCTGTTCGGTTTTGCTGGTGCCGCGTATGGCACCCAGTTTCTCGATTCCAATATCGTCGCCGACTTCACCCAGGTCCCACCGACTCACCAGAATCCCTTCGCTCAGGGCCAGGTCATCGGCGCGACCGCGATCGCAGGAGGCTCCGGCTACAGCCAGACGGGCTTTGCCTACACCATCAACACGGCGACCGGCTCTGGCGCGAGGCTTACCGGCATCGTGGTCAACGGCGCACTGGTCGGATGGATCGTCAACGACGCCGGCCAGAACTACAAAACCGGCGACACCATCACCGTGACCGGCGACGGCTCGGGCGCCACCGCGACCCTCCAGGTCGGCGCCGCCAATGGCACCTACCCGTCGGTCGTCGCCTATTTTCAACAGCGGCGCGCCTACGCCAACACGCTCAACAACCCAGACACCTATTTCATGTCGCAGCCGGGCTCGTTCACGAATTTCGATGCAAGAAGTCCGACCATCGACTCCGACGCCATCATCGGCGCACCGTGGTCGATCCAGGTCAACGGCATCCAGTTCATGGTGCCGATGCCAGGCGGCCTCGTGGTGCTGACCGGATTGTCGGCATGGCAATTGACCGGCGCCGGCGGCTCCGCGCTCAACCCGCAGCCGATCGGGCCGGCGACCCAGCAGGCCCAGCCGCAGGCCTATAACGGCTGCTCGGCGACGGTCCCGCCAGTCAAGATCGATTACGATATCCTGTACGTGCAGGCCAAGGGCTCGATCGTGCGCGATCTGTCCTATCAGTTCTATACCAACATCTATACCGGGACCGACCTCACACTAAATTCGTCGCATCTGTTCAGCGGCTACACGGTCCGCGAATGGGCGTGGTGCGAGGAGCCGTACAAGCTGATGTGGGCGGTGCGCAACGACGGCGTGCTCCTCAGTCTGGCTTACCTCAAACCGCAGGAGGTCGCCAGCTGGTCCCGCCACGATACCAACGGGCTCGTGCAGAGCGTCTGCGCGGTGACCGAACCGCCGGTCGATGCGCTCTATCTCGCGGTGCAACGCTTCCCTGGCGCCAACACCGCCTACATGATCGAGCGGATGGACAACCGCCTCTGGTCGGATGTCGATGACTGCTGGTGCGTCGATTGCGGCCTCGCGCTGCCGCAACCGGCACCGAATGCGACGCTCACGGCAAGCTCCGCGACCGGGCTCGGCTCGATCACCGGCGTGACGGCTCTCGTCGGCGGTCAGAACTATTCGGGCGGTACGTTCGCCATTGTTGTCGACCAGAATGGCCAAGGTCCCGGAGCCGGCGCCGTTCCCGCACTCACGATCGTCGGCGGCGTCATTACCGCGATCTCGTTTGCCGGACACCAGGGCGCCCGCTACGTATCGCCCGCCATCGTATTTTCCGATCCGGCCAATACCGGCAGCGGCGCATCGGCGGTCGCCATTCTCAGCAATGCCGCGACCTTTACCACTTCGGCGCCAGTGTTCTCAATCGGCAATGTCGGCAGCGTCATCCGCATGGGCGACGGCAGCGCCACGATCACCGCCTACACCGATCCGACTCATGTCACCGCGAATATCACGTCGCCGATCATTGCCACGATTCCCAACAGCGGCGGCGTGCCGCAGCCGGCCACCGCCGGAAACTGGACCATGACGGCCCCGGACGCCATCATCGCCGGCCTCAACCATCTCATCGGCGCGACGGTGACCGGCGTCGCCGACGGCGCTGTCATCCCGCCGACAGTGGTGTCGGCCGCTGGCACGATAGTGCTGCCACAGCCAGCAAGCAGCGTCGTCGTGGGCTTGGGTTTCCAGGCTCAGCTCCAGTCGGTCTATCTCGATGCCGGCGAACCAACGGTGCAGGGCCAGCGCAAGAAGATCGCGGCGGCGACCGCCCGCATCGAAGCCTCGCGCGGATTGAAGATCGGCTCCAATCAGCCTGACGGCTCGACGCTGTCGCCGCCTCAGATCGCTCCCGCCTGGAGCGGTTTGACGGCAGTCCCCGACAAAGGCGTCTCGCCCTACGGCAGCGGCGTCGTGCCGCTCTACACAGGAGATCTGCGAATTGTCGTGAGCGGAGGCTATGCGACACCGGGGCAGGTCGCTATACAGCAGGACAACCCGCTGCCGATGAACGTGCTGGCGCTCGTCCCCGAGCTATATCCGGGAGACTTGCCGCAAACCCAGGCGCCGAAGCGGCAAGAGCGTGGGAGGAGGGTGGCGTGATTCATCGGCGGTCACTGCTTGTAGGCATCGCTTCGGCTCTTGCGGCGCGCCCAATCGCATGGATGTCGTCGTTTATGGCGACGTTACACTTGGCGGCCCCATCCGCCAATGCTAGTGTGGGGGCCGAATCGTGAACGTGCCCTTAAGGCGAAGCGGACTGCTTAGCGCTTCGGGCGTTCCGCTCGAAGGCAATAGGCTGATGCGCGTTACCTACATGGACGAATCCGGCGCTTCACCGAAGGAACCGCTTCTGGTCGAGGCCGCCATCATCGTTCACGGCGATGATCAGGTTGTGCCTGTCGAAGAGCATCTAGAAATGCTGGTCGAGAAGCACATTCCATTTGATAAGCGGGAAGGTTTCTATTTCCACGCTACCGACATCTACGGTGGCGGGAACAAAAAATGTCTCTTTCACGACAAAAACGAATGGCCTGACAAAAGGCGCTTGGCGATCTTAGATGATCTTGCGTTGGTGCCCGCTAAATTTGATCTTCCGATCAGCATAGGAATTATGCAAAAAGCCAAGTTTATCGATGGCCTAGTGGCATCCGCGATTAAGGCTGGAGCAAAACACAGTCGCCAAGAAATTGCAGTCGCCATTCATGCTCTTGCAATTATTCAATGCGAGGTCGGCGTAGAGTTGTGGCTGCGTAAGCACACTGAAAAAGAAATCACTCACGTTATAGCCGAAAATAACGATGAGGTACGCTTGGCGGCTAAAGAAGCGCACATGATGCTACGCAATAAGAGCGAGATGGCGAAGGAAGGGTTTCTAGATCACCCCTGTTTTCCATTTAAGCGCATTCGCGACGGCCTGCAATTCACGACCAAAGCAGAATCGAGACTTTTGCAGATCGCTGACGTGTGTGCTTGGGCGACTCGCCGCATAGCAAACAACGCTCCCGATGCGGAGCGTTTCTATGGGCCATTTCGGCGACAGATCGTTACGAGACGGAAAAAATACAATTGCTGCGTCTAGAATAACGGTGCATAAAGTGACCACTTTTTCCATCATCGAAGCGCGTCCTTGGCACTGCGGCCAGATGTGCCGCATGCTGCGCTCCGAGCATCGCGAACTGATCGCCAGCATCGGTATCGACAGCCATCGCGAACTGCGGGCGCGGTTCGATCAATCGTCGTTCCGCCGGGCGTGGCTGATCGACGGACAGCTTGCGGGGCTCGGCGGCGTCACCGGCTCGATCCTTACCGCGACAGGCTATGTCTGGCTCGCGCTTTCGCGCGATGCCCTGCGGTTTCCGGTAGCGGCCGTCAAGGAAGTGCGGCGGCAGCTTGAAATCATCATGGTGTGCAAGCGTGAACTCGTCACCACGATCATCGACGGCGACGAGGCGTCGAAGCGGTTCGCAATCTTCCTGGGGTTCGTTTCGGGCGACCATGCGCCCGCAAGCCCGCGTTACGGGCGGCGCTACATCGCGCGACGGTTCGATGACGATCCGGACTGGCGCGTGCCGGTAGGCGGCGGATACGCAACGGCGATGGCCTATCGGACGGCAGGGATATAAGTCTCATGATCCTTCACGCGTGGCACCCAACGGATTGCGAAACACCCGCCCGCTCGCGTTATGTCGTTACGGATGTGACGCGGTTTCAAACCAACCAAAAAGGAACGGTGCGGGAATACGAGCGCGGCGGTAGGCTTCATGCTTTCTCGGCATCAGATAAATACAACCTCTACAGTGATGACATGGTGCTGATCGAAAGCAGCGCCGGCGCCCCGTGGGCGCATAATTCAAGGCACGCCTGATGGCCTTCGCCGCTCCTCTCGCCCTCGTGGCGGGCATCGCCGGGGCCGGCGTTTCCGCCGTCGGCGCCATCGAGGGCGGCCAGGCCCAGGCCAATGCCGCCAACTATACGGCGCAGGTCGCGGCCAACAACGCCACGATCGCACGGCAGAACGCGGCCTATGCCGAAGCCGCGGGGCAAGCGCACGCCGCCGCAACAAGCTTGCGGGGCGCCGCGACCGGCGGCCGGATCAAGGCGGCGCAGGCAGCAAGCGGCATCGATGTCAATACGGGATCCGCGGTCGCGGTGCAGGAAGGCCAACGCGAAACCTCCAAGCTCGACACCGAGACCGTGCTCAATAATGCCGACCTCCAAGCCTACGGCTACCGCTCGCAGGCAACCTCGTTCCAGTCGCAGTCCGAACTCGACCGCCTCCAGGCCGAACAGGCGACGACAGGCGCGGACATCGGCGCGGCTGGCGGCTTGCTGGGCAGCGCTTCGGCCGTCGGACTGAAGTGGTCGCAGCTTGGTAACAAATCGTAGGCGCGGCACGTAGGCCATGGCCGAAGTCCCTTACGGCGGCGGCGTTCCGCAGGCCACACCCGACACTCGGGTGCCGGCCGATGTCTATCAGCGCATCGACGCGCGGCCGGAGCAGTTCGGCGGCGCCATCGCCAGGGGCGTTGAGAAGCTGGGGGCCGGCGCCGGCGAGGCCAGCACGAACGTCTTCAACGCCGCCGCCTTTTACGGCAAGACGGTGGCCGACGACGCTTCTAATCAACGGCAAAAAGCGGGCGTCGATATCTTGCACGGCGACCCGACCCGCCCGGCGACTGATGCCGATGGCAAGCCCATATTGGGACCGGACGGCAAGCCGCTGCCGGATACCGGATTCCTCGGGCGCACCGGCGCCGACGCAATGCGGGCATGGCCCGCCGCCAAGAAGCAGCTTGACGATCTCGACAAGCAGTTCCGCAGCAACCTCACCACGCCGGAGCAACAGCTCGAATACGATAATTTCACCCGCCGGCTGCGCGCCATCGAGGACAGCCAGATCGGCACCCATGCCGATACCCAGACCAAGACCTGGATGCAGACCAAAAACAAGGACGGCGCCGACCTGCAACTGCAAATAATCGCCACAAATGTCGGTGACACGCCGCTGGAAACTGAGCAACGCACGCACGCTTTTTCCGATCTGTTGCGATTCCGCACCCAGGCCGCGCAGGTTGCCTCCCGCAATGACCCGACGGCCATTTCCGACGCGATGGCGACGGCGCGCCGCGACGGCGTGAAAGCGTGGGCGCTCGCCGTATCGGCAACCGATGCGGCCAAAGCGGATCGCATCATAGAAAAAAATAAGGCGGATTTGGGCACCGAATATCAGGTGCTGAAGGATCATGTGCGTGTCAGATTCATTACACAGACCGGCCATGCAGTCGGCATTCAGGCGCTGGCACAAGCGAGAAACGCAGCGCCTGCGCCCGTGGCGGATAATTTGCCTGCAGCGACCGCGGCCTTCTTTCGTGAACGTAGCAGCGCTCGTGTCCAAGGCCTCAACTCTGCTTTCGCGGACCGCCTAATGCAGGCGACGAGCGATTTCGAAGCGTCCAATCCGGGCCGCATTGGACGCTTCGAATCGCTACGGCGCACGACTGAAGAACAATCCGATCTCTATAGACGCTATCGGATTGGCCAAGGGGGACTCGCCGCGCCTCCCGGTCAATCTATGCATGAGTTTGGCCTCGCCGCCGACGTACCCGACGGCGCTTTTCTTAATTGGCTGCATCAAAACGCCGGTCATTACGGGCTTGAATTTCTTAAAGGACGCAGTTTCGATAACGATCCCGGTCACGTGCAATTTGCCGGGGCTTCACCGCAGATCGGCGTAGCGCCGAGCGCTACGGGTAGGGGCGCCGCGAGCGTTACGGCTTGGAGCCCCGCATCGCCAGCTAAACCTTCATTCGGCACTGTCAGTCTTCCTCCAAGCGGCGCGATCAAGGCCGACGCTTATCAATTTGTCAGAGACAATCCCAATCTCAGTGACGAGGTAAAAGAAGCAGCGTTTGTCACCATCGATCGTGACATTCGACATCAAGAAATCATCGACAATCAATCGGAGCGCGCCCGCCAGGACGGCATCAACGAAGCGCTCGGCGAATACACGACACTATATTGGGACATGGACCATTCGCCGCAGAAGGATTTCGGTGCTTTGGCTGACAGGATTAACCACGATCCGCGGCTCGCGACGGCAGGGCCGGCCAAGGAGGCTCTCATGGAACGCATTGTCAAGCGATCCGGCAAAGAGCAGACCATGACCTATGGAGAGAAATTCTCCGAGGTCAAGGCGGCGATCCTATCGGAACCTGGGACTCCAGGTCACATCAGCAACATGGCGGAAATCTACGAGCTACCGCCGGATTATCTGACAGCGGCAGGGGAGAACAAAGTTAAAGAAATCTTCAATGACATTAAGAAAGGTCCCGATGCGCTTGCGGTCGAGCGGGCGCGCTCCGGAATCGAGCGTTACGCTCATGGAATACTCTCTTTCCACGGCGAATTCTCCTTCCCCAACCTGCCGCCCAAGCGCGACGAGAATGGCGAGGAGTTCTACAACGGAACTTTCATCCCGGCCTTCGAGGCAGCCTTTAGCCGCTGGGTTACCGGCGAGAATGGTAAAGTTGGCAAGAGCCCATGGGAATTTCTGGACAAGAAAAACATCGACAAGTTCATCGACGGCTTGCCGGGCAAGCGCACCAAGGCCCAGATGGAAGCTGACCGCCTATGGGCAACGGGTGAAGCCGCGGGCGAAAAAGGCGCTCCTCCCCAAGAGCCGCTGCCGCCGACGCCCGCAGATATCAATGCCGCCGGCTGGGTGCCGTTGGTCAAAAAACCGCCGCTCGACAAAAACGGCCGACCGTGGCCGATGGCGGAATGGGCAAACTCGCTGCGGTACTTGCACGACAATCCAACGCCGGAAGTCAAGGCCGCGTTCAATCGGAGTTTTGCCAACCTCAAGATCGATGCCGACCAAGTATTAGCGAAATTCGTCATGGCCCCCGAGACAGCAGTGCCGCCGCGGCCCGCTGCCGCTGCGCCTGCAGCAACGATCTCCCCGCAGGCGACGGCCTCCAAATCGAATACTGCATTGCTGCCGCCATCCGCCCAGCCAAGCTCGCAGGAATTCGCGGAGCGGCGTGAGCAGGCGATCATTGCCGCCCGCCAGCGCATGCAAGAGGCCGCCGTCGAGCGCGCCGCCACCGAGCGGCAATACAATGCCGGCGTCGCGGCGCGCGGTCAGCAGCGGGCCGCTAATCTCACCAAAGCCAAGCATGAATCAAATGAAAATCTGCGCCGGTCTCAACTGGGGGCGCTCGACAGCGAAGAACGGACACTTAATGCCAGCATAGCGACCGCGCAGACGCCAATGACGGCGATGGTGGCAAAGCGTCGGCTGGAAGAAATCGCCAGCGAACGCGAAAAACTTCTAAAGCAAAAATGACCGACCGCGCCTTCGAGCCGCCATCGCCCAATCCGTTCGACCAGTTCGATCCGGACAAGCGCAAGGTCATGCCATTTCCGGCCCCGGCATCCGCCGTGCCCGCGCCTGCTGGATCATCCACCGCCAATCCATTCGCGCAGTTCGAGCCTTATCCCGGCGCCCTTGACAACATCGTTGGTTTCGCCAAGCCGCCGCCGGAACCCGATGAGTCGTCCGCGACCGGCGCATTCGCCCGTGGCGCCGCCCGTAGCGCCGCACCGGCGCTGCTGTCGTTTCCGGCGATCGGCGCCGGTGCCGAGGCCGGCTTCGCCGTCGGCGGTCCGTGGGGCGCGGTTGCCGGTGGCGTTGCTGGCGCCCTTGGCGGCGGTTACCTGCTGTCCAAAGCCCAAGACTACCTTCTTTCTAAAGCACCCGATTCCTGGAAAGAGGCCATCGGTCTTGATGATCGTCAGCAAAAGCTCGATCAGGAGCAGCATCCCTACGCGTCGTTCCTGGGCGGGCTTGCGCCTTACGCGTTGACGATGAAGCCGACTCGCCTCGGCAAGTTCGAACCGCCCGAGAATGCCACCGCCCTGCAGCGCATCAGGGCTCATCCGGCAACGGCGCGCGTGTTCGGCGGCGCCGTCATGGGTGGCATCGAATTGGGCCAGGAAGCCGCTTCTGGGGAGACTCCGGACTGGGCCAAAGTCGCGATCTCGACCGGGTTTGGTGTCATCTTCAACAAGCCGAGGCGGTTCGGCGAGTCACTGACGGAGATCGGCGCGAAACCGGCGCGCACCCTGATCCAGGCCTGGAACGGCAAGGTGATGGGCCCCGGCGTCACCGAAGAAGTGTTCCGCGGCAGCCACGAAATGGCGCCGGATGCCGCGAAGGCCGCCAACGACGCGGCGCAAACCGAGCAATCCCTGACCGGAGAGCCGGCAAAAGAGGATCCCCATGCCGCAGCGCGGCGCATGGAGGCGGATCTGTTCCGGCGCTTTGACGCCCTGGTTGTACAGCGCAATTCGCTACAGGCCTGGAACGGCAAGGTGATGGGCCCCGGCGTCACCGAGCAGGCCTACAAGCATCTCGTAGCGACGAATCAGGAACTCGCCGAAATCGAACCGCAGATCCATGCGGCTTACCGCCGTGCCGCGGAGGCGACCGGAGCGCATATCCTCGAGCCGGAAGCGCCGCCGATCGTTCCGGTCGCGGAGCCGACCACGCCTCGCACCATCGATCGCGGCCACGACGTTCCCTACCTCGCCGGATCGAGCAATGACGGCCGCACCACCTACATCGACAAGCGGGTGCCGGCTGAGCTGACGGTCAAGGGCATTACGTTCGACCCGGCGAAGTATCTCGACGTGCACGAGACCCGCGAGCACGATCTGATGACCAAAGCGGGCGAGCCTTACGAGACCGCACACCGCGAAGCTCTCCAGGTTGAACGTGCCGCCGTCGAAGCCGACGGCATCGATTGGAACGGCTATCAGGAAGAGATGCACAAGCTCGTGGGCGAGACCGAGCACGAGCAGGCGAAAACGCCGCCGAACGACCTCTACACAAAGCCCTATCCGCACCGTGAAGCGGAATTCCTCAAACGCGAGGGCGAGCAGACTGCGGGGCAGGCGACGCCGGAGGCGCCGGCCGCTCCGCGACCGGAAATTCCGCCGCTTTCGGTCCTTGCCGAGCCGCTGTCTCAATTCATCCGCGACGACGTCGCCCGCCAGCTCGCCCGTGCCGGCCGGCCAGCCGAGGAGGCACAGACTGCGGGCGCATTGATAGCGGCGCGTTACCGTGCCCGCGCCGGCTGGTTCCGCGGCGCGCTCGGCAGCGCCGAGGAACTCTACCGCGCCGAGGCTCCGGAAATTCTCGGGCCCGGCATGCGATCGCAGCAGGCGCGCGGCGCCGTGCAGCCGCGCGGCCCGCGCCAGATCGACGAGACAAAGCTTTCGCTATTCCAGTTCCTCGCTCATCGCGGCGGGCTGCAGCGTACCGCGGACCTCGAAGCGGTACTCGACAAGAACCCTTTCATCCCCGGTTTCGGCCGGCTGTTTCGCGAGGGCGGTATGACGCCCGACCGCGGCCGCGCGGCCGCGGTCGAAGCCGGCTACCTCCACGAAGCCCCCGGCGAGACCGGCGGCGGCAAGACCACGATCAACGATCTGCTCGCCGCGCTATCCGCCGAGTCCAAAGGCCGCAAGCTCTACCGGCCTGGCCACGAGCCGGAGGCGGCCTATGCCGAAGGCCCGGAGCCGCCGAAGCCGCTGCCGGCCGGAGCGGCGGAATTGTGGGATCATTTCCAGGAGCAGCGCGAGGAGCGCGACCTGAGCATCAAGCGCGCCCATGACCTGCACATCAAGATCGGCGGTCCGGAATACCGCACGCGGGTTTCCCAGGTCTGGGAGCCCGGCAACACCGTCGATGTCGGCTTCGTCAAGAACCTGCTGATTGCCGAGGAGCGTCCCGACGGCTCGTTCGTTCTCCTTTCGAAGCCCGACGCCGAAGGCGAGTCCCAGCAATACAGCGCCCGGCCGCATGAAGGCCTGGTCAAGGAGAACCGCGTCGATTTCCTGGAGGCGACCCGCGTCCTGACCGAGCCGCCGGAGGAGGAACCCTACCGCCGCAGCGAACTGATGCGCCCGGAGGATGAGGGCGTTCTCGGCGAGGAGATGGGGCTCTACCAGCGCAAGCGCCGCGATCTCATCGCCGAGCGCGAAGCCGAGGGCCAGATGGGGCTGCCCGGCACCGAACGCATCTCTGATGCCGAGCGCGCGCAGCGGTTGGCGAACGCGCCGCTCAAGCCGACCGTCGAACAGAAACCGATGGAAGAGGGGCTGTTCGGGGAAGGGGCGAAGCAGCGCGAACTGTTCCAGCGCGACCTCGCCCCCCCCTTCTACTCCGCCGTCGAGCGCGCCGTCACTTCGGCCAAACAGGAGAAGGCCTCCCCCGAGCAATGGCTCGGCATGCTCAAAAACATGCCGGGAGTGAAGAGTGAGGAGATGGAATGGCTCGGGCTTGAGGATTGGCTGAAGGAGCAGAAGGGATCGGTCACCAAGGGCGAGATTGCCGATTATGTGCGGGCGAACCGGATCGAGGTGAAGGAGGTCGAGAAGGGCGGCTTGACGCCCGAGCAATTGTCGCGCGGTGAAATTCGTGCCGGTAATAATCCGAACTATCCGTTTGACATTTTTGTAGATGGCAATCTTGTCAATCGCGCGACGACGCGGGAAATTGCAGAAGATGAGTTGCATGGCGCCATTGACGACCGCACGCGCGGTGAATCTGATCGAGCCAAATTCTCCCACGTGACCCTCCCCGGCGGCAAGAGCTATCGCGAGCTGGTGCTCACGCTGCCGGGACAAATCGAACCGTATAAACCGGATGCTGTGCATTTCACCAGCGAAGGCGGCGGGACCGCGGTCGCTTGGGTCCGGTTTAATGACCGCGTCATCGACGGCAAGAAGACCTTGTTTGTCGAGGAGGTGCAGAGCAAGCGGCACCAGGAAGGGAGGCTGGAGGGGTATGCCAACCAGACTGAATTGCCCGACAACATCGAAATCCTTTCGCTTGAGGATGCCCGCAACAAGTTTCCCGAGCGATGGGGGCGCCGTATTTCAGACTATGAGATTAAACATAAAAATGGGTTTATCGCTGTCGACAAAAACACCGGGGAAAGTCAATTAGGTTTCTGGGGTGCGTCTCTGCCGACCAAGGAGATCGCAACTCAGAAGGTGCTAAACAGGCTCAATTATTCCGCCGTCCCCGACGCCCCCTTTAAGACCACCTGGCCCGAGCTCGCGATGAAACGGATGATCCGCTACGCGGCCGAGAACGGCTACGACAAGATCGCCTGGACGACGGGAGAAACCCAGGCGGCGCGGTACCATCTGAGTAAGCATCTCGCTGAAATCGCGTATTGGAAAACACCGGGAGGGCATTATGAGATGACCGCCGTCGATCACGACGGAAGGGTTGTCTTCGACCAGAAGCATATCGGTCCCGAGAATCAACTTGACTCCGCCGTTGGCAAAGAGATTGCCGACCGCATGATTAAGGGCGAGGGTTCTGACGAATCGCACTATGACATTCCCGGCGGAGACGACGAGACGCCAGTGAAATTCCTGCGCGGCGACGATCTGGTGGTCGGCGGCGAAGGCATGCGCGGCTTCTACGACCAGATACTCCCGGCGACGGTCAACAAGCTGGTGAAGAAATTCGGCGGGAGGGTCGGAAAGGCCGAGATTGAAACTGCTCCTGAGCGCGGCGCAGAAACGCAACAGTTTGGCGGCGGCGGTCACGAACCAATAGAAATCACGACGCGCAAGGGTGAACCTGCGACCGCCACGCCCGTCCATGCCCTCGATATCACCGACAAGCTCCGCGACGCCGCCGTCGAGCAGGGCTTCCCGCTGTTCCAGGGTGCCCGCGGCAAGGTCACCTTCGCCGCAGGCCGCCGTCCCGTCATGCAGATCATGCGCGAGGCCGACGCCTCGACATTCATCCACGAGAGCGGCCATGTCTTTCTGGAAGAGCTGCTCGCCGATGCCGAGCATGAGAAGGCCCCGCCTGGACTCAAGGCCGATGCCGCCACCGCCCTGAAATGGCTGGGAGCCGAATCGGCCGATGCGCTCAAGACGAAACATCACGAGAAATTCGCCCGCGGCTTCGAGCAGTACATGCGCGAGGGCATCGCCCCGTCGCCCGAGCTCGCCTCGGTCTTCGCTCGGTTCAAGGATTGGCTGCTGCAAATCTACAAGACCATCAAAGGCCTGGGCGCGCCGATCAACGACGATATCCGCGGCGTGTTCGACCGGCTGCTGTCAGCCGAGCCGCAGCGCACCGTGATCGCGCCGGAGCGCGAGGCCGGCAAGACGCTGGCCGACATCCACGAGGCCGATGCCGCCCACATCCCGCCCCACGACGCTGACGCCGCCAAGGCTCGCGTTGACTCTGAACTGCGCCGCGCCCATGTTGATATTCCCGAGGATATCGCCCATGAAGTCGAGTCCGAACTCGCCCGCCTCACCGCCGAAATTGGTAGAAACGCCGCCGCCGAGCTTGGCGCTGCGCCAGGCGCTGACAACGCAGGAACTCCAGGACTACACGAGCCTGGCGGCGAGCCCGAACCTCAGCCCGCGGGCGGCGGCGTGGGCGCGCAACATGGCGCGGAGCGCCAAGGCGTCGCTAGTGCTGGGGGAGAAGGCGCTGGCCTACGCGACGCCGCATCCCGATCCGGAAACCGAGAAGAACCTCAACCTGTACCGCTTGCTCCAACTCCCGTTCCCGACCTCAGCCGGAGCGGCGAGTCCCGTTGGGTTAGCCGCGACGGCAACATCCGGGTCGAAAACCTCACCTCCACCGCCGACCTTGTCCGCGCCATCGATGAATCCGCCGCCCGCGTAGGGACGCAGGGTCCCGGCCGCATCACTACCGGCGAATTGCTTGATGCCGCCGAAGCAATCGACATTGATCCGCATGCCGTGACCGAGGCGAAGCTCGCCACCCTGTTCGGCGGAGCTCAAGGCCTATCCGCCAAAGTGCTGAAATTGCGTCAAGCCATCGTCGCCTCGGCGCAGATCGTGTCCGATGCCATGAAGGCGGTGCGCGACGGCGGCACTGACGCCGATGTTGCGGCTTTCGCAGTGGCGATGAGCCGCCACGACATGATGCAGTCGGTACTCTCCGGCGTCACCGCCGAGACCGGGCGCACCCTCGGTATGTCGTTCAAGAACCTCGAAGGCTGGCAGCAGGCTGCCGACCTCAACGAATTTCTCAAGGAAAATACTGGGCGCACCCTATTCCAGCTTAAGATGATCGCCAAGCTTGGCGCCAAGCTCAATACGCCAGCCAAGGTATCCAAGTTCCTGCGCGATGCCCAGCAGCGCAGCGCCGGCGGCATGCTGCTTGAGGAATACGTCAATGCGCTGATTTCCGGTCCCTCGACGCACATGACCTATCTCATCGGCAACAAGATACTGATGATCCAGGAGGCCGTGCCGGAAACGTTGCTCGCGAGCGCCATCGGCCGCATCCGCGTCGCTGCTGGTCGCCCCGGCGAATATGTCCGGCCAGGCGAGGCTTGGGAGCAAGTCAAGGCACTGGGCCGCGTCATTCCCAAGGCCCTTCAAGGCGGCCTTGAAGCGGTTCGTGCCGGCCAGGCAACGCTCCTTCCCGGCCAGGAGGCGCGCCCGCTATCGCCGTTCTATGGCGATACCGCACTGACACTCGCCCGCAACGTCACCAACGATCCCGTCACCTGGCATGAATTCGCCACGGATCTGTTCTCGGCGCTCCGAGGCGTACGTGACGGCGTTGTCGGTGGAGCATCGCTGATCGCCTCGGGCGGCGAAGCTGGAGCCCCGGCAATCGGGGCCCATTGGTCGCCGCTTGGCCAGATCCCCGATATCGCCATTCGCGGCGTGCCGACGATTCCGGTCGGCAGTCTGATCCGCGTTCCCGGCCGGCTCGTTGCCGCCATCCATTCCATGGACACCATTGCCAATTATTCGCGCCAAATCGCCGCGCGCGCCTATCGCGAAGGCGTCGGTCTTGGCCTGTCCGGCAACGATCTCGCCGACCATATCGGGCAGCGCATCAAGGCTCCGCCCGATGACTGGATGACGGCAGCCCACGAGCAGGCCTATGCCTCGACCCTGATGGCGCCAGGCGGCGCCATGGTGCGCAAGCTCTCCGAATTCGTCAACAGCGCGACCGACTTGCCGATTCTCGGTAAAACCCGTCCGCTGAAATTCATCGACCCGTTCGTCCATATCGGCGCCAACGTCATCAACCAGGCGGTACTACGGCGCACCCCGCTCGGCGCTATCCTGTCACCCGAAATCCGCGCTGACCTGATGGGCCACAACGGCAACATCGCCCAGGATACCGCCCTGGCGCGCATGCTCGCCGGGACCGCGCTCTCCATCGTCTTCGGCTCGCTGGCGATGGATGGGTACATCACCGGCTCGGAACCCTCCGATCCACACCGGGCGTTGATGTCGCGCGAGGTCTACCAAGCGCATTCGGTGCGCATCGGCGATATGTGGTATCAGATGAACCGGCTGGGTCCGATGGGCATGCTGATGGGCATCGCCGCCGACATGTATGATGTGGCCCACGACGCAAGCCAGGGCGACATGCTGCTCGCCGCGTCCCATCTCCAGCATGCCGTGACCCAGAATATCCTCGATGAGAGCTTCATGCGCGGTCCCGCCGACCTGATCCGCGCGGTCGAGGATCCCGGCCGTTACGGCGAAGCTTATCTCAAGCAGTTCGTCTCATCCTTCCTGCCGTTCTCGGTCGGCCTTGCCCAGATGGCGCGCGCCAGCGATCCCTACACGCGCCAAGCTCGCACCGTCATCGACGCAATCAAGCAGAAGGTGCCCGGCTGGAGCGAGACCCTGCTGCCGCGCCGCAACGTCTGGGGCGAGGAAATCCCCAATGCCGATGCGCTGCTCCATGCGGGACTCACCGCAGTCTATGAAAAGAAGGTCAATACCGACCCAGTCAACCAGGCGATGCTTGATTTGGGGATCTACCCGGCACTGCCGGAACGCAAAATCCGCAATGTCGAATTGAGCGAGCAGCAGTACGACGACTTCGCCCGCATCGCGGGGCGCATGACCAAGATGCGGCTCGACGCCATCGTGCACTCGCCCGACTGGCGCACCTGGCCTAACGGCATCCGCCATGACGTGATCTCAGAAGTGCTCCGGCAGTCGCGCGAGTCGGCGCGGGGAAGAATCATGATGCAGTCCCCTGAAATTCCGCGCGAGGCGGCCGACGCAAAAATGAAGAGAGCGACAGGAAATTAACTCATGCTGGCAAACTGGCGCGAATCGATCCATGCCACTGCGGCCTAATTATATTGTTGACACCACATCCACCTAGGGCTAGATGCCGCCAGGCAATGCTCTAATAATCGAGGTTTTGCAATGTCTGGCGCGCCCAAACACAAAGCGGATAATATTCCTGAGATCGAAATCACTCCAGAGATGATTTCGGCGGCTTCCCGCGTTCTGTGGAGCGATCCATTTCTTTTGATTCCGGAGTGGACCGCGGATGAGATGGCGGAGGAGATGCTGCGAAAGGCTTTGTCAGCACGTCACGAAGGAATTGATTCAGTCGATCCCGCAGAGCCGTCACGGCGCTGAGATGCGCCCTTAAATCTTCGACATTGAGCGCCGGTGCTTCGCCCGATCTTAGCTGTTCGTGATCGCTGACATGGATTTCGAGGTGCGATTCTATCGGAACATCCCAATAGCTCACATCGAAGTACCATACGCCGCGCCTCAAGCTGACCGGCTGATGAGCGATGCGGCGGCGAATATGCGCGCGGCAAGGTGCACGTGAACACCGCGGAAGGGTACTTCGCGCTCTTGAAGCGCGGGATCACGGGAAGCTTCCATCACGTCAGCACGAAGCACTTGGATCGCTATTGCGACGAATTCTGCTTCCGCTGGGACCGCCGCAAGATGGGTGACGGCGCGCGGACCGCTGAGGCGATCAGGAGCGCGGAAGGTAAGCGGCTGATGTACCGTGATCCAATTCACAAATGAACTGAAATGAACCGTTCAAAATCGTTGCAAGGGATGGTGTGACCGTGGTGAGATTCGAACTCACAAACCCCGTGGGAAGGGTACTGGCACCCAAAGCCAGCGCGTTTGCCAATTTCGCCACACGGTCGCAAGACTGTTTGGTGAGTGACGGGCCGGAAGCGGTAGACAGTCGCCCCGGCCCGCCCTGCTTTCTGGGGCTACGTACGCTTGCCCCAGAAACCGAAGCTACTTGCCTCCCCTTGCGGGCTGCCAGCCGCCAGCGCGGTCCTGTTTGATGTACCCGGACAATCGGAGTCTGCGCAGAGCGGTTCGAAGGGTTCTTTCGCTCATGGGGCGATCACTCGTATCAAATGCGTGCACGATTTCCATCCCGCGTTGCCCAGGCGTCTTGCGAATAAATTCCAGAACGCGGGCTTGGTCGGAATTGGCTCGTGGCGCCACCGACTTTGTGCGCGAGAACGGTCTTGGAGGTGTCTTTGGGCTGCCGGCTTGCCGGCGAAGGTCCGCCGCGTATCTTTCGAGCGTCTTTGCGGCCTCCATAAGTCCATCATGCACCAGCTCTTTGGCCAGCATGTCAGCCATTATCTTCGGGTCCTTCGCCATGGCCACACAGATCACGCAGACACTTTGAAACGCCAACAGCTTCAAGAAGATGCATAGCCGAGATCACGAAATGCGTCAACCGCCAAAAAAATCGATCCAGAATCGATCCAATGAACGGAAGCCGCTTTCACTGCATCCGCTAAGCCTGGAGGAAGCGTTTGGTGCAGCCCTACAAACCGGGCCGCCCCCTAAATCAGGGCGAAAACAGCCTGTGGATAAGTCGCCCAAAAAGGGGGAGCGATCCTCGCGGACAAAATCCAAACGCGAGGAATAAGCCACGACGGTTAGAGCCTATCGCGATCAAAAACATGGGGCCGCCTCGCCTTGCCTCAGAGCGGCAAAGATGGCGACGGCACAGGGCCTTATCGTATGTGGTTTGTCAAGTGCATAATTCCGTCTGATTTTACTCTAACCGGAGCGCGGTCTCATGTCTATATCCGATGAGCGTCTAGGGGCGATCTTCCGCAGTTTGGCAAAAAAATGCCGCATAGCTGAAAAGGACGCCATCCCGGCGCGCGTTGCCCATCGCGATTATGTGGCTGGCCTCCTTGATGATATCGCGGCGCGCATTGAGGCTGAAGAGGAAATCGATGCCGTTCCCGCCGCCGATATCATTTTCAGTTGGGACGGCGCGGTAACAATGAGCGAGTTAGAAATTCTGGCGCAGCGCACTCTGGGCGCAGTTATTGTTCGGCCAGCGTTTTCAATTCCGCAAACGCGTCCCGCCACATCATTTCGTCCACCGGCGGCGCTCGCGGTTCTCGTTGTCGCGTTCATGGCGCTGGGTGCGGTCGCACCTTCCCATGGCCGTGAACTCTATCCCGGCCAGTATGCCCAATACAGTCCCGAAGAGCGCGCCTGGTTCAAGGGCGTGCGCTCGCCCAAGGGCATGCTGTGCTGCGATGTGGCGGATGGCCACCGCACGACCTGGCGGGCAGGACCCGATGGCTACGAGGTGCCGATCGCCGACGATGCCGGCACCGTGCATTGGCGCCCGGTGCCGCCAGATGCCCTGGTCGAAAACGCGGACAATCCGACCCACGACGCGATCGTGTGGTATCGCGATTACGGACCGCAGTTTCCCGATGATACGGAGCGGTATCTGATCCGGTGCTTCGTGCCGGGCAACGGGGCGTAACTCATGACATGTATTTTTCGTTTTGCTGCTTTTGAGATCGGTGACTTTTTGTCCGCTTCTGCCAACTGACTTTGGAGTGCTTCAACTTCTGTCTTGCGGCGCAGATCGGCTGCATCTGCGTCGCCCTGGCGTTGGCGGACGCCGCCGCAGATCCGAGCCGGCCGAAGGTGATGCTGGCGCCGGCAGTCCAGATCGGGAGGGCCGCGTGAAGCGCAGCAACGAGTACGGGTGGAACCGCTGGTTCGCGTGGTATCCGATCCGGCTATATGCGTGCGGGCGTATGGGAAGACTGGTTTGGCTCCGTTGGATCGAGTATCGACACTGCGGCGCCGTCGCGCCTAACGGAGACTTGACCGACTACTGGGAGTACCGCGCGCTATGATGGCCTTCGTCGTTGGTGCTATCGTTTTCGTATCGACTTGCTTGATCGCTCTGGTCGCTATTTTTACGGCCGAGATAGTGGCGCCTGGCGTGCCTGATAGCGCCGCCATGAATGTGGCCGGCATGGCTCTCGCTGTCGGACTAGTATTTGCAATACTGATCGCTGCGTCACACTTTTATTTGTCGATACCATATTGGTAAAACTATGACCGCGTACTGGAATTGCAGCGAGGAGGAGATCGATGCAGCGGTCTCTGCTTACTACAATTGTACCGAGAGCGCCCGCGAGAAGATGCGCGCCGCGTTGACGGCCGCCAAGGATATCGACACCACCAGCGCTGAGGAGAAAGCAGTCGAGAGAGCGGCAGTAGTCGTTTGGATGTGGGTACGGCACTGGTGGGAACCACGCGGTTGGAGCAACGTACCTGTCAGCAAGAAGGGTTACTGCCGTCTAATAGCTTGGGCGGTGTTCGCGACGCTGAAACGCACAAACGAAACTGCAAACCAAGAGCCGCCCTCGTTGGGGTGGCGTTAGAAAAAGGAAAGCTAAATGGCAATCACTCTGGAAGCTAAGCTGTCAAGGCATTCGCCGCCAAGACCGGAGCACGGTTCGGGGCGCTTGGTGGCAGGGTCGTCGTTGTGATCTCGACCATGAACACTGTAATTCAGCGGAGAACCCAATGCAGATGATCGGTGAAGTAATCTTCGTCCTCATCGCCCTGGTATTCATGGGCTTCGTATGGTGGGCAATCAGCGACAAACTGTGGCCAATGATCACGCCATATGTCAAGGAACCGTTCGTGACTCTGATCGTGATCGTCTTTGTCTTTTTATTGATCGTCATCGTCGTGTGGGCCATCGTCTCCCTTCTGGCGGTAGCGGGGGTCCATGTTCCATTCATCCCGTCCGGACTGCTCGGAAAGTTTTGACATGAACATGAATCCGCTCACCTGGAACGTCAACGAAACTTCGGCGGCGGGAAGGAACGTCTTGAGCTACGTCGCAGGCGGCGTCACCGTGCTCGCGGCATGGGGACTATTCTCGCAGCATGATGCCGCCGAGATAACGACGAATATCGATCTGGTCTGGAATGGCATAATGCAGGCCGCCAAAGGCATCGCCGGCCTCGCGGCAGTCGTCGTGCCGATCTACACTGCGCTGCGCGCCGCGCACAGTGCCAGCCCGTCCGAACAGGCGAAGGCCGTCGCCGGCCTGCCGTCAGCGGAAGTGAAGCAAGCGCTCGCCACTATCCCTGATACCGCCGGCCGCAACAAGATCATCAACGCCACTGCCGAGTTGCCGGAAGTGCGGGCCATCATCGGACCCGAATCCCTGGCCAAAATGACCGAAAGCGACAAGATCGTCTCGACGCCTGCAAAGGCGGAGACTTTGCCGCTCGCCGTCCCGAGAACAACATAATTTCCAAAGAGGGGTGAGATGCTGAAACTCGGCAAGAAAGTCGCTCGCGTAAACTCCGTCAGTCTCAAGTTTGGCGCGTTTTTCGATGCGACCGCGCTGCCAACGCCACCGCCCGTATTTGGCAAGCCTGGCCTCGTCACGCGCTGGGGCATGTTCGCCAATGACCAGGTTTCCGACTGCGTGTTCGCGGGCGCGGCCAACGAGACGATGCTGTGGCGGGCATGGGGCGGCGCGCCCATCCCTGCATTCACGGATGATACGGTGCTCGCCGATTACGCCGATGCGACTGGTTACAGACCCGATCGACCCGACACCGACCAGGGCGCCGACCTGCAAGAGGCGGCGAGCTACCGCAGGAAAACCGGCATCGCAGACGGCAACGGAGTTCGCCACAAGATCGACGCCTACCTGGCGCTGCACCCCGGCAATATCGACGAAATAGCACTCGCCACGTTTATGTTCGGCATCACCGGTATCGGATTGCAACTACCGACGAGCGCGATGGACGAGTTCGATAATGCCGAACCCTGGAGCAGGCGCGGGTTGACAGTCGAAGGCGGCCATTACGTGCCGTGCGTCGGGCGCAACAGCGCCGGCAACTTCCTGGTCGTGACGTGGGGACGCCTCCAGGCAGTCACACCGGCGTTCCTTCTGCGATGCATGGACGAGGGGATCGCCTACCTGTCGTTCGAGCAGATGGGCGGGATCGTAAACCCACGGGGCTTCGACGAGGCGCAGCTGCGCGCGGCGCTGGCGAAGGTGACGGCATGATGGTGCCGCCGGCTTCATAGGCGCCACACAATAAAAAGGGAAATCTGCCATGACCACGAAACTCGCCACCGTCGCTGCAATCGCCGCGCTCTCGCTTGGCGGCTGCGCCTCCACCGGCACGTCCTCGTTCGTGCCGTCCTCTGTCGTGTCGTCTGTCGCGTCGATTGCCGCGAAGGTCCAGGCGGCGGCCGCCACGGCATGCAGGTTCGCTCCGACAATCGCCTCAGCCGAAGCCGTGATTGGGCAGTTCACCGACATCTCGGCCGCCTCGTCATTCGTTAACGAGGTCGCGAATCTGATCTGCACCGCGGCGCCGCCGGCCCCGCCCGCCGCGCTTGGCATCCGCCATGGCGTCCGCCATGGAGCACGATACGGGGCGCCGGTGAGCTTCGACGTGCGCGGTGTGACCGTCACGGGCAAGTTCGTCCGCTGATGGACTGGAATCTGATCGGATTGTTGATGATCGCCATATGCAACGCGGCGACGGCATTCATGACGTGGCGCCACGGCATATTGCTGGCGACAACGAGCAGGGACATCAACCTCATCGAGAAGGCGACCAACAGCATGAAGGATGAGTTGGTTAAATCGACGGCTGAGGCGGCCCACGCCATTGGCGAGTTGAAGGGCCGCGCCGATCAAAAGAAGGATGACGCCCCACATTGAGATCCTGAACTCAGCAGCTTCGCGCCGCCGTCCGCCGCCCCGTCAGAGCCTTTCCTCCCGAAAAGATTTACCCCCGCCCGGCTGTGCCGCGGCGGGGTTTTTTGTTTCCTATGACGCCTCATAGGGCTCATAGCGCTTGCGCAGCCGCAACTATGTGCATCAAACGAGAAAAGCACTGGCACGGCGGGCCGCCGATCACGCCGCTTCGGCCTCGCCGAAAATCTTGACGCTGACGCGCCCGCTCGAAGCCCGTCCCCATTGCTCTTCGATCTTGATGACGCCGCCCTTCATACGTGCCTTTTGCTCGGCAGGCGACAGGGCAAGCCACGCCTCGGTCTGCACGACGGGGACCCTGCCCTTGAACTCGGCGGCGACGGCGCCGGACGCGCTGACATAGTCGCCGTTCGGAAATGTCTCTTTGAAGGGCTCTCCGGCGTCGGTGGCGATCACCTTCAGGCGCGCCTCGATGGCGGCCATGCGGGCGACCTTCGGTGCGACCTCGCGCTTGATGGTGCGGGCGCGGCGCGGCGGCTGGTGGTCGTGGCCATGGGATTCCCCAGGGTGCAAACCCCGGCCCCTGGCGGGGGATACGCGTGGGGACGCGGATGGGTGCCAGGGGCCGGGTACGCAACAACCGGGGAATAGCACGGGAAGGTTAAAAGTTCCTGACGGGCCGGTCAAGTCGGCCTCCCGAGCCACTTTGCTGCGCTCATATCGCGCTTTCGGTCCGGCGCGCCGGATGTTGCTGCGCGAGATAAGCGGCGAGCCCACTCAGCATGGCGAACTTCTCGCGCTTTCGGTCCGGCGCGCCGGATGTTGCTGCGAGTTTGGCACCTCCGACGCCCACACGTTTCCCGGTCACACTCGCGCTTTCGGCCCGGCGCGCCGGGCGTTGTTGCGGATCAAACGCACCGACGCTGAGCGCGGGCGAAAGGTGGCTCGCGCTTTCGGCCCGGCGCGCCGGGCGTTGTTGCCGTGCGCCGGCGGCGGCTCTCCCTTTTCGGCGGATCATCGCCTCGCGCTTTCGGTCCGGCGCGCCGGATGTTGCTGCCACTTGACGCCGGGAGACCGTAGTTCTTCGTCTTACGGAGCTCGCGCTTTCGGTCCGGCGCGCCGGATGTTGCTGCGCGTAAGCTTCTTGCCGCAGCTTTTCCATCGCTTCCGCTCGCGCTTTCGGTCCGGCGCGCCGGATGTTGCTGCCCCGCGGACGACACAGCCTTGTGCCCGCTTAGGCCACTCGCGCTTTCGGTCCGGCGCGCCGGATGTTGCTGCCACGATCAATGAGGAACTGACCGCCGCGCTCCGCGAGCTCGCGCTTTCGGTCCGGCGCGCCGGATGTTGCTGCCGCATGGCCGCAACGGCATGTTTCCATTTGCATTTTCCGCACGTTTTCGAGCGGTGCCGCAAAATCCACAATGTCAAACAGCAAGGGCCAAAGCCCCAAACCAGAACTAGTTACCATCACTTGCTATTTCGTCCGCGAGCGCGACAGGCGAAGCTGTTTTGCCTCTTGCATCACCAGTCTCGGCGCCGCCAGGCGCCCGAGCAGCCGCAACCGCATCGCCGTCAATACTGCGCGGGCCGCACCCAACTGTATGTTGCACAGCGCCACGGCCGGCCGCAGCGTCGATTTGTCGTCGCTGTCGATCGGCATTGTTGCGAGATTGGCGCGGATGTTGACGGCATCGTCGAACGCCGCCTGCGCCATGGCAACGGCCTCCTCCATGCCGGCCAGCTCGCGCCTGATTGACGGGTCGCCGTCACGCATTGGCCAGCTCCCGCACGGCGCGGCGGCTTAGGCGGCGAACTTCCCTGGCTGCGCCCTTGAGCGCGCCGCTGATGGCAATCTTCGGCGTCTCATCCTCGATGATCCGACACTCGATGCCGGACTCCGCCGCCTTGTATTTCAGCATCTGGATCGCCAGCGACGGGGCCAGGGACAACACGGCCCTGTTGATGCGAGCCACATCGCCGACAGCGGCACCTGGCGCGGCGCGAGTACCGCGCCCGGTTGAGGTCATCGCCTTGATCTTGGGCGCCACCACGATAATCGAGGAGGCTCGCGCGACCAGGCGCGCCGTCCACACGTGCAGCGCGTTGCGCCGCTTGCGTGCCGCCCGCGCAAGATCGGCGGCGATGGCGTCGCGCTGCTGGCGCATCGCTTCGCGCTCGGCCTCGGTCAGCCGCTTGCCGCGCGGATAGGCGAGATCGCAGGCGCGCTTCCTGGCGTCGGCGGCCTCGCAGATCGCCTGCGCGTCGATCAGCTCTTGCGGCGTCTCCGGCACATTGTCGACGAGCGCAAGGCCGTCGAGCAGATCGAAGCGCACCTGCATCGGGCGAGACCCCGCAATCCGGCGTGGCGCCACCGCCATGGCCGCAGATGCCGTCCAGCGCCCGTCGCGGTGGCGAATATCGACATCGGTCCATTCGGCAACTGAGGCTGCCGGCTTGCCCATCGCCCAGACCGGCCCTACTATTCCCTTGATTGTCACGATCCAATTGCGGGGGCCGCTCTTGCGCGCATGCCCGTTGACGGTGCCGTGCATGTCCGGATCGTAGGGCGCGAACGAACAGCCGGACACGCAGCGATGCGGGACGGCGAGATTCCGGTGCGTCGTCTTGTAGTGCGGATAGCCGGCCGCTTCGCCGTTCTTGAGGCGGCGGAAGAAGGCGGCGAAGGCAGCGCCAAGCGAGGTCGCGACGCGGCGCGGCACCCAGGTCGAGAGATCGCGCCACTCCGGGCATTCAGCGCGCAGCTGCGAAATCCAGCCGCCCATGTCGAACTCGCTCGGCATGTCGTGATTTCCGCAGAGCACGACCTTGCCGGCACCCTCGCTTGCGGCCGCGCAAGCCGCGCAATGAAACACATGGGCACCCTGGCAGCCGCGGCGGTAGCGGGTTTCGCACATTTCGAGCAACGCGTTCCATAGCTGGCCGCACATTACGGCGTGCCGGCGCAGCGTTTCTTCTTGCGCGAGCGTCGGATAGAGCGCCCATTCGTAGCGGCGCGTCACGCCATCGACCGGTCTGGTTCGCTTCTTCATGGTTCACTGCACCTCAATGCCGAAGGACATGCCGCCATCGGTGGCACCGTTGCGCCAAGCCTGGGCAAGGAGGATCTGATGGCTCACTTTGTCTTCTCCGCAGCGTCGGTCTTTCGCAGCGCGCGGATGGCGGCGGCGATTTCGTGCGCCATATCGGAAGCGCCGATCGAATAGTAACCCTCGCCCCGCGACGTGGTTCGTTCGTCCGCCACCTTCGCGCAGCGCTCGATCGTCTTTGCCTCGATGGCGTCGATCTGATCATTCCACTCGCGGAATCCCTTTGGGAGCGAGGCAAGATACTCCGCCGCTGCGAGCGCGGCGCGGGCGGCTTCAAGGTAATAAGCGCGGGCTTTCAACAGCTCGTCGAACGGCGCAAATTGGCCGCTAATTTCTCGGCACCTATGCTCGTAAATCGCCTTCGCCGCCGCATCAACCTCTGCTTCGCTTGGCATGGCGAGTCCTCACAACATCCGCATGTCGAACGAAACCTCTCTCCGCCCGTGCTGACGGCCGCCGCGCGGCGCTCGCAGCCCAGCCGGCGGCGTAGTTCGATCTCCTCGTGAACATCGAGCGTGCCGGACTGGACCGTGTCGCGGACGAAGCGGCACGACGCGCCACCGCAAACCAGCTTCCCTGCCCATGGTTGGTTCCATGCCTATCCGGTTGCGTCCCACGCATACCTCCTATGCGATCTATCCGGTTGCCACCCACAACTCCCCGTGCCATATTGAGGGCACAGGACGGATGGACCGGACTGGTTAACGGAGAAGACAGATGACCTACCAACTCCAAGGCTTCCAAGGTTCCACAGAGCGCGGCTACGACGCGGAGCGGACTGCCGAGACGCTTAAGGATGCCCGCAAAGAAGCCAAGTACATGCTCTCGGAAGAGTACCGCCGGGCCTCTGAGGCGAGCAGCAAGTTGGCAACGGTCCAGATTTGGAAGGATGGGGCGCTGATCGACGAGGTGGGGGCGTAAGCCCCCAAGCTCGCCATGGTAAAGACCTGCAAAATCGAGGTTGAGGTTTGCGTAGACCGCAGAGTCGTCAAATCGAGGGTGTGGCCCGAATGCGACATCATGAAAACGAGCCCGTCGAGGGCCTGGGCAACGCGGCAATTCAACAAATTTCTGAGTGATTTTGGCGGCTGCGATATCGGCCGCGACAAAATCATCTCGGTTCGGTGGACGGCTATTTACCCCGAAGAAACCGGAAGAGGCCGGATGCACGGCTACCTCGGGGGCGTTAACGGCAAAAAGCTTGCTCGAAGCGGCATATTTGAGGATTGAGCCATGGAACCGAAGCAAATCAAACGCTTGGCGCGCCTGCTCAAAAGCATTGACCGCGTGCTTGTCCAGATGGGGCACCCCGATTTGCGTGAACTGATCGAGGCTTGGAATGGTCCCCCGAACATTCGCGAGAACCTCGCGGATTTCGCTGGCTGGCAGGAAGCTAAATTGCGCAGAGCGGAAGATGCGGCGGCCGTCGCCAAGGCAACAGGTCTTTAAGCCATGTCCCCCGTCACCCACGACATTCACAAATGGGAACATCTGCCGTTCCCCAAGTCCTTGCCGCAGTTCCAAAAACTGTTCCCGGACAACGCAGCGTGCGCCCGCTACCTTGAAGGGGCGCGCTGGCCCAAAGGCTTTGAGTGCCCACACTGCTTTGAGAAGGGCGAGCCGTTCCGTTTCGAGGCGCGTCCGGGCGTGCTGCGCTGCCGCAAGTGCCGCCGCGATACGTCCTTGACGGCCGACACGATCATGGAGCGGACGCATTCGGCTCTGACAACGTGGTTCTGGGCAGCCTACCTCGTTTCGAGCATGACGCCCGGCATGTCGGCAGTGCAGTTCCAGCGCCAGCTTGGCTTGACCCGATACGAGACGGCCTTTCAAATCCTGCACAAGCTGCGGGCTGGTATGGTGCGCCCTGACCGGGATAGCATTGGCGGTAATCTGGCACGCGGCGACCACGTCGAGGTTGACGAAACTTGGGTCGGCGGCGCTACCCGTGGCGAGGGCCGGGGCGTTCATAATCAAACGCTGGTAATCGGCGCGGTTGAGGTTCGCCAGCGACCGCCCAAGAAGGGCGACAAGCCCGAACGGCGCGGGGGCCGGTATGCTGGCCGCTTGCGTCTGGACGTGGTGCCAGACCGAACGGCTGAGTCGTTGTGCGGCTTTGTCGAGCAAGCGGTGCAGCCGGGCGCAATGGTTATCACGGACGCGGCCCCGAGCTACTTCGGGCTTGGCAAGCTCGGCTATGCCCACCTTCCGGTGGTCGAAGCCAATGACCCGAAGGTGGCCGAAGAATACCTGCCCATCATCCACTTGGCGTTCAGCAACCTGAAAAGCTGGCTTCGCGGGACACATCACGGCGTTAGCGACAAGCACCTGCAAGCCTACCTCAATGAGTTTGCCTTCCGGTTCAACCGTCGCTTTTACCCGTTCAACGCCTTCCGCTCTTTGCTCGGCATAGGCGCCAATGGCGAGAGCCCGACCTATGACGGGCTCTACAGCGGCGAGTGGAAGCACCCTACGGTTAGTGGTCATGGGTGACAACCGGATAGGCACGGTTGGTTCCATCTGGATTGATCTTTTGGGCCCGCAACGTCGGCGGCATCAGCGCCGGCACGTCGCCCCACAGATAATAGCTTCCGAAACACCACCGCGCCCGCCCCACCCATTTCTGCGCTCCCCGCACGTTCTCCACGATCAGCGGGATATGCCTTCCCGCCGCCGCGCAGGCCTCGCGCTGGATGCGGAAGCGCGCCTCGAACAGCGTGTTGTCGGGGGGCGGCAGCGCCTTGGCGCGCTTCCACGGCATCGCCCGATAGCTGTAGGCTTGGCACGGTGGGCTTGCGACGATTAGCGCCGCATCCTTGAACTGCGAGCCGTGCAGCGTGCGGACATCCTGGATCACCAGTAGGCCGGGATAGCGATGATCGCCGTAGACATGGCGCTCGATGTCGAAGCCGATTACGTCGTAGCCTTCCGCGAGCAGCCCTTCGGCCCAGCCGCCTAAGCCCGCAAAAAGGTCTATTGCGAGCGGTCGCATGGCGCGGCCTCGAACTCTTTCCGTTCCCGCTTGGAATATGTGGATGTTCCAAGCATCGGCGCCTTCCGGCACGTCAGCCGCCCACGGACCCGGTGTATGCTGTCCGCTCATGATCATGCCTCGATACCGTGGTGAGCGACCGGCTTTTCGCCATCCGGCGGTTCCGACCAATGGCCGAGACGCTTAAGTTCAGCTGTCCAGGCTTCGCGCATCGATGCACTGCAATGGGCCATAGCATCGGCCCAGGTCGGCGCGCGGCCGACCATGCTGTTGAAGGTCACCTGGTAGTACAGCGACTGGACATTGTGAGGCTGCGCCGTCGCATGCTTAACCGCGCAGACCTGACACTTGTCGGCCGCCGGCGGCAGGATGTCCCAGGCCGCCGGCTTGTGGGTTTCGCGGCCGGTTGCAAGGTCAACCTCTGTGACCGTGCTCGGAATTTGCCGAATGGCGCGCGGTTGTTTCATGTCCCCCTCGCTCCCCGCCGGAAGTACGGCAGGCCGGTTGCGCGCCCCCGAGTCATGCCGCGGCCTTCGCCGGATCGGCGATCCAGCCCCGCAGTCGCGCCAGCGCCTCCGCATAATCAAGCGCCGCCATGACTTCACGGCGATCCTCTTTGCCGACCCAATAGGCGCGCCCTTCCGCAATCGATTTGTCGCGGCATCCGACGCGCACCCGCAATTCGCCGTCCTGCGTCGCGTAGGCAAAGGCGCCCCAGCCATCGGGAAAGCCGATCTGGACGATACCTTTGATTTTTTTACTGCCGATCAGCGCGCCGGCGAGGTTCGCGCCGGCGAGGTCCGCGCGGGCGAGGTTCGCGCCGTCGAGGTTCGCGCCGTCGAGGTACGCGCCGTCGAGGTCCGCGCCGGCGAGGTTCGCGCGGGCGAGGTACGCGCGGGCGAGGTACGCGCCGGCGAGGTTCGCGCCGTCGAGGTTCGCGCCGTCGAGGTTCGCGCGGGCGAGGTTCGCGCCGGCGAGGTTCGCGCCGTCGAGGTTCGCGCCGTCGAGGTTCGCGCCGTCGAGGTTCGCGCGGGCGAGGTTCGCGCCGGCGAGGCTTGCGCGGGCGAGGTCCGCGCGGGCGAGGTACGCGCCGTCGAGGTCCGCGCCGTCGAGGTCCGCGCGGGCGAGGTTCGCGCCGGCGAGGTTCGCGCCGGCGAGGTTCGCGCCGGCGAGGTTCGCACTGGCGAGGCTTGCGCCGGCGAGGTTCGCACTGGCGAGGCTTGCGCCGGCGAGGTTCGCGCCGTCGAGGCTTGCGCGGGCTTGCAAAGCCCACTTAACCGCCATGCCGAGATTTATCGAGGCGATCTCGTTCTCGGCGCATTCGATCTCGGCGGTTACCTGTACTGCGCCGGTAAATCGGTTGAGAATGTCGAATTTCATCTCTGCCCCTCCGCCGCTTCCGCGAAATTCCGCTTCGCGAGGTCGGCCGCCGTCTTGGCCTTGTGGTGCTCGGCGAAGAACTCGCGAAACACGCGGAGGCGAACTTGCGGCGGCGGCTTCGAGTCGTCGGTTTCGCCGATCCATTTTGGAGTTGCGCGGGGCATTACGCGGCCCTCTTTGCTCTTGGAAACAGGCCCTCGTAATCAATCTGGCACGCCGCACGAGTGCGCCATTTTGGAAGCAGCAGCCGTTCCAGGATATATTCGGCTTCGGCCAAGTTGCGCCCAATGACGGCGTCGTGAAGCTCGCGCGCCGCGGCTATGATGGCGTCGGCAGCGTCGTTTACCGGGCGGCGTCGGCGTTCAAGCTCGGCGACCAATTCCTCGTCGGAAATTTGGTCGGCGATATCGCTGAAATAAATGTCGACATCGACATTCGCGCAAATTGCGCCTCGGTATCGGCCCATCGCCATCACCCCGCGCTCAGTATCTCATCAAGCCCGGCCTGCCCTGGCGCCGGTCCATGATGAGAAGCTCGTCGTTTGGCTCGCCGAGGGCGTCGCAGAATTCGCGCACGGCTGCGGCGCCCTCCTGGAATAGCTTGCGCACGCGCTCGACCGTCGCTTGAAGCTCGGCGTTGAACGCATCGACCGCCGCCGCAAGCGCCGCGATGTAGGCCTCATCGCGATAGGTGCGCTTGACGAAGAGCGGCAGCTTCGGCCAGTAGACCGCGATATCGACAAACTCGCGCTCGGCAATCCAAAGCTGGCCTTGGCACTGCGCCTTGTGCGCCGTGGGGAATTCGTCCTTGAGCAGCAGGTCGATCAGCAGGTGCGGCAGCGCGGTCTTGATTTCGAGAATGCCGTTGTCGCCGATCAGCGAATCGGGCGAACAGCCCTTGGGCCCGTTGACGATCAGCCCGACCTTGGTCAATTGCACGTCGCTCATGAACGAGTAGAAGTCGCGCGCTTCGGGCTCCAGCGCGATGCCTCGCTCCATGTGCCCATTGCAGTAATTCTCCATCGGCTCGCCAGTGATGATCTCGCCGGCGAGCTTGAGCATGTAGGTGCGTCTCGTCTTTGAGGCTTCGCCGTTCCTGCCGTTCGCGAGAACCGTGGCGAATTCCGAGGCCGTGGGGATTCCCATGCGGGCGCGGAACCAGTCGCCACTCCCTTGCTCGCAATCCAGGATTTGCATGGTCATTTGCGCGCCCCGCCTTGCGCGCCCTGACGCGCCCTGAGGGCGGCGACGGCCTGCTCATATTTCGCGGCCGGTACGTCGGATATCGACGGCGCGCCAATCCACTTGAGAAAGGCATCGACGCACTTGGCGGCCGTGGCGAGGCGAGTAAGCTCCGCTGCTTGCTCGTCACTCACCGCTGCGCCATTGCCGATTCCGCGCCCGTCGTCGTCGTTGCGCGCCCCGCCTTGCGCGCCCTGACGCGCCCTGAGGGCGGCGACGGCCTGCTCATATTTCGCGGCCGGTACGTCGGATATCGACGGCGCGCCAATCCACTTGAGAAAGGCATCGACGCACTTGG
>Ga0307477_10000606_pt1 | contig 37811 bp, 31 predicted proteins | sample atmos_gasesECM2C_FD_203316 | JGI IMG/M metagenome (GOLD analysis project Ga0307477, IMG submission 203316) | Hardwood forest soil microbial communities from Morgan-Monroe State Forest, Indiana, United States - atmos_gasesECM2C_515 | ecosystem: Environmental > Terrestrial > Soil > Temperate... | reverse complement strand
AGCACTGCGATGATTTCCGCCTCTGTGTGCCTCGCTCTGGACATGCCTCTCCCCCTTTTCCGAACTGCGAAATCATACTCAGTTTTGTGCGGATTTAGGGGAGCAGGTCAACGCTGTGCAGTAGTTAAGTTAAGGCAAATGCGGGTGAATGCGAAAAAAAGGGAGCAGATTTATTGTGGACTGCTCCCTGGGACTAGCACAGTTATTATGGCGGCTTTGACGAGGAAGAGGGTTGTCTGGTTCCTAGTAGGTGCGTATCACTGGCCCGGCTGTGCCACAGTGTTGTTATCCTCCGGGCTCTCGAATGAACTAATTCTTCGCAGCTTTGGGTAAGGGCATCGAGGATGGGTGCTCACTCGTTGTTTGAAACTGTCCCCGAGACTTCCTGAGGGAGTAACGACGCAATTCCGAGTCGAACGACGCAAGGTCCACTCTATCTTATTGGGCAAGAGCGGTTCGAACGACTTCGTGCATCGTCTTCGTGTTTTCAAGACACTCCTGCAAGCGCTCCGGCTGGCACGTGCGCGGTTCGTGCCAGCCCTTCCACCGCGGCTCCATGCCGAAATTTCCAGGAAATAGCTCGATCCATTCCACGTTCGAATGGTTGAGCATCGCTAGGCGCTCTTTCAAGGATTCGGTAAATAGGCTGATCTCCTCCTCGTTCGTGCACGGTGTCGAGCCCCCCTGGACACAGGGCAGATAGTTGCGGCGATCGTAGGGGTAAAGACCCGCGATAATTCTAGCCCGCGGGAAAATCTTCTCCGTGCGCTCGACGGCCTCGGGAAACCGCCGCGCTTCCTTGCGATAGTGGGGATACAACTGGACGAGGTCCACACTCCTGCGGAAATTTTCGTCGAGACGGTCGAGGGCGAACCGGCTGGAATAGAGCTCGTCCTCGTACACCGTGATTCCCAGAAGAAGATTCGGATTTGCCGACCTCAACTCATGCGAAATCTGATTCAAAATTGACGAAAGGGCGTCAGGGTTGAGCTTTAGTTTCTCGCACTGGCTCACAAAATCATCAAAACCCACTTCACATATGACCGGATGCGTGCGGCTGAGCTCGCTATATTGACGCGCATCGGTGATTGTCCGGCCCGGATTTAGAGGAATTGAAAGGAAAATCTTGTCAACTCCCTGCGACTTGGCAGTCTTTTGCGCATAGTCTGCACAGGAGGCAGGTGCGTCCGAGCATCCGATTCTCACTCCACCTAAGTGGAGCGCCCGGTACCATTCCGGCGAGTTTTCTCCCCACGTAATGATCCTGTTGACCGACTCTGTTCGTGTCTCCACTGCGGAACTTAGTATCAAGAGAAGATCTCCGAAAGCTAACGTTAAAATCCGAGAGCTAATTCTTTAACATGTATTTGGCCTCCCAGCCAATTTATGCTGTTATAAGCTGGCCGTGCTTACGCCTCGCGTACTGATCTCTTATCCACTGATAGGTCTCGCGCAAGCCGATTTCGAGACTTGTGTCCGGCTCCCAGTTCAGCACCTTCTTAATGAACGAGTTGTCGCTATTGCGGCCAGCCACACCGCGTGGCGCAGTGAGATCGCATTTTCGACGCAATCGTACGCCAGCGATCGCTTCGACTTTCGTCACGAGTTCATTAATAGAGACGATTTCGCTCGAGCCCAGATTGACGGGTGTAGCAATCAATTTGTCACAATGCACAATCATATCGATTCCTTTCATACAATCGGCAATGTACATGAAGCTGCGAGTTTGGTTGCCGTCTCCCCAAATCTCAATTCGATCGCTGCCGGTATCAATAGCCTCGATCACCTTTCTGCAGATCGCGGCTGGCGCTTTTTCTCGCCCGCCATCCCATGTGCCGTGGGGTCCATACACATTGTGGAAACGGGCAATAAACGTTTTTAATCCTCGTTCGGCCCAATATTCTTGGCAGAAGATTTCCGATAAAAGCTTTTCCCAACCGTAGCCCCGTTCGGCCATGGCCGGGTAAGCGTCCGATTCCTTCAGAGCGCGGACGTTGGGATCCTGCTGGAGCGAGACATTGTAAGCGCACGCAGAAGAAGCGAAGAAGTAACGGTTGACACCGGCCTGGTAGGCGGCCTCAATCATATGGGTATTGATGAGAATGCTTCGCAGGCATTCAACACGAAATCGCTCAATAAAGCCCATTCCGCCCATGTCGGCGGCTAGGTTATAAACCTCTGCGGCGCGGTCACACACCCTCTTGCAGGCTTCCTCATTGCTGCAGTCGAGGTGAAGGTTCTCCACCTCCGGAAAGCACTGATACCATTGGTCAAACGGCTTCTTGTCCACGGCGCGGATACGGGTAAAGCCTTTGCTCAGGAAGTATTTCACCAGGTTTCCAGCGATGAAGCCCCCGGCACCCGTAACGACAATGAGGTCGTTGTCCCCCGGTTCTGTTCCATTTCCATTGAGCCGCTTGTTTTCCATCACAACCTCCGTTGAGTTCTCTATTTTGCAGAATTGTTTTTTGGGCCTGTGTCTCACGAACATGATTTCGGGCGAAGACCAGGAAATGACGGGCATCTTGAGGCTGCTTGAACGTTCAAGCTTGACCGAACCCGCATTGAGCGCATCCTGCCACTGCTTGCGAAAGCCATTCGCGGTCGAGGGCACGTTTGCGAGTCAAGCGTTCAGCCGTTCGCAAAACGTTGTCGCGAGCGCTGGGTGACGCCCGCTTAGCGCGCGGAAGAACTTCCGACACGATGGACAGAACGCGTCTTTTTTCACTGTAGCGCTGCACCGTCCGCATTTCTTTTGCGCTACCCGGGACACTTCACCGGGCAGCGATGCCTCAGAAATCGGTGCCAAAGGTTTTTTCATCGCTTATGCCGCTGCGAGTCGGCTGCGAGTCTGCCCTCAGAGCTGGGGCGCCCATTTCAGTAATACTTAGCCAAAATGCGTATGGAACGAATCGGAGGCGATGGGATGGATCGAGCCTCTCGCCGCAACCGGACATCGATCACCTGATGACGGAAACCCAGGAGATCGTGGAGACTTGGCACGGGGAACACAATGAGAGCCAGCCTCATAAGGCTCAGCGAGACAACACCCCCACGCCGCCACTGGATCGCGGGTGGGCTGCGACCTCGGTGGCCCGCAAATCCCCGAAAACTCGCGACCAGAGTTGGTACAGAAACGGACCAGCCCTTAGACCTGTCCGGGAATTGTCCTCCTGGCCAGTGTTCACCTCAATTTGACGGGTATTAGCCTGCCAGAGTGAGTTTGCGGGCCCTACATTCGAATCAACGACCTGCGTTCCAACTCAAACCCCGGACAGTTTCGCGTAAGTCGTTTTCTTTCTTTGTCTTTGTATTCTGCTTGTCAGCGATTCTCGTCCACACGGGATGCTCTGGACTGACAAGTTCCGCCGCCGTCCTCGCACCCGCGATCAGAATTCAACCGGCCAGCCAAACGGTGACCACTGGACAGACTGTGACCTTTTCCGTCGCCGCAGACGGAAGCGCTCCGCTCCTGTACCAGTGGCGAAGAAACGGGACAGCAATCGCCGGAGCAACATCGTCGAGCTACACGACCCCTCCCACTACGACGGCGGACAACGGTTCACAGTTCGTCGTGATTGTTAGTGACAACGCGGGTTCAGTAACCAGCAACCCGGCTACCCTGGCTGTTACAACCGCTGACGTTGCACCCTCGTTTATCTCTCAGCCAGTCAGCCAGACCATCACTGCGGGCCAATCTGCCACTTTCTCGGCGACTGCTTCCGGAACGGCGCCATTGAACTACCAATGGTCCAAGAATGGCACGGCTATCAGCGGTGCCACGTCGTCAACCTACACCACACCCGCGGAAACCGCGTCTGACAACGGCGCCCAATTCACCGTCACGGTGAGCAACCTGGCGGGTCAGGTTACCAGCGCAACTGCCACGCTTACTGTGAACGCCGCTCCCACAGCGCCCTCGATTGCCACCCAGCCGTCCAGCCAGACCATTGTCGCGGGCCAATCTGCCACTTTCTCGGCGACTGCTTCCGGAACGGCGCCATTGAGCTACCAATGGTCCAAGAATGGCACGGCTATCAGCGGTGCCACGTCGTCAACCTACACTACACCCGCGGAAACCACGTCTGACAACGGCGCCCAATTCACCGTCACGGTGAGGAACCTGGCGGGTCAGGTTACCAGCGCTGCTGCCACGCTTGCTGTGAACGCCGCTCCCACAGCGCCCTCAATTGCCACCCAGCCGTCCAGCCAGACCATTGTCGCGGGCCAATCTGCCACTTTCGCGGTGACCGCTGCTGGAACGGCACCGTTGACCTACCAATGGTACAAGAACGGTACAGCCCTCAGCAGCGCGGGCTCATCGAGCTACACCACTCCGCCCACTACCACCGCCGACAACGGCGCGCAGTTTACCGTCGTGATTAGTAATAGTGTTGGCAACGTGACCAGTACAGCCGCCACACTGACCGTCAACACTGCAACTTTCCTGCTCAGCATCACTCCCACGAGTTTGAGCTTCGGGAGTGTGAACACGGGCGCGAGCAGCACTCTCGCTGTGACGCTCATGAACTCCGGCAGTTCCAACGTTACGATTTCGAACGTCGGCATTTCCGGCACGGGCTTCAATGCTAGCGGCGTGCCCGCTGGCACGATCCTGCCCCCTACAAAGACCGCTACTTTGAATGTGACTTTTGCACCTGCATCAACCGGAAGCGCGACGGGCAGTGTGTCTATTTCCAGCAACGCGACCAACTCGCCGGCCACGATCACGCTGGCCGGTACGGGCCAGCCAGCTGGGCTTCCCGGACCGTGGATTAGCGGATATTACGGCGCACAGAACGGAGTCCTACCGGTCTCTGCGATTCCCTGGACTAAATACACGCACATTCTCCACTTCGCGGCAGCCCCGGGGGTTGATAGCAGCGGAAACGGCAACGGTACCGTGGAGATGCATTACCTGACTCAGACAGAAATCAACCAAATCGTAGCGGCCGCGCACACCGCAGGAAAGAAAATTCTCGTCACCATCAAAGACAACAACAGTCATCTCGGTGCCTATGGGCAGAATACGGCTTCGGCCTTGCTTGCGACCTTCGTCAGCAATATCGCCGCCTTTGTGAACTCCAACGGCTACGACGGGGTCGACTTTGATTGGGAGCAGCAGCTCAACACTGCGCAATACGAGAGCCTGCTCACCAGCATGCGCTCAACTTTGGGTTCGACCAAACTCATCACGGCAGCCATGGGCGAATGGAGCAACATGCCCAACATAGCGGCCGCGAGCTACGCCAACCTCGACCAGATCAACATCATGTGCTACGACATGGAGAGCGATAGTTTCTCCTGGCACAACGATGCGCTGTTTCAAAACGGTGACACCGCCAAGATGACTTGCGACTGGCGCGTGGGATACTTTACGAGAGCAGGCGTTCCTAACGCCAAGATCGGCATCGGCATTCCGTTCTACGGCTATCAGTTCACTGGTTGCACAGTACCTCTCGTTGCGGGTTGCGCACACGGATCCTACTCGCCCTACCGTAGCATCGTGACCAACGCGACCTGGTGGAATGGCGGTGCCAATCATCGCTGGGATGCGACGTATTCGGCCGACTACCTCAGCGTGTCGACGAGCAATCAGTTCATTACCTACACCGATACGACGTCTCTGCAGGCCATCGTGAACTGGCAGAAGACCCAAGGCTTCGGTGGATTCATGACCTTTACCTTGGACTATGAATATCTGCCCACACAAACGGGTGATGCAGGTTATCCGCTTTCCAGTCCCCTATGCCAGAGTGTATTCGGAACATGCCCGTAACCGGCTGAAGCTGATAGAGGGCGCGGGAGCGTGCGCTCCGGTATTTCGATGGAATCTATGCCGCACCGGGGTCGCATCTCTGACGACCCAAGCGATAACTTCATTCTTCGCATGCGCCACTCTTACCGTTTGACGCATAACTGCCCCCGGGCTTACTGATCCTTGCTGCGGATACACGAATGTGCCGTGGCCAGAGCTCAATCCTCAATGACAAAAGCCAGTTACGGACACGTTCCGAAGACCTCTTGACAGAGCGTTGTGGACAACGGATGACGCGCATCGCCCTTTTGTGCGGGCAGATATTCATACTCCAAGGTAAAGGTCATAAACCCACCAAAGCCTTGGGTCTTCTGCCAAGACACAGCGGCCACGATGGACTGTACCCCATCATAGGAAATGAACTCATTGAGAACGGGAATACTCAAGTAGTTCGAGTTGTGTATGGTGTCATAGAATTGGTATTGTGGCTGCCAGCGGGCTCCGTCGGTTACCAGATCTCTGTAATAAACCGAACTGATGGACAAAGTCTTGCTAGCCAGCGCTTGAGTGACCCCGGCCCCTGCTTGAGTGAGCCCGGCCCACCTTCTGCCGTAGAATGGAATACCGATTCCAATCTTGCTGGCCGGAACTCCCGCGATCGTAAAGGGTCTTACCCTCCAGTCACACGCGCTCACGCTGCTATCGCCGCCCTGAGTGAGCGGATCGTTGTACCAAGAGAACCCATTCCCCAGGTCCATGTCGTAACACATGAGGTTAATCTGATCGACATGGAAGTAGCTAGCACCAGCCACGGAGTCTAAACCACCCCAGTTGCCAGCAGCCATAGTGATGATCTTAGTGGGCATGGCGCTCCGCAGCCGGGTCAACAGATCGCTGTACTGCGTCACGTTGATGTTGTGTTCCCAGTCGATGTCCACGCCGTCGTATTGATTCTTGCTCACAAAGTTGACGATGTTGGAGACAAATGTTGCGATCATCGAAGGCGCAGTACTTTGCGCGAAGGCGGAGAGATAGGAATTGTTGTCTTTAATGCATACAAGTACTTGCTTGCTGGCGGGCCTAGCGGCAATCAGCGCATTGATCTCGGCTTGAGACAGGTAATGCATCTCCACGGTACCGTTGCCGTTTCCGTCGCTATCGACCCCCGGGGCTGCCGCGAAGTGGAGGATGTGCGTGTATTTAGTCCAGGGAATCGCAGAGACCGGTAGGACTCCGTTCTGCGCGCTGTAATATCCGCTAATCCACGGTCCGGGAAGCCCAGTTGGCTGGCCCGTACCGGCCGGACCGATCATAGGTGGGAGTAGGCCGTGGAAAATGGGAAGCAATCCGAAGACTATTCCTGAAACAACAATTTTCATTCCTTTGCTCATGGCTTGCCGCCTGTGCACTCTGCTGTCTGAGAGAACCTAGCTTATCGTCATGCAGTTCATACTCGAATCGAATTTGAACTCTGCGGCGTCGACGTTCCGCGGTTCTCTCGGTCTGCGAAGAGGGGCACGCTGATTTTGCGAGTTGCGAGTCGCGCTCTGAAGATTTCTATCGCAAACAGCGGTAGCACCATCTGACGTCGTAGGCGGCTTGGCTGGAGGAGTAGGCGGAACATCCACTCGGTGCCGGTTTTTTGGAAAAGCGCCGGAGCCCGTTTGCTCGCGCCGCTAACCACATCCAAGCTGCCGCCTATCCCCATATAGAAGGTAGGTTTCAGGTGTGGCATATGTTCGCTGATCCAGAGTTCCTGGCGGGGTGTTCCCATGGCTACAAAGAGTAGATCGGCTCCGCTGTCGTTGATTTGCTCCACAACTGCCGAAGATGCTTTGAAGTATCCGCCCTGACTTCCAGCGATCCTCAGACCGGGGTACCTATTCAGAAGTGTACGACAAGCGGCCGCGTTCGAGTCAGGTGGTGCACCTAGCAGGAATATTTTCCACCCCTCTTCAGCGGAAAGATGGATCAGCCTCAAGAAAAGATCGATTCCGGTGCAACGCAGCAGCGGACGGCCATAGAGCAGCAAGGCAGCGAGCGAGATCCCCACACCGTCGCAGAGTCGAATGTGGGCCGAGTCCAGTATGCTCCTCAGCTGCCTGTCCTGCCTGGCTCGATAGACCTTCTCCGGGTTAATGGCAACGCAAAATGTGCGTTGGCGTGACAAGATGCGATGCCTGATCAACTGGAGAGCATGGCCGTAAGAATCAAAGACGCTGACGGGTACTCCGAGGATGGAAAGAAAGTCTGGGGCGTGTTCTGTCATGCCGGGCCTCTCTTTGTTGGAACTGGCTGCGAGCCGCCGGCGGGAGACATCATCGACGCGCACTCGTTTGGCCATGCCCGCTCGAGTAACGGCTCAATAGGCACTTGAAGTGACCTCGAGCGCCCCCGTTCTTTGGGACGACGTCGGTGCTAAATACCGCCGCGATACTGTTTCGAGAAGTAGGTAATGACTAAATGTCCTTGGTCACACTCATCTGTTGAAACCATTCGCTTCGTCGCGACAAAAAACCGTTCTTCTTGCGGCGGATGACCCAGCGAGGCAATACGCTTCGCCCAACTGCCTGTCGAGCACTTTGCCAGAATGACTAACGCCGTCGCTCACAAAGAAGAGTACTGATGAGGAACCGCCTTCGAAGTGTCCTAGACCATGTTATATTCATGTCGTCGGTCGTCACACTACTTGAGTGCCCAATGCGTGCGTCAACCTCAGTGCGGACATTTCGGCGTTGGAGAAATCAGATGTGTAATTTTCTTCACCGACCTAGAATTCTCAAGCTCTAAGTGTTGAGCATCGATCCACGTTTTGAATTCCCTCGCAGGAAATTTGGGTCATCACGGTAACGGGCAGAATGGCGCTGCCCCGAACAGCCGTACAGGTTGCAGAGAACGAGGATCCGTAGCTGCGTGAGATCGGGGCTGGCCTCATTTTTAGCTGCAAGTGCACTGGGGCACTGATCACGACTGAGACCGAGGGGGACCCTTCTAACCGGAAGAAGAGCCGTTTGCCTTCCGATTGCTGAGTTTCCACCCTACGGCGCGGGGAAATGTGTAGACTAAGCTCGAATTGGTGTTCACCTGTGCCCACAAGGATATCTTCGACTACAAGGCCGTCACTTGTGAGCTTTAACCGGCGGCAATGCGTCACATTGAGTTCATGATAACCAAAGTGGGAAGCACTAAGGATGAAGCCCTCGGGTATTTGTTGGCACTGAATCGGGGTGACCTGGGCCTCATTACCGAGCGAGAACAAGTACTTGGCCTCTGGCAGAATTCGGTTTTGCTCCATCCCGTCGATCAAAACCGTATTGTGCGCTGCTGTAGAGCGAAAACGATTGCGCCTAGCCCATTCGCGCGAATACACCCCTGTACCGGAATCACTGAATAGCTCCTCTCCGTTCAGCCGCAACACAAAGCTCAGCTTATCGTTATGAGTATGCGAACCTTTGCCGTGCGCCCCATTGGGAATGGCAAAATACAGGGCTTCCCAACCCTCATGGCGTAAGACAGCGACTCCGCTTTGTGGAAAAAGCGCGATGCTCGGACAACTCCGACTCAGTGCGACCGAAGATGCGGTTGACATTTCTGTGCGCTTTTTTGACCTCAACCCGTACCACGCTGCATCCTCCAGGCGGCCTCGGTCAAAATCACCGAACAGCATGCTCCCGGTTCCCAAAAAACTAGAAATGGCCAAGGAGGTTCTTTGCAGAAGGGGCACGGCAAGCATCTGTTCGAGGTCGTCGAGAAGCAGCTCCACGCGGCCGTCGTCACAATCGCCTATGTGAGGAATTCTGTCGCTCGCATCGGCGATCGCCGCAGCAAAACTGTACATTTTGCGAAGCCGCGTGATGAATTCGGGAGCCGGTGGCGTCCCAGTCGCTTTCATCATTAATAGGGAGCATGTAAACATTTGTGTTACGAGAACGTGATAGCCTGTAGAGGCTTCGTAATCTCCACCGTCTTCGTAAGTCTGTTGAAGAATTTCTCCTTCAATGCATCGCTGGTAAGACTTGCGACGACTTTCTATTTGCGGCCCATCTAGGAACGTCGAGAGGCAGAACAACCCGATAAGATTACTGATATAGTGATTACCGCGAACGATATGTGAAAATTCTAAATTCGCCTCTATGTAAAGCAGGTGTTGCCACAAAGAGCAAGTTACCTTTTCGAGCCACAACTGCTCGTCAGGCCGGAGTGGCCACACCAAGTCCAGCAGGAAACAGATGCTAATAGCTCGAAGCGCGACTTCCATCGCAGTGGTCCAGTTCACCCCCACACCGACCGGGTTCTGGTCAATCCAATGCGAAACGAGTGCTCTGGCAATATCTCGGTACCGTTGCTCCCCAGTAAGCAGGTGGGCCTTGGCGAGCACGGGCAAGAACTGCAGACGGGAAAGTTCCCAAGGCACTTTTATGTCCGACCCGTCGTGACGAACGATTTTGATTCGTGACGCATCAACCAGCGGCCAGTCCTTGCCCGAAACAAAGTCTCGGTTCCACGCCGGCGGGATTCCGAGAGCCGCGGTTCCGTAGCCCAGAAAGGGGAACTTACCGTCGGCTACTAGATCCGCGATCCCCTGTATCGTCGATCGACTAGAGGCATTGCACGTTTGCGGCTCGGGCCGAAAGTAACCGACCCGACGGACGCGAACATCACAAGCGCCATTCTGCAAAACGGTCAAAACCCGCTTTCGCTCCCAAAGCCTACCAACACGCCACAGTGCCTCGCGTGCGATGGTGATCGGAGATTCGTTACGAAGAAGAGCGCCGATGGGACGCATTCTTTCGGCCTAGAAGCGTTTTCCAGATATCGTAAGAATCCAGATTATCCCTGGTGCGGACGTACCCAATGAGCGCCTGCATGTACGATCCGGTAGATGTCTTCGAGACGGGCAGCAATCTGCGTTGGTCTAAAGTGCTCTCGCGCATACTCGCGGTTGAAGTGGGCAATATCCAAACACAACAGGGGATTCGTGATCAGTTCGCTCAATAGGGAGGCGAGCACTTCCGGTTCCCTGCGTTCTGCAAGGAAGCCCATCTTTCCGTTCTGAAAGAAATCGGGCAGACCACCCACGGCGCATGCGACCAGCGGCAGCCCCTGAGCCATTGCTTCCAGCACCGAAATGGGCAAGCCTTCCGCCCAGGATGGAAACAGGTAGGCGTCTGCAGTCTGGAACGCCCGCCGCTTGGCCACGCCTTGCAAGTGGCCGGGAAATTCGACTTTGGCGAGCCCGCTTGACATGGCGTACCCCCTGGCCCGGTCGAGTTCGGGCCCGGCACCGGCCATTGTCATTTCCACGAATGGATGTGTCCGTTGCAGGATCCGATATGTTTCCAGTGCTTCGTAGACCCCCTTCTGCCTTTCCATCCTGGCCAGGAACAGAATGCGGAAGCGCCGTTCTGAAACAGGGCGAGTGTGCTGCGCCTCGTTTTGCTCGGTCATCAATTCGTCCTCAATCGGTGCTCCCTCGACGAAGATTGCCTTGCGGTAGCCGAGGGATCGCAGACTCCTCTCAAACTCCTTGCCGAGAACGATGAAGGCATCCGCCCGAAAGTAAACGTATCGAAACAGCGGCAGCAGCGCATGGGCGAGGGCACGCTCGCACCGCTTGTCCCAGCCATGAGTGAACACTACCGCGGTCCGACCAAGGATCTTGGCGATCAAAAGTAGTAACCCATCACGAATGAGCGCCTTCGACCTCAGCGAAGGGTTCAGATGCACAATCTGATGCTGGCCGCGCATCAGCTTGCGCGTGAAATGCCATGAATCCCGGGCCAGGCGAACAACGGACTGTCCCAGGCGGTCCGCATCGGATCGCGAACCGATCGTGAAGTAATCAATCTCGCTGTGGAGGTGCGGTCGCACGGCGCGGAAGTATTGAGACACGCCTCCCCGCCCGCTAAGCGGTGGAGAAGTCATCAGAATTCGTAGCGGTGCTTGGCCGGCTGTCGCCATTATCTGCTCAAGGGTTCAAACCGCGGGTCTCTGCACACGGTTCGCCGTGGGGCGGTTCGTTCGACACGGCCTCGCGATCATTTGAGTGAGTCCTTTCAGGGGGTTGATCGCGGGCCCCCAAACTCCAACTGCGTTGCAAACCATCTCGGGGAACGAAATAGTGTTCGCAACACTGAACCTGGGTACGAGGTAGGGATTAGCATTCGGAGTGATCGACGCGTTCTCCGTCGTCACTGCGAGCGTGTAGCCCGCGGTGCGCGCAGCCTGCATCGTACGCTCATCGACAAAACCGTACGGGTACGACAGGCAATCCACCGTGCGGCCAGTCCACGCCTCCAGCATCCGCCTGCTCTCCCGGAGCTCGCGAGCCAGTTCCTTTTCCGGACAGCACCTGAGGTCTGCGTGGCTGACCGTGTGCGATCCGATCGTGACCTCCGGATACCCGGCGATCATCTGCAACTCCTCGACCGTGATCGCGTGGCGGCCGCTGGGCGCTTCCCTCAGCCACGGAAACCGGCCGTCCCCCTGCACGATGCCGGAAGGAATGAAGAGCGTCACGGGAATGTTGTAGCGCCGCACTACCGGCAGGACGTTTTTGAGCAACTCGCTGCATCCGTCATCGAACGATAGCCACACCGCTCCGGGCGGCAGCGAAGCCTGCTGGTGAAGGAAAGCACTCAACTCGGTGGCGGAAATGAAGGTATAGCCATGCCGACCAAGCCAGCGGATACAGCCGAGAAACAGCTTTGCCTCAGGCTTGTGAAAATACAACGCCGTTACGACCGGTCGACTCAGTGCCTTCTTTTTCGCCCGCCGTACGCGCCCGGTGGCGATCAAAATCGCCGCCAATACCGCGCAGCACAAATCGCGAACAAGCGAAGCGACCCGGCTCATACGGAACTGCCCTCCGTCCGCAGATGAGCCAGCGGCTCGAGGCAGTCCCCAAAGAACCGAGCCAGCCCTATGGCGTGGACCCTATAGTCAAAGTGCTGTTCGCAGACTTGCCTTCCCGCGGCACCAACGCGCGCTGCCATCTGGGGATCACCCAGAATGGCGAGCATTCTGTCAGCAAAGTCCCGCTCGTCGCCCGGCGTGGCGAGGAATGCGTTCACTCCATCCGCCAGGAAATCCGTCAGATCTCCAACCCTGGAGGTAATCACCGGCTTGCCGGAAGCAAGATATTCGCCCAGCTTGTTCGGCATCCTCGTTTTCGATCGGTCGTCGTCCCAGAGCGGCAAGAGCAACGCAGTGGCATCGCGGAAGGAGGCGAGCAGCGTGGCTTCGTCTACCCAGCCCGCCAAGCAAACATCTTCGAACGATCGGCGGCTTGCATTCGCACTCGTGCCGCCGTAGGCTACGACCGCCAAACCGAGTAACGTTGCTTTCTGCATGATCACGGCGGCGGTCGCGTCCGAGTACTTGCCAATCAGCGTCAGTTGGCAAGGACGAGAGCGGCGGGCGTGAGCTAGAACCGACAACAGGAACATTACGTCTAGCACCCAGCCATCAATGGTGCCGCACCAAACGAAGTTAGCGATGTGATTGTCTGCCGGATAGGATGGCGGGAAAGCGACCGCAAAGCGGTCGAGATCGACCACTGTAGGCAGCCTGTAGATCGCTAGGCGCGGGTTGATTTTGGCGGCGCGCTCACGCGCCCGACGCTCGATCTCTCTAGAAATCACCAGCAACCCGGTAGACGCCTTGAATATCCGGCCTCGAAAAAGCCAGCGCGTCAAGGCCGAACAACCTGGGTCCTCGAGCCACCATTCACACATCTCCTGGACGACCGAAACGCCCAGGCATTGGCACAACGCGCCCGCGAACAAGTTCAGCAAGCCGTGCATGTGGTATAGGTAGACGGTGATGTGCTCCCGAACCGCGCGGAGTCGAACGAGCTTCCAGGTTAGTCCCATGACTGCTCGGGCATAGACAAGCAACCGTGCCAGCCTGTTTTTGGGCTTCGCTAGGCTGGTTGTGTACTCGAAGGAGATACCCTTATGTATGCCGCGCATCCGTGTGTTCTCTAAGAGCGGGCTGGGGCCGCAGTGCAGAATATGAAAGTTGAGGCCGGCTGCCTGTACCGCCTTGCCAACGAGGGTGATCCGGGCTGCGCCGCCGAACCCATAGGGATAACCCTCACTGCCGCAAACGCAGATCACCGTCTGTGAAGTTTCAGCAAAACGATGCATAGGATTGGCGACCGCCGCAGGGGGCGAAAACTCTAACTAGCTCGCTGGTTGCCCAGTACCCATAGGCACCTCGATGGAGCTCCCGGGCAGCCGTACAAAACTCAGAGACATTACGGAACGTTAGTGGCTAGAGGCGACGTTTCTAATGCCCGATTAGCGATCTGCTGGCTCCGCTGGGGCACACACGGACTTGCGCTCTTGAGCCTCCGGACGAACTCCTTTCCCTATTCAACTCCGGCTCCCGTGATATACACGCCCCCACGCAAATCAAGACCGGGTAGTACTCGAGAACCAGACTCGGAGTGCCCGACGAGACCATGCGAATTGTCCAAAGGAGCACTAGGCCGCCCGCCGTGAGTTTGAGCCCCTTTTGCCCGCTCCGGAGCACGGCCAGCGAGGGTGCCGCGTGCACTGCTAAATAGGTCAAAAGCAGAGGCACACCGCCGTAAAGAAGTAGGTTGAGGTACCCAATATCGGTTCCGCCCTTCCAATCCGCGTGACTGCCGCGCGACGACCACCACCATGTGGCGAAGGATCCTCTGCCGAGCAGTAACTCCCGCGGCTCGACTGATCGGAAGAACTCCACAACTTGGCCGCTGCGGCTGTCGTCGCCCAGCCTTGAGTAGAAGCCCTCGGTGGCCGCATCCAACTTCTGGAATAGGGGGGTGTCTACCAAAAATACCATCGAAAACATCACGAGCCATAGGGCGATTCCAAACCCGACCACCCACCGCCGAGCCTGCGGGACTCCGTGCCTGTGGTCGACGTAGGAGCACAAACTGAGAAGCATGAATAACATCACGAAGTTGAGCCGCATCTCGGTGAACAGGCTACCCAAGGCGTACACGACCGTCGGAGCGAACCGCACGTATCGGCCGACCGCGCTTCGAGGATACGGCCTCAACGCAGCCCAACCTGCCGGCCAGAACAGCGCGTTCACCTCGGGAAGCGTGCTTCTGATGGCCTCCACACGCGAGGCCGTGCGCAGCTCTGCAATGTCGTAGAGTATGACAACGGAAAGCGCAGCGGCCGTTAGCAGGAAAGCTTTGTCGATCGCCACCCAGTTACTGCGCCGCACTCCGACGAAGATAAGTACGGAGATCAGGCACAAAAACGGGCCCGTAGCGTCTACCAGTTTTGTCGACAGTAAGGTCCTCAGGGTGTAACCTCGGGCCGCCATCAGCCCCCCGGCCGCGATAAACAAGCTGAAGCGCCACCGGAAACCGCTGGTGATCCTGCGGGGGTTGGTCAACCACAAGGCTAACAGGCCCGATGAAAACAACAGCAGGATCTCAGCGGAGTGCAGTACATAGTAGATCGGACTCTTGACGATCTCAGCGTAATAGAAGGGGTCTGCACCGATCTGCGCTTTGGACGCCCGAACGTAGCTCAGCATCGCTCCAAAGGACGCACACAATCCCAGCATCGTCAGGATGATCACCACCCGTTGCGCGGGCGCGTGCAACGCGGCTGGAGCTCGACAGTTGGCATCAGACTGAATCATCGTGCCGCCCAACTTATACGTGCGGCGGCCGTCGAGGCACCGCGGAACCTGCGGTGTACCAGCCAGGCGAGCCACGGCAAGCCGATCACGGCTTGAACAATCGACATGATCAGGTTTGCCCATACCAGGCCTTCAACCCCGTTTCTGACCAAGAGATAGGCGGCCATCACGAGCACTCCGCCTCGCAGAAGGGAGAGCACCATAGCAGGGACAACTGCTTCTAGCGACCACATGGCATTATTCATAGGCGTACTGATCGCAAACAACACGGCAGAGATCGTGATCAGCACCACGGCGTTCGAGCCCTTCTCAAAAGCAGGGCCGTATAAACTCATGATGAACCGCGAACCGATGGCGATAGGAACTGCCACCATAATCGCCGGCAAGGTCGTAACTAGGAAGTTAGCCGCCAGACAGCGCGTGTATTTCCGCCCGTCGCCACCGGCCAGTACGTTCGAAAGTGTGGGCAGGCTGATATTCGACGTGGCGGTCGCGAAGAACAAGATCACAATTTGGCACTGGTTCACCGCGTTAAAAATCCCCGCTTCCGAATAACCTTCGGTGCGAGCCAACAGAACGTTGCTCCACCAGACCGCTGGTAGGTGGGAAACGGCCGCCACCAACGCCGGCAGCGTGAACCGATACAGGACCGAGAGCTCTTCCCGAGCGAATCGATAGGTCACCGGAATAGCCTGGGACTTGCACTGGCGGCGAATGGCGATCCGATAATAGATTGCTGTCGCTAGCCCGGCGCAAACGTAGCCCAGCAAGGCACCATGCAGTCCGAGAAGCGCCGCTCCGGCACTTACCAGTAGCAAAATGCTGGCGCCGCGGACCACGTTGCCCATCGCGATCGTCCGGAACGCTTCGAGGCCCCCCAGAATTCCGGTCTGCGACGCATTGATCGCCGCGAACAGTAGCACCGCACCTGCAATCGCGACGCCCACTGCCAGCCTAGGCGCATGCAGCACCTCAGCGCTCAACCAATGGTCGGTCAGTAGGAAGAAACCGCAAACGGCAACGCCGACCACCAGCGCCGTTCCAGAGCACAGCCCAATAATGCTCCCGGCTCGGGCCGGGTTCGAGTTTCTGTGCTCGGCGATATAGCGGCTGGCCGTCATGCCGAGCCCAGTGCTGCTTACGACCAGGAAAACGTTCACGGTCGACAGCAAGATCGCCAATTCGCCGAACCGCGTCGACCCGAGCAACCGCGCGCAGCCAAGGCTGGTTGCCACGGTGAGCGCGTTCATGATACCGCTGCCAGCGATCAACCAAAATGCTCCGCCGCCGATCCTGCGCCACAGGCTGGCTTCCTGCCCCAGCAATTGTCGCGCCCAAGGCGGGACCAACTCCCGCCCCGAACGACACCGGACGCTCACCACGCATTCCCACCTGCTCAGACGCGCTCCTTCTCGGCCGTTTTGCGGTAGTATTCGCCGTAACCGTACCCATGGGGGCCGTTTTTCGGGTTCCAGTCATTCAGGATCGTGCCGAGTAGCCAGTTTCCACCGTCCTGCAAGCGTTGTCGCGCAAGCTGGATCGCACCGCGCGTGCTGAAATCAGCGCGGACCACCAGGATGACAGCATCCGCCTGGAGTCCGAACATTCGCGCGTCCGGCAGATTCAAAACGCACGGGGTATCAACCAGGATCACGTCGAACTGTTTCCGCAGAAGAGTGAACAAATCACTCAGTCGCGAGCCGAAAAGCAGGCTCGCATTCGCAGACGCACCGGCCGGGAGCACGACTAGGTTGGGAACGTTCGTCTCGCGGAGCACCGGCGCTGACTGGCCGGCCAGAATTTCGCTAACGCCTGGGCTGTCGTCAACTTGGAAGATGCGGTGCAGTTGCGGCTTTCTTGTGTCGCCGTCCACGAGCAGCACGCGCCGGTTCATCTCTGCCAGCGCGATTGCCAGATTACTGACCACCGTCGTTTTTCCCTCCCCCGGATTTGCGCTGGATACGACGATCACTCGAGGCGCAACGCCATTCTTCTTTGTACACAGGATGGAGACCAGCGTGTCCCGGAAGGAGTCGGCGAATGGTGATGCACGGCGATGCCAGATTGTCAGGTCGGCTCGCTCGCCATTGGTCCAGGACGGGAGGGCGATGCCCGAATGGCTGACCAGGCGCTGTGCCCTGCTACCCTCTTGACTTAGCGACGGAATCGCTCCCAATTCCCGCAAGTTCAAGAGAAATTCGGCGTCGCCGGGTCCTCGAACCCGCCCCCCCCGTTCTCGCACCATCACTACCCCAATTCCTAGCAGTAACCCCGATAGGAGTCCGAGCGAAAGATTCAGGCCCAGTTTTGGACTGTAGGGAGTCTTAGGAGGCTGTGCCGGGTCGATTACTTGAATGTTGCTCGCCTTCATGGCTGTCAACATGTCGGCTTCCTTCGACTTCTGGAGCACGGACTCATACAGCGCACGCGTCGTGTCCACATCTCGCCGCAGAATGTTATATTGCGCGACGTTGCCCGCTTGGTTCGACATGAGCCGTGCTTGCGCTTCATATTTCGCAGCGAGCAGGTTTTCCCGGGTTCGTGCAACATCGTACTCGTTGCGAATGCGCTCCATAACGTCGAGCCGGGCCGCTTCGGAAGCGGAGGTGACTGCATCGATCTGGGCTTGAATCTTGGCCACCTTCGGATACTCTTGTGTAAAAGCTGCAGACAACTCCGCCAGTTGCTTTTTTAGCGTTGTCAGTTGGGTCTGGTAATCCTGAAGGGTCCGATCATCGAGTATCTCGGGCAGGGACTCCGGCGGCACCTTCGAGGTGAGCTCAAACCGCGACTGCTTGTCTACCCGGCCCACCGTTGCTTTCCCCAGCTCCTCCTGAAAATACCGAAGCTTCTGTTCATCCACGTTGTCTTTCTCGGAGGTGAAAAGCAATCCCGACGTTTGAGCGTATTTCAGCAGCTGTCCCTCGGATTCTTGCAACTTGGACTTCAAGTCCCCAAGTTGCTGACTCATCCACTCTCGCGTGTGTTGATTGGTCGTCCAGCGCTGCTCGAAGTTCCATTCGACGAAGGCGGCGGTAGTCGCGTTCGCCAGGTCGGCAGAAAGCTGTGGGTCGGTCGAGTCGGCCGTGAGTTCGAGCACCCGCGAGTTGGGCTGCGACCTGACCGTCAAGCCCTCAGTCGCGATGCGCAAAGCCTGCTCGTGCCCGAGCGGGAGACTGGCAGCCTTGGCGAAGCGCAAAGCTGCGCGCCACCCCGTTGTAGCCGATCGTTCCGCGCTTGCGAGCAGGCGCTGTTCGACACCGTTCTTGCTCAGCGCACGTTCGAGCACGGAGCGGCTCTGCAAGACCGCCTTCTCCGTCTGAATGTCGTATTCCGGCTGGTACTCGTCTGCCACCGATGACGTTGGGTTGACCGCGCGAGTGTCGAGGAAATCTTCGTTCACCCTCAGGACTTCCACCGATGTGGTGGCCCGAAATATGCGCGATTGCGGTAGCGTCACGAGCAATGCGAGCAGCGTGGTCGAAGCCATCAGCAAAATCAGTAATCGTACGTACTTCCTCAGAATGCGACAACATTCCCAAAGACCGTCCGACTCCGCGCTTGTGCCGCCCACGTAGTTGGGTATCGATTCGAGAGGCTGGGCCTCCAAGTCAGGACGGCCAGTGTTCCCTCCGACCGCCGGCTGGAGTGCGCCGCTGCTCCCTTCCGTCATTGCATGTTGCCAGTCGAACATGGTTGCTTTGCCTCCTTGCCTTGCTCGCTGTGGGACAGGGGGGGCTAAAGGCGTCAAATCACTGGGCCGGTAGCCGTCTGTGCGACAGAATTGCGCAATGCGAACGGCAACCCAGCTCGCAGCGCTGATCGGCACGAGCACAGCGTCTTCGGCTTCGCTCGGCCGTAGATGGGTTTTCCCGGACGGAATTTCAGAACGTTGATCGCGCACGAACGACGTCAAGGCGCGCGCCAGATGGCGTAACCTGTTCCTGCTTGAATTACCGCTTCAAGTGTACGGAAACCCGCCTTCTTGCCCGTGCTGCCAGGGATAAATAAAATGTCGCCCCCTTGAAGTGCGACATCCGATTTCTTTCCCTGCAGAACGCTCTTAATGTCCACCGCCGTCTCCTCACGCTGATCGCCATTCCCTTTCAGCCGCAAGATCTTGGCATGTCCTGTATCCGCAGTTGTGTTGAGCCCCTCGGCCAGCGAAAGGGCCTGTAACACGGACACCGATTGGTGTTCGCCGAGAACAAATCCGCCTGAGCGCTTCACCTCTCCGATCACATACACCATTTCGGCCTTGGGAACCGTGATGATGTCATGCGGGAAGATCTGAATGTTGTCCTCGGGATCCTGGGCCTCCATGATTTTTTTCAAGTCGACTTCGGCCACACTGAACTGACCCGACGCGTCAAGCTCCGCTTTTGGCAGCGGGATGCAGCCCCACTCTAACTGTCGAGTGACGCGGATGCTGTACCCAGCGTCTGGCCGGACTCCCCCGGCTAGAGCCAACATCTCCAGCAACGTTTTATGTCCTTGCACTTGGTGAACACCAGGAGTGTTTACCGCCCCTAAGACCGAGACTGGCTGACTGTGAACTTCCGCGACGCTAACGGCAACTTGCGGGTGGCGAACATATGTGCTCAGCGCTTTGTCGAGTTCTTGCTGGACTTGCTGCACGGTCAGCCCGGACACATGGACAAGCCCAACCAGCGGCACTTCTATGTCGCCATCGCCGTCAATTCGGGTTGGCTTGTTAGCGAGTTCAGCCAATTCAGGTTCGGAAATCTCAACCTGATCATCGGCTCCTAGGAGGTAAGTAGAGCGAACCAGGGCGTCACACAGGGGCTTTGGTTGGTCCGATTCCTTCGGAAGGCGCTGTTGCCCGGCGGCACCAGATATTAAGACTAAGGTTGTCAGGCCGATCAGAGCGGCTCTCCGGATCATCGATCTAATCAGGTACAAATCCCTATCCACAGCGGCTCTCCTAGCAAGGCTGAATTGAGAATACTGGCGCACGTTGCGAGGTTGTGCCTCATGACGACGGTTCTTTCGAGGCTCCGCTACGGTGCCAACCATCCTGGACTGACGACCTCGTTTAAGCTACCGCTACATCGGCTTTTTTAAGTCCAGGCATCTGCGTCTGTTGGGTCTTAGGAAACCAGGAGTCCTGCATTTTTTCGACAACTGCCGCAACCGTATCGGAGAATCCAGTTGCCTCAAAAACATCGAGATCTATCCACAGAGGGGATGCTACGTTCGTTCGATGCAAAGTCAAACTACCCAGCCGCTTCCGGCTGCGTGTGGACAAACCGAACGTCAATTTCCAGTCTGTTTCTGATGGCGTCGTGGCCTGATTCCAAAAGAACGCAAATCTGCGGCCGTCCGCATGAGTGAACGGATAAACGGCAACGCCGGCCAGCAATTCTGATGATAAGTCTAGGCCGAAACCATCAAATCCCACGGGTTGCAGACACTGTTGCAATATCTTACAGAATTGTGCGAGGGTAGTGCACGACCCTAGCGTATCGAGTGCCCGGCAGATGCCAATGTCATTGGCGATCACGTGGCGCTGATTCAGTGTTCGATTCGCCGCGCGGCCCAGCTCTGAGAATTCCGGATAACGTAACTGCTGGACGCCGATTAAAATACCGACCCCGGTCACGACTAGGACCGTTGCTACCGCGGCGCCATGCGGGTTGAGCAAAAATAGGCTCAACAGCCCAAAACAGGCGCTTACACCATAAAGCACCAAAACCGCTTGCCTGTGGGAGATACCGCGACCCAGTAACTTATGATGGATATGCTCACGATCGGCGCCAAACAGCCGTTTCCGGCTCAAGAACCGGCGGATCACCGCGACGGCAACATCCACGATCGGGAGTCCCAGGGAAACAACAGGAATCGCAACGGCTACCACCGTGGGCGATTTTTCCGATCCGGCAATAGCGATTGCACTAAGGAGGAAGCCGATCAGCAAACTCCCGCAGTCACCAAGGAAAATCGATGCTGGGTTGAAGTTATACGGGAGAAATCCGGCAATCGCGCCGGCCAGGACTAGCGTCATAAACAGAATGCCTTGGTTATGGAAAATTATCGCCACAACGCAAGTCACCAAGCTCGAGAACAGCGCGGATCCCGCTGCTAGTCCATCAAGTCCATCAATCAAATTGAAAGCATTAGTGATCCAGAGGACCCAAAGAATTGTCAAAGGCAGTCTAACGAGCCAGCCCAGATGGGGATGACCCGCCGCAATCGACACATAGGTTATTCCCAAACCGTTGCAGAACAAGAGTGCCGCTGCTCCTGTCTGGACACCAAACTTTACCCAGGCATTTAGTCCCCAAAAATCGTCGGTCAGGCCAACGACGAAGATGATTGTCGCTGGCCCCAGTATCTTCAAAGTGACATTCGACCAAGGATGCGCGCCGACGCCAAAATACACAGGTGCGAAATGAGACACCAGCACCAAGGACCAGAGAGTTAGGAAAATAGCAGCACCGCCTAACCGCGGCACCGGGCGAATATGAACATGCCGGTCGGAACTAGGAACGAAGACCCATTTGCGAGCGACGGAAAAATCGCGGATCCAACGCGTGAATGTTGCGGATGCTAAGACCGCTCCGACAAATACAAGAAATTGCCTGATGTTCATCTTTTGTCGTTAAATGCAGCGGTGTGGATCCGATGAAAAGGTAGAGCCCACGCTGGTCAAAGCATATTCAATTGAATTTTCCGCGAATCTTGGCACTTGGCCCCTTCGGTAAAGATGTGAGGCCGACGGTGTTCTCGAACCGGCTTCCTGCAGAGCCACCGGTACGATCACTGGCAAGCTGATTCAAAAGTTGTACGGCACGCGCTTCGACAGTAACTTTGGGCTTTTCCAGCAGGCCGATCTAATCGACTACACAAGACCACATTTTTGCCAACGAGTAGTGCAATACGCCAGTAAGAAAAACCCCAGAAAGACGCGGTTCAGCTGTCTGTTTTGATCTTCGTCAGCTTGGACTGAAAGGCACCAGTCATAGGTGTCGTCCTTTCTTTTTTTCGCAGTCGCCGAAAAAGGTGGCGGAAGTCACAAAGGCAAATCGAAAGCATGGGGTGCAAATCGTCCGGAGCGAAGAACGAGGATTCCTGTAGGCCGCGAAAGGACCGCAGCCATTCGGTTACTGTGAGTTTCCCGTTACGCCAGTAATAATAGGATGACGCCAGGTCGATGTCCTCGGCCATCCACTTGCGTCCCGGCAAATCGTGGCCGGCGACGACCGGCTGGCCAGTGAGGTCCAGGTACAGTGCGCGCGCAACGTCCATTCCGTTGTCGGATACGAACAATCGAAAGGTGCATCCAATCCGCGGATTAACATCGAAGACTTTGAACAGACCATCGCGGACATCGTATCGATAGCCTATGTCGAGGATACCCCGATAGCGGATGGCCTTCATGAATGCCTTCGTGGTCTCAACCACGGTCGCATTGGGCTGGCAAACACCAAGACTTGTGATGCCGACAGAAGGGCGGTATTGGCGAATTTTCTGGCCTGTGAGGCCGAACAGGCATTCTGAGTTCTCGCCGAAGTACCCGTCGAACATCCAGTTAGCATCCTCTCCGCCCGGAATGTACTCCTGAAGCATCAGATTCGGATGCTGCGGATCCTCCATGATCTCGTAGTGGTCGAGCAGTTGCTGCTTTCCACGTACAATCACTTTTTTGCGTGCTGCAGGATTTTTGGCCCGCCGATTTTCGATCGCTTTCAGCATGATCGGGAACCTAGCGTCCTCGGCGAACGCCAAGACATCCTGCCGGGAGGCAGGAAAAAATGTGTTCGGCGTGGCAACACCCACGCTCCTCGCTAAAAAGTACATCTTTTTCTTGCTGCAGAGCGACTGTGTCAGATCCAATGGCACCTGGGGAAACAGGAACCATTCCTGGAGCGCGTCGGCGTTCGCGGCGACGAAAAGGGCGGTAGTATCAGCGGTCGGGATAAGAATGGTGTGCCGTCCGAGCGTCCGTCCGATTGTCGTCAGAAACGCGAGGGAATCTTCGGCAGGAGCGCGATTCAGGTCCCAAATGAACCTTCCTCGGCAGTATTTGGAGAACAGTGATGGCGCCCATGGATCGGCGTCCGCGACATAGACGGCGACCCCCAGGCGTCCAAGGCTCCGGGTTATCGCCAGGCCTCCGTGATACACGGAACTTAAGAGCAGGACTTTCGTCGATGTGTCCATCGTGTGCTTCCTGTCGCTCAGTCCGCGGCCATGGGGCCCAACTCCAGATTCAGACGGGGGGCTAGTTTGACCTTGACGACCTCGCCGTTCTGCACGATGAACGTCTCGGCAAGATCGTCTATTCTTTCCAAGATGAAGCGCAGATCCGCAAGCTGGCCCGTCCTCCTCAGATAATCGACGCTCCGGCTGTGAAGACAATCGCTCGCCTTAGCATTTGCCCAGCGGTTCATAATCGTGATGGTTGTCTCGTTTTCTGGAACATAGCCCACTTGGACAAGCTGTGCGCCGATCAGAGCGCAGCAGATCTGATCCTCCTCACGGAATTCTCCCCGGCTCCCTGCACCAAGGAGCGCAATTCTCACATAGTTTTTACTTATGAGGTGACGGGCGGTGGACGAAATATTTCGGAAGCAAGCCAGATACAGCACGTCACATCCGCGGGCGTTGACAATCAGCCGAGTGCCGGAGGAAGAGAGGAGCACAAGAGGGCGGGAGATATCGCTCCGTTCCGAAAGTTCGGCTGGACTGTTGTTCATGTCGAAGCCGGGCGGCACGTCGCCATCGATCTCCCCTGCCAGCAGTGGGCCCTCCAGCACCTGAGCCAACCGGAACGACGCGTCAAGCGAATCCACGGGATAACAAGCTCGGCCCAATGCGGCTGCTGTGATCGCCATCGTGGTAGCTCGGATGACGTCGACGGCGACCACCACGCAACCCTGTCGGTAACTTGCGGCGGACTCTGGAAGGCCGTCGATCAGAAATTTTTTCTGCATATTATTGCCATGGGGTTGCCGCACTCGCCGGAAGTGCGGGCCGTAAGTTTGCTTTGCCGAAGGCGTCGGAATGAAGTCCACGCCTGTAGATTTCCACGCGGAGGAGCTCCTCGAGCCTGACATTACACAAATGGACTTCTCTGCCGAAGTGTTCCAATATGGCAAATTGGCTAGACTTATTGGGTGCCTCGAACATGACTACGCCGAGTGCAAAGGCGTTTGCAAAGCGCTCCGCAAATGAGGCGTTGAAATTACCCTGACTGTCAAAAAGGCCCACACCTTGCGCGCTCTCTCTGGCTTCCACCACCAGTTGAACCGCTCCAGCGTCTATCCATCTCTTTCCCTGTTCTATCAGTCCCTCTACGACGTTTTTCTCAAACGGGCCTCCATGCTTCTTCCCCATCTCAAACTGGACCTCAAGCCCCCGGTCGTGCGCCATTCTCACGATATCTCTTGCTTCTATATGTAAGTCCGTAAACCCTTCGCCGCACTCGACCCTCGTAACGCCGATATCGGCGCACAGATCGAAGTATTTCTCTAACTGGCCTTGGGCGACCGCGATTTCGAAAGGCCCCCCTCCCGTAACCGTCGGAACGCCATGCAACTTTGCGACGGCAATCTTCCTACGCGTCACGTTTTCATTCGCGATTAGCCAACAAGCCATGGAGATCTTTAGAATCGACATCAAGTGGGCACTCTGATCAAGATGGCTCTCCAGTGTCGCCGGATCGTAGCCAGGGTCAAAAGGGCTTGTGAGCGGTGGTAGCTTGGCGACTCCAATCAGTGCCAGATAATCGGCGGTATGGAGACTACCTCGAGCCACCTGTGTGGCCTCAATGTTTTGGATGTTCATGGGTTCACCTCGGAAGAAAACACGCACTTCGGAAGGTCATTCGTTCGTGCTCGAACTCGGCGTCGTGAAGATGGGTAATGAATTCTGAATTCCGTTGCTGCCGCTACCTTCGTCGTTACAGGGCCTATAAACGGTTGATTACGCTTGCGACGCAGGCAGCGCCGAAGCCGTTGTCAATGTTAACCACGCTGACGTTGGAAGCGCAGCTGTTCAGCATCGCCAGTAATGCAGTCAACCCGCCGAAGCTGGCTCCGTAGCCCGTGCTTGTGGGCACAGCAATGAGGGGAACCCCAACCAACCCGGCAACAACGCTTGGCAACGCTCCTTCCATTCCCGCCACGCAGATGATGACGCGTGCGGCGGAGAGCATGGCACGGTGTCGCAACAGCCGGTGCAACCCGGCGACACCGACGTCGTAAAGGCTTTGCACGCGGTTGCCCATCATCTCGGCGGTGACGACCGCTTCTTCCGCCACTGGGATGTCGCTGGTGCCCGCCGTGACCACCGCAATCACCCCTTTGCCCGTAATTCTCCGGTTACGCCGGATACTAATCACTCGAGATAGGGAATGAAATCTTGCATTACGGCTGATCCGATGCACCGCCCGGTAGGTCTCCGCATCGGCGCGCGTGATTAGGATGTTGTGCGCCGCCCGCGCCCGCAGCATCCCACGTACGATGGCCGAAACCTGTTGGGGACTTTTGCCGCGCCCGAAAACCACCTCGGCGAAGCCCTGACGCAGTCCCCGGTGGTGGTCGATCTTGGCGAAGCCCAAATCCTCGAAGGGCAATACCCGTAGCCGCTGAACGGTTTGTGCAACCGACACTCGCCCGCGTTGAACGCCGACAACGAGTCGCTGAATGTCCTGCTCGTCCATTGCCTGAGCCTGAGGAAGGACTATGTCGTCTTCTTCTTGAGGACGGCGTTCAGAGAACCTTGCCGATAACCCTCCAAGTCCAGAGTTACGTAAGTAAAGCCGACATTGCGAATGCGCTCGGAGAGTTCCCGCGTTACTTCAACCCGCAGCGCTCGTGGCAATTCCTCAGGCGCAATTTCGATGCGCGCTAGCTGGTCGTGCGCCCGAACCCGGAACTGGCGGAAGCCATGTTCCCGCAAGATGCTTTCCGCGCCTTCGATACGGGAAAGGTTCTCCATCGTCACCGGCGTTCCGTATGGAACGCGTGAGGACAGGCACGCCGACGCGGGCCGGTCCCAGATGGAAAGCCCCGCCCGGCGCGAAAGCTCGCGGATTTCTGCTTTGGCGAGACCAGCGTCAAGCAGTGGCGCCACTACGCCAAACTCGGACGCGGCGCGGTGACCAGGACGGAAGTCGCGAACGTCATCGGCGTTCATGCCGTACGCCACTGTCGAAAATCCCCGCGCTGTGCTTAGCACTGAGAGCTGACCGAAAAGCTCCGCTTTGCAATAATAGCAACGGTCAACTTGATTCGTGACGTAGAGCGGGTTTTCGAACTCGTGCGTCTCGATGAATTCGTGCCGCAAGCCCGCTTCTCGCGCGAACTTTGTCGTTTGCTGGCGATCGTACGCCGAGAAGCTGGGCGAAAGCGCGGTGACCGCCAGGGTTCGGTCGCCGAGCGTGCAGTGCGCGGCCCAAGCCAGGTAGGCCGAATCAGCCCCACCGGAAAACGCCACCAGCACCGAGCCCAGCGCACGCAATCGCTCAACCAGTGCTTTCTGCTTCCTGGCTGGATCACCTACACCGGTTGGCGGATTCATTCTTTCGCGCCCCCTTTCTCCTGGGCGGATCTACGTCGCAAGCTCATGCTGCTTGTTAAATTGGTGGAACGCGGCGTTCTGCGGCGACTCTCTTGCAATCCTCGTATTCCGGCACCGCGTTCAGAACGCAGCCGTTCAGTCAAGCCACCTTCATCCGAAGAGGCCCTAGCGGTGTTTCCACGGGGACGCTTTCGCGCTGCAAGGTGCGGCGCTGTACGGCCGATCGCCGCAAACCCAGCGTGGTCGTTTCTCGGAACATCAGTTCTTCCAGCCGTTCGCACTCTGTAGGGTCCGCACTAGAGGCATGTTGCGGTTAGCGTAACGCGAGCTGGTGCTAATTGCTGGTCGGCTTGCAATTAAGATGCAACGTAGGCGGTCAAAGAGAACACTTCCCGAGTGTGCCCCCCGTTCTCTGATATTTGGGTGAAGAGCGCGAGCTGTATCCTGTGTTAGCAAACATATCTCTTGTTTCTCCCTGGGGCCGTACTCTGGTCGCCCACTTGGCTGGCCTCAGGCCATAGAAATCGCTTTCGTTGCCGCAACAATGTATACGCGGCCCATAGTCCGCAAGACCGGAACACCTGCGTTGGCCCAGTCTTGCAATTTCTGGTTGATACTCAGGCCGGTGGTCTCCGAAAACAGTTTCCGTCGAAAAAATGAAAACGGGCCGAATCCAGCGGTAACGCCTTCCTTTATTTCAAATCCAGCGGCAGCCAAGCGCGAATTTAGCTGTTTTATCGAGTATGCGTACCCCCTGGGCCGGGGCTTTCCTAGGCCCAGAGCACGGCGGATCGCCCACTTCGCTTTTTTCAGCGGTGCAAGCGCCGGATTTAGAATCGGATCAACGAGTTGGTGAAGGGCCATGGTGTTGTCTGAACTCACGATCAGAAATCCCCCGGGCGCGATCACTCGGGCAATCTCTCTGAACGGCTGGCCTAATGAGTCCAGCCACTCCGTGACGCCGATCATCAGCGCCAACTGAAAGCTATTGTCCGGAAAAGCTAAATTGCGCACATCGCCTATGCTCGTCATGACCCGGTGCTGCAAACCAACTCCCTTCGCTCGATTCCTAGTGGCTTCGGTCATTGCGCTGAGCGTATCGATAGCATGAACCAAATAACCCCTTTGCGCGAGGGCGACGGTCGTCAGACCCGGTCCGCACCCGATCTCTAGTATTCGCGCGCTCTGCGGCAATGCCATTTTGTCCACCAGCGCTAGCGCAACCGTCCGTCGCTGCTGGTAAATCCTGGCATACACATCTTCTTTGCGTTGATAGATCGCCGCCCACTCGGATACCGTGGCTTGAAAATAGGCATCGACCAGTTTCTGCTGGCCAAGAGGAAGACGAGCCATCCCTCCTGGACCGGTATTGCGTGCGTCGCCGCTCACACACTTCATAAACTTCATAAAAGGTTCAGGAACTCGCAAGCATCTAGTGCGACACTTAGTTGCCCGTTAGCGCACAGAGTAGCCTTCCGCGCTCGAGAATCGCGTAGGCGAGCACCCGCCCTCGGTCTGAGGCGGTCAGAATCCAGATCCAGTTCTAGTCGTGCGCGTACTTGGACTGGCATTTTCAGAGCCTATCTGTCCGCTCGGAGAACTGAAAAAGGGATCCCAACTTTGGTTAGGGAGTGACTGTCCACGAAGATTGGTGTGGCATGACCGGTCCGTGTGAGGTTGATGCTGCGCCGGAAGCGGTCTCACCTATTGTAGGACTCTACGATACCTATGGCAACGTCCACCTGATTCGCGGCCAAGAGCGGGTTTTCGAACTCGTGCGTCTCGATGAATTCGTGCCGCAAGCCCGCTTCTCGCGCGAACTTTGTCGTTTGCTGGCGATCGTACGCCGAGAAGCTGGGCGAAAGCGCGGTGACCGCCAGGGTTCGGTCGCCGAGCGTGCAGTGCGCGGCCCAAGCCAGGTAGGCCGAATCAGCCCCACCGGAAAACGCCACCAGCACCGAGCCCAGCGCACGCAATCGCTCAACCAGTGCTTTCTGCTTCCTGGCTGGATCACCTACACCGATTGGCGGATTCATTCTTTCGCGCCCCCTTTCTCCTGGGCGAATCTACGTCGTAAGCTCATGCTGCTTGCGAAATTGGTATGTGGCTTCGGCCAGCACCCGCTTGAGCGGAACGCGGCGTTCTGCGGCGACTTTCTTGCAATCCTCGTATTCCGGCACCGCGTTCAGAACGCAGCCGTTCAGTCGAGTCACCTTCATCCGAAGAGGCCCTAGCGGTGTTTCCACGGGGACGCTTTCGCGCTGCAAGGTGCGGCGCTGCACGCTCGATCGCCGCACACCCAGAGTGGTCGTTTCTCGGAACATCAGTTCTTCCAGCCGTTCGCACTCTGCAGGCTCGCACAGCACTGTGACGAGCTGTCCCGGTCGGTTCTTTTTCATCTGCGCCGGTGTCAAAAAAACGTCCAGGGCGCCGGCCTCGAGCGCGCGATCGACGAAATATCCATAGATCTGTGGGCTCATATCGTCCAAATTCGCTTCGAGAACGACGATTGTTTCGTCTATCGGGACACCCGCTTGCTGCGCAGCGGTTTCACCAACAAACACCCGCAGGACGTTGGGTTGTTCGGACAGCTCTATCGCTCCGGCACCGTACCCGATGGTTCGAGTCGTCATCGCCGGCTGCACGCCGAACCGCGTGGCCAGCGTTGCGACAATCGCCGCGCCAGTCGGCGTTACTAACTCACGTTGGATCCCTGTGGAATACGTCGGCGCGCCACGCAGCAGCGCCGCCGTTGCCGGAGCGGGCACAGGCAAGATGCCGTGTTCGGTTTCCACGCGGCCGCCACCCACGTTCAGTGCCGAGCAGGCGAACTCCCGGGCCCCCAGCAACTCAAATGCTGCCGATGCTCCCACGATGTCCACGATTGCGTCCACTGCACCGACTTCGTGGAAGTGTACTTTTTCAATCGGAACACTGTGCACACGAGCTTCGACCTCTCCAAGCCGTCGGAAAATTTGTGACGCCCGCTCTGCCACACGCGTCGGCAGTTGGGAATGCTCAATCAATTGAAGGATGTCGAAAAGCGACCGGTGGTGGTGATGCTCAGAAGAGTCCACCTTCACGAGTGTCGCCGCCAGGCCCCTGCGGACGACTTTCTCCGCGGAAATCTTAAAACCGTGCACCGGGAGCTGGCGTAGTTGCGCTTCCACTTGCGTAAGGTCGCACCCTGCGTCCACGAGCGCGCCCAACACCATGTCACCGCTGATCCCGGAAAAGCAATCGAAATATGCAATATTCATGCGGCGTGTCTGACGATCAGCAGGCTATAGGTAGAAGGTCGCGCTTGTTTCGTTGAATTAATCATCGGCGGTCACCGTATGTGCGAACCACTTCTAGCCGAGCCATGCCGTAAGCCGTTTTAGGACAGCGGGAAAAATTGCAGCGGCGCGCACGGATACACAAACACCTTGAGACGCTTCTTGTGTTGTTGCTCATCTTGGATCTTCTTTACAATCTCGGGCCAAGAATAAACTACTTTGATGCCCGCAACCGCGGGGAGCGATGGTTTCGAGTTGGTTTCCGTGCAGTACAACCAGACCGGATTCGCCGCGGTCTTGGTCGTATTCCTAAGACGTGCCCGCACGACGCTCGCCGACTTACGTGCAAGCCCTCGTGCGATAGCGCCAACACTCATGGCTGACAGCCGCCGACCTACCCTTCGTATCCTACAGAGTGGCGGAGCGTTCAATAGTGGAAACAGGTTGTGCTCACCCAAACCTTCGCAGCACGAAGCGATCGCTACTCGGGATGTACCCGGGCGCACTCCTCGCCATAGGGGCGTCATTCCCTTCATCTTAGCAAAAGTCAGCGACGCATCATTCGGGTATGCATTACTCACTACGACATCTGCATCGCCAGGGGCCGGAGCGCTGTACACAGTCCGGCAAAATGCCATCGCATCCCCATAATAGGAGAAGTAGTCTCCACAGTGCGCGCGAACAGGTTCTCGCTTTGCATCTATGTGCAGCGAAACCATTGTCCTCAGTTTGAGCAATCGCGCGATCTCACCCAAGTCGGCACGAAAACTGCTCCCTGGCGTCGTTCCCCATCCGATCGCATGATGATGAAAATGTAGGTGAGCGATCGTGTCTCCGCTGAGAACTCCCAATATTAGCTTGGCTCCTCCGCCGAACCCAGCCGTGTAATTGGGGTATACCCCGCCAATCCCCATGACAAAATCACTCGCCACGACTTCCCGATTGACAGCGACCGGGGTTCCCATCGCCGTCTTTCCGACTGCGACCCCGTTTTTGTAGTCGTGACCAATCAAGCGACAAGCAGCTGCAGCTTCTGTTCCCACTTTCTTGACCATGGCCTCTTTTGACGCGGCATTATGCATCCCCGATGCAACCAAGATAGTTGTGTCCTGTGGGGTAATTCCAGCGTCTTGCAAATGGCTTAGCACGAAGGGGAGTACCCGGTAAGCGGGGGTAGGTCTGTTGAGGTCGTCGACGATGATAAGGGGATGCTTTTTTCCCGCACATAGCTGCCTCAACGGGAGTTGGTTGGTCGGGCTCTCAAGAATTGCGGCGATCTGGTCATTGCTGAGGGGCGGCGGAGTTCGCGGCCAAAAAACCTCTACATCCCATTCGGCTGGCAGCGGTAGCTCGAGCGGTTGATCGCCGTACCACACCCGTGTACGGAGTTGTAACACAGATGCCGTGATCTTCTGATCTTCTTCAGCTTTGCTTTCTTGCAAGCACAAGGTATTGCGCACCAGTCGAACGCAGTAGGGGAAAGTTGCGGTTAGCGTAGCGTTGTAAAGCATCGTGTACTTTGATTCCGACAGAGTCAGGAAGGACTGTTTGCCCAAGCAATGTGAAGGGTCCGAACCCGAGCACTGTCCCATGAATTTTGGTATATCCGGCTTTGTGCAGAATCACGTCAAATTCTCTCGGGGAACACCTCTGTGTCTGGAGTAAATGGTTTCGATGTCGCAGGCTCCGGGCTAATTTTCTTATGGGCGCGTGCACGGGATTCAAGCGAGGATCCAGCAGTTCGTGGAGACGCCAACGATTGTCCATATTTACGATCAGATATCCCTCAGCCTTAGTAACTCGTCCGACTTCCCGTATCGGTTCATAGATCGCTTCGAGCCAGGGCAAAACCCCAACTACAATCACCAAGCTGAAATGCTCATTCGGAAACAAGAGGCGGTGGATATCAGCCACGACCGTTTTCACTCGGTCAGCAACCCCCGTCTCCGCTGCATGTCGGCGGGTGAGATCTACCATCTCGGCGACACTGTCCACAGCATCCACTCTGTAGCCCCGGCACGCTAGTTCGGCCGTCGTCAGCCCGGCTCCGCATCCTACTTCCAGAACTTGATCGTCCGGCGGCAAACCTAGCTTGTCCACCATTGCCAGGACAATGGTCCGACGCTGCTGATGGATAATTGAATAGACGTCGTTCTTCGCGTAGATCTCTTTCCAGTACCGTGCCCTGGCCTTGAAGTACGTATCGACAGTGAGCTGATGCTGATTGGTGCAGGAGCTCGCCGATCCCGCGGTCTCGGAAATGGGTCTAGACATGGGTTTCCATCACCTTTCCATGAGAGGGCCATGTAATGGACACCGGCAGAGCGAATCAGCGGAACCCATCACCGTCCCAGACTGCCCGTGTGATTTGGATCACAGTCCAAACTTGAGGCTGTGGAAAAACGGACACAGTAAGAGAGGAAGGCCGAGCAATCACTGCTGTCACTGCTTTCCGATCGTGAGGGCTTTCATTGCTGAACGTGAAGAGTCTTCGGAGCGACAGTGGCCGCGCATAGGTCTAGACTAGCCTGTGAATAACTTCGACGATGCGCTCGGCAGCGTGTCCGTCCCAGAGCGGTGGAATTTTACCTTTTTTCCTAATACCACTGATGATTTGTTCCACTTGGTCTCGAATCCGCTTTTGATCACGCCCAACGAGAATGTTCGTACCAATCTTTACAGTTATTGGCCTTTCCGTGTTTTCTCGAATCGTCAAGCAGGGGACACCCAGATACGTCGTCTCTTCCTGGATCCCACCGGAATCCGTAATCACTACGGTGGCCTGCTGCTCCAAGGCCAAGAAAGCCAGATAGGGCAGGGGCTCCATCAGGCGCAGCGCCGAAGGCCAGCCGTCGCGAAGGCCAATCATCCTCTCCTTTGTGCGGGGGTGAACTGGAAATAAGATGGGCAGTCGCGCAGCGATCTGGGCCAGGCTCTGAAGCATCTCATCGAGCCAAGGGAGATCGTCGACATTCGAAGGACGGTGCAGGGTCACCAACGCGAAATGAGAAGGCAAATTGGGCGGCAAATGCATCTGACAAGCCGGGAGCATTCGAACCAGGCTGTCAATCATGACGTTACCAACAAGGTTTATTACTTCAGCAGGCGCTCCCTCTCTCGCGAGGTTCTGGTTTGCATCCTCAGACGGGGTGAATAAGAAGTCGGCTATTTGGTCCGTCAGGAGGCGGTTGATCTCTTCAGGCATTGAGCGGTCGAACGAGCGGAGACCAGCTTCCACATGCCCCAGTCGAATTCTCATTTTGGAGCAGACGAGTGCTGCAGCGATGGTCGAGTTCACGTCCCCGTATACGAGCACTAGATCCGGTCGAGTATCCGATAGCACTTTTTCAAAACGCACCATAATTTCCGCCACTTGTTTGGCGTGGCTGGCAGAACCCACGTGCAAATTGACGTCAGGCGAGTTCAGACCAAGTTGTTGAAAGAACACATCCGACATATTGAGATCGTAATGTTGACCCGTGTGGACCACCGACTGCTCGATATCGGGGACCGCAGCGAAAGCCCGGTATACGGGCGCCAGCTTCATCAGATTGGGTCGAGCACCTACGACGTGAACGAGACGCATAGTTGAGATTCAAGGAAGACCAGATGTGCCAACTTCAAATACAACTCGTCAATATTAGGCCATTTAGGTGCGCTGCCGTCCGTCCGAAGGCAAGAATGCTCGCCTAAATATTACTTGCTCTAGTCTGCCAAGAAAGGGAGCTTGCCTGTGGCAGCATCATAGCCACGTAACCGCGGCTCCAAGGGACGTGTACGAAGCGTTGGCCAAAACTTTTGCTCGTCGGCGTGAGTTGGGTGGGGCCTGCTGTGCGTTTGTCCGCGGCAAGAAGGTCGTCGACCTGCGGGTGGCATTCCGAACAGGGGAGCCGGCGAGCCCTGGGAGGGAACACAAATGGTGATCATCGACTGGGCCAGCAAGGATCAGGCAGCGAACGTCTTTTGTAGTGTGGGGTCTGCTGAACATCGCCCAACAGACAGCCATGACGCGATTGAACATTTCCACCCACGAGATCAACCGACAGAAATTCTTCTTTCGCGAGGATCACTTGAAATCCCCGCTCCCCGCGTATGCAAGCGCCCCTGTGCGCGAGAAGCTATGAACTCCGCGTGGCTTCTCGTTCAGCCGCTCGATTGACACCGCATCTATCTCCACAGCGGCGGCCTTGCCGAGCATCTCTACGCATAGCACAAGACGATAAATTGTCTTCTTCCGCACCAAGATACCTTGGATTCCTGTCAAGGGCCCACACGTCACCCTTACCCAATCACCGCATTTTAGGAAAGGGTACGGTTCTACGTGGGTGCTACTACTCACTACTTGGCGGATGCTTTCGATTTGAGCGGTCGGAATTGTGGCTGGCTGACCCCCGTTTGACACCAAGGCATGTACGCCGGGAGTCGTGATGATGTCCAGCCGACGCTCCAGATTTGTTTTAAGAAACACATAGCAAGGAAACAGTGGGAGATGGAGGAGCTTGACTCGATCTTTCCAATTGCGCGCCGTAGCGTATAGTGGCAGAAAGGTTTCAAATCCTTTGCAAAGAAGATTGTGCGCTACCGTCTTCTCATGTTGATGCTTCGTATACAACGCGTACCAACAAAATCGTGGACGCGCGTGTTCATAATCCTCAGTCGTCGCACAATACATATGTTGTCCGTTCTCACGGAAGCACTCCTCTCTCCATCCCACGCGTGAAATAGACATAGCTCCGCACTGTGACTTACAAGCGCTGCATAAGTCTCACAAAAAGCAACAACTAGCCCGGCGAAACAACTACTCGCGACAGATCGTTATTTTCAAAAAAATCAAACACACTTTCTATTTAACGACCTAGTTATCCCCATGGGAATCCTCGAGTGCAGCGTCGCGGTAAGCTCCCCATTCGCTGAAGTGACGCAGCAGCACCCGCCCTCGATTCATCTGATTCAGTTCGGCCAGCTTCTCCGGTATGTCCCCAGAGTCTCCAAGAGGCCGAAGTCGGCCAAGTTATGGCTCTTGTTGAGCACGGCAAATCCGCCCAAGGTCGCCAAGTTGGGGGCAGTCTCTACTCTGAGCACGACGCCCTCAGCCTTAAGTTGTAAATTCGACCCTGCCTCAACGACAGAACCGAAAAGCACCTCGAGTCGAAGATCAACTTTGGCTGGAGGCAGACAGTCGGAGAATATGAACAACCCCTTGGCGCTGATGTCACGTGTCACGCCTTGTCCGCAGCGTTCCATACCGTTTGCGTCGCTCCACTCGAAGGTTACGCCCGCCGAGACGTTGAATCGATTTCGCTCTCTGCGCTCTACGCGGTTCTCGACATCGCGTCCCATTTTGTGACCCGAGAACTTTCGTCGAGGATTCTCACCTTCGGAGTTCACTCCTCAATCTTGCCCACGGTCAGAACTCAATAGCGTCGACCTTATGCCCTTCGGCTCGCGCACACAAGAGAAGGAAAGTTGTCCTGACAGTTCGCCAATTTGTGGCGTTAACTGTGATTCTATCGAAGGGGTTCTAGGACTTTTGTTAGCGGTATCTGTGTACCTAGGCGCGTAGTACGGACGTCCATACAGACAGGCGCGCGCAATTTCAGTAAAACTCCTTAGGGTTCATACATTTTTGCATTGATTTGTTCAGGAGAGCCTACTTCATAGAGCGCGCTGCGAACGCGACCGATGCTACGCTGACCTGCCGTCGCGAATCGCCACTGTATGGCGCATCGCGATCAATTTCCCTCAGTATCATCGCGTTTTCGACTGAGGGCATAGAGAGCGAGTTCCAGCCGGTTCGAAGTCCCTACCTTGTTGAAGATCCGGAACAAGTAATTCCTGACCGTGTGCTCACTGAGATTCAGCTGCCGCGAAATATCCCGGTTCGTAAGTCCCTCCGCCACTAAAGTCACCAAATCCACTTCCCGCTTTGTCAAGCTGCTGGGACCTTTGGAAACAGGCGGCCGCATGGATTGCGCCGAGTCTTGGGCCATCGAGTCGATAATGAATCTCAGTTCCTTGTTACCCGCCCACACTTGCCCTTGGGAAACAACGTGAACGCACTTGCAAAGAAGCTCAAACCGTTGTTCGCGAGAGAATATCCCGCTTGCGCCCGCGCGGACGGCCTCTATGACTGGAAGCCGCTCGATCGAATCCAGCATCATTATAACGTTCGTGTCGGGATAGGAAGTTCGTACGTCGCGCGCTACGCTGAAGCCCGCCGTCGCGCCTTCTTTCAAGCGAGCGCTGATAATCGCGACATCAGTTTGATTCGCCTGTAATCCGACTCGAATTCCCGCGGAGTCGGTGGCAGAGCCGACGACCGTCAGCTTGTAGCGGCTGCGCTTCAACGCGGTGGCCATCAACTGACAGCCCATTCGCGTGTCATCGCCAATGAAGACACTCACCTCAGGAACGTGCTGTGGGATGGAGGACACGGCGTAACTCCTGGAAGTCAACCTTGGGGGCAGAACAAGACGAGCTTCGTGGCGGCGTCCGCGGCTACCGATAAATCTAGACGGTGTTCAGATTGTATCAGCCTCCCTCAAACGTTGAAAAAGCAAAGCGATTAAGCCTGAAGGTTTTAGATTCGCACTTCGGTAATCATTTGATGCCGTTTGTCCCAAGCGGCATTTCCACTTTAGCGTTTCACTTACGTTATTGACACTCTAGCTCCGTGCCCGACCCCCGTCAAAGCAGCAAATGTAAAATCTCATCGAAGCCGAGGAAGATTAGCTCCACCACCCACGACGGTGACGACGGCTGATCGATATTTCCAGCTGGCGATTATGTGGTTCCACAAACTTTCGATCGATAGTGGAGTCGTCCAAACCGCTGCGGAAACCAGCACAAGATCGGGCTCTGTCGGCTAAAAACACCTTGGCCTCGCCCCGAAAGGCGTCAATCACCAGATCACGGTCGTCTGAATCGAGCAGCATGACGATCGGACTTTTCGATGCGCTTGCCGCAATTGCAAGAGGACTCTGAAACCTGTCAAAGGCCCGTCCCGGAGATCACTGCTCAGGAGAGCGACCTGGGGCTTGCACTTTCTAATTCTCGATATAGGTCCAATTAATTTAATTGACAATGAGTGAACTTCGAATCGTTGTTGATTTCTCCTCACCGCCTCCTCAATGAGTTCACCTGCCATGCGGCTGGATTCTGCAACGAACACACGGATCGGTTCGCCTGGACCCGCAAGTGATTCTTGGCCCGCCTGATTGACACTGCTTGCATGGTTCACGGAGCGGATCCTCGGTCCTAGCCCCCCTGCAAGTGAACTGAAAATCCGGTCGGTCCGGCCGCCGGACTCCGCGGACATGACAGGATCGACAAGCGTCGGATCGACCGGAAGAATGGACTTGGCGGGCATTATATTCGTGACCTTGAGCCCAACGGGAACACCTGTTGTGACGACGATCACACCTCCCCGGTATCGCCAAGCAATGAAACACTAGAAGTTATCTCATAAACACGTTCAAGCCATTCGCGGCTTGCGAGTTATCCAAATGAGCGTAAATCCAGATCATGGACCTCACCGACGCCCAGTGGGCGGTGCTGGAACCCGTGTTTCGTCC
>Ga0307477_10000605_pt1 | contig 37821 bp, 43 predicted proteins | sample atmos_gasesECM2C_FD_203316 | JGI IMG/M metagenome (GOLD analysis project Ga0307477, IMG submission 203316) | Hardwood forest soil microbial communities from Morgan-Monroe State Forest, Indiana, United States - atmos_gasesECM2C_515 | ecosystem: Environmental > Terrestrial > Soil > Temperate... | reverse complement strand
AGACCAACAAACACTCACTAGAATCGCTAGCTGACTTTGCGCTGGAGGCAACTTCAAGAGACGGTGCCATCACACTGAAGGGAGCGGCAGTGACCGGATGGCCCGACGATGGGTTCGCCTTTGAGACTCACTTGGAGACGTAGACGTAGATTCCGACGTACACCGCCGCCGCGATGAGCAGCAGACCTATTCCAAGGTAGAACCCGACCAGCCTAGGCTTTACTGTCTGCCGGCCGCTGAGGTATGAGAGGTACAGTCCCCCGAATCCCATCAGGAGCGCCATTGAGTTGATTACCGTCTCGGAAATCGATTGCAAGTCAGTTCCAGGGTAGATTATGTATTGTATGGGAACCGGTTGGACCAATGCGCTGACTATGCCTGCGCTCAAGACTATGACACCAAAGATGTACGCCACCTCTATCCAACTATTCCGGACTAGAGTGGTAAACCCGCTCCTTTCAAGGCCCTTCCCGAGCCTGTCCTTCACACTCGAGACCCGGGACTCGAACCACTGTCTAATCAAGAGACGCGCCACTCTCCTCCACTGTAATAACCTCTTTTACCCACCGACCCGTTCCTTCAGCATCCTTAACTCTTTTCAAATAACCCTTCCAAGAGACGCCCGAGTAGGCCTTGTTCCATGCATCGTAGCCTCTCTTTAATGCCGCGAGTGCTCTCGCATGATATGCGCACAGCCCCCTTTTCTTAGCTGGCCTTTCGCAAATTCGGCACTTCATTCGTGTTCTGGGCCTTCTGAGGGCATTTGAGGTTAACACACAGACGCCAAGGCCGCCGCCCTCTTACCACGTACACCACAGGCCATCTACAATACCTGCACGGCCGTGCCGCATTGCGTAGTTTCCCCCGCTGGGGAAGGGGAGCGGACGCCCTGCAACCAGCAGGGTAATTGGTGCAGCCGACGAACCTCTTCCCTGTCTTTGAAGATCTGATGACCCTCAGTTTCCCGACTCCGCATACCGGGCACGAACCTAGCACGGTCCGCGCGACGGCGGCATCACCCACAGAAGAGCGCATTCTGTCTGCGATTTCGGGTTCGTGATCCCTCATCGTACCGAGCACCTTCGAGAGAGACTCGAAGAGCTCCTCCAAGAATTCCGATGCGTCCCCGCCGTCCCGCTCAATCGATTCGAGCCGTCTCTCAGTGTCTCTTGTGAGCTGCACCGACACTATCTCCGGGCAGTACTCCTTCATCGTTTCAATCAGCGAGAACCCGAGGGAGGTCGGTGTGAGGCTTTCTCCGGTCACGTACCCGCGCTCTAACAATGTCGAGATTATGTCTGCCCTGGTCGCCTTCGTTCCAACCCTCTTCCGCTCCATCTTTTCAAGTAAGCTGCTCTGATTGTACCTGGAGGGAGGCGAGCCGAATTTCTCCTCGCTCGAGACTTTGTCCACCACGAGAACGTCCCCTTCCTTCAACCCGGGCGAGCTTCCTGCGGCCTCGAACTTGTCCGCGCTATAGACTCTAAGCCAGCCTGGAGAGACCACCCGCCGTCCCACCCAATCGAATTCGCAGCTACCGACCGCGATTGTAATCGAAACCATCTCATCTAGGGCTTCCTCAGCGAAACAAGCCAAGTATCTTCTTGTCACCAGGCCCAGGACCAGCTTCTCCTCTCTGCTCAACTGCTTCCTTGGAATCTCCCCGGTAGGATGGATGGCAGGGTGCGCGGAGTCCGAAGCAGGGCCCTCACGCGGGCGCAGGGCGCGAGAAAGCAGGCCAGAGACCACCAATCCATATTCCCCGGACCTACCAATCTTCTGAAGAACGAGGGAATGGTCCATCTTGGGGAGTCTCTGGCTGTTAGTCCGGGGATATGAGATAAGGGCACCCAAGTACAATCTCTCGGCGATCTGGAGGGTCCTGCTGGGAGCGAAGCCGAGTAGCCTATATGACTCCCTCTGAAGGTCGCCCAAGTTTAACGGCGCCGGAGGAGGCCTGTGGGACATTTGTCTAGCGACGCGAGAGACTAGACCGGTTTTTCCTGCGCAAACTCCTTGCACCCTTTCTGCCTCAATCTTCGTCTGCACCTTGCGGACCGAGTACCGAGCTTCCAAGACGGCCTCGTCTTTCCTGAAGACGCCCGTCACGACCCAGTAGGGAATCGGAACAAAGGTTTGGATATGGATTTCCCTCTCCAACACGAACGCCAGGGTCGGGCCTTGCACTCGGCCGACACTGATTTTCCTGTATCCATTGGCCGTTCTTAACGACTCCGCGAGGGCTCTCGAGAGGTTTACACCCCACAGGAAATCTGCAACATGTCTGAGCCTTCCCGCGACAGCGAGGTTCTCTGCATCGTCCTCGGCTTCGCGGAACGCACGTCCAATCTCGTCTTTCGTCAGCGCAGAGAACTTCGTCCTCAAGGTCGGTCGCTTCCTCCCATTACACGCGTAGCGGAGAATGTTGTTACCTATCGTTTCGCCTTCTGAATCGAAGTCACACGCGTTAACAAGAGACGTGGCACCTTCACAGAGGTCTTGGATGGCGCGAATCCGACGCTCCGCCCGGCTTCCCCCCTTCGCAGAATCAAGCGGGAACCACTCCACGTCGAACACGGGATAGACTCGCCTGTTGGCGATTGTATCAGACACACCATAGAGATGGCCGCTTGCCGCGCACACGACATACCTTCCCGAGGCGTTCTCCAACTGGAAGGCCTGCATTCCGCCAACAATCAGCGGTCTTGGGTGCCCGTCTGATAGCGCCTCTGCCACTCTCCTCGCTGCGTCAGGCTTCTCGCAGATGACCAGCGAATACGCTCCAAGATTCGGCTTCGGCGAGCTCAAGGTTCGACCAAATTTATTGCTGCAATCCTTTTAAGAAGAAAGGCGGAACCAGGATTCCTTGACATATGAGCTCATCTGCTCCAAGTGCGGGTATGCAATCTATTCCGGCTTCGACCTGAGATCTCCCAGCGATGTTCTGAAGCCCTCCGGGTTCAAGTGCAAGAAGTGCGGCACAAAACTGAATCCCGAAAACTTCAAGGTCGAAATAGTCAAGCTCGAAGGGAAATTCACGTAGCGCGATAACCAAGACTACGCATATAGACGCACTGGCTAGGATCTACCGCGAAACTCGACATCGGGTCCACCTCCGATGATTCCATCTCAAGTCCCCGCACCAGGACTATTGGAGTCGCCTCATCTGCCTCGCCCATGACTATCTGTGCGCCTGAGCAAAGGTCGTCAGCGATTGCTTGGCTCGTGACTCTCAAAACGTTCCCAAACAAGTCAGGCTTACCCCGAAGGTCAACTACGGCCTTGATTCCAGTCGCTGCGAGGGCTACCCCGACCGTCCCCCTCCTTGTAGGCATCAACCTGCTGTCCGCAATCACCACCCCGACACGGACCCCACGACGGAACCTGAGCGCATCGGCCAGCGCAACGGCTGAGCCCACCGGGTCCCTAGGATAGAGAACCACCTTCCCATGCTCGACGTTTGACTTGTCTATTCCCGCGTTCGGCGTCAGGAGGCCCTCCTTCAAGGAGAGGATGAAGCCCGCGACCCCTCCGATTATCTCGTCAGACTCTCTGGTCACGAGCTCGCAAAGTTCTGCCGGCATGTTCCATCGCTTGGCCAAGACCAGCGAGTAGGGCGATGGGACTACCGAGGCCAGGCTCACGACACGCCCCTCGGCAACGGCGACGAACTTGCTCGAGACGACCACCACATCTCCATCTCGGAGCCTGCTGCCGGCGAGCTTGTCCAAAAGCAGCCCGAGATTGAAGGGGCCGGACATCCTGTCCGTCCTGAGCGGAGAGAAGGTCAGCAAGATGGGCGCACTACTCTTAAGCAAGGGAGAAAACGAGGTTATTATAGGAAGCGTAGATGAAGCGCACCTCGCTATACGACTTTCATCGAAAGAACGCGAAACTGATAGACTTCGCCGGCTATGACATGCCGATATGGTACACCAGCATGACCGAGGAGCATATGGCCGTCAGAAACCGCGCAGGAATGTTCGACGTCTCTCACATGGGCCGCGTGAACGTACTCGGACCTGACGCTTCGAAATTTGTCGAACATATGTTTCCGAGCGACATTGCTAACCAGTCGGACGGGAAGTGCGTCTACACGCTCATGCTAAAAGCAGACGCCGGGATCATCGACGATCTGATAGTGCTCAAGATGACCGACTCCCATTATCTTCTGGTGATAAACGCCGCGAACCACGAGAAGGACTTGGACCACATCCGGAAGCACGCCTCGAATCTCGACGTCGACATCGACGACGTGACCGAGAGCACCACGATGATTGCAGTCCAAGGCCCCTCGGCCATTGACGCCCTTCAGCCCCTCACCACGACACCTCTCGCAGCGGTGAAGCGGTTCACACACGTGAGTTCGGAAATCAACGGATGCCGGGCAATTCTAGCTAGAACTGGCTATACCGGCGAGGACGGCTTCGAGGTGATTCTTCACGACACGGGCGCTGAGAACCCCCGAAAGGCGCTCGCCATATGGGATCGCCTTGGAAGCGCCGCGAGACCGTGCGGTTTGGGCGCCAGAGACACGTTGAGGCTGGAAGCAGGGCTGCCTCTCTATGGCTCGGACCTGGATGAGACCACCAATCCTATAGAGGCGGACTTGAGATGGGTAATCTCGAAGACGAAGGGATCGTACGTCGGGAGCTCATCGCTCTTGAACCGAACCCTCCCGCCAAGGAGAATCAGGAGGGGAATCACGCTCGATTCCGGCATTCCCCGCAGAGGATTCAAGGTCCTGGACGGGTCGGGGAGAGACCTAGGGTCGGTGACGAGCGGGACGTTCTCCCCGGTCTTGAAGAAAGGGATAGCGATGGCATATGTGCCTCCTGACTCATCCCAGGTCGGCGAAGAGGTCGAGGTGGTCGTGCGGGAGGTCCCCCTGGCCGCGAGGATAACGAAGTTCCCCTTCTACGACAGCTCCACATACGGATGGAAGAGAACCAACAGGAATACTATTTAGACCGTCAACGGCCGACCCGCAAAGGTTGAGCGCTTCTTACCTCGTTCCGGATGGCCTGCTTTACACGAAGGAGCATGAGTGGGTGAAGATAACAGGGAATACGGCGAAAATAGGCGTGACGGACTACGCCGCGAAGACGCTGAACGACGTCGTCTACCTGACCCTGCCTCCGGCGGGCCAGGAAGTGAAACAGTTCGACTCTTTCGGGACCGTCGAATCAATAAAGGCCGTGTCAGAGCTCTACTCGCCCTTCACCGGCACCATGACCAGGTCAAACCCCGAACTAGCCAACCATCCAGAGCTGGTCAACATATCGCCGTACGAGTCGGGCTGGATCATCGAAGTCAGCCTCAAAAGGCTAGATGAAGAGAAGAAGAACCTGCTGACCCCAGCCCAATACAAGGAGCTCGTAAAGTCTCTGGCCCAAGAGCACCACTAGCAAGTTCAAGCGACACCCGGCGCGGCCGCGAAACACTATTAAACGGACGTCGGGCGCTCTCGGTCCATTGAGCGCCATCCTTAGCAGGCTAGGGGGCATTGCGAAGAGGCCCACGCTGAGCAGGCGCAGCATGATCGTGGCGCTCGTCTTGAGCAGCGTATTCGTGATCGCAATCCTGATACGGATTTTTCCTGCCAAGTACGGCTTCTTCCTGAACGAGTTCGACCCGTATTACGACTACAAGGCCGCCAATTTTATCGTGATCTCCTTCGACCATAGTTGGAATGCGGGTCAGGGAGGCATCCCGGGGCTCTTCAACTACTTCTCGTGGACCGACCCTACGACCTGGTTCCCGCAGGGGAGGGCCGTCGCCTCGACTTCGCAGGACGGCCTGCAGTTCGCGGGCGCCCTTTCGTACATTTTCTTCAGGAATGTCTTTGGCCTGAGTCTTAGCCTGTACGATTTCCTCATACTCTTCCCCGTCTTCATAGGGGCACTCACCACCCTGGTGTTCTACCTTCTCGTAAAACGAATCGCCGGGGACGCGGGCGGGCTCTTTGCCGCATTGATGGTAGCGGTATCGCCACCGCTCATCGAGAGAGGGAACCTCGGATGGTTCAAGTCAGAGCCTCTCGCAATATTCCTCTTCGCAAGCGCGGGCTACATTTTCCTGACCTTGCTGGACTCCAAGCTCACTTCCAGGCAGAGGGTAGTCCGGGCAATCCTATCGGGCCTGATTATCGGGTATGCCAACACGGCCTGGGGAGGGGCACTCTACTTCAGCGTCGCATTCGGCCTCTTCTTTGTCATAATGCCGTTCCTCAACCTCGAGGTCCCAAGCCTCACCATCACCGCCCTGCTCTTCACTACGGGCGACCTGTTCGCCAGCGCCATCTTTCCCAGGCCCGGTACGGCAATCGTCACGAACCCCGCCGGCTTCGCATTGATTGGCGGCACTATCTTCCTTCTAGTAGGCGAATGGGCAAGGACCGCAGTCAAGCCGTCAGAATATAGGTGGACCATGGCAAAGATCCTACTCGGCTTCATGCTCTTGGGCCTCGCGGTCCTTAGTTTCGGCCTGCTCTCCCCTGTGAGCCGCCGATACCTGTCGGCAATCCTGCCGTGGGTGAGGAGCGGAGATCCATTGGTCCAATCGGTCGCGGAGCACTTCATCCCGACTGGCGGCGACTACTTCTCGTCATACTTGCTGCTGCTCTTCCTCGGGATATTCGGGGCCTACATAGCCTTCAAGCGCAGGAGTCCAGCGATCGCATTCGCTCTCGTCATCGGAATCTCGGCCCTCTACATCTCCGCGGCGTTCTCGAGGCTCCTCGTGTACTCCTCGATTGCCCTCGCGGTCCTTGGAGGCATCGGCTTTGCCGAGCTCGCCTTCGCAATCCTGAAGCCTGGCGCTCCCGCGCTCGTCAAGAAGAAGTCTACCTATTCAAGCCGCAGCGAGATGCGTGCGTTCTATTCAATCACTCTTATCGCGCTCCTGAGCTTCCCGGCCAGCATCTACTGGATTCCCAATCCCGTCCAGTGCACCGGGGCCAGCGTGGTGTGCGACCAGAGCCCCGCCGACTACGGGGTTACAATCTCGAACGGAGGGACAATCTTCGCCCACTCGTCGATAAACGACTGGAAGCAGGCCCTGCAATGGGTTCATGACAATACCCCGACCAACTCGGTGGTAATATCTTGGTGGGACTATGGTTACTGGGTGAACGTGATGGGGAACAGGACAACCACGGCCGACAACGCCACGCTCAACGAGACAAGGATCGCCCAAATCGGGCAGATGTACATGTCCAACCTCACCCAGGCCGCGAAGATAGCAAAGGGCCTGGCCAGGGGACCGGCGTCTTTCTGCGGACCGACCAAGCAATGCCCCGCATACGTCCTGCTCTTCCTCACGGGCAGCCAGATCACGTTGGGTCAGACGAGCTATTACACCCTCCAGCTTCCCGCCGGGAACGGGTTCAGCCCAGGTGGTGGAGACGAGAGCAAGAAGCAGTGGTTCATACGGATAGGCGGCCTCAACGAGAGTCTCTTCCTACAGCCCAACCCTGACGACTACAACTTGACCCCGAACGCGCTGCAGAACACACTCTTCGGTCAGATGCTGCCGTTCACGTTCGCAGGGTACTTTGACGCGTCGAACTCCTCCCGAGGCATAAGCCAGACTTGGACGCTCGACCCTCAGAGCGGTGCCCCGCCGATTCAGCTCTTCACATCGCCCTATTCGTTCCAACTGCAAGGAGGGACTAGTCCGTTCAACATAGCCTTCCACTCGTCCAGCTTGGACTCTCCGCTCGGGTGCGGAGGCTCCCAGGTCAGCTGCTTCTCAGTCGTGCTGATCTACCAGGTTCAATGAGTCTCTGGCTGTGTGCGCCAAAGGGCTCCTGTATCTAGCATATTTGTCGTCGGGCGAGTACTTTGCGGGATGAGATATCACGGTCGGGTTGCCGCATTTCGCGCACGTCTCTTCCATCGTATATCTGGAGCAGTTCGGGCACCTCAGCAGGAGGTTCCTCAAGTCCCCCCACCATACTTGCGTGACATCTCCTTCTTGCTCGCAAAGCTCCCGTGCTTGCCAATTACCTCCTCGATCTTCTGAAGAGTCGTCGTCATGACCTTGTCCGCCTGCTTGTAGTCGTCTGCGGTGACCCTCAACCGGTACCTGGGGGCCCCCACATAGGTGACCTTGATCTCGGCCGCCGTGGACGCGTTCAGACCCGCCGTCAAGGCCTTCTTTATCTGGGCAATCCCGTCTGGCGCATTGGAGCTCATCTCGACGAGGGCGCCGACCTCGTACTTTGGCGAGGCTATCTTCTCACGCGCGGCTGTCACCAGCTCGTTGACTACCTCAGTCGGCAGGTTCATCGGAGCGAACGTCTTCTCTCCTCTTTTCGCGGCGTCCTCGAGCGCCTCGTAGGGTGTCCCATATCCTTCTTGCATCTTTACCATCAATTCTCCGAAGCGTCTGTCGTCCATCCCAAGCTTCTTCTTGACCATGCCCATGATGGTCATAACCTTCTCCTTCTGCTTCCATTCGATGAGCTTGTTTCGGCGCTCCTCGTTGGTGACCTGCCTCAACGAGAGATCCACCTCTCTCCTTGACCTCTCAGCCCTGACGACCTTCAGGACGAGCTTTTGCTGAAGCTTTGCTACCTTGTCGATGTTCCTCACCCACCCTGTCGATATCTCGGATACGTGCAGGAACCCGTTCATGCCGTTATACTCATCCAAGTCCACATAGATTCCGTGGGGTGTGATCTCCCTCACCGTGCAAAGCACGATGTCGCCGCGCTCAGGGAGGTCTGCCGTTTCCATCATACTAGTTCGACCTTCTCAGTCGAGCCTTTTCACTACGGGGGCGTCCAGAAGCGCCTTCCCGCCCGTTCGGCTTGCGAGCTTCCGGCCGCAGCCCCGGCACGTGACGTCTCTGGTAGACGCCGAGAACATAGGCCTCTCCTCACCGCAATCCGGGCATTTCACGAGGACGAAGTTACTCCTCGGCTTTGGTACAAACTCTCTTTCCTTCTTCATGCCACTATCTCCGCCTTTCTCAACCGTATCCCTTTCCGCATGCTCTCCTTGTTGCACTCTTTGCACTTCAGCCTCAAGGTGGTCTTCTTAGTGGTCTTCGCGGTCCTGATGAGCTCAGGGAACTTCTGCCCACCGTAGCCGCGTTTCCTGCCGGCCTGACGCCGCGCGCCCCAAGACGACGCCCTCTCCTTACCCTTCTTGTAAATCGAAACGGAATGAATAGTGTGCTTGTTACAGTGGGGACAGTTCGTGTTCATTTCCTTGGGGATTTTCACGAGTTTTCACGCACACCGACGCCCCTTGTCATTTATGCCTTATGGTGTCCTATGTAACCGGGAGCTGACCGTCACACAGTCATGGAAAGACGAACCGTGCCGAGATTGTAGTGGAATTACCGTCTACGGCCCCGTTATCGTTCGTCCCCCAGTTGAAGCTGAAACCGACTGTGACGCTGCCACCTTTGGACAACAGGTAGTCGGAGGTGGCGCAGGTGCCTGGCCCGCCTGACCCATAAAGAGTGTAGTTCTGACTGGGATTCACTCTGTCAATCGCAACGGTTCCCAGGCACGTCCTTGAAGAAGCTCTCACCTGAAGCACACTGGAGTTGGTGGGGATTGACGTGAACACACCGGCAGAACTGGTTTGAATGTAGACCGGCACACTACCAACGTTCATTATTGTCACCGCGAACGTGACATACACCAGACCATCCGCAGAGTTTCGAGTCGCTTGCACTCCCTCCACCCGGACCTGCCCAGCTGGGGCGAAGGTGAATGTACCACACGAGGCGTTCAGGGGACAGCTAACAGGCGTTGTTGTGATGATTGACGCCAGTGACGAGGTCACTATGGATGTTGATGGTTCGCCTCCCACGCTTGTTGTGCTGCTATGATTGGCAGGCGGTTGAATTTCAAAGTAGATGGCGATGATTCCAACCGCGACGATGAGAGCCACCGCGGAGACGAGCGCAATTCGACTCAAGCCAGCCCTGGTCGCAAACCGGCGCATAGCGAACGTAGGAGCGAGGTCCCTTTTGACGTTAACTCGATTCGCTGTACCCCTAGTACGCGAACGGGCATCCAAGTCTACGTTGTGGGGTGTTCCCCCGAACTCTTTTCCGGCTTATTCCACCACGAGTCGAGAGGACCCAGCTTCTTCAGAAAGTCGGCAGGTAAGTCGAACTTTAGCTCGTATGTCTTTCCACCAGACTGGGCTGCGAAAGCCGAGTGGACGTTGGCCGTGTACTGCGCCACCGTTGCTGGGTCAGCCTTCCACTTGCCCTCGACGAGCTCGATTTCCGACCTCTTGTGGAAGACTGGCGGGATGCCCAGGAACACCCCGAGCATGGCTCGTGCCCTGATGTCGTCGTTACTGAGTATCCCGATGGAGAAGCACGGACAGTCGTCCCTCCCCGCGTCTTCCAGGTTCATCACGATGTGAGCGCAGGTCAGAATCCCCTGCTGTCGGTCGAACTTCCTAATCATGACGTAGCACGACGCCTTATCGTTCTGAGCCATCCCCTTCGGAAGGAACCACACGCGGAACCTGTCGCTGAGCGCGTCCCACTCTCCCCTCGCGAGGCCGGCGACGTCGATGTCTACCGGCGAGAAGGGGACGTTCGCGACCAGCGAGTAGACGCGTGACATCTCTTTGCCGAAGTAGCGCTCTAGTGCAACTCTCATGACATCATAAATGAGAACGCCATTTAACCGCCACTAGCAAGGGCGGTAGCCTTGAAGCTCGAGGTGTTCGGACACTACTCCGACCACGAATTCAAGTGCGCGTGCCGCGGAGACCCCGAAATCGACTTTTTGTCCATCGATCACATCAACGGATACGACAAAAAGAGCAAACGGCTCGGAGTTCCTCGTGGAAGCACGGTACTATACCGATGGCTAATCAAGAATGGATTCCCATCAGGGTACCAGGCGTTGTGCATCAAATGCAACTTCGCCAAGGGGCCTCGCGGAATCTGTCCACACCAGAGTAATAAGAATTGAGCTAATTAGACCAAAAGAAGCCTAAGTCTCAACTATTCGGGGCGCGAGGAAGTATCTGATGACGCATCCTTGCTCATTTAACCTGAATTCCAGCCTGCAGGGCTTTTTAGAGGAGTATTCCAGCGTTACTGTATCGGCAGCGCTTCCAATGGCCTTGGATATCCCATTTAGATAATCAATATTGTACGATGCTTTGGCCTCTTGCTTGACTTCCAGCCCGAGAATGTCGGCGCCGTTCTTGTCGAGATCGATCGAGGCCTGCCCGACGTCACTCTTCCCAGAGAAGTTCACGCCCTCCTTCTGGGATGAGATCATCACCTGGTCAGCGATGACCGAGATATCGCCGAGCACCTTCTCGAAGACGCTCTTGCTCATCGACAGCTTCACGTCCAGGTCGAGCTTCGGAAGCGGCGCCGCCCCCGGAGAAGTCTCGATGAGATGGACCGAAAACTCGCGCTTGTAGCCATTCATCAGGCGTAGCTTCAGAGCGTCTTCCTCAGTAGAGGATATCTCGATGCTGTCCTTCGCATCCGTCCTCGCGATCAGCTTCACAAAATCCTCGACGCGTATGCTGAATTTAGAAGGCTTGTCTGCGTCGAACTTTTCAAAAGCAATATTTGGGAAGCTGAGATCTACTAACGCGATGTGCGAGGGGTCCATTGCCCTGAAGACCAAGCCTTCGCTACTTACCTCGAAGGTAGCCTCCTCGACGAGGGTCTTGATTGACGCAGCGATGGCCTTCCACTCAATGCTTCCCGCGGTCTTTGCAAAGAACATGTCTGGGTTAATTCGCCTTCATGCAGGTTCAAGTCTGACCGATAATAAAGATTGGTCGGCAATCTAGGGCTTAACTTGGCCAAACGCCGGAAGACGCCCCGCACGGGGCAAAGAATCTACTCGACTTGAAGGTAGAGCAGGACAAGCTGTCCCCACTCGTCTCCCGCGGCCACCGTGTAGGTGCCATGACTTACGGCTTGCGCGACCCCTACCACATAGATTTTCGAGACCTCAAGGCTTTGGGAGATGGGCGTGGGCTTCTCGGGGCTGGGTACCGCTACTCCACCTCTCGCGTTGACGAAGATCGTGGCGTTGTCACTGAGAGGCTGAAAGTCGTAGCGGTCCACTGAGAGGATTGCGGGGCAAGGGTAGGCACCTGGAGGGAAGAGTCCGAGGGGCTTCGCCGACGAGACGTTGGCGGCTGTGTAATACCCTCCGTACACCGCCAGCCCCAACGGCAAGTTAAGGGAGCCGCAAGGCCCCAGGACGAGGCCCTCCAGCGCCCAGCTGTCCGCCTTCGAGATGTTGACGCCCTGCCGGAGCGTGTCCGACTCGCTCACAGTGAAGAGGACTGCTTGGCCGCTCTGGAGCAGCGTCGTGTTCGCGACCAATGCCAGGCGCAGCCCAGTCTGTGGGCTCGTCACCTGTGCTGCAGTCTGCAGAACTGGAGGGCTCGAGCGGCTGACAGTCTGATTCGCAAAGTAGTATGCCGTGAGTCCGCATAGGACGACCACTACGATGATGAAAACAGGCAATGCAGGAATCCGTGAGGTCGCACTACCCTCCTTCGGGACAGCCATACACGCACCGTCAGACAAGCCGGCTGATATTAGCCTAGTGAGTCCTACGTAAAGAAGGTTCGAGATTGCTCTGTCGTCGAAGCCTCCGAACCGGCCAATACATCCTCTTCCCAGGCCGCATCGCCATTTATTAGCTGGAACCTCGTGTCAAGGCACAGCTTCTTCTTTGGAGAGGTCAGTCCCCGAAGTCCTTGCCGGAACCCAAGAAGTCTCATTCAGAGACCTGGTTCCCGAGATTCCATCCACGACTTACGCCTCCCACGGGATGTACTACTATCCTGCGAGATTCATACCGCAAGTCGTAAGGTATGTCATCGAGCGCTACACCGAAGAAGGCGACTGGATCATCGACCCCTTTGGTGGGTCAGGGACGGTCGCCATCGAGGCGCTCATAACAAGAAGGAACGCGACCTTGCTCGACCTGAACCCCATGGTTAACAAGCTCGTCGAAGCCAAAACAGTGCGGAAAGTAGATTGGGACAATCTTAAGGGCCACGCCGACAGCGTCCTGGGTAACAACAATCCATTCACCCCAACTTGGACTCGAATCAGATACTGGCACCCTCCACAGTTCTTCGAAGCTCTTTCGCGAATGTGGGGCGGATACGTGAAGAATCCACATCCCTTGACCCTGATTGCGCTCCTAAGAACGACAAAGAAGTTCTCATATGCCGACGACACGGTTCCCAAACTCTTCAAGTCCAAACACAAGATTAGGGAAATCGAGTCCTTGAAGCGCGACGGTCCGGACAAGATTCGGAGATTCTTCCTGGCGGAGACTGGCAAGGCGTACCTCAGGAGCGTCCAGTTTCAAGGGCAGTTCCACGGAGGCGAGCTGCGGGTGGAAGGAGGCATCGACCTACCCTCCTATCTTCAAGAGGAGAGGCTCCAAGGGAGGTTCAAGGTCCTAGTCACCTCCCCCCCGTATGGGCAGGCCCACGAGTACATCCGGAGCCTGAAGCTAGAGCTCGCTTGGCTCGGCTATACCGACAAGGAGATCACGAGACTCACCAATCTGGAGATACCATACAACACCCCGCCCCAGATTCAAATCAACTCTGACACTTACAATAGATACCGCTCTCTGCTGAGCGCCTCGAAGGTCATCGACTACTACGATACTTACTTCAAATCCGTACTGTTCTGCCTTAGCCGAGTCGGAAAGCATATCGTGCGCGGGGGCCATGCGTGCATATTCGTAGGCAACGCGACGTTCTCCGGAATAACCATCCCCTTCGAGAGGATTTTCACCGAGCATCTGACAAGAGGCGGCTTTGAGATCGAGGCCACATTGATCGACAAGATAAAGGGACGGCGACTCTTCGGTAGGAGGAAGAACCCTTCGCCCGAAGGGATACCGTCAGAGAGCTTGTTGATTCTGAGGAGGACATAGCCCGATCCGCATGGCAGCGTTATTAGTGGCTCGTCGTCCGCTTCAAAGGCTAGCCCTAGATGAGGTCAACGGAAGAGCCGGCTGAGCGCTGCATTGACGAAATCCAATACCGATAGAGCTAGCTATTAGCTGAACCGGGCTTCGAGAGCCGAGCATCCAAGATCTCGAGATAACCTCGGTCGCCTTCCCAGTGTTTCTTGGAGGAGACCACCTCGATCCTTCGGAAGAAGATGGGGCAATCGAGCACGAACGTCTCGCCTTCGCCCCCTTCCAACCCGGCGTTCAGCCCATATCGCTCATGGAGCCTAGCGAGCTCGGCGACGGCGCCCTCGTCCAGGTGCCTCCCCAGCCACCCCTCGCCCAGCCCCAAAGCAGCGACCGCCGTCATCATCACATCGAAGCGGTTCGCGACCAGGTTCCTCAGATGGGCGACCTGATCGAGGTGCCAAAGAGGCGACATCGCCTTCAGTCCGAGCTTCGAACATACCAGCTCTACCCTCGATTTCTGATATTCGCTGGCCAGCGCCCCGCTGTAGACCCCTTCAATCGTGTACTCTTGCTTCGCCTTCCTGAGAGCGCGTTCGAGGTCGTCAAGCTCCCTCTCCTTCACCCCCTCGGTCTCGGCAGTTACCTGGGGTAGGCGCATGGCTTCGGCCTGCAGCCTCGACCACCGCACGTTCGGGTAGTGGAACATGTACGAGTCGCTCCGGGAGGGGAAGAGGGTAACCAGGCACACCACGCTGTCCTCTTCCCTCGCGAGGTAGCAAGCGTATGTGCTGTCCTTCCCACCGCTGTACAAGATACCTACCCTCAATCGTCGCGCAGGCACCCAGAATCCTCCGCAAAGACTTATCTCTGCACCGTGGTCCGCGAAAAACTAGTTGCTCGACTCCCTCAGGGCAAGCCTCCAGAGCGCGCTCAAGAAGCTAGTGGGAACCAGCGTCGTCGACGAGGCTGCGATCAAGGAATTCATCAGGGACCTACAGAGGGCCCTAATCCAAGCCGATGTGAACGTCAAGCTGGTCCTCACCGTGGCCGAGGCCGTCCAGCGTCGGGCGCTGGAGGAGAAGCCGCCTCCTGGAATCTCAAGGAAAGACCAGATCGTGAAGATCCTCTACGAGGAGCTCGACAAACTCCTGGGGGGAGAGGGAGAGCTCAAGCTGGACAAGAACAAGACGAATGTCGTCGTGATGCTCGGCATCCAGGGCTCCGGGAAGACCACCACCGTAGGCAAGCTCGCGAGGTTCTACGCGAAGAAGGGGTTCAGGGTCGGGGTAGTCGCCGCGGACACCTTCAGGCCTGGTGCGATAACCCAGCTGAAGACCCTCTGCCAACAGGTCGGCGTCGACGTCTACTCAGACGAGAAGCAGAGTGACCCGGTGAAGGTCGCCGAGGCCGGCAGGCGGTCATTCGAGGGCACGAAGAACCTGATTATCATCGACACCGCAGGCAGGCACAAGGAAGAGCAGGGCCTGCTCGACGAGATGAGGAGCATATTCGACAAGGTCAAGCCCGACCAGAGCCTCCTCGTGGTCGACGGTACGATAGGCCAGCAGGCGTACAACCAGGCCGCGGCCTTCCACAAGACGACTCCCATCGGCGGGATAATCGTGACAAAGCTGGACGGTGCGGCGAAGGGAGGTGGGGCTCTGGCCGCCGTCGCTGCCACGGGCGCCAAGGTGTTCTTCATTGGGACTGGCGAACGGGTCGACGACCTCGAGGAGTTCTCCGGGACGCGGTTCGTAGGCCGTCTGCTGGGCATGGGCGACCTAAAGGTCCTCCTAGATTTGGCAAAACAGGCCGAGACCGAGCTCGACGAGAAGAGAGTCCAAAGGATAGTCACGGGGAAGCTCACAATGGACGACTTCCTCTACCAGTTCGAGCAGGTCAACAAGATGGGTTCCCTCAGGAAAATCTTTGACCTCATTCCGGGCATGGCCGGGAACGTCCAGAACGTCGACCTCGAGAAGGCAGAGAAGAGCATGAAGGTATGGAAGAGCGTGATCCAGTCGATGTCAGGAGACGAGCGAGGAGCCCCCGAGAAGCTCAACGCCTCCAGGGTGAGGAGGATTGCCCAAGGGTCAGGGCGGAGCGAGAAGGAGGTGAGGGAGCTCATCGCTCGATATCGGCAGACCAAGAGCATGATGAAGGCGGGAAAGGGACGGGAACTGAGGCAGATGCTGAGGAGAGCTGGAGGTCAGGGCCCACGTGCATGAAAGCCAAGAGTTCCCTCTCTGCGGCTCGTGCAGCGAGCGGCAGGCCTCAATGGCCAAGTTCCCGAACGCCAAGGCCAAAAGCTGTTACATCTGCGGCGGGCTGTCGGACAGCCTTGACAAGGTCTCGGACAAGGTGGTTCCACGCCTCGGGAGGTTCGAATTCCGGACCTTTTCGATAGGCCTGGTGCTCCCCCAAGGCGTCCAAGAGAGGGAAGACACCTTGAGGTCAGATCTACGAATCAGGGGAGGAACGACGATAAAATCGGACCTCTCAAAACGGCTGTCGGTCATCTTGACAAAGCGCATGAGAAAGAGGGTCGACAAGGTCCTTCCGGACGTCACGATACTGGCCAACCTGGACACGAACAGCGTAGACATCACCTCCAGACCGGTATTCGTTCATGCGAGATACACGAAGCCGCGCGGGGTCGCCCAAAGAAGGTCGTTCTGCGACAACTGCGGTGGTAGGGGATGCGAGAGCTGCGGTAGGACAGGCTTTTCGACCCTCCCGAGCGTCGAAGAACTGGTCTCGAAGAAGCTGGGGACGCTCCTCGGGGCCGAGAGGTTCAAGTTCACCTGGTACGGGAGCGAAGACATAGAGAGCGTCGTCTACGCCCCAGGGAGGCCTTTCGTCGCCGAGGTGAAGAACCCTCTCCGTCGGAGCATCCCGGGTAGGATCAAGCTGAGGACCGGAAAAGGGGGCATCCAGGTTTCGGGAATGAAGATATCTCACGTACGGACCGGTTCTCCCGCCTTCACATTCAGGACGCGCGTCTTGATGCTCGCCGACCGCCCTCTTGTGAACGACGATGTGTCCAAGCTGCAAAGAGAGATGAAGAACGCAGTGGTCGAGTACCGGAACAACAAGGGGAAGCTCGTTCATAAGAAGGTCTACTCGGTAAAAGCGAGCACGCGTGGCAAGAAGTTAACCGCGGACGTAAGACTTGACGGCGGCCTCCCTGTCAAGAGGCTCGTCTCCGGGGAGTCCGTCTCACCGTCCTTCTCGGAGTCTCTTAACGTGAGGGTGCGCTGTGAAAGGTTCGACATAATGGACGTCCGGCTCAAACGGACGGCGTTGACCTGAGCCCGGACGACACCTTTTAAATAAGGTCGGAAGGGCGAGCGTCGTCTGTATGGCACGGTCGCACGGATATAGGCGAAGGACAAGGTCGCTCCTCAGGGGTGGCGGTTCGCAGGGTCTGAGCCGCCTGATGCGAGATTACAGTCCAGACCAAAGGGTAGTGATCAAAATCGACCCGACCCAAGTGAAAGGGATGCCCCACAGGCGCTTCAACGGCCTTGTGGGAACCGTCCGCCAGACGGGTCGAAGGGCCATCACCATCGACGTGATGGTAGGCGACAAGGTGAAGACGGTAATAGCCAGAAAAGAGCACATCTCTCCGCTGGAGACGAAGTAGTTGTCAGAGCCAGCGGTGAAGAAGATGCTCACCTTGAGCGAGGCGCACCAGATTCTGGAGAAGATAGACCTCGAGAAGGCCGACCAGATACAGAAGCGGACCCTCGACTATACCTCGAAGTTCGCGAAAAGCTCTCCAGAGGTGGCGAAGAAACTGAAGAAACAACTGGAGACAGACTGCGGCCTGAGCGAAGGGGAGGCGACGGAGGTCGTCAACATAATGCCTAAATCGATAGAGGAGCTCCGGACGTTCACCGCGGGGTGGCGGAAGCTACTGCCCACAGAGACGTTGGAAAAGATACTCAAGACACTGAAATCAAAGGATTAAATAGCAAGGACGCATTTTTATCGTCAGAGACAAAGGGCCTTGCCCACCACCTCCGTTCATACTCATCCGAGTCTTCTCGACGAATCTGAGAGATGAACTGAGGAGATGCCCTAAAGAAATTGCTCCCTCCCGAGAAGAGGTACGAGGAATTCGCCTACGTGCTCGACTCTCAGCCCCGGGGAAAGTCGTCGATAATCAAGGGAAGGGAGGGGCCGATAGTCCAGGCACTCGGGGAGGAGAGGCTCACTTTGCTCGAGCTTCTGGCGGCCGAGAACCAGAGCTTCGAGACGGGCGAGAAGCTCAGGATAGGAAGGGAAGGCCGCGACAAGATCATGAGCGTCTTCGGGAAGCTCACCTACGAGGACCTGACGCCCGAGGCGAAATCGCAGCTGCTCAGCGTTTGTGAGGCAGTGGTCAAGAGCAACGAGGCCAGGTATGTCGCCGCCTTCAACGACTTGCAGCCCCTCACTCCGCGCCTTCATGGCCTCGAGCTGATACCTGGGATAGGGAAGACCTTCATGTTGCACGCAATCCAACTTAGGGAGCAGAAGCCCTTCAGCTCCTTCGACGACATCCAGGCCAGGGTCGGGTTGCACGAGCCGGCGAAACTCATCGCGAAGAGGATAGCAGAGGAGCTGACCGGCACGACACGGATAAACATCTTCGTCAAGAAATGAGACGCCAGCGCCGGCTGGGGCAGCACTATCTGGTCGACGAGGCCACGATCAGCCGAATAGTAGAGGTCGCAGCAATCCAGACGACGGAGAAGGTCATCGAGATCGGCACTGGGAGGGGCGCCCTCACACGCCTGCTCGTCGGGCTGACCGACAACCTGCAAGGATACGAGGTCGACAGGCTAAACTACCTCGAGCTTGCGAAGGAGTTGGGTCACAATCCTCACCTCGCGCTCCACAACTCCGACGCTTTCGAGAGCACCTCGGGGTTCGACGTATTAGTCTCTAGCCTGCCTTACTCGGAATCGAGCACGCTAATCGACTGGCTGTCCCAACGGACGTACCAAAGGGCGGTGCTGGTGCTCCAAGAGGACTTTGCAAGGAAACTTGTCGCGCGGCCCGGGGAGCAGGCGTACAGGGCCGTCTCAGTCATCGCCCAAGTCTGCTCACAAATCGACATCGTCTCAACGGTCAACAAGCTCTCTTTCGACCCGCCCCCACGCGTCAACTCGTGCATCGTGACAATGAAGCATCTCAGGTCCCTGAGGAGCGCGCAGGTCGGGGTAATCAAGAGGCTGTTCTCCCAGAAGAGACGTAAGCTCAGGGCCGCGCTCAAGACCCTCGGGCTTGAGTTGCCATCTCCATACACGACCGATGCCAGGGTCAACATGCTCCGGCCGGAAGAAGTTCTCATGATTGCGACACACGCAACCGACGCCGGGGAGGAAAGGCCTAGACGCGTTCCATCACGTACAAGATCCTCGTAATCCAACGAGTGCCCTGATGCTCCACGCGGAGGGGGTAATCGAAATGGTATCCAGGGGGACTGAAGAACCTGAGGCCCGCCTCCTCGACATTCTCTATCGTCATGGACACCTCCTTTCCTTCGAAGGTCTTTACTGCCGGCGCGACGATTACAATCCTGCCACCTGGACGCAGCACCCGGCTCATGGAATAGATGGCCTCGGAGTAGGTCCTGCTGGCGCGCGAGACCATCCGGCGAGCCTTTTCGAGGGTCAGGGGCGAAGAGATACGAGGAAGAAGTATGGGCTCCGAGACGACAGCATCGACGAGCCTTCCTCCAAGCGGACGCTCGAGGTTCGTAGCGTCGCCCGCCAATACCGAATATGAAAGGGCGCGATCGACGTCGTGGCCATCATGTGAGAGGAGCCAAGACAGGTTCTTCCTCGTTTGCGCGATCCTTCCATGGTTTCTGTCGATTCCTATGCAATCGATTCCTCGGAGCAGGGCCTCCCCTAGGATTGTCCCCGAGCCACAGAATGGGTCGAGGAGCGTCTGGCCCTTCGAGAGCCCCGAGACGTTCACGAGTAGCCGCGCAAGACGGGGAGAGAGCGAGATCCCAGAACTCACGAAGGGCCTCTCGGTCCCCCTCGCCCTGAAGCCTTCGGGCTCAGGGACGTAAACCGTCACTCCCCACTGGAAAGTGGCCCCCAATGGGAATGCCAAGAAGTCCATCACAGACCTGGAGACGACGTTCTCGGAGTGCAGCTCGTGCCCAGTCTTTGAGCGGACAAGGTTGGCCTTCTTGAGGTTGGCCTGACGGATGGCCGAGAGGAGGTCTTCCGAGAGCGCGTCGTATCTCTCCTCATCGCCCCCAGAGCAATAGAGGCTGAGGGAGAAGTTGAAGTTCTTACCGGGGAACGTGACGGCCTTTCCAAAGTCGGAAGACCCGGGAGGAGGGACTGGAAGGGCAATCTTTCGAACCCCAGCAAGATCGCCGAACCATTTGGACGACTTACCATCAAGGTCGATCACCGCTATGTCCGCACATTCCTTGGACACCCTCTTAGCACGGCTTCCAAGGACGCAGCATGCCTCAAGGACTGAAGGGTCGCCGAAAGCGAGCACGACAGCGACCTGGCTCGTGTCGATGCTACTGGAGGGGACCAGGAATGGCAAGATCTCCTACCCCGAAGAGGGGCTGCTCAAAGTACCTTCGCAACGCACGCAAAACTCTCCTCCAACAGCCCTCCCAAAGCGAGACGTCTGCGAAATCGCTCGGGAAGATTAATGAAAGCATATTTAAGCGGCTGGTCGAAGGCGGGTCCAAATAGGTGTATTTGGATTTGCATGGCTCGAACTACAGGAAGATTGCGTCCATGGCGTATACATCCAAGGTTTACGCGCCTGGAACACCAAATCCAAAGGTCGCGAGGTTCACCACCGGCAAGTTCAGGGACGATTACGACTATAAGGTCCAACTTGTCTCCACGAGCCGGCTCCAGATAAGGAGCAACGCGCTAGAGGCGGCGAGGGTCGCCGCGAGCAAGAAACTCGCCTTGGTCGGCGAGGAGAACTTCCACCTCCGAGTAGTCACGTACCCATTCATAATAATGCGCGAGAACAAGATGATTGCGACAGCGGGCGCAGACAGGCTGCAGGAGGGGATGCGCAAGGCGTTCGGGAAGCCCATAGGGGTCGCCGCGCGGGTGGAGATCGGCAGCGTCATCTTGGACATTCTGATCAAGGCGGAGAACCTGGAGAAGGCGAAGGCGGCCATGAAAGCAGCGACCACAAAGCTGCCGTTCAAGTACAAGATCGTCGTAATCCCGCTCGAGAAGAAGCTGGAAGCTGCTTGACAGTCAGAATCGACGAAGAGAGAGTATTCGAACTCGTTGAGGAAAGGCGCCCGAAGCGAATTGTGGTCAACGCGCCCGGAGGTCTCCTCAAGCAGACAACGGCATTGATGCAGAAGGTCGAGTCACGATACGGCATCCAGAGCGTGATGGTCGGCGACTCGTGCTTCGGCGTCTGCGACACCGTGGACGACGAGGTCGAGAAGCTTGAGGCTGACCTTGCCCTCCACATCGGGCACAACGCGACGGTCCAGAAGGTCGGAGACTACACCTTCCTGATCGACGCCAAAGACGACGTCAAATTCGACCAGGCGATACAGAAGGCAATCCCCTTCTTCGCCGGTCTGGGCTACAGGCGGTTGGGTCTCGCGACCTTCAGCCAACACCTGGACGAGCTTGAGCCCGTCAAGCGACAGCTCGAGGCGGCCGGGTTCGAAGTCCGCCTCGGGAGGAAGAACAACCTCCTTCTTGAGAGCCAGACTTTCGGGTGCGACTTTTCCACGGTATTCTTGAACGTCGAGCAGGTCGACGCTTTCTGCTACCTTGGCCAGAGCGAGTTCCACGCCGTAGGACTCGCCCTAGCGACCGGAAAGCCGACCTATCTCGTCGACCCCTACATGGAAGAGATTCGCGACATGAAGGACGAGGCGGAAGAGAGGCAGAAGAGAGCGATCCTCGCGGTCTACAAAGCACTCGACGCGCGCACGTTCGGGGTCATCACGGGGCTCAAGGAGGGCCAGAGGATGGTCGGGCGCTCGAAGTGGATAAGCAACAGGCTGGAGGCGAATGGGAGGAAGGTAATCCAGCTCGCGATGCGCGACATCACACCCGACAGATTGGCTCCACACACCCAGATCGAGGCCTTCGTCCAGACCGCGTGCCCCCGGATCTCGGTCGACGGCTTTACCTTCAACAAGCCAGTCCTGTCGATTCCCCAAGCCGACGCGCTGGTCGGACTGATGGAGGGCAGGGAGATGAAAGACTTTTTCCACAGGCCAAAGTGGATTGAATTGACGGTAGGCCAGATTCCCAGGACATCTAGGACATGAGCAAGCCGAGCAAGAAGGTGGTCCTTCCCGGCGACTTCCTCGCATGGCCTGAGGAGTTCCTCCCTGGTAAGAACGCCTACGAGACTGGTGATTCCGTCAGGGCCACGCTCCCCGGTGAAGTCCAGAAGGACCTCTCAAAGAGGGAGATTGCCGTGCAGGCGGCTTATGTGGCGAAGACCCCGTCTGTAGGAGACGTGGTCACCGGGCAGATAGAGGCTGCACAGACAAGCACCGCCCACATGCAGATCGCCTATGTGAACGGCGCCCCAACAATGGGCGGGTTCTCCTCGACCATCTACATGAGGTCAGAGCGCGGAGGGAGGGGCATAAGGAGGACCAACGTGAAGCTGGGCGACCTAGCGAGAGCCAGGGTGGTAAGCACTATGAACGGCATTATCCAACTAGGCATAGACGAGCCTCACCTAGGAGTGATCTTCGCCCTCTGCAGCGTCTGTGGGACCCCGCTGGCGAGGGCAGACGGGCGGGCAAAATGCGACGAGTGCGGGAACGTCGAGGAACGAAAGTTCGCCGACGACTTTGGCAGAGGGTCGGTTCAACCATGAGCTTATAAAGAGCCCGAAGCGGCCGGGTCTCGGAAATGCAGGTTCAGGTATCTCATGAGGACGACAGGGAGTTCACCGTGGAGGTGACGGGAGAGGATTACTCTCTCGCGGAGATAGTCCACCATGAGCTACTTGACGAGAAGAACGTCACTTTCGCGGGCGTCCTCCCTCCTCATCCCTTGATCAAGAAGCTCGTAATGAAGGTCCGGGCGCAGAGGATAAAGCCTGAGAAGGCGTTTCTGGGCAGCCTCGAACGCGCGGAGGCGACGTCACGCGACCTGTTGGAGGCCGTGACGAAGGCTCTGAATGGTGGGTCGGAGTGAAATTCTGCCCAAAGTGCGGCACTAGGCTCAAGCTCAAGCAGCTAAAGTCAGAAAAGGGCGCGACAATAACGTACCTCTGCGACAACTGCGGGTTCTCGGACAAAGCCGGCAAGACGGTCACAAAAGCCACAGAGGAAGAGCTCGCCGAGTCCCCCACGATAAAAGTAGTCGGCGAAAAGGAAGCCAAGCTCTCCACTCTGCCCACGACGAAGATAGAGTGCCCCAGGTGCAAGCACGACGAGGCGAACTGGTGGTTCCTGCAGACCAGGAGCGGCGACGAGCCACCTACCCAGTTCTACAGATGTCTGAAGTGCAACCACACCTGGAGGAGCTACTCTTGATGACCTGCACCCTGAACTAGGACAGCCTCGCTGTTTTCGACCATCAGTTCGGCGTTTCCGGCAGGCACCCTCGCGACGTCATGGACGTCGAAAGGCCCGTATCTCCTCAAATCCGTTCCCATTATCTCGCCTACGGGTTTGAGGAGGCGGACAGTGACTGTCCGCTTGACGTGCTTCTTCTGCGCGAGGGAGAAGAAAGAAGGATGGCCATCGACGACCGCGCGGACGAACCTCTCTTGGTTCTTTAGGGCCTCGATTCTGGAGTTGACAATGGCTTCTTCCTCGGGGAGGGAGTTCTTTGAATGCGTCCTCTGAGCTTTCTCGAGGCGCAACTGGAGCAGCCTCCGTGTCATGGCTTCTATGAGCCAGACCTGCTTTCTGCAGAGCCGCCCCGAGATGTCCTCGCCGTTTGAGTCCATCGTCACTCGGAGCTTCTGGGTGTAACGAGCCAGCCTGACATACGTGTCACGCTGCACGGGATTGAGGGTCTCGGATCCCTCTTCCGACTCTAACATGCGCCTCAGCTTCTCCAACTCGGATTCGTCCATCTAGTTCGAGACACTTCCCAGTCCTTTCGTGAGGAGGAACACTGCAGCGTAACAAGGCATGTCCACGTCCTTCCCCGAGTAGGGGCCGAACTTCGTCCCTCTAAGGTAGAATTCGGGAGAATAGTCGACCGTCACCTTCACGCTCTCGTCGCCAAGCACGACAGGGTCGCGGGTAGGTTGGAAGCCTTCTATGTCTTTGACGCGCATCTTCAGCAGCCCCGAACCTCCGTGAAGGGTACCGGGCATTCGGAAGATCCTGTGCACGTCCGAGGTCACGGCGGAGTCGATCATCGCACTGTAGGTGGCGACTGCGTTGTCGAGCAAGTGTTGCGATTGCCCCTTCGACACGAGCGCCTCGATTCTGGGGGACCACCCTTCTCCATGCCCACCGTCAGGCCGGCCTCTTACCATCAGGCCCTTTCCCCTGATGTAATTTGCAATCTCGGCTCTCGCCGGAGATCCTAGCGACTCGAATCTCCCGTCGACCACATGCAAGTGGTATCCTCTGTTACCTGAGAAGTATGTGTTGATATCACCGTAAGAAACCCCGAAATCCTTCGTGAGGAACTCGATTAGCCTGACGACGTGCCGCTTGGTGGCATCGAGGCACTCGCTGCAGCTCCAATGCAACTGGCGCAGGTCGGCCTTCTCGCACCTCGGGCAGGTCGGTCGGCCGCCCTTGATGCTCTTGCCGCAGCTCTGGCACAACGAAATCAGGTGCCTCGACCTGCAAGAAGTCGGGATCTCGCCCGCATCGATGTCAAAGATCAGTTCCGCTCCAATCCATCCCTTCTCGTCCATCGCGAGCGTCGGATGAGAATAGGTAGCGTTCGAGCAGTATACGGACGATGGCGCCTGCTTAACGAGGTCGGCAGCAAGCTCACCTTGGGTCTTGTACGAAATGTGCCTGACCATCCCCCCTCCGAAGGGGACGTAGCCGAACTCCCGATTGGACATCTTCGTCGGGATGTCGAGGGTTCCGTGGTTGCGGTAGTAGTACTCCCGATACGTGCTTCTCAAGAAGGAGAGCGTCTCGTCGGCCCGGGAGGCTCGCTTTACGTCGGTGCTGCTCAAATCGAGGCTGCCAGATTCATGAGGAAGGAGTTCTTAAGGCGGTTGGTAGTCGCTAGGGAGATCAACCGGCCACGGGTGTCGGCTTGACCCCTAGCCTTGGGAGCATCAGGGCGGCGGCTGCCGCCACAGCAAAAAATGTGAGTGCAAGGGAGGAGAAAGGGAACTCGGGGGTACTCGAGGTGCTAGTACTAGTGGTCGCCACACTGCTGGTCTTGGTAGACGACAGGGTCGTAGAGGAGGTGGGTGACGTGACCGTGGTTGTGCTGCTCGTGGTCGTTGTGGAGCCGGTGGTTGTGGTGACAGGGGAGGCGCTCTTGACCACGACGGTCCCCGACATCCAGCCATGGTAAGCACAAGAGTAGGTGTATGTCCCTGGAACGGTGAAGGTGAACGAATAGGTCTTACCGGCGGGCATGTCACCCGAGCCCACGGCCCAGGTCGCGCCGGCGGGGACGTTGCCTGGGGTGACCGTGTGAGGCGCCGAGTCGTTGTTCTCCCACACGACCGTGTTGTTGACGCCGACCACCACGGTCAACGTCGCCGGGTTGTACCCTGGCGCTGCGCTCTGGCCAGCGCCCGCTCCCTTTGATATGCTCACCACTGTGGTCGATGATTGAGCGGCAGCGGGAGATGCGAAAGCGAGGAGCATCAGCGCGATACAAGCTATGACCGCAAGGCTAGAGAACCTCTGCATCGATGGTGAATGTTCTCCCAGAGACTGATAACCTTTCTTCTTCAGTCTTGACGCTCTGCCCGGTGATGCGGAAGTCTCTGAAAGAGAGAAATGGCGCTGTTCCCAGACGCCGATGGGCTTGAAGCCGTCTGTAGAAGCGGAGATGGTCAGAGACGTCGTCTCGGCAGTCACCGGAGCAAAATTTGAAATTGTGACGCCCCCGCCCGGCTTCCCATTCTCGACCGAGGGCACATCTTGGTTCCTGAGGTGCCGCAGCCGTGCAGACATCGAGAATGTTCCCTACCTAAACACGGTTTGGAGAGAGAAGAGGGGACTGATATGGCTCGAGTCGCTCGCGCTGGGAGACACAGTTGACTGGATTGGACTGGCGTACGGGCCAGAGATGGCTGACGAGTCGCTGAACTTCAACTACGCCCACCTGAGCGACTTAGAGTTCAAGGCCGAGCTCGGAAGGAGGTTCCCCCTCGTGCTCGAGAGGCTAGAGGAGTACTCAGAAATCACAAAGAAGATTTCGGCGAAGACGAAGGCGCACCTGGAGATCAAGCGGTCGGGTTCCGGCGGGATGATGGTCTTCACTCTCGCATCACAGATGAGGTCTGAGAGACCCAGCCGCAAGTCCTTGGAAAAGATTGCAAGGTCGACAATCGGCGCCATGAAGGCAGCATACTCAGAGATCCTCAAGATTTGATTGCTGATTCTCGTGAGCCAGAAACGAGCGTGTCCCGCATGACCTTGCACGTCCGACTTACGCAGGGTTAATTGGGGGTGCGGTGTCCTTGTTGATGGTGGCTGCGACTACTGCACGGGCCGCGACCTGCTGCCGCATGGACCCAGTGACAAAAAGACCGGCCACGACTGCCATGGCGGACACAGCGAGGCTCACCCAGAAGAGTGGGACGACAGAATTCGCGAACGCCACCCTAAGGCTCGGAACGATTGCGGCTACCTGCGGGGTGGCCTTGAGGACCTGCGCGAGCGCGTCGGGAGAGGCTAGGATCTGGCCCACCAAGTTGGGGTTCCCGAGGAAGGGCGCCGCCTGCGCCCTGGCCTGTGGCGGAATAGTCTGGAGCACGCTGGCAAGCTGGGTCCCGAAGGTGTTGGCTTGGATCGTGCCCAGGATGGCTAGGCCGATGGAGGCACCCAAGTTACCCATGAATATGGCCAGCGAGGACGCGATGCCGATCTTCTCCCTAGGAACTGAGAACTGGATCGCAATCACAACACTCGCGAACGTCAAGCCCACCCCGAACCCCATCACTGCGGACCGCTCCGCGATCTCGAGGACTGTCGAAGCGGAGGTGATGAACGTCAAGAGGTAGACCCCAATGGTCATGATTACCAGGCCGGTCATGATAATCCCGCGGTAGGCGATTCGCGTGGCTAGCTGGCCGCCTATGATGGCGGTCACTATGAGGGGAAGCAGGAAGCCGTAGAGCGCGTTCCGGCCATCAGTGGCCGTACCGCCGTGGGCGGCTTGGACAAAGAGGGGTATGAACGATATCACAGCGAAGAACCCCACACCACGCAAGAACGCGATTGCGGACGAAGAGGAGACAGTCCTGATTCTGAAAAGGTCGAGGGGTATCATGGGCTCCTTCGCCTTCCGCTCGACCAGCAGGAAAGCAACGAAGAAGAACGCGGCTCCTGCGAAGGTTGCGTACTCTTGCCACGAGTACCATGGGAACGTGGTGCCCCCATCGAGGAAGCCGAGCATCAGCAAGGTGACCCATGCGGCGAGCGAAGCCACCCCTAAGTAATCAACCGCGGGTTTTGCCATGCTCCTCGACTCCTTGATACCGATCGTGATCAGGATGAACGATATGACGCCCAGGGGGAGGTTGATGTAGAAGACCCAGCGCCAGCTTATAGCCTGCACTATATACGACCCGGCTGAAGGACCGATTACGGCCGTTATCCCGAATACGCTCGCGAAGATTCCGTTTAGCCTTCCCCTCATACTCGGCGGGAAGGCGACGCCGATTACGGCGAGCGCTATAGGGAAGAAGGCCCCGCCCCCGAACCCCTGGATCCCCCTGAACACTATCAGCTGGTCGATGTTCTGGGAGGCACCTGAGAGCATCGAGCCGCCCATGAAGATCACGAGCCCGAGTATGAAGAACCTCTTCCTACCGTAGAGGTCCGATAGCTTCCCGAAGATGGGAAGTGAGACTGTCTGGGCAAGGATGTACGCGCTGAAGACCCACGCGTACAGACTCAGGCCTCCCAGGTCGGAGATTATGGTCGGCCCTGCAGTCCCGACTATCGTCTGGTCGAGGGAGGCCAGCAGCATCCCGGTCATCAGTCCTCCGACGATGATCACAAGTTGGCGGCGAGGGGGCATCTGGAAGCTGCCCTGCCCCATCGGTGGGCCGCTCATCCCACCGGACCCGTTGGAATCCATGGCCGGAAGGGGCGCTGACTAAGGGTGTTTATAACCTAAGTTATTTGTCTCGATATAATCTCGTGTAGACTAGCCCAATCCGCGGGCGAGCCAAGAAGAAATTGTTTTTAGCGAGTCTCGGCGCGCGGCGAAAGGGCGGTTGTCATTCAATACAAATGGATCGCCCTAACCAACACCACTCTAGGGGCGACGATGGCCTCACTCGATGCGAGCATCGTGCTCATCGCGCTGCCGACCATCGGGCGGACCCTTCCCAAAACCTCACCTTTTGACCTGATTTGGGTTCTAATCGGATACCAACTAGTAGTCTCCGCGTTCCTGGTCAACTTTGGGAGGTTGGCCGACATGCTAGGAAGAGTGAGGCTGTATACGCTCGGCTTCGCCGTCTTTACGTTAAGTTCAGCGCTCTGCAGTCTGTCTCAAACAGGCTCGCAGCTGGTCGTATTCAGGATGGTTCAGGGACTCGGTGCGGCATTCCTTTTCTCGAACAGCGCAGCGATACTGACCGACGCCTTTCCTTTCGAAGAGAGGGGACGGGCTCTTGGCACCAACTCGGTCGCGATTGGAATCGGATCCGTGTTGGGGCTAGTCTTGGGCGGATTCCTGACGGCGGTCGCCGGCTGGCAGTCTATATTTTGGGTGAACGTCCCAATCGGGATTGCCGCCACGTTATGGTCTCATTATCGTCTGAAAGAGCTATCCGTGAGGAGGGAAGGTCAAAGGCTGGACTTGGTCGGGAACGTCACGTTCGCTGGTGGCCTGATTGCACTGCTCTCGGGGATTTCGCTCGATGCGGTGGCGGGGGAGAACCAGTACCTGGTCATCGGACTGACCGGCGCAGGTCTCGCGACCCTTTGCACGTTCGCTTTCGTCGAAGCCCGAGTCAAAGACCCGTTGCTAAAGCTCTCTCTTTTCAGGAACCGCCTGTTCACTGGCGGGATAGTGGCATCCCTCTTGAACGCACTGGCAAGGGGATGCGTCCTTTTGGTCCTGGTCTTCTATCTGCAAGGTCCCAACATGAACTTGGATCCGTTCGAGGCCGGGGTCTTCCTCTTGCCGAACACGGCCGCAATTGCTTTTTTCGGGCCCCTGAGCGGATACCTTTCGGACAAGAGGGGCTCGAGATTGATAGCTACGACCGGGCTCGCGGCGTCTGCGATCGGCCTCGCTATCCTCACCCAGCTTCCGGCTGCCACGACCTTTTGGAACCTCGCTCTCCCGCTGACTCTCTTCGGGGCCGGGATGGGGATATTCCAGTCTCCCAACAGGTCCTCGGTGATGAGTTCGGTCGCTCCTGAAGATAGGGGGGTGGCGTCTGGAATAAGCACGACTGTGATCAATCTGGGGATGTCGACCAGCAGGAGCCTCGCATTCGTCATAATGGCGCTGGCGATCCCTGTCGCCGTCCTGGACGAGATGTTCGCAGGAAACTTTGGCGCCGGTTCAGGATTGTTCGCGGCGAACTTTGTAAATGGGATTCACCTTGTATTCCTCATCTCAACGGCCTTCGTCCTCCTTTCCATCATTCCGTCAATTCTAAGGGGAAAGCCGACTCCTACCGAGAAAGCGGAGATTCCGCTGGCCCAGGGAGAGTAATGGAAACCTGATGCGAGGGCCTACTTTGGCTACTTTCGTTTTGTCGTACTCTTCTTTTTCTTTGTCTTTGGTGTCCTCGGTTTCTGTGGGCGTGGGGCGGCTCGCGGAGCGGCTCTCGGAGCAGAACTCTCGGACTTCTGCGGAATTAGTGACGGGTTGACCTCGTGATGCTCTACGTTGTATTCGCTTATGCTCACTGGTTCCAGTAACTTGTCCGCAATGAGCTCGACATATTCCCTGAAATGCCCGCTGTCCTCATATAGGTCAGCTTGCTTCTTCGAGTTCCATAGCGTGAGAGAGACAAACTCGTCTGGATTCGATGTGTCCCTCAGAAGGTAGATTCGCCTAATACCGGGCTCTTTTGAGATGTTCGGATAGACGTTGTCGTGCATGGTCTTCACGAACTCTCCCGCCCTTCCGGGTTGTACTTTCACTGTGACTCTCCGTGCAAATCTTATCGTCTCTGGCATGCGGCATGAATCGGCCCCATCCGGTATTTAGGCGTGAGGCCCCGACTACGTGATTTTTCTTCCGCGGAGTTGGCTGAGACTGAGGCGAATTATCTAGCGGGACTTCGCTACGGCGACCGCTTTCTCGTCGCTCGCGTGCGAGCCGATATCCACTACCTCCTCAATCGAGGTGACGAAAATCTTTCCGTCACCCACTGACTCGGTCGATGCGTTCGCGAGGATGGCATCTATTACCTTCTGAGCGTCGTGATCTCCAACGATGATGTCCAGCTTGACCCGTCTGATGTATTCCTCTTCATAGGTCCACTTGCCTCTCGCAAGCACCGTCGTCGTGGTCCTCTCCCTCCCTCTCCCAGAGACCTCTTCGATAGTCAATCCCTCTATTCCCAGCTGCTTCAGAGCTTCGTCGACAGCCGGAAACTTCTCTCTCCGGATGACTGCTTCGATCTTCTTCAATTTCCTTCTACCGAAATAACGCAAACCTCCTACTTAAGGGTTGCCAATTTCCTTTACATCTGTATCGACCATTTATATATCAAGAAAACAGTTAACCCGAGTTATAAATAGGGTTACCCATTGCGTATTCGAAGATCATATACTTGCTTTACACTTGACCAAGCCAGAACCTGCCGTAGTCTTACATTTGTTCGAAGTGTCTTTCCCGAGTCATGCTTGGAAACACCTGAACCCTACACTGGAATGGATATAATTGGGTCAAGCGCGTAGAACCTGTCTTCCATGCAGCTCGCATTCGTTCTCATAAACGTGAAAGCGGGAACAGACCGGGGCGTAGTACACGAGCTGAGACGCCTCAAGGGAATCAAAGAGGTATTCGAGGTATACGCGGTATACGACATACTAGCCATAGTGGAAACCGGGACCATGAAGGAGCTTAACGACCTCGTGAACTCGAGGATGAGGAAGATTGAGAACATCACCAGCACCAACACTGTAATTGCCGAGAAGTTCGAGTGACCGCCGTCCATCATGGCTCGCTTAGCGGATTTTGGTCGGCGTCCTTTCACAATCTCGAGGCAATGTTTAAACTCGCTCCGATGCAAATCTGATGACGAATGCGAGGCGTAACGGTCAGCAACCTCGTCAAAAAATTTGGCGAAATCGTCGCAGTCGACAATCTCACGATGGACTTCGAGAAAGGGACGCTGACCACGCTCCTGGGACCTAGTGGATGCGGGAAGACGACCACGCTACGATGCGTCGCCGGCCTCGAGAAGCCCGAAGAGGGTGTGATATCGATAGACAATTCCGTCGTCTTCTCGCCAGACACGAACGTCTCTCCGGAGAAACGCCTGGTAGGGATTGTATTCCAGTCTTACGCCATCTGGCCTCACATGACCGTCTTCGACAACATTGCGTTCCCACTCAGGATCAGGCACGCCTCCAATCAAGTGATTGAACAGAAGGTCAAGAAGGTGATGGACATGGTCAGGCTAACCGGCCTTGGCGATAGGTCTGCCACCCAAGTGAGCGGCGGACAGCAGCAGAGGATCGCTCTCGCAAGGGCCCTGGTCTTCGACCCCGAGGTCCTCCTACTGGACGAGCCGCTCAGCAACCTAGACGCGAGCCTCAGGGACATCGTCCGAGTGGAGGTCAGGGAGATACAGAGGTCGCTTGGGATTACGACCATCTACGTCACCCACGACCAAGTCGAGGCGCTCTCGATTTCGGACAAGGTCGTGGTCCTCAGGGCCGGCAAGATTATGGCCGTAGGTACCCCCAAGGAAATCTACACCAGACCGCCGAACGAGTTTATCGCATCATTCGTCGGTAAGGCGAACATGTTGCAGGGGAAAATCACGTCTATGTCAGGGACGTCCAGCGCAAGGCCCGGGGAAGGCCTCGTGATTGTCGAGACGAAGTTCGGCGAGGTCAGGTGCCACCTCCACGATTCGACCCAAATTAGGGAAGGCGAGAAGACGCTCGTCACGATAAAGCCTGAGAACGTGACGATTTCGACGAACGGGCATCTGGACCGCGAGCCCAACACTTTCACTGGCAGGGTGGAATTCACCTCGTACCTGGGGGCTTTCTCTGAGGTAACGGTGTCAATCGGAGGAGAGATGGTGAGGATCGTGAAGAAATCCGAGGAAGCCCCACTTGAAAGGGGACAGGCGGTATTCGTGGCTTTCCCCGAGCGCTACTGCTCTCTGCTCCGTCCTGCCAGCTAAATTGCTCTCTGAAGCATCTGAGTCGGTTAGGATAAATCTAAATCAACTCTTATATTAAAAAACGGAGATCCCGCCAACAGTATGCGAATAAGGCGCGGGATTTCCACCACGGCCGTCATCGCCGTCGTCGTTGTCGTAGTGATAATAGCCGTGGGCGCGGTGCTATTGATTCCCTCGACGAGCAGTCCTACCAAGCCTACGTCCACGTCAACGACCTCGGTTGATCCGGACGCGACAATCTACCAGGCGGCGCTAAAGGAGGGGAGCGTCGTCGTGTACGGAAGTCCCACGGCGGCGCAGTTCGCCAACATCACGGCCGCGTTCAACGCAAAGTATCCTGGGATTGCGGTCCAGTACACCTCGCTCCAGCCGCCACAGGCCGTGCCGCAGGTCCAGTCAGAGCTGTCGGCCCAAGGGCATAGCGCAGACATACTCCTCCAGGCTGCGACGACCGTCTACACGCTCGAGCCCGCGGGCAACGTCGTCTCCGCTTACGTCTCTTCATACGCAAATGAGTTCCCGAAAGCCGTCCTCGACCCTCTGAATCAGAGCACTCCGATTATCGAGCTCGCGTTCGGGTGGGCATACAACACCAAGATGATTACTCCAGCAAACGTCCCAACGACGATGGCCCAGGTGGCCAACCCGCAGTTCAAGGGTGAGATAGTGATGAACGACCCCACGACGGGGACAGCGTTCACCCAGTACTGGGCGTCTCTTTCGGGCGTGGTAGGCAACGCCACCGTAAACACCTTCCTCCAGAACCTGAAGAGCGCAACGAGCCCGGTAATAGTCTCCACGACCACCAGCTGCATGGGCGACGTAGCGAGCGGAGCCTATGCGATCTGCCTCGCAGGCTATGTACACGAGGCTGCCCCCGATATCCAGTCGGGTGCTCCCATGAAGTTCCTCAACATCACCGGGTTGCCTCTCATGCTGACGCCCTCGAATGCCGCTCTGATCAAGAACGCTCAGCATCCGAACGCTGCGAAGCTTTTGGTCGACTTCATGGCCTCACCGGCGGGCCAGACGGCCTGGGGGAACATTGACGTCAGGATCCCAGTGAGCCAGACCGTCACGGCGAAGTGGTCTCTCACGTCGGCAATCAAGACATTCTATCCGGGAGCCGGGCTACAGGTCTACTTCCCGACTCCCAAGGTAGCCACGACCGCGGCCGCGTGGGGCGCGAGCTTCGCATTTCTAAAGTCCTAGTCTCCGGAAGAGTCACAGAACCGCATTGACGAGGTTCAACCCCTCTTATCTGGCGCTCTTCGCGGGGGTGGCGGTTCTCGCAATCTTCATCCTCTACCCAATCATCTTCACTCTCGACAGCAGCCTCTGGAGCGGCGAGCCTGGCCTGGCCGGGCACTACACCTTGGGCAACTATGTGGCGTTGTTCGGAAGTAGGATTACCTACATCACCGTGGTCAACACCTTCATCGCCGCGGGAAGCGCAGCGGCCATCGCCGTCGCTCTAGGAACCTTCTTGAGCATAATCACAGTCAGGACAGACGCCCCGTTCCGGCGGGTCCTCTTCTATCTCCCGTACTTCCCCCTAGCTTTCCCGGTGCTGATAGCCAACCAGGCCTGGATCTACCTTTTCGAGAAGAGGGCAGGGCTGCTCAACATAATCCTCGGAAATCTGGGACTGTCAACTTCGACATTCAGCATCTTTAGCTGGCCTGGCATGATATTCGCGAGTGCGATGGCCCTCACCCCCGTGTCATATGTCGGTATCTCTGGCGCCATGCGCAACATGGACGCATCCCTCGAAGAGGTCAGCAGGGCGTCTGGTTCGGGTGTGCTAGGCACGCTTCTGAGGGTGTCAATCCCCCTCATGGCCCCGAGCATATTCTCAGCCTTCCTGCTCTGTTTCACACTATCTGCTGGGTCGTTCGAGACCCCGACTATGATCGGCCTCCCTGCGGGGATTAGCGTGATGATGTCGTCTGTCTACGACAATGTCTACGGAGGCGTGCCCAACTACGCCGCCGCGAGCACGGAATCGGCACTCTTGCTCGCGATAATCATGTGCATCGTCTACCTTTACAACCGTTCCCTTCGGCGGTCGAGGAGGTTCGAGGTAATCTCGGGGAAAGGATACTCCGGTGACAAGGTCCTCTCCCTAGGGCGTTGGAGGTATGTAGCGTTCGCGGCCATCGCGGCGTATCTCGTCCTCGCCATAGCCCTCCCGCTGTTCACGATTACGTTGCTCTCGCTTGTACCTATCTGGCTCCCGAACGACCTCTTCGGCAGACTGAGCCTGAAGAACTTCCAATTTCTGCTCTCGAACAGCTCGGGCGCGTACCCTGCCCTGATGCACAGCATTGTCGTGTCGGTGGTCTCGGCGAGCGTAGTTTTAGGAGCAGCCTTGGTCATCGTCTTCGTGGCGAGAAGAACGAACGTAAGAGGTCGTGGATTCCTCGAAGGGCTCGGGATGCTCCCCATCTCAGTGCCAGCCCTCGTACTGAGCTTCGGGCTGCTCTGGGCTTTCCTGACGATTCCCACCGGCCTCTACGGGACATTGGGGGTAATGGTGATCGCCCTCACGGTCAGCCTGCTGCCGCAGGGAATCAGGTCGATAAGCGGCGGGGTCATCCAGGTCCAGATGGAGTTGCAAGAGGCCGCGAGGTCCTCCGGGGCGAACGCGGCTACGACGATATGGAGAATCTTCCTTCCTCTGGCAAGGCCAAGCCTGGTAGGGGGGTGGCTCTATGTCTTCATCGGCAGTTTCAATGCCCTTGGCGCCGTGCTCCTCCTGCAGTCCTCCAACAACCAGCTCTTCTCGACTCTATTGTGGAGTTTCTACTCGAGCTCCCAACCGTCGGCTGCACAATCCTTCGCGGCCGGTTGCGTCTTGCTGTTCATGATACTGGCGAGCTTCGTCACCGTCATGGTTCTCATCCAACGGAGGCTGGAAGGGAGATTGAAATCCAATGTGGTTGTAGGCCCAACCAGCCCTCAACAGGAGCCTGACTTGGGATGCTAAGCTCGTCCAAACTTAGTAGACGTTGACCGACTTGATGTTCGCGAACTCCATCAAGCCGTACCTCGAAAGCTCCCGGCCGATTCCAGAGCTCTTCACCCCGCCGAAAGGCATCCGGGGGTCAGATTTCGTGGCCTCGTTGATGAAGACGACGCCCCCCTGAACTTCTCGCGCGAGCCGCTTCGCGCGCTCCACATCAGAGGTCCAGATGCTCGCACCGAGGCCGAACTCTGAATCGTTGGCGACCCTGATAGCTTCTCCCTCATTCCTTACTGTGCTCACGGGGGCGACCGGACCAAAGACCTCTTCGGTCATGACTTTCATTCCAGGTGCAGCTTTCCCCAGGACCGTGGGCTCGTAGAACGCACCAGGAGACCGTGGCCTCCCACCAGTTTCGACTGTCGCGCCCTGGGCGGTGGCGTCGCGGACCTGCCCGGCCACCCTTTTGACCGCCTTCATGCCCACAAGCGGTCCGATTTCGGTCCTCATGTCCAGAGGGTCCCCGATCCTCTTCATTCCGAACTCTTTTACGAACGACTCCATGAACTCGTCGGCGACCGTCCTTGAGACGATGAAGCGCTTGGCGCAGGAGCAGCTCTGCCCGGAATTCTGGAGGCGAGCCCCGGCACCGGCCTTCGCAGCGCGCTTCACGTCGGCGTCGCCAAGGACGATGAAAGGGTCGCTTCCGCCCAACTCGAGCGCGACCTTCTTGAGGTTCCTGGCCGCGTGCCCCCCGATCTCTTTGCCTGTCTGAGTGCTCCCCGTCAGGGACACACCAGAGACATGCGCCGATTCGATAAGCTCAAGCACGGTCTTGTGGTCGGTGATGACGGCCGAGAAGACGCCGTCGGGGAACTCTGCCAGTTGGAAAGCCTCCTCGATTTTCAGCGCCGAGCCTGGGCAGACATTGGAATGTCTCAAGATTGTTGTGTTCCCGGCAACCAAGGTCGGGATAGCGAACCTCAGTACCTGCCAAAACGGGAAGTTCCAGGGCATGATCGAGAGTATCACTCCGAGAGGTTCGAGCGTGACGCGGCTGACCTTGGCATCTGTGGCAACAATCTCGTCCTCCATCCATCTCTCCGCCTTCTCCGAGTAGACCTCGGCCGTCCACGCGCACTTCTCAACCTCGGCTTTGGCTTGGGTTATCGGCTTGCCCATCTCGGTGGTGATCGTCCTCGCATATTCGTCGCTCCCCGACCGCAACACGCGCGCGAGTCTCTTCAGGCAGTCTTCCCTGTCACCTATGGAAAGCCTGCTCCATCGTGACTCGAACGCGGCCGAGGCCTTCTTTGCCGTCCTGCTAACCTTCTCCTTGGAGTAGATCTCGTATGATGCCACGACCTTTCCTGTCGCAGGATAGTGCGTCTGGATCGTCCTCGATGACATGCCCTTGCTGCCCATGGGAACGTCGTTGGGGCTTTAGAGATTACCTGCTTCTTAGAAGGTCCGGGACGAGTCTCCGAATGCATCGAGGAACCCCTTCATCTTCCAGTATGTCTCGAGGAACTCGACCCCTCTAGGAGTGGCACGATAGTACGCATCTTCGTCGTCGAGCTTCGTGACTAGGCCGCAGGAGCAGAGATTGTCGACCATGACCCTTAGCCTGTCTATCGGCACACCAACACCGTATGACATTCTCGTTATTCGGACCCCCTCGGGATAGCGCCTGACTACCTCGAGGATGGTGGCATAGAGGTCCGTCTTGGACCTCTTGGCCGTCCCTCTCATCCCCGTGACCCTCCGTCAACGGCTCCCATCTCTGTTTCGCTACCCTCGCATAGTCGGCGCCATGAGAAAATCATTCCAGTCTGTCGACGAGCCGATCCCTCTGCTCAAAGCGGGAAGTCTGGAAGGGCGGCGACATTTTCCGGAGGATTCGTAAGGAACACGCGACTGCCGCTTCTTCGCATCTCGATTGTGTAGTTCACCTGGTCGACAATGCAGCCTTCACCCAATTCCACCTTCTCGGCGAATATCCTCCTGCACCTGGAATTCGGTCTGAGAATCACTTCCTTACCGTAGATGTCATCCGCCGTCGTCATCCTCCCTATTGCCCGCACGGCTATTGACTGCCCGGCCCAATTTGCCGCCCAGTTCGCCGCGACGAAGCCGCTCTTGCCCAGTTCGACGTTCCCTCCGACAAGGCTTCCCTTGGATCTCGACCCACTCCTAACCAAAATCGTCGTTCCCTTGAGGCCCAGCTTGGTCTCGACCTCTCCTGCGATGTCTGCTTGATTGCCAACCAACGCCTTGAGAGCTTTGAACCTTCCTCCTACACGAAGGTCAGTCCCCCTGAACTCTCCTGCCACTTCGCCCGAACCATTGATCTCCAACAAGCCTTTCACCGAAATAGAGCCTGACACGCTGAGCCGCCCGTTGACCAACACCCCTGCCGCAGCCAGGTCTCCTTGGACCTCTGTCATGC
>Ga0307477_10000604_pt1 | contig 37829 bp, 38 predicted proteins | sample atmos_gasesECM2C_FD_203316 | JGI IMG/M metagenome (GOLD analysis project Ga0307477, IMG submission 203316) | Hardwood forest soil microbial communities from Morgan-Monroe State Forest, Indiana, United States - atmos_gasesECM2C_515 | ecosystem: Environmental > Terrestrial > Soil > Temperate... | reverse complement strand
GAAATTGGAAGGGATGCCCTGAACCTCGGTGGGTGTGAGGCCGAGGTCGTAGGCCAAGGTCTTCCCCGCGATGAGGTCCGCGACTCCTGCCTGGTCGTTCCCCGCGTAGTCCGTCAATGTAATCGTGTTGAGGGAGGGGGTGGCGGGAATCGACAGAGTCGCCCCTCGAGCAAGAGGAGCGGAGAAGAAGGACGAACAACCAAACAAGCAGAGCACCATCAGCGCTGGTAAGAGCCTCCGACGGAGCGCCAAGAGCGATATCTAGCCAGCCTTATCATATAATCTTTGCACATCGTCCCCGACTACCGTGTGGCGGCTGCCCTTGAGAATCGAAAAAAGCGTAAATGAGGCCTGACCTCGTGTGGGCACAGATGGGATACGCCCGCTTCGTGGCGGCCAAGTCGGTATCGTATTTCCTAGCCCTGCTGGCCACGGTGTCCATCCTCTATGTGGGGACTTATCCCAGCATCCAGAAAATAATCCAGGCATCGGCCACATCAGCCGCGGGCGAATTTGAGCGGCAGCTGATATCGTCGCATCGCGGCCTCGACGCGGCGCAGATCACAGCGGCCGTCGATGCGTTCAAGCTGAGCTACCTTAGTAGCTTCGGATTCGACCAGCCGCTCCCGATCAAGTTCGTACTTCAGATGTACAATCTATTCCAGTTCCACCTCGGGACGGCGTTCTTCATCCAGGCTCCCAATGGCTCAAAGCAGGTACTCGACCTTATCGCCGCGGCCCTGCCGAACACGATACTCCTCTTCACGACCGCGACGCTCCTCATCATTTTCTCGGGGGTAGTCCTCGGCCTCCTGGCGGCGAGGCGGGTCGGTGGGAAGCTGGACAGGTTGATCCCGTCTATAGCGATTGTGCACGCGAGCCTCCCCACATTCTGGGTGGGGTTCATACTCATAGCGTACTTCGCGTACACGCTGAACGTGCTACCGACGGGCGGGATAACGTCTGTCCCCCCTCCGACGGGGCTGCTTCCGAGGTTCACTGACCTGCTCGCCCACCTCGCGCTCCCCCTCCTCTCGATACTGATCGTCAGCATAGGCGGGTTCGCTTACGTCATCAGGAGCCTCGTGGTCTCGACAATGGGAGAGGACTTTGTCCTTACCGCCAAGGCGAGGGGGATACCGGAGAGGAGGATACTCTTCAGGCACGTCCTGAGGACGGTCTCGCCGAGCATAGTCACCCAGTCCATCCTTCTTGTGACCGGCTCCATCGGCGGGGGGCTGACGACCGAGGTGGTCTTCCGGTGGCCCGGGTTAGGCCTCCTCACCGCGGGTGCAATCGGCGAGAACGACCTCCCTGTCATTATCGGGAGCACCTTCGTGCTCACGCTGGTCCTTTTCCTCGGATTGTACCTCGGAGAGCTGGCATACGGGTTTCTCGACCCGCGAGTGAGGACGGGGAGTGATTGAGCCATTAGCTCCAAGAGCTTGTGGCGCACGATCGCCTCGGAGTTCGCAAGGTCAAAGTCAGCGGTTGCCGGGCTTGCCCTCATCGTCGTGATCTTCGCCGTCTCGGCGTTCGCTGTCTTCTCCCTCCCGGGGTCGACGGCTTCCCAGTGGGCTAATCCGGGTACCTGGACGTCCTATCCAAAGGCCGCTCCTCCGACGTGGGTCAACGCTCTTGGGGTGGACGCCCCCCAGACCGTGGGTCTGACTCTCAACAACTGGACATCATCGTCGTTCGATGCCCCGAAGACATACGTCTACGCGGCCTCCACCACCCTGGACTGGGGCCACACGGTCACCCCGAGCGGGTTCCTCTTCATACCGCAATTCGTCGGCTCCGCATACGAGGTCTCACTCACTTGGACCAAGCCTGACGGTCAGGAAGTCCAGATGGTGGTCGCTTCTCCCACCTCGGGTACAAACTACGACCTCACATCGTTGCAGATCAAGCAGTACATCCTGCAGTTCGTCCAGTCGCAGACCGGGTCGTTCCTATCGTCCGTGACCCCTCAGCAGGAACTCTCTGGGCTCTTCAGGACGGACGGGTCGCAGATACTCGCCAGCCCCGTGCTCAAGGGCAGCTACAAGCTCGACGTCCAGGTGACGTCGAGCGCACCTCTGACGCCCTCGCCTCGAGCAACCCTGACGCTAGTGGGCGACTCGTATGGGACGATGGGGACAGACAACTTTGGGAGGCCCATCGAGCTAGGGATGCTGGCGGGGCTGCCGTCGGCGCTCGAGCTCGGGATGCTTACGTCCGTCGTCTCTGTTGTGGTCGGCGTCCTCTTCGGGGGCTTCTCGGGGTTCTTGGGCGGAAGGAAGGACGCGGTGATGCAATGGCTGTTCCTGGTCGTCCTCGCCGTTCCCGCATTGCCGTTCCTAATCGCTCTCTCCTACAGCGTCCCCTTGAACCTCCTTACCGAGGCTACCTTCATCGCCGCCCTCTCCTGGCCCTTCTACGCAATCATCGCGAGGTCGGCCTCTCTATCCATAAGATCGCAGGCCTACGTCGAGGCGGACCTGGCGATGGGGGTCTCGTCCCTTCGGACTTTCTCGTCCCACTTCATCCCCAGGTTGACGCCGTTCGCCGTCGCATATACAGCGCTCGGCGTGCCGGGGGGGATAATATTAGGACAGATCCTTTCGTTCCTCGGAGTCCAGCCTCCCAACATCATAACCTGGGGCCAGCTCCTCAACGATGCATCGACGTATCAGGCTGAGCTCTACGGTTGGTGGTGGTGGGTCCTCTTCCCCGGCGTGATGATCGTCGTGGCCTCCATCCCCTTCGTGCTGGTGGGTTTCTCCATCGACAGGATAGTCTCCCCGAAGGTCAGCGCCAAGTGACGTTCAAATCGAGAGACGACGGGTGCCAGAGGGGATCGCTTGCTCCTTGAGGTGAGAGGGTTGAGCGTCCGCTACTCCTCTGCGCGGGGAGAAGTGAGGGCGGTGGAAGACGCCGACATCTCGATGGACAAGGGCGAGATCGTGGGCCTGGCGGGGGAGAGCGGCTCGGGGAAGAGCACCCTCGCGCTCGCCCTTATGCGCCTCCTCACGCCGCCCGCAGCCACCGTGACCGGTGAAGTCAAGTTCGAGGGACAGGAAATCCTCTCGCTTCGAGAGGAGCAGTTCAGGGAGTCGTACAGGTGGAAGAAGGTCGCGATGGTCTTCCAGGGGTCCATGAGCGGCTTCACCCCCGTGTTCACGATCGGCTCCCAGATTGAGGAGGTAATGCGAATCCAGGGCGACGGCGGGGGAGACGAGGCGGTCGAGAAGCTCCTTCGGATGGTCGAGCTCGACCCGAGCATGGCGAAGCGGTATCCACACGAGCTCTCGGGCGGCCAGAAGCAGAGGGCTTTCATCGCCATGGCCCTCTCCCTGCGCCCCCAGCTCCTGATCGCGGACGAGCCTACCACCGCGCTCGACGTCATCACTCAGGCGAGCATCATGAACCTCCTAAAGTCCGTCAGGAGGGAGACGGGGATCTCCATCCTCCTGATAACGCACGACCTCGCGCTGATATCTGAGATAGCGGAGCGGATCTACATAATGTACGCCGGCCGGATCGTCGAGGGCGGCCGGTCAGACGGCCTGCTCGGGCATCCGCGGCATCCGTACACCCAGGGATTGCTCGCCTCTACCCTCACCCTTCAGACGACAGAGATCAGGGGGATACCCGGGGTAATGCCCGACCTCGCGAGAGTGCCGCAGGGGTGTAGCTTCACCCCTAGATGCCCATTCGCGATGGAAAGGTGCAAGACGGAGAGACCAGAGCTAAGGGGAGTAGGAGAAGAGCAAGTTGCCTGCTGGCTATATTGATCCAGTCCTCGATGTCGAAGACCTGAGGGTGTTCTTCACAAAGAAGAGGCTCATGGAGAAGGGGTCGGTCACGAAAGCGGTGGACGGGGTCTCGGTCGGCATCTCAAAGGGGGAGGTACTGGCTCTGGTAGGTGAGAGCGGCTCCGGGAAGACTACCCTCGGCAGGGCCGCTATAGGCCTGGTCCGCCCCACTTCAGGAAGGGTGCTGCTTAGGGACGGAGAGGCGGTGGTCGACGTCGGGGAGGCTCGAGGAAAGAAGTGGAAGGCCCTCCGGAAGAGGCTCCAGATAATCTTCCAGGACCCGTTCTCTTCGGTGGATCCCAACATGAGGGTCCGCGACGTCCTCAGGATACCGCTTCAGGCTCAGGGTATGAAAGGCGGAGACGAGATTGATGGGAAGATACTCGCGGTGGTGCAGAGGGTCGGGTTGCCCCAGGAGATCATAGGCGACTACGTCTTCCAGCTCTCGGGTGGCCAGAGGCAGAGGATAGGCATCGCGAGGGTCCTCCTCTTCGACCCCGCGTTCGTGGTCGCCGACGAGCCGGTCTCGATGCTCGACGCTTCTTTGAAGGCAGACATCCTCCGCATTATCGAGAGGGAGGCGAGCGAGAACGGGACGGCTTTTCTCTTGATCACGCACGAGATGGCCGTCGCAAAGGCGATCTCAAGAAGGATAGGAGTGATGTATCTGGGGAAGCTGGTCGAGGTCGGGCCTGCTGGCGAGGTGGTGAGGGCTCCGTTGCACCCCTACACGCAGGCCCTGATCCAGGCTTCCCCTGCGGTGGACCCGGGACAGAAGGACCAGATCAGGAAGGTCGACGTGGTCGGAGAGCCTCCTCGGCAGACGGCGCACCCGGCGGGATGCAAGTTCCATCCGAGGTGCCCCTACGCGATGGATGTGTGCAAGAAGACCGAGCCAGAGATGAAGGAGGTGAGCCCGGGCCATTTCGTCGCCTGCTGGCTCCACTAGAGCCGGCCTGCGATGAACTCCACGAGCCCCCTGAAGGCGACGAGGGCGCCCGCGATCCCGAGCGCAAAGGATAGGATCAGGACGGGGAGCATGCCGTAGTCGCTGCCGAGGAGGTCCAGGGTGAGCGACCCGACGACCATCGCCACACCCGCGAGGACGACCCTTCCGGGGTGAGGCACGAAGGCCAACATCCGCTCGGCGTATTTACGGATTAGAGGCGGCCGCGCGAGCCGCCCTCTCCCTTGGCCCGGCTATCCGGCCAGGCCCACGGCGATATCTAGCTGAGAATCGGGCAGGACCTCGACGGCCTTGACCAGCTCATCGTACTGGAAAAATTGGTGTGCCGTCTTGTACGCCGCCTCCACAGTGCTGACCTCGGCCGTCGCAGTCCCAGCATTGGCGAATTTGACGACATAGCTCACCTGCGCAGACCCCTGCAAAGAGTCTATCGAGATCAGGGTGCCCTCTCCCGTCCTTACGGTGCCCACGAAGTTCTGGATCCCGAGTGCAAGGTGACCCTCTGTGCCGTTGACCGCGTACAGCATCCTGGCGGTGTCGTTTCGGGTCAGGATCGAGGGCACCTTCCCGCTGTAGACACCCACGACGTGGCTTATGGCCTGCAACGCGTCGTTCGCACCAGGAGAGAACAACAATGTTCTCTCAGAGGGAATCATTGTCAGCCAATCCGCCTGGAGTGTCCCGCTTGCCCTGTCGATGACGGCGTAGAGCGTGAGGTTCCCCGCCTTGCCTGTGGGGATGGCGCCGTTCACCTGGTTGAACGAGGTCTGAACCCGCGAGAACGTGCCGGGGTCGAGGGTCACCACCGTTATGGTCGCGTTGGGGTTGGAGAGCACGACGGTGAGCCTTACGCCTATCGCGGACGAGTTCAGTGAGAGTTGCGGCGTGTCGAGCTTGAGGAATTGCTGGTTGGAGATGACACTCCTGTTGATAGCCCTGACCGCGGTCAGGTTGTTGAAGCTCACCTGGAGGGCGTCGCTCGGGGCATACTTCTGGAGAATCCCGCCGTAGGTCGGGAGTTTGTCCGGGAACTTCGCGGTGGTGAAAGAGACGCCGTTGTTCGGCTGGATGAGGACGATCGTGATCACCAGGAGGATCCCGAAGGTAAGGAAGAAACCCAGCGCGACTCCTCCTCTCTTCGGCTTTCTCTTGAACAATCTCCCCCGAACCGCTCGGAACTCCTTTTAAGGGTTGGAAGAAAAAAATGCCCCGCCCTTGGGAAGATTAGCTGACATCGGGACGGCGTGCCTCAAGGAGGCCGCCCTCATCAGCCTTATCGACATCGCCCTTGCCGCTGGAGCCTCGTTCGTGCTCCCCATTGGGACGATACCTGCGCTCGGGCTGATCCTGCTCCTAGAGAGCGCCGCGCTAATGCTCCTTGGCGGCGCATTGAGCTTCGCCGGTCAGCCAGGGGTCCGCAAGGTGCTCGGTTTTCTTGTTACGGAGAGCGAGCATGCGGGAGCGGCTAGGGTCGAGGATGTCGACGCAAGGGCCGCAGTGTACGCGCTTACGGGAGGCTTGCTCTTCGTCGAGAGCATGACACTTGCTGTGCTCACCCTGTGAGCCAGGCGTCCTCTAGATTGATCTCTTTCTGAGCGAGAGGGCTATCGCGACAAGTCCCAGAACGACTGCTATCCCAATCGCCGCGTAGGCGATGGTGGAGAGCGTCGAGAGCTGAGAGTTGAGGGAGCTGACTTGGGTTGTGAGGTTGCTCACATTGTTGGAGAGAACAGTCACGTCGCTCTTGGACGCGGAACTCGCCTGGAGCCCGGTCAGCGCGACGTTCGTCTGGTTGGACAGTTTGGCGATCGCTACGTTCGTCGAGTTCCCGAGACCGTTTATGGAGGTCCTCAGGCCGACGGCGTTCTGCGTGTTCTGCGAAGCCAAGTTCGATAGGGCGCCGTTGATGGAGGTCGCGAGCGACTGCTCGAGGCTACAGAGGCCGTTGTTCACGTTGGCGTTTGATATTGCTGCCGAGTTGGAGACCACCGTGTTTATCGATGTCGTGATGGCGTTGACCACGTCCGCGAGACTCCCGATGTTGTAATTCGTGACAGCACTGTACTGAATGTCGGTGGTGTTGGAAACAGGCAACCCAGACTTGGGCGCCAATGGAGGGACGTAGGCCTCCGCCAATGAAGGCGCGCCTGGAGCGAGCGGAGTGAGGAAGGTCTCCGGCAAGCCTGTGAAGAAGACCCTGTACCCGACGGCGCCCGTCACGGTTGGCGAATAGCTAAGTTGATAGTAACCACCAGTCGTGGTTGCCCCTAACAGCACGGGGGTCCATGTGGTGCCGCCGTCGGTGGTTTGTTGCAACGTCACCGCGAACCCGTTCGCGGCAACGCCCTTGGCCGCAAGTACCTGGAAGTCGCCCGACCATGTCAGTGAGTTACCGGTCAGGAAGGTCGGGACGTTGACCGTCGTCGTGGTAGAAGTCGGAGCGGTCACGGGTGTGCACGAAGTCGAGATGGTCGGGACTGTGCCTGTCCCTACCGTTGTCGTGGGCACCGTCACCGTCGGTGGCGTACCCACCGAGATTGTGGGAGAAGGCGGCGCGACTCCGGTGTTGTACCCTGCGGCCGCAAGGAAGCTGGCTGCGGCTGTCGGGTCGTACGGGTCGGCCTTTATGCTACCGTAGATGTCGCCGCTCTTGATCACACCGGCGGTCGGATAGTACTGGGTGATCCCCGGCGCCCCTAGCCCGCCCAGTAGGTTGTCTATGATCTGCTGCCTAGGGACCAGGTAGCTGAGGGCCTTTCTAACGTTACGCGCAGCTGCGGCCTGCGTTGCGGCAGAAGCCCCTGGCGCACTGCCCGCTGGGGTCCCCGCCCCTGTCCCGAAGACGGGGTGGTTGTAGTTCAACGGCATCTCCTGCCATCCGTTGGCAGGGTCTGCGACCTTGACAACCACTGCTCCAAGGGCCTGGAGGGCGGCGATGTCCTGCGGATTGAACGTGTAGTTGTTGTCCATGAAGTTGATCTGCTTGTTGCTGAACGCGGCGATGGCGGCGTCCTTGGTTAGAATCGACTGGACGTGGATGGTGCTCGCGCTGAACTCGTTCATTGACTGAAGGCCAGTCGCGTTCCAGTAGCCGCCCCATCTTATCAAAGTTGCCGTCTGGCTAACAGCGTCATATCCTCTGTACATGTAGGGGCCGTCACCCACCGGGCCGTACACGTAGGAGTAGCTACCGTTCCCTCCGTATTGACTCTTGTTCCAAGTCACAGTCACATGGTTGGTCGAGAGCCCGCCCGAAGATCCGGTGAAACCGCTTAGGAAGCTGGTGGGCCAGCTGGCGGCCTTTACCTTCTCGTAGATGTGCATCGGCAAGGCGCCAAGCGAGGTGATTATCGGGTCGGTCAGAATGTAGGCTGTGGGCATGGTGAACGTGAACGAGGTGGGCCCGGTGGACGTCCAGACGCTCGTGGGAGTCCAGTTCGCTGGCTTTGTCATGGAGTATGTCCCGTTGCCCACGTATCTCACCGTGCTGTTGAGGTAGTGGAACTCGCCGTACGCCGCGCCCTTGGTCCCAAGGAGCCCGTTCATCGTCCCTCCCGAGACCGAGCCGACGTCCGTGCGGAGCGTGGACATCATGGAGAAGAGGTAGTCGTCCGAGGAGACGGGCACGCCGTCCTGGAAGTTGTGCGCCTTGAAGTTGATCGTCCAGGTCAGGTGATCAGGCGAGGACGTGATGGTGTTGGCGGCCGCGTTGAGGTAAAGCCCGACGCCCCTCGCGTCGACCTGCTCCAGAGCGTCGGAGACCGGGCCCCAGATGTACCTGTCATAGATGGAGTTCTGGGCCGCGGTCGGAATCTGGTTGACGTTGTCGATGTTGCCCGTGACGGCGACGTTAATCACGGAAGTAGATCCGGTCGCCCAGTGAGCATAATCAAAGCCTTCAGCGCTACTGGTTACAGGTGCAGTGGCAGATGGACCTATGCCAGACGGAGTGACACCCCAGGGCTTCAGGGTCGGCGCGAATGCGTAGACGTTCAGCGGGTATTCGATGATGATACCGGGCCTCTCCTGAGCGGCGATCGCGACCATCTTCTGGGCGTCTGCCAGCCTCGCCTGCACGTTGAAGTTGGTGTTGTAATCGTCGGCCAGGCTGTTGAAGGTCGTGTTCTTGAAGAAGTAGTAGTTCTGCCCATTCGGAGGCACGTCGCCCGCGCCCTCGTTGCGGTAGAAGGCAACGTTTTGTGTCCCAAAGTCCGGTAAAGAGGTGCCGCCGCCGTTGCCCACGAACGTCGCGTCCCAACCCCCCGCGTTGAAAGCTTTGGCAGGGCAGCCGTTGGCGCACCCAAGCAACACCGAGAGCATCTGTGAGAAGGCGACGTAGATCAACTTGGCATCGATGTTCGCACCCTCATACGAGTTCTGTATGATTGCTGCCCATTGGCGCCTCTGCGGGTTGGAGGTGGGCGCCATAAGGGTCATCGAGAAATATGGACCGGTTGCAGCATGAGCGTTGAACGATTGGAGCGGCAGAGACGAAGAGACCAGAACAAAAGCCAACAGTCCCAGGACTACACCCTTCATCATGTCACCAGAGCTGATAGAAGACATGCGGGTGGCCGTCAATTATCCGTCCACTGTATATAACTTTAGCTGAGGGCTCCTCCGCCGGCTTCTATGGGAGCCTGTTTGGTATTCTCACAGTCTATGCTCACAGACATCATGGTTTATTCTTACTTTTGGAACTGCTCTGCGAAATGGCAGGCGACAAAGTGCCCAGGCTCGATCTCCCTGAAATCTGGGACGGTGTCCTTGCAGAGCTGCTGCGCATACGGGCACCTGGGGTGGAACCTGCACCCCGATGGAGGGTTGATCGGGCTGGGAACGTCGCCCGGTAGCACGAGCCTCTTGACCTTCTTCTCGGGATCGGGGATCGGTACCGCCGAGAGCAGAGCGATGGTGTACGGGTTCAGGGGTGTTGTGAAGATCGCATCAGCAGGCGCGTATTCCATCAAGATGCCAAGGTACATCACTGCAACGCGCTGGCTGACCTGTCGGACAGAGCTCAGATCGTGGGAGATGTACATGAATGAGATCCCCTCCCTCTTCTGGAGTTCTTCCAGTAGCTCGAGGATTTGGGCTCGGATGGAGACGTCCAGTGAGGAGACAGGCTCGTCGGCGATGATGAACTTCGGGTTGGTAGCGAGAGCCCTGGCGATTGAGATCCTCTGCCTCTGCCCCCCCGAGAACTCGTGAGGGTATCTTTCAGCATGGTATTCTTCCAGGCCGACGAGCTTGAGGAGCTCGTAGATCCTCTCATTCCACTGGGCTTGTGGGATGTGCTTGTGGATGATGAACGCCTCGCTGATGATGTCGTAGACGGTCATCCTTGGGTCCAGAGACCCGTAAGGGTTCTGGAAGACCATCTGCATGCTCCTCCGCAGCTGCTTCTTCTCTTCTCTGGTCCCTTCCTCCAGTGTCCGATGGACGTCCTTCCCATCCAAGAGCACCTCGCCGGAGTCCTTAGGTTCGAGGTCGAGGATGACCTTGCCGAGCGTGGTCTTCCCGCACCCGCTCTCGCCGACGAGCCCGAGCGTCTCGCCCCTCACTATCTCGAAGGTGACCCCGTCGACGGCGTGGACCTCTCCCACCTTCCTCTTCATCAGTATCCCCTTCTCATAGACGGGGAAGTGCTTGAAGAGGTCCTTGACCCTGACGATCGGGGCGTCCAACTATTAGGCTCCCTCCAGCTTGAGCTCATTCCAACGGTGACAGGCGACCTCTCTCCCCCCAATCGCCTCCAAAGGAGGATCCTTCGAGACGCAGAGGTCTATGACGTACTTGCATCGAGGATGAAACCGGCACCCGCTAGGCGGTGTGATCAGGTTAGGGATGTTACCGCCGATGGGAATCAGCTGCTTCCTCTTATCGACGCGGGGGACCGCCTTCAACAGCGCCGCTGTGTAGGGGTGCTTCGGGGTCGCGAATGCCTCCCTCGTCCCCGCTATCTCTGCGACCCTGCCCGCGTAGAGGACGACAATCTTCTCGGTCATCTCCGCGACTATCCCCATGTCGTGGGTTATCAGAATCAGTGTCATCCCGAGTTCCTGTTGGAGGCTCTTGAGCAGCTCGAGGACCTGAGCCTGTATCGTGACATCCAGGTTCGTGGTAGGCTCGTCGGCGATTAGGAGGTCTGGCTCCCCCGCGAGCGCCCTCGCGATCGCCACCCTCTGCCTCATCCCGCCGCTCAGTTCGTGCGGGTATGCCTTCATCCTTGCCTCAGGGTCTGAGATTCGCACGAGCTGCAATAGTTTCAGGACTCGCGCGGCCGCCTCGGACTTCGGGACCTTCTCGTGGGCCTGTATCACTTCGGCGAGCTGCGACCCCACTGTGAAGAGTGGGTCGAGCGAGGAATTAGGGTCCTGCGACACGTACCCGATGCGCCTTCCCCGGATCCCCTTCATCTCTGCTTCCGACTTCATAAGAAGGTTCTCGCCGTTGAACGAAATCTCGCCACCTACCACCCTTCCGGGGCGGGGGACGACCCTCAGGATGGAGAGCGCCGTGACGGTCTTTCCAGAGCCCGACTCACCCACGAGTCCGAGCGGCCGACCCTTCTCGACGGTGAAACTGACGCCGTCGACCGCCTTCACGACTCCGGCCTCGGTGAAGAAATGAGTCCGTAGGCCCTCCACCTTTAGCAGCGAATCTGCCAGTCTCTAGTCACTCTCTAAGCCGCGGGTTCAGGGCGTCGGAGAGCCCGTCGCCCAGGAGGTTGAATGCTAGCACGCAGAAGACTACAGCGAGGCCTGGGAAGAAGGACACCCACCAAGAGGATCGGACGGTGGTCAGGCCCTCCTCCAGGGTGAGACCCCACGTCGACGCGGAAGGGTCCGAGAATCCGAGGAAGCTGATCACGACCTCAGTGAGGATGTTCCCTGCGACGAGGAGGCTCGAGACCACGATCACCGATGAGAGGATGTTGGGGATGATGTGCCGGAAAAGGATCCTGTAGGTGCTGGCTCCCAGCGCCTTTGAGGCCTGGATGTACTCGAGTTCCCTCACCCTGAAGATCTCCCCCCTCGTGATGAAGGCTATCCCCGGCCAGCCGAAGGCGGCCAAGATCAGGACGATGAGCGTCAGACCGAGGCCGTGCGCGACGAGGAGGATCGAGACCCGCGCGACGAGCAGGATGATGACCAGGACGGGGAGAGTGAAGAAGATCTGCGTCACACCGAGGAGGAGGACCCCTGATATGCCCCCGCGGTATCCTGCGACCGCCCCGATGACGACCCCCAGGGCTACGGCTATGGCTGTCGCCACGACCCCGACGTAGAGGTCGCCCGCGCTCCCGTGGATGATCTCCTGCCAGATGTCTATGCCTGCAAGTTCCGTCCCGAGGGGATGAGCCCAGGTGGTGAACGGCGGGACGTTCGTGCACCCCTGGTACAAGCACGCGAAGCTCCTGGGCGGGACCGGGTCCAAGAAGAGCCCGTACGCGGCCATCGCGAGGAAGAACGAAACGATGGAGAGACCCGCTATCCCGGACTTGTTGCGCCGAAACCTTCTCCATGCGACGTCAGCCTGGCTGGCGCCCCGACGCGCCTTCTCGGCATGGCTCTTCTCGACTACCAGCTCAGGCCTCATGAGAGCCTCACCCTGGGGTCGAGCAGAGCGTACACGAGGTCCAGCCCCACATTGGCGACGAGGACCATTATGGTGATTATCATCGTGATCGCCTGCACCACCGGGAGGTCGAGGCTCGTCGCCGCGACGACGAACTCGTAGCCAAGGCCGGGCCAGGAGAACGTGGTCTCCAGAGCAGGCGCGCCTGCGAGGAGGGAGCCGAAGGTCAGCCCGATGATCGTCACGACCGGAGTGATCGCGCTCTTGAGCGCGTGCTTGTAGGTCACCTTGAAGTCGCTGATCCCGCTCGCCCTCGCTCCCAAGACGAAGTCCTGCCTGAGCGCCTCGAGCATGTTTGCCCGGATCAGCCGCACGTAGGTCGCCAAGGAGACGAGGCTCAGGACGGCGAGAGGCAGAATCAGGTGAGCCACCTCGTCGGCGGGTATGCTCCCCCACCAGTACGGGGGATACGCTGACACGGCCCCGAACGAGGGGAGCCAGTGGAGGTACAAGGAGAAGACGATGATCCCCATGATGCCGATCCAGAAGGTGGGCATCGAGACGCCAAAGATCGCTGTCGTGGTGACGAGGTAGTCACCCTTGGAATACTGGCGCTTTGCAGAATAGATCCCCAGCGGTATCCCTACCCCCAGGGAGATCAAAAGCGCGGGAATCTGGAGCTCGAGCGTGGTGAGGACCCAGGGCAGTATCTTGGAGGCGACCGTGCCCGAGTAGAGCGAGACGCCCATGTCCCCCCTGACGAACTGTGACAGCCAGAGGAAGTACCGGGTGTAGACGGGCTCGCCTACGTGAAAGTACGCATTCAGGGCCGCGATCTGCTCTGGAGTGGCGTTCTTTATCCCCAGCCGCACCAGGTCGACCGGGTTCCCCGATGCGTTAGTGATGAGGAACGTGATGATGGACACAGTCAGAAAGACGGGAATCGCGAAAAGAATCCTCCTCAGCAGGTAGCTCAGCAGACCCGCCATGGAGGCGCCAACAGCCCGCTGGTGATAGATATACGTTGTCCGGAAATATCTGGCGTCTCGGCTTGAAGTTCATTATTGCGCTGGAGAGTCCATCGCGCGGATCGGCTGCTTCGACCTTCTCAGGAACTCCCAAATGTAGATCCCGTCCGCGACTACGATAGCCAAGATGAGCACTTGCTCCCAGTCCAAGGTGAGCAATCCCGGAATCGAGGTCCCACCCTTCACCGCGGAAGTGATGAGTGTGAGCGGGAAGAGCGACGTCGAAGGCGTGAATCCCATGGCGGCCCAGTAGTTTGCCCGAAAGGAATAGTCGCCTATTACCTGAGTCAGCAGGTAGATGAGGACAGCGTTCACGACGATGACCTCGATAAGCGGGACCGGCCTCAACTGAGCCGAGAGTGGCCGGCCCTCACTTAAGCCTTGGGCCGCTTTCCGGCGGGAAGCCTTAACAATCTGACGGCAGCGCCCCCCTTCAACCCGTGTCGTCTTCCAACAGGCTAAGGAGAGGGCTCGGCTACGTACTCATCGTCGTCCTGATCGTGGCTGGCGCCCAGGTCATTCTGAGCAGCGAGCTGGGCTCCTCGCCAGTCTACGTCGTGGTGAGCAGGAGCATGGTACCCACTCTTAAGATAGGGGACCTCGTGATCGCGCAGAGCGTCCCGTTCTCGGACATCAAGGTGGGTGACGTGATAATCTATGAACAACCAACCGGGGCAGGCACGTGCCCAAACCCCTACGGGCTCACTATCGTCCACAGGGTCGTCGAGATCAATAGCCAAGGGAGGCTCATCACCCAGGGCGACGACAGGGCGACGAACCCCTCGCCTGACGAGCCTGGCCAATGGCCTCCCCTCGGCGCCGACTGCGTGAAAGGGAAGGTGGTCCTGGCGGTCCCGTACCTCGGGATAGTCTCGATGGTGATCCCGCCGCCTCTGAACTACATACTCGTGGGGCTGATACTGCTCTTCGTCTTCTTGGCGGAGGCCCGCCCGGGAAAGAAGAGAACGCCCATGGAGCCCGTCAGTTCAGGCGCTCAGAGTCCCGCGCCTTCTCAGCCGTGAGCATCTTCTTCGTGAAATACATCAGGACGAACACAGTCGAGACTGTCAGGACCAGCCAGACGGGGATGAAGAGCTCTGCGGCGTTCCTCCCCAGGGTTGGGAGCCCGAACGCGAGCGCCCCGAACGCCAGGAGAAATGCGACTGTCAGGACTAGCCGCTTTCCCGTCATCCTAGGATGGTCTTCCTCAGAGACGTCGCCGTGGGCGTGTTCGGTCATCTGCCCGCTACCGCGACGACCTGCGATTTTAAGCGTTAGGCGCCCTTCCCTTATATACCCTTTAAATAGTCGGCGAGGTCGGCCAGGTCGTTGCCCCAGACAAAGGCGATAATCAGCATCGAGAACGTGGTCGCCTCCGCGTCGATCAACCAGAGGGTCGACCTGATCCAGATAACGAAGAACTTTGTCGACGTGGAGTACCACCCCGAACAGTTCCCTGGGCTCGTCTTCAGGCTGAAGACTCCCAAGACCGCCACCCTCATCTTCAGCTCTGGGAAGATGGTGTGCACCGGGGCCAAGTCCGAAGAGCAGGCGAGGAAGGCGGTCCAGGAGGTCGTGAGGAGGCTCAGGAAGGGAGGGATCCCCGTGAAGAACGAGGCCGAGATCACGATCCAGAACATCGTCGCGTCCGCGAACCTCGGGGGTAAGGTCCACCTCGAGGAGGCCGCGAGGGTGCTGCCAAAGTCGATGTACGAGCCCGAGCAGTTCCCCGGCCTGATCCACAGGATGGCGGACCCCAAGACGGTCATACTCCTGTTCGCATCGGGAAAGCTGGTCTGCACAGGCGCGAAGAGAGAGAGCGAGGTCTACAGGGCCGTGAGCAACCTGCACATCCTCCTCGAAGAGAAGAAGCTGATGGCGTACTAGCGCTATCGTTTCTTTACTTGCGTCGTGACGGCGTTGGTCTCTTCGGCCGAGAGGAGGCCCTCAGCTCGGAGGACCTTGACGATCTCCAAGACGTCGGTCATCGCGTGCAGCTTCACGCCGACCTTCTTGAGGGCGGCCGCGCCCCCCTCGAGCCTGTCGAGTACCACCGCTGAGTCGGTTACCTCGCACCCCTCGGCCCGGAGGGACTCGATCGCAGAGATTATCGAACCCCCAGTCGTGATGACGTCGTCGAGGACCAGGACACGCCAGCCGGGCTTTGTCGCGCCCTCGACCTGCTTCCCCCTCCCGTGGTCCTTGGTGTCCTTGCGGACGTAGATCATCGGCTTTGCGAGCTTGAGGGCCGCGGGCGAAGAGAGCGTGAGGCCGGCCGTCGGGATGCCAGCGATCGCGTCGTAGCTCGACCCCTTGAACTCGTGACCGATGTACTCGTTGTACGCCTCTGTGAGTGAACGGTACGCCCCCGGATAGCTTGGGACGGCTCGCAGGTCGACGTAGTACGAGCTGATCTTCCCGCTCACGAGCGTGAAGGTTCCGAACTGGATGGCCTTGACCTTCACGAGAACCATCGCGAGCTCCTGGACGAGCTTCTTCCTTCCTGGCCACGCCATGCGGGCGGCCTCGAGGAAGGAATAGAAAAGGTTGGTTCCAATATCATGCTTAATACCGAACCACGGTCGACCAAAGGGCAGCAGTATCGAACCCAAATGGAAATCTGGATTCCTTACGGAGAGGTCGAGTCTCTCGTGACCTTGAAAGCGGAGAACCTCGGGGAGACCCTCGACATCCCGCCGGAGTCCCACCTGGACGAGATAACAATCAACCTTCTCGAGAGGATAAAGGACGTGGAGAGGGTCGTCGTCTGCGACACGAAGCCCTCGACGGTCAAGGTCGTGAAGGCAATCGCGGCCAAATCGGAGGTAAGGTTCCTCGCGCCGGCGCCGAAGAAGGTCGAGGCGGAGGCCACAGAGCTGAGGGGGCGGGTCGAGGCCCTCGAGCCCCCGACGGAGTCGTTGCCTGGGCACCGCGGCATGAAGGCCTCGCGGACCCTCACGCTGACGCCGAAGAAGCTGGTACTTGCGACGGGCGAGCCCGATCCCCTGGTCGGCTACCTCGACGCCAGGGCAGCGTTGGCGCTAAGGGCGGTCGACGGGACGAGGAAGCTGGCGTACGACAAGCGTGACGGGGACGAGCCGCGGCCGCTCAAAGACACCCCGAGCCACGACGCGCTGGTCGAGGTCGTTGGGGGCCTCCCAGGCCTCATCTACGCGACCATCGTCACCCGCGGGGGCCAGCCCTACTCAGTGATCGAGGGGGGGACTGCGGAGGCGAGGGGGAGCTTCGCTACGCCGGACGTACCGCGAGCCAAGGGGGTCGTCATCGGGGCCGGCGGGAGGGGGCACGACGAGACTCTCTCCCACTCAATCAGGCTCGCGGTTGGTGCGGTCAACGCCGCAAGGTCGGGGGGCGAGGTCATCATAGTCGCGGAGTGCAAGGAGGGGCTCGGCTCCACCGCCCTCGAGATGTTCTGCAGCGGGAGGATAACGGACGGGTTCATCAAGAAGGGAGCCTACGTCGAAGGGCTGGAAGAGATCCACTACGTGACCCAGCTAAGGGACAACTACTCCGTCACCCTGCTCTCGACGCTGCCGGAGCTCTATGCCTCCGGGAGGCTGAAGTTCAGGACCGCGAGAGGGTCCGGCGAGGCGCTGAACAAGGCGTTCGGGGTCATCGGGAAGACAGCGAAGCTCAACGTCGTCACCCGCGCGAGCGAGACCGTCGTTCTCTAGCCCAGGGCGAAGGTCGCGAAGGTCTGTGGGAAGGGGACGCAGACCAGAGTCAGCAGCGTCGCCAGTACGAAGAGGGTCCTCCTCGAGCCGGAGAGCCCGGAGATGGAGTCTAGCGTGTCCCCGCTGGTCTGGAAGGCCCCAATGAGGAACACCAGAAGGAAGACGACCCAATAGTTCGGGATGTCCGTGAGGAGGAGGATCGCCACAGCGAAGGTCGTCATCCTGGCACCTCTCTCGCCCAGCACGAGCTTCCCCATCCTCCCGCCGTCGAAGAGCGCCGCCGGCATCAGGTTGAAGAAAGAGAGGAGGAGCCCGAGCCACGCCGCCACCTCGATCGGGGAGAAGATGATCGTCCCTCCAGTCGGGACGCTCTTGGAGAGGCCCATCGCGGACGCGGCCGACATTATCGCGCCCTGGAGAAGGCTCGGGTTCGTCGAGAGCGTGGAGGTCTGGTTAGCCGCTAACAGGCTCACGTACTGGGCATGCGTGAGGACCACCGACGACCCGGCTCCCAGGAAGGCTACGGCGGCCGCGACCGCGACCCCGACGAGCGACCCGACCAGGTAATAGTCGAACAGCAGGTCCCTGTTCGCTGCCGCGGTCCGGGGGAAGCTGATCGCCCCGAAGGTCGGGAGGAAGTACATGACGGGGAGCGGGGTGACTAGCGGGAGGTTGGGTAGGTAGTACGAGAGGGGCGAGAAGCCCCCTCTCCTCGCGGCATAACGTTGCGCGATCTCGCGCCCGAAGAGGAAGGCCAGGAGCCCGGCCTCAAAGCCCACGCCCATCTCGAGGGGAGAGGAGGCAGGGGCGACCTGCGGGAATATCGAGGCTATGACGTACCCCGTCACGAAGACCGAGAGGAGTGTGAGGAAGAAGAGGAAGACCGAGGCGCGCGCTGCCGTCGCCTGAGGGGCCCACTTTATGACTGCGAGGGTCGCGTCTTCCGGCTTCCCATAGAGCTGGGCCTGGTGGCCGAGGGGCTTTAGCATGTCGAGGAGCTTCAGGAACTTCTTCCCGGAGGCGGGCTCGTAGACGACCCTGTACTCGGCCGCCCCCTCCTCCATCGCCATGTAGTCCTTGACAGTGAAGAGGGACTTGACGGCCGCGTCCACGTCACTGTTTGCAGACAAAGTTGCCGGGCCAACCCCTGCATCCCAATAAAGAGTGCTGCTTGGTCGTCGCTCGGAATGGGGGAATTTCTCCTCCATAACACATTTTTAATCAGGCGACACCCACTCGCGCCATCGGATGCAAAAGTCGATAGTGGGGAAGATCGGGGACTATACGATACGCAACTGCGTGTCCGAGGACATCCCCGGGGTCATCAAGGTGAACATGGCGACCCTCCCCGAGCACTACTCCGACTACTTCTATTACGAGATCCTCAATGAGTTCCCAAGGACCTTCCTGGTGGCCGAGATGGGGGAGACGGTCGGCTACATAATGTGCAGGATCGAGCACGGCCTCTCCCTCATGAGGCGGTTCGGACTCGCGAAGAAAGGGCACATCATCTCGATAGCGACGGTCGAGCAGCACAGGGGCAAGGGCATCGGCACCATGCTCCTGCAGTGCGCCATGGACGAGATGAGGAAGGACGGGTGCAAGGAGACCTTCCTCGAGGTGAGGACCACGAACGAAGAGGCGATAAGGCTCTACAAGAAACTGGGGTTCCAGATCACCGGAACCCTCCAGGGGTACTACAAGGACGGAGAGGCCGCGTACTTGATGGCAATGCAGCTGTGAAGGGGCCATGGCCTCCTTCTCCGAGTTCTCCCAGGCCCTCGAGAAGATCAGGCTAGCTAGCGGGAAGAACGAGAAGGTCTCGATCCTCGCTGAGCTCCTCTCCGGGCTCGATGAGGACGAGGTAGAGTTCGCGGCGAGGTTCGCGACCGGGAGGGCTAACCCGAAGGGGAGCAGCGACGAGACCCAGGTGGGGTACTCGACCCTCGTCGACGTCCTCCAGGAGGTGACCGGGGTGACGGAGGCCGAGCTTGGGAAGAGCTACCTCAAGCACGGGGACCTGGGTGAGTCGGTGGCGGATTTCATCGAGAGGAGGAGGGACGCGACCCTCTTCCACGAGCCCCTCAGCATCAGCGACGTTGCCGAGACCTTCGGGCGAATCACCGAGGCGAAGGGGAAGGGCTCGACTTCGCTCAAGAGGGGACTCGTGAAGTCGCTCCTCTTGAGGAGCAGCAGGCTCGAGGCGAAGTACGTCTTCAAGATACTCACGCGGGAGATGAGGATCGGCCTGGTCGAGGGGCTCGTGGAGGAGGCGGTCGCGGTGGCCTACGGGCAGGAGAGAGAGAAGGTGAAGGGGGCCTTCCTCATGCTGGGCGACGTGGGCCTCCTCGCGAAGGAGGCGAGAGCGGGGCGCCTCGACAAGGTCGAGATCAGGCTCATGCGCCCCACCAACTTCATGCTTGCCGAGCCCATGCAGTCGGCGGGAGAGATAGCGGACTACTTTGGGAAGACTCTCTTCGCCGAGTACAAGTACGACGGGGTGAGGGCCCAGACCCACAAGAAGGGAGGGGTGGTGAAGATATTCTCCCGCCGCCTCGAGGAGATAACGGGGAGCTTCCCGGAGGTCGTCGAGTCGGTCCGGAGGATCAGGCACGACCTGATATTGGACGGGGAAGTGGTAGCGTTCAAGGACGGCCCTGCCTCCTTCCAGCTCCTCCAGCGGAGGCTGAGGAGGCTGGACACGGAGGAGTCGCAGAAGATCACCCCGATCAGGTACTACTGCTTCGACATCCTCCTCCTGGACGAAAAGCCCGTCTACAAGGAGCCCCTCCGAGAGAGGAGGGCTCTCCTCGCCGGCGCGCTCGAGGGCAGCTCGGTCTTCATGGCGGACTCTGCGAAGCTGAGGGAGGCGCCCGAGATCGAGGCGAGGTTCAGGGAGAGCAGGGCTCTGGGGTACGAGGGCCTCGTCGTGAAGGACCCGGAGAGCCCCTACACCCCGGGCAGGCGAGGGAGGTTCTGGGCCAAGCTCAAGGAAGAGCTCGACACGCTCGACGTCGTAGTGGTCGCGGCGGAGTTTGGGCACGGGAAGCGGGCCGGGAAGATTAGCGACTATACGTTCGCGGTCAGGGACGGCGATGAGCTCAGGGTGATCGGGAAGGCCTACTCGGGGCTGAGCGACAAGGAGATCGACGAACTAGGTGCAAAGATACGAAAGATCACCGTGAAGGACAATGGGTTCAGGAGGCAGGTCAGGCCGGAGATAGTTCTGGAGGTCGCGTTCGACAGCATCCAGAGGAGCGAAAGGCACGACAGCGGGTACGCGCTCCGCTTCCCGAGGATCAAGCGCATAAGAGATGACAAGCCGCTCTCTGAGATAGACTCGATCGAGGCGGTCAAGAGGATATACGAAGGTCAGAAGGTCAGGGCAGAGGCCGCGTAGAACGTCCGGAGCTCCCGAGACAACCCTTCGTAGTCGCAGACGCCTCTCCCCACGAGGCCCTCTAGGAAGCCCGTCCTGCGTTCGAGCTCTGTCTGTATTTTCTTCGCGGAGTGCCCAAAGCCACCTGCCCTTCGCGTCAGGCTCGCCGACTCCCCGATCCTGCTCTCCCAGCGAGTCCCCTCGCGCATGAATATCGGCCTCCACTGCTCCCCGGGCTCGGCCACCTCCTGAACGCACCTCGCCCCGCCCTGGGCCCTGACCATGAAAGCGACCGCGTCGATGAGCCCGAGGGAGCCTGGGGAGACCGAGAGAGGGGGCTGGGTGAGCCTCGCCTGGAGGCCGTCGGTGTTCGGGGCGTGGAAGGTGGTCATGCACCCGGTCCCAGTCGCTGCGGCCTGGAAGAGCGCCTCCACCTCCTGGCCCCTCGCTTCCCCGAGGACCACAAAGTCGGGCCGTTCCCTCAGGCTCAGCTTCACAAGGTCGAAGAGCGTGACGTTCGTGCTGCCGGTGGCCGAGTAGCGGGTGTGGAGCGGCTTCCAGCCGCTCTGCGGAAGGGTGATCTCCCGTGTGTCCTCGATCGAGACCACCTTCCAGTTGGGGTTGAGGAGGGTCGCGAGGGCGTTCAGGAAGGTGGTCTTCCCCGATGCAGTCACCCCGGCTATCATCACGAAACCCTTCATCTCGAGGATGAGCCAGAGGTAGGCCGCGATCCCGGCGTCCAGCGCCCCCGCACGGAGAAGCTCAGCGACGGTGAATGGCGTCGCCTTTAGCTTCCTGATCGTGAAGGAGCTCCCGAGGCTCGTCACTTCTTTCCCCCATGTCGCGGCGAGGCGGTACCCCTCTGGGAGGACGCAGTCGACGATTGGGGAGGAGATGGAGAGCGAGCGGTGCGACCTCTGGACCAAGCGAGCGACGATGCTGTTCAGCTGTTCCTGGTCGGCGAATCTGACGTTGCTCTCGAGCCATCCCTGGGCGTTGTGGCGCCTGTGCCAGACCTTCACGGCCCTCCCAGGCCCTTCGCACGAGACGTCCTCGAGCTCGGGGTCTCGGAGCAGGGGGTCGAGGAAGGAGTACCCGAGGATCTCGCGCATGAGGTGGTGCGTCACTCCCTTGACCTCGTCCTTGTCGAGGCTCCCCGCTAGGTACCCCGCCCGCCTGAGCTCCGCGAAGAGGTAGCCGAGAGGGTCGACGTAGATTATCGGGGACGGGGCGAGCCATGTCGAGAGCGAGTCTATCGCCTCGGCGACGACCGCTTGGACCTCCGGCCTCACGTGAGGCTCCTTCACGAGGTACAGGCCCTTGCCCTTGTCGTCGTAGACGTACACGGCGTACCCCGCGCGGTAGACAGCTCCGCCCGAGGACCTGATGTGATAGTCGACGAGGTAGTTTTCGACGAGCCTCCCGCCCCGCGGCGGGTCGAACGGGATGATTCCTATGCCTCGGGAACGCTCTGGGAGGGGCCTCCTCAGGGCGAGCTGGCTAAACCTGGAAGCCCAAGGTCTTCGTTCCAAATATCGCTGTCACCTGTCCGTGGGAGTTGGGAGGGAGGACGAGGGCGCACATCGACTCCGGCCTAAGGGGAGAGCACGTCGACGTGTACTGGGTCGAGCCCCCGTCGATGTCGACACCCGTGAGGGAGCCTTGCTCCCAGCCGTAGTCGAAGATCCAGGCATAGGAGCCGGTCGAGTTCGACTGGACGGCGACGAGAACGAGCAGGAACCCGTAGTTCCGCGCGGCTACTTGAGAGTCAGCCGAGAGAAGCCCGCCGGCCCCCCTGACCGAGGCGAGCGCGATAGCGCTCAGCCCTCCGAGGACGGCGATGGTCACCATGAGCACCGCGAGAGCGCCGACGACCTCGCTCAGGCCTTTAGAGGTCAATGGAATCGAAGCCCCCGCTCGTGGTCAGGAGGAAAATGTGCTTGCTGCTGTCGGTCGGAAGACAAAGGACGAAAGAGGTCCCGTTGATCGCCCCTTCCACCGGGACCGATCTGGTGAGGGGGCCTTGGGTTGTGACGACCTGGCCGCCAGGGAGGGTGATAGAGCACGACGAGGCTCCTGCGATCATCACCTCGTGCCACCCGGGCGTCTCGAGCTGAGAGCCGGTCCAAGCACCGGAGATCCATGACCTCCCGTTCGAGGTCACGCTCAGCAAGCCCGGCTGGGTCGCGAGCACAGAGAAGAAAGTCGTCCCGCTCGGCGTGCATAGCGACGGCGAATAGTGATAGCCCACAGAGTCGATGTAGAGTATCCCGTCCACCGAGTCCGCCTCGTCAGCAGCGAAAGATGTCAGCGTCACCGACTGCGACCCGTTGACAGCTAGCCTGACCAGCATCGGGTTTCCACCGAGGTCGACCGTTGAGTTCGCGAAGACTGCCTCTGGCGAGAGCGTCTGTCGCTTTACGGCGGAGTACAGAATGGAGGTCATGGCCAGCGAGATGGCCACGAGCACCACCGCTGCCTCGTACTGGGCTACACCGCGACGAGAGGGCCTCATGCCTGGAGATTGAATGCCTTTGCTATCTGGTCCCCGACCACAGTGATGGTGAACGTCGCGAACACGGGAACCGTGAAGGTCGTCTTGATCCTGGCAGTCAGGGAGTCGCCCGGCTGCATCGTGGCTCCGCCAGGCGCGCTCAGCAAGGTCGCGTTTCCGGGGACGCTGAAGGTGTTGGACGACGCCCCGTAGCTGACAGTGAGCGCCTGGAGGACGACCGGGATGTTCCCGTCGTTCTTGACGTTGAGCGTCATGGTCTCCCCGTCGGGCGAGACGTTGCTGGCGACCACCTCCACCGACGGGTCCTTGACCTGAGAGACAATCATCTGCCTGAACTGCGTGTAGAGTATGCCGCCGATCATGAGCGTTATCACGACGAGGATTACCGTCGCGAGAAAGGGGCTTATTCCGGACCGAGAGTTGCGAAACTTCATTATGCTATAATGCGGGCAGGATATTTATCCACCAATGGCGCTAGTCGCCAAAGTATTCAATCCCCTTCTTGGGAATCATGCCCCGTTACCGCGCGGGAATCCTGGCCGGTTGTCGCCAGGAAAGAGTCAGCCTCGAATACCAATTTGCTCGAGAATAGCTGTGTCTTTCTCTATAATCGAGTCATAGACGTCTGAAAATCGTCGACTAACGACGCCTGAATGGTCTGATTCCATGACCAGTTAACCAATCTTTGACCTCCGCCTGCGTATAAGAACCCTCTCGGATTCCAGTCATCACGCCGTCTTCGTATTGTGCCGTCCATGGAAGCCCATTGTTGACCATAAACGCCTCCGCAACAAGATAAGCGGTCCTTTTGTTGCCGCTTGCAAATGCGTGCTCCTTTGCTATCAACCTGAGAAGGGCAGCGGATTGATCATAGAGATCGCCATCGACATTTGGTATGGTTTCTGCTATGCGTCGCAGTTTCTCGTAAGAAAGGACTCTGTGGCTGTCAGCGTGCCTCACCCTAACCGCAGTTAGAACTTTCTTGTTGGCCTCTACCAGGTCATCAACACTGGGATACACGACCAAAAAGCAATATCAGGCTCCAGATGCCTCGACCTTACGCAACTCCGAACGCTACGAGGGCGATTAGGGTGGAAGCGAGCACGATGGGCATGGCCACGATGTGCCTCACGGTCTGCGTAAGGAGCTTGGAGAGGAGGAGGCCCGAGAGCAGGGAGACCGTCGAGACCGAGAGGATGAGCGACCTCTCGTTCACCTGGACCGCTATCCCTGGGAGTGCGACAGGCCCTGCCTGGGCGAGGCCCGAGATGAAGGTGATGGCAGAGATCGATATCACCGGGACTATCGCGCCGATTAGCAGGAAAGGTATCATCGAGCGCGTGACGCTCCCTCTCGAGTCGGCCACCCTCCGGAAGAGCGTCGAGAGGTTCTCGAGGTGCTCGAAGCCCGCGCCGGTCTCGAATGCGATGGAGAGTATCCCGAACCCGAGCCTGACCAGCCAGGACGGGTGCGAAATCCTCCGCTGGGCCTCGGTGGGGGTCGACCCCAGCTGAGTCGCCCGGTAGAACGTTAGCAGCGGCTCGCGGATAGACCTGAACTGGTCCGCCAATCCCGTAAGCTTCGACAGCGCCTCCGCCAGGCTGACCCCCGCCTTGCTCTCCTCGGCGAGGTCATGCAGGAGTGCGCTGACCTCCGTCTCGCCTTTCCTTATCCTGGAGTGATGGCGTCTTGTGAAGTAGACCCCCGCCAACGACACGAGAAGTGGAACCAGGACGTAAGGAATTGAGGAAAGCACTCCCATGTAGTACGCAAGGGTGGCCGAGGCCCAAGCCGCCAGGCAGGCGGCCAGAGCGGCCGACCGCGGGACATAGTCACGTGCCACAGGCTGTACGGCGTCGGCGAGGAAAAGAAAGCCCACGGCAACAATGGCGAGGAGCCCGAATGCGCCGACAAAGAGCAACGACGAGGTGAAACCCGAGACGGTGGCCCCGAGCATCTCCAACCCGACCGGAAAGAGCGCTAGGAGGATGAACGTGACTTCGGACAGCGAGCCCACCGATGTGCCGAACGAAGTCCAAGATCGCTCTAGCCTCTCGACCTCGGTCCTGGTCTCGTCTCGGACGAAGTCTATCACATCCTTCCCGGTAGCCGTCGTCTTGAGGAATCCGCGGACAAAGGCCCTTACTCTCGCACTGGGATGGCCTTCGAACCCCTTCTCGGCGATCCCCATCGGCGAACCGGGAAGGTACGCCTCGTCCCTGGCCAGGACGTCGGCCTCGTGACAGAACGCCGGGAAGACCCGGGGCCCTATCGCGGAGACGCGCGCGAACCCGTCCTGGAGAGTGGGATACGCCTCGTGGGAGAAAACTGAGAGAGTCATTAGGAAAAATGGTAGCTCGCCGTCGCACCCTCTGCCCCGCGACTGGGAGCGGGAGAGCAGTACGAGGAAGGGCATGCCCTGGATCGCCGCGAGTGAACTGATGATGAGCACGGCCTGGTCGAGAGGCAGGAGGAGGGAAAGCAGTTCGGCGGGGGCGGTCAGGGCGACGAGGGCCACAATGAAACGCGAGTACACCCTGGGAGAGATGTATAGCCCGGCAGACGAGAGCATGGGCTGGAGCTTGGGCTGGAGAGATGCGGCGATTGATGGAAGGGGACAGAGAGACGCGAGTAGACGCACTGTGTACTCTGACGATGGTCGCTCCACCCTTCCTAATACTGCATCGGCTTATAAGCGGCAGAGGCACCCGGCCCTTCGTTTGTTCTACTACCTCCTGATGCTCGCGTCGTTCCTTCTCGCCGGGTATCAGGACGTCAGGGAGAGGCTCGTCTCCGACTTTTTCTGGATACCGGGCGTGATCGCGGCCGGGCTGGCGCTCTTCTTCCTGAGGGACCTCGACTTCATCCTGATCTTGAGGATCGTCCTCATCGGGGGGATCGGGTTCGCGTTCACGTGGTTCGGATTCATCGGAGAGGCGGACGCCATCGCGCTAGTCCTCGTCTCGTCTGACCCTGCCCCCCTCGCGCCGATTCCGGTGCTGGCCGCGACAGGGGTGGTCGCGCTCGGGCACATCGGCTACCTCTACGCGAGAGGGATGGCGGGGAAGGCGCGAGTGATTACCATGGAGCAGTTCCAGAAGGAGCCCCGCTGGATCCCAAAGGCGCTGATAGTGAACGGGGAGAGGAAAGAGGTGACGTCCGACGTGAACGTCTCGCGGGAGAAGGCGGAGGAGACTGGAGCGGGGGCGATGGTCGAGGTCCAGTACGGGGTGCCCCAGGTAACCTACATCGCGGCAGGGTACGTCGTATATCTGGCGTACTTGGCGATCTTCCAGCCCAGCGTGTTGCTCTCATTTCCGTAATCCGTCGCTTTGGCCGGATTCTCGCTTCGTGGCATCTAGTTCAAGCTTCTGGAACTCAAACCAGCCTATCGCCTATCACGATAGCTTTGTCCAAAATCCTGAACTGCTCCACCCAGACCCAAGAGTCAGCCATTGCCTTCGAGGCGATCATTCTCGGCGAAGCTCCTTGACTTTACTGGGTCGCTTCCGAAGGCCGCATCGAGCGAATCTTTCTTCCGTCGTTGTAAGAGAATCTCAATAGTCTCGCCTATGCTCTTGGCTTGCCAGCTCCTCTGGAGGGCTGCCAGCTTTCTTACGGTCTCCTGTGACACCTTAACGGTAGTTGATTCCGTCAATCCATTCTCTATGTATGATAGCATCCAGGCACATTATAGCCAACCGCTCGCTCCAGCTTCGAACTCTGGCTCGCCGGGAAGCGAGGGTTACAGATGAAGCGGTGAAAGGAGAACTCTTTCGTACGTTAAACAGGGTCGAACTATTCATTAGACCAACTCGCCGGGCCTGCCCGCATGCCAGAGTGGGAGTCGGTCCTCAAGGACGCCGGGGAGCGAGCCCAAGAGGTCTCCGACGGCCTCCGCGGGAAGAGCAGGGGCAACGAGGCCCAGGGGAAAGGCGCAGGCGGGGACACTACGATGCGATTCGACCTCGAGACGGAGCAGGCAATAGTTGACGTCGTCCGCCAGGTCCCGGACACCAGGGTCATCGCAGAAGAGGTGGGCGTGGTGGGAAAGCCTAGTTCGAGGTGGACGGTAATCATCGATCCCATAGACGGATCGTCTAACTTTGCCCGAGGGATTCCGTTCTATTGCACGTCGATTGGGGTCGCTGAAGGGAAGAGCATCGAGGACATCCGCTACGGCCTCGTCAGGAACCTCCCGAACGGAGACGTCTACTATTCCGAGAAGGACAGGGGCGCCTACCTGAACGGTCGGAAGGTCAGGACCGGCGCCGTCAAGGAGCTGAAGGAAGCCTGCATCGGGGTCGACCTCGCAAAGGGGCCGATGAAGGTCATCGCGGGGCTCGTCCCGCTCATAGGGTCGGTCAGGAAACAGATACACCTGGGTGCGAACGCGCTCGAGCTGTGCTACGTCGCAGACGCTAAGATAGACGGATTCGTCGACATGAGGATGACCCTCCGGATAGTGGACTTCGCAGCAGGGTATCTGATCGCGAAGGAGGCGGGGGCACTGTTCACCGACGAGCGCGGGGGCGGAGTCGACCCAAGAATCTCGCTAGACGAGCGGTTCAACGTAGTCGTTGCCTCCAACGCAGCACTACAGAAAAAGATGCTAGACGTGATTCGCCATAGAGCTTAGCACCCGATACTCTCCTTCACTCTCATGAAGGCCGTGTGCGATTGAGTCCGAGAACCGCGCCCGAAATTCTTGATATCAGGAGAGCATTAGCATGGGCGCTTAAACGCGCTCATCGCATTATTCCTCACTAACCTCAGAGATCAGGAGTTGAAGAAGAGGATTGACCAGGCGCTGGACCTTCTAGAGGAGCGCCCGGACGTTGGCGACTTGGTTCAACAAGTGCTTTGGCCAGAGGAATACAAGAAGTTGGAACTGACCAACCTCTTCAGAATCGAGCTCGGTAGGAGTCAACGGATGACGTATTCTCTGCGGATAGGAGGCAGAAATGTGCATGTCCCTAATCATTGAGTTCTTCCCGTCGCACAAGCTGTACGCGAGAAGGTTTCACTACCACGGTTAGCGCAGCTTGATACTCTTCTCGAAGAGTTCTTTGAGCTTTGGGTTGTCCGCTGCGACCCAGACGATCTTGCCGTCCTTGTAGATTATCTTGTTGGAGGCTTCTAGATACTCGATTATCTGCTTGAAAGTCTGATATTCCATCCCTTTGGGCAGAGACTTCCAAAGCTGAGTCTTAGTGGGGAATTCATTGCCTTTGACGGGATTTACCAGTTGCTTCTCGACCATAAGGACTGTGTCTAGCTTCGGAGAATGCATTCTTGTATGACTTCTGGACCTCTCCAACCCCTGGTAATCATATAACGTTATGCAATTCCGGCTCGCCGCAGAGTCGTCAGGATCCCTTCACCCACTCGTCGTAGAACTCCCGCATGCTCCTGAAGAGGGCGTCTGCAGGAGGGTTATCTTCCTGGGCGCGGATCATCACGAACCGCAGTCCCACCGACCTGGCAGCATTGAGGTCGTTAATCCTGTCTCCGATGAACGTGGTGTCTCTGGGCGAAGCTTTCAGGGCCTTGAGCGCCATCTGGAGCTGAGGAGCCCTTTCAAGCGAGTCCTCCCGCGTGAAGACTGCGACAAAGATCTTGTCGATCCCTAGCTTTTCGAGGATCTTCGAGCACACCCGCCTCCCCTGCATCGTGACGAGGGCGAGGTTGCTCCCGTTCGAGAGCTTCTTGAGCGAGTCCAGGGCCCCGTCGCTGAGACGTGCAGTGTCGAGGGCGGCGAGCTCGTGCCCGTCGATCAGCTCGAGGACTCTCTCCCGCAAATCGGGCATCGTGCTCACCACGGTCGCGAGGTCCTTCAGGAACGGCTTGAACTGGAGCTCAGTCCCCGTGAGGCGCTTGATCTCGGCCCTGACCTCGTCCCACGGGACGTTGAAGGAGATGAGGGTGCCGTCGAGGTCGAAGATATAGTACCTGGCCAGCTACAGCACCTTCTCCTTCAGTCCGTCCTCCCTCCACAGGTATGCGCCCACGTCCATGTCCCTGAGGAGGTAGTATCCCTCTGGGAGGAGGTCTGTCTGCGGGGGAGGGTCTTGCAGGTCCTCGCCCATCCCCAGCCTGACGTAGAGGTCGGCGAGGTTGGCGTTCTCCGGCAGGCCGAGATGCTTCACCGCTATGTACCCCCAGAGGGGCATAGTAGAGTGGAACTTGCCGGAGTCGACCTCGGTCACGCAAGGCCTCCCGTCTGAGGACTCCTTGATGTCGATCGAGTAGGCCCCGTTGGGCCGCCTGTCTATCGCGATCACCGCGTCCTGCGCGACCTTGTTGACGTGGGCGTCACGAACGATCCTTGAGACAGAGGGAGTCCCCGTGATTCCCGACGGCGAGATGTGCTTGAATGGGTACTCGAGCCGCTCCCTGCAGTATGAGGTGACGAGCTTCCCGTCCCTCCAGATGCAGTCCCAGGCGATGTTCCTCCCCGGCAGGTACTCTTGGGCGATGAACTCCTCGTACTTCGCCCCGCGGGCGACCCAGAGGTCGACCCAGAGGGACGCCTCGCGCGCAGACCCGCAAAGGAGGCTGAGCCTACCTCCCGCGCCGTGCCTCGCCCTCACCCAGAGGGACTTGCCGAGGGCCCTGAAAGCCGCGGCTATGTCTCCCCTCCTGCGGAGCTCCCTAGTCTTGGCGACCGGCACCCCCGCGGCGGTCAGCTTCTTCTGAGAGAGGAGCTTGTCCTGGCCCACGCGCATCACGCTGGCGGGGGGAAGGAAGACATTGCAGGGGACCTTCTCCCTTTTGGCCGAGATGACGTACGCCTCGCTCGAGGGCTGCGGATGGACGAACTCGATCTTCTCCTTGAGGACAACTTCCGCCACCCGAGGGATGAACTTCCTGTCGCTGTGTCGGGGGGTCATGTACCTCATGTCGACGTCGGGGTAGACGATGTGGTATCTGTTGTAGTCGGTCCCTACGATGTAGTACTCTCTCTTGGCTGCTCGCAGCGCCCTGACAAAGTTCACCCCGGCGAGCCCACCAGACCCGGTCACTAGGACCCGCGTCATCTCGAGACCTCCATCCTGAAGGAAGAGTCTGTGGGCGAGACGAGGTAGTCCGACCCGGACCTAGCTACAGAGGCCGAGGACGAGGTGACCTTCAGCCCGTCCCTCGCCTTCACGACCAAGACCAAGCCCTTCGGAGGCGGCCCGCCAAGGGTAATCAGGCTACCGCTCCTGAGGAGTGGGACCCCCCTCGCCCTCCACCAGATCGCGACCTCGAGGCCGGAACCGACGAAGCACCCTTTCTTCTTGAACTCGTCAAGGAGGCGCCAGTATATCCTCCCCCCTCTCATCTTGACCGCCTCCTGGTGCCAGAGGAGGGTAAAGAGGCCGCCGACATCCTCGACCTTACCCATCATCTCCAAGACATGGTTGAACCCTTGCTCTTCCCCTTCCTTGAGGTAGCCCCACAGGGTCGTGTCCATGAGGGTCAGGGGGAGCTCGAGGAGCCGCATTGGAACGTAGTCTTCGCTAGGCGGATAGAAAGGGGACGCGAGTCCGACCTTGAACCCGACCTTTTCGGCCATCCCCACTGTGGTGTCGTAGTCGAAGCCGGCGCCCTCGACGACGCCCCAGGTCTTCTTCCAGTCGAACTTGAGGTAGTGCTCGCGCACCCCGATGGGCTTGAACCCGAGCTCCCCCTGGAAGCGGCTGACCGCTTCCTTCATCCTCTCGAGGGAGTCGTGGGTCCCAAAGTCCCCGTGGAGGCCGACCTCGTGCCCCCGCGCCATCAGGGAGTTCACCAGGAGCTTCTGGCGCCGGAGAGGGTACTCGGCGGACATGAGGTAGAAGCTGGACCTGAACCCGCGCGCCTCCTCCTGCTTGGCGATCGCGCCCATGTTGTTGTAGAGGGATGTGAGGCCGAGAAGCGCCCCCACTACCTCCCAGCCCCCGAACCGCTTTCTCACCTTCAGGATGTGACTCCTGGGCCTCGAGACGTTGTCGACGTCGTGGGTGAGGCAGATCGCGAACTTCGAGCCTCCCGGCCACTTCGCCTTCCTGACAGAGAAGCCGTCCCGCTCGAGCTCGACCCTCTCGAGCTGTCTCGCGAAGGTCTGGATCGCTGCGTCGAGGACGGGAGAGTCGAAGCCGCCTTGGGGCGGGTCGATGAGGGATGAGCGGACGGAGGCGATGAATTCGTCTGAGATGTCCTCTGGCCGCAGTTGGCCCTTCGGCAGCCCAAGGTGGTCGGCGAGAAGCGATGCGGAGTACCCCGAGATGTCGCTCATCTGGTGACGACCCTGCCGGGAGGGAATATCTTCTGGAGGTGCGACTCGATTGTCCGCTGTACGGACTCGAAGGAGGCCGTGGCGTCGACTATGGGGTACTGGTATCTCTGCGCGACAGCGAGGTAGGCCTCCCGCTCTTTGGCGAGCACCTCGCGGGAGTACCGCGTGTGCTGAATCCTTTCGTCTATCACCCGCAGAGACTTTTCGACTGGGATGTCGAGGACTATCGCGAAGTGAGGCCTTGGAGAGAGGTAGATCGGGGCGAGGGGTCTCACAGGATAGCCCAGAGCGCTGTATTTGATGAAGGTGCTCCAGATGAAGCGGTCGTAGAGCACCACCCGCCCTTCGAGTCTGCACCCGACGGATGTCCAGAGCTGGAGTATGAGGTTGTCGACCAGCGAGGCGACGGGCCTGAGAGGGTTCCCACCGCGCCTCGACCTCGCCTTCCGCGGCGAAGAGAGAGAGGAGAGGCGCTCGACAAAGATGTAACGGTGGAAGGGCATGACCGTGCAGTTGTACCCCCGCCTGCGCAGCCAGTCTCCTGTCGCGGTGGAGTGGGTCGACTTGCCGCTCCCATCAATCCCGAGGAGGGCGACCGAGCCCCCCCGGGTCCCAGTCCTGAACGAGTGGATGGCCCGCCGCTGGTACTCGTCGTTGAGGAAGATCGCCACTGCTAGGAAGAGAATCCCCAGGGAGGGGGAGATGAAAGACCTCCCTGCGACGAAGGACAGCCCCCCGAGGGAGGCGAGGAAGACGCGGAACGAGTTGGGGACGTCGTTGAGTGGGTCGATGTGAGCCAGAGTGCTCTTCCCGACGCCGTATGCCCCGAAGATGACCGCGAAGAGGAACGGCAAGAAGGTGATGGACGGGAGCAAGGCAATGAGGACGCCCGTGGCGACAAAGAAGACGACTGAGACGAGCTTCATCTTCAATCGCGACGCGCTCTCCGTGAAGCGCTACCAAATCGCCCCTAATTATCTAGCTCGAGTCCGAGCTCGTTCCGTAGCCTTTAACCGCGCAGAGTCCCCGCTGGCGTAACGGTGGCGTCACAAATCTCCCTCCGGAGGACGGGGATCATTGTCTTCACCGCAAGGATCGCGAGCATCTTCACCGGGCTGGCCTTCCTCGTCATGATGACCCGCTCCCTCTCCGCGGAGCAGTTCGGGCTCTGGGAGGTCGTCATAGACATCGTGACGTTCGCGGCGTATCCGGCAGGGCTGGTCGCCTTCTGGGCGACGAGGGACATCGCCCGGGGGAAGATGTTCGGGAAGACAGCGGTTCTCATCAACTTCCTGCTAAGCCTTTTGGGAATAGGGCTCTACTTTGTGTTCTCGCTCGTCTCCGCACCCAGGATATCCGCGGACATCTCGACACTTACGCTGGCGGTCCTTCTGGTGCCAATCTCTTACTGGAACCAGGCGGCCAACGCCGTCGTCTCCGGACACAAGCCGTCGGTTCTAGGGTTCGCAGTGATAGTCTCTGAGGTCGCCAAGCTGGCCGTGGCATTTCCGTTGCTCATCATCTACAAGACGGGGATAGAGGGAGTGATCCTCTCGGTCATCGTCGCGAACCTCGCCCAGTCAGCTGCATCGACGCTCTTGGCGGGAGACGCTCTATCGAATCCCGTCGAAATCGGAGCAGCGAGGCGATGGCTTTCCAACTCATGGCTCCCCGTCCTGACGACGCTCCCCCTCATGTTCGGGATAGCCGACACGTACGTCGCGTCGCTGGCGGCCGCGGGGACGAGCCTAGTGGGGTACTACCAGGCGGCCTACTCTGTCGCTGCCATCGCAGGCTACTCGTACTACCTTGCCTCGGCCATGTACCCGCTCCTACTCAGGGGAGGAGACCACAGCGTCACCGCAAGGACGTTGGAGTTCGCCCTGCTCGTGGGAATCCCAATGGCGACTGGGGGAGCCGCCCTCGCGAAGCCCATCCTCTACTTCCTCAACCCGGTCTACGCGGACGGCAGCCTGGCTCTCTCCATCCTATGTTTCGCGGTGCTCGTGAACACGGTTTCCATGGTCTTCGACCAGACGCTCTCGGGGAGAGACAAGGTCGACGTCGACGAGTCATCGAGGTTCAGGGACTTCCTTGGGAGCAACCTTCTCTTCGTGGCGAAGGTGAACCTCGCCGTGGGGGTCACGTACGTCGCTGCGGTCTACGCGGTCGTGGCGGTGGGCCTCTCGTCCGGGCTGTCAGTTCCGGCGGTGCTCGAGCTCTGGGCGACGGCGCAGCTGCTCATCATCGGTGGATTCGTCCTCGTGAAGCTGAAGAGAATCGGGCTGATCGGCCAGCCCACGTTTGCGAGGTCGGAGCTCTATTACGCCGCGGGGGCGCTCGTGATGGGCGTCTCGCTCTGGCTCCTCGGGGGGCTCATCCAGTACAAAGTGGGGTCCCTGAGGTTCGCGCTCGAGCTCGGGGCTGTCAGCCTGACTGGCCTCGGAATATACGGGGCGTTCGTACTCGCAGTTGACGACAAACTAAGGGCGCTCGCGAGGCGGGTCGTGAGAGAGACTTTCTTCTGACTTCGGCTGCTATGAGAGGAGAGCCTTCAGACGGTGCAGCTCCTCGTCGTGGAGCTCGGAGAGCTCCTCCTGCTTGTGCCTTATCCTTGCGGCGTACACCTCTCTCTCCGACTTTGAGGACATCTCGTCCACCCGCTCGCGGACGCGCTCGACCTTCGAGTCGGCGTAGAGGAGGCTGTTCCCGAACAGCTCCTTGACCACCTCTTCCTTGGAGGAGACGACGGGGATGCCGCTGGCCGCGAACTCGAAGATCACGTGTGAAAGGGTGTAGGGCTCGTCTGTGATATTGAGCGCGAAGTCGACGGACGCCTTGAGGGTCTCGTAGGTCGACTTGTCCAGGAACCCGACGTACTTTACGTTCGGGGGGAGCTTGAGGCCAGCGATCCGGGGTGCGAGCTTAGCGGTCGGCCCGCAGATCAGAAGGGAGAGGTCGTGCCTCTGCGCGACGGCCTCCGCCTCCAACTCCAGCCTCTCGAGCGGGTGCCCGCCGTGCGAGGCGATGCAGATCGTGGGTCTGTCGGAGAACCTCCGCCTGAGCTCCTCGTTCCGGCTACTCGGGTTCTTCGCGACAAAGTCGTGGATGACCTCCACCCTGCTGGCGCCTATGTCGACGAGCATCCTGCCCCAAACGCCGTGGACGGTCGTGTTGGCCCAAGCCGCCCGGGAGACCACCCCCTCGAGGAATCCGATGGCCCGAGAGAGGGGGCTCTTCCCGAGTGTCTTGACCTTCCAGATGGAATGGTGGTCGATGATCAGCCTCGCGCCGGAGAGGCTGCAGTAGAGCAGGCAGACCAGCGGGCAAAAAATTGGCGGGTTCTGGGCTATGACGACGTCCGGACTTCGCCGAAAGAGGAGGAGGATCGTCCTGATCGAGAGCACGACGTAGCGGATCGGGGCGAAGTACCGTGGACCATAGAGGAAGGTGATGCTGATCTCCTCGGCTCCGACCGCCTCGGAGAGCTCGCGGGCCCGATCGCCGAAGGGAGCCCATAACATCATCACGGTCTTGGACATGCTCTTAGATGACCGTAATTCCCATCCGGATTAAAGTGTAAGGCTGAGAGCGATGTCTGCCGCATTCCCGCAGGAAAAGGTTATCTCGCCTATTCGAGGGCAAGGGTACGACTTGCCGGAAGGCCCAGCGCTCCTCATCACGGGAGGAAACGGCTTCATCGGCAGCAACCTCATCGATCGGCTCGAAAAGGACTACGACGTCTGCAATTTGGAGAGGTATGTCACTGGGAGATACGTCTTGGGCAATGATAGAGCGGTTAAGACGGTGTTTGCTGACCTCCGAGACTACACTGCTGTCAAATCCGCAATCCGCGACATCTCGCCCGACTACATAATCCACCTCGCTGCTATCAGTGCTGTTTCTTACAGCTACGAACACCCTCACGAGGTAATCGATGCAGATTTCATGGGGACAGTCAACCTGGCCGAAGCCGCCCTCGCCGGCTGCCCGAACCTGAAGCAGTTCTTGTTCGCGTCGACATCCGAGGTATACGGAAACAACCCGAATGTCAGGACGGAGGAGACAGTCGTAAACCCGAACTCGCCCTACGCTGTCGCGAAATACGCCTCCGAGAAATACTTGAGGTACATGGTCGACGCGTACTCCTTCCCGGCTACGATACTGCGGCCGTTCAATACCTACGGGAGGACAACGAACAGCCACTTCGTAGTCGAGCGTGCGATAGTCCAGATGCTAAAGGGAGGGCCGGTAAGGCTAGGGGACCCTGAGCCTGTGAGGGACATGATGTATGTCGACGACCACGTGAACGCTTACACCACCTGCCTCGGAAACAAGAAGGCGATTGGAGAGCTGTTCAACTTCTGCACAGGGAGAGGCGTGACCGTCAAGAAGCTCGTCGAGATGGCGGCGGGCATCGCAGGGTACAAGGGCGAGATAGTCTGGGACGCCATCCCCAGGCGTCCCCTCGACATCATGTATCTTGTGGGGGACTACTCCAAGGCGAAGAGCCGCTTGGGATGGTCGACGAAGTACAAGCTCGAAGAAGGCTTGAAGCTGACCGTGGAACACTGGCGCAAGAAGATGGGAGGGTGAGCCCCGCGAGCCCTTCCCGACCTTTTTAAGTCGGAGAGAGACTGCAGCCTCATTGCCCTGCGGAATCTCCGGTTTCGTCGGCCCGTCAGACGGAGACCTTCTGAAGAAGATGGCGGCAACTCTGACTCACCGCGGGCCGGATAGCGAGGGATATTTCCTCGACAAGGGAGTCGGGCTGGGGAACAACAGACTGAGCATCATCGACCTGAAGACAGGAGACCAACCTATTCACAACGAAGACTCGACCATCTGGCTGACGTTCAACGGCGAGATATACAACTACCTCGAGCTCCGGGAACAGCTGGAGGGCCTGGGCCACAGGTTCTACACAGACGGAGACACAGAGACCATAGTCCACGGCTACGAGCAATGGGGGCAGGATTGCGTCGAGCACCTTCGAGGGATGTTCGCGTTCGGCCTTTGGGACGGCGAGAAGCGATTGCTTTTCTTGGCCCGTGACAGATTCGGAAAGAAGCCGCTCTTCTATTCGGTAATCGGCGGACACCTCTTCTTCGGATCTGAGATGAAAGCGATCCTCTGCAACCCTGAATTCAAGAGGACGATTAACTTGGACGCCCTCGACCATTATTTCACCTATACCTACATCCCTTCACCAATGACCATCTTCGAAGGGATCTCGAAGCTGCCGCCAGGCCACTGTCTGACGTTCCAGGAGGGGGAAATGACGGTGCGGCGATACTGGGACATCGAGTTCCACCCTCAGGATGTTGACGAGGGTGCCCTCATCGAGCGGCTCTACTCCAGCATTGAGGAGTCGGTCAGGATCAGGTTGAGGAGCGACGTCCCCCTCGGGGCCTTTCTTAGCGGAGGTATCGATTCGAGCGTGGTCGTCTCGATGATGGCCAAGCTCTCGGATCGGCCGCCGAAGACGTTCTCGGTGGGGTTCGACAGCATCAACGAGCTGCCCTACGCCGAGGAGGTCGCTGAATCCCTCGGGACTGACCACCACCCGCTGCATGTCGAACCGAAGGCCTTCGAGGTCCTCCCCAAGTTAGTCTGGCATCTGGACGAGCCCTTCTCAGATTCGTCAATCATCCCGACGTACTATATCTCCGAAGCGACGCGGAGGGAAGTGAAGGTCGCCCTCAGCGGAGATGGGGGCGACGAGCTCTTCATGGGCTATTCCAACATGACCGACCCTTCAATCTACTCGGCCTACATGAGAGCGCCGGGTCCTGTGAGGAGGGCGGGACTGGGCCTATTGGCGCGACTGCCGTTCGATTCGAACCTGAAGAAGATGGCGAGCCACGCCCAGAGCAAGGGGTACGCGGACCAGCCCCCGCTCGAGAGATACGCCATGAGGACGACCGTGCTCGACCAAGAAGGCGTCAAGAAGTTGTACTCGGAGGGGCTGAAATCCAGACACCGCGTAGGCGACACCTATCGCTACCTTCGCGATATTGGCGGACAGATGGAAGGGACTGACCCCGTTGATCTCATCGACTACGTGGCGATAAGGGGACCACTCTCCGAGGGGATGTTGGTGAAGGTCGACCGGATGAGCAGCGCCGCGTCGCTGGAGGTGAGGTCTCCACTACTGGACCATGTCCTCTTCGAGTTCGTAGAGACGATACCGTCCCGAATGAAGCTGAACGGAAGAATCACGAAGTATCTGTTCAAGAAGATGGCGGTCGCAAAGGGGCTCGTCTCTCCTCGGATCGCGAACAGGGAGAAGCAGGGGTTCGGGTCGCCTATCAGCAAATGGTTCGGAGATGATTGGAAAGACCTCACTGACCAGACTCTCGACAATTCTCGGGCCGCGAGAGAGTTCTTGGACCCGGTCTACCTCGAGAGGCTGAAGTCAGACCCGTACTCTAATGCGCAACTCCTCTTCTCGATTATGGTGTTCGTCCTTTGGCACAGGACTTACATTGAATCCCCCCTGAGCGTGGCGGCGAAGGGACCAGTGAGGACTTGATCCTGCCATGAGCTTGAGAGGCTACAAAGCGGTCCTGACGGCCGGGGGGATAGGAACCCGGCTCCT
>Ga0307477_10000602_pt1 | contig 37964 bp, 37 predicted proteins | sample atmos_gasesECM2C_FD_203316 | JGI IMG/M metagenome (GOLD analysis project Ga0307477, IMG submission 203316) | Hardwood forest soil microbial communities from Morgan-Monroe State Forest, Indiana, United States - atmos_gasesECM2C_515 | ecosystem: Environmental > Terrestrial > Soil > Temperate... | reverse complement strand
CATAAAGTAATATACTGTGCAATATCCGTATAGTAAACACCCAAGAATGAAGTCAAACCACGAACTGAGAACCCTCACTTCATCGCAGCCAGCAGCGCCTCTGCCACGAGTTTCCTGGTCTGCCCATCCATTTCCATTTCCGATGGCTCGGCTTTCAGGCCGGCCTCGTTGGCTAAACGCTTGTTCTTGATTCCGATATAGACGGCGCTGTATGAGGTCTCACCGAGGTTTTCCACTCTGTGCTTGAAGGGCGGGAACCACCGGGCCTCGCCCGGCTTGGCAAACACCTCTTGTGTCTTGCCATTTTCATTCGTGAAGAGGAGATGCCCGGCAGTGAGAACGACGACCACGCCTCCGGGATGCGCGTGCATGTTCGACTTTTCATGCGGTCCATAGTGGACGTCTACCACCTGCACATACTCATTCTCAAAAGCCAGCTTGTAGTGGGTGGGCTCGACCTTAGTGGGATCCTGAGCGAGCGCCGCGGCGCAGAAAAACAAAACCAGCAACGCGGCGCAGCATGACCTGCCATACGCAAGTTTCCGCATGAGAGATGACCTCGTGGATGCTTCCAAGCTTTCTTCAAGCTTATTCCGCCCCAAGCCACTGTCAATGACGGAAACGAGGGTTCGGACCAAACTGGTAAGAAGGCAACTGTGCTGCGAAGTTTCTACTGCAGCCGGAAGCGTTCATTCATCAGTCGCTGCAGTCGCGGCCGGTAGAGAATATCGTAGGCAAGCTCTTTGTCGGGAAACATGCTCAGTGCGGCGCGGCGGGCATTCGCGGCCATCTCCGACGCCTCTTCCAGCGTCAGATTGGGATCCTGGCTGATCACCGACATCACCATGCTCATCATGATCTGCAGACGTCGCAGTCTTCTTGCCTCGTCCACGTGTTCATTGTATTCGCCGCCTGGTTGTTCGGCCCGTTCGACTTCCATACTGCCCCCGTCTTCTTCGGATTTATACTCTGGATTTGGATGTTGGCCGCATTCCCCGCGTTGGCTCCAATCGCCGGCTCCAATCTCCATTGTGGCACCTTCCGCCCGCGAATCAAGCTGCCCTTGGCCGTACACCTTTGTGACCACAAGACAAGCGTATAGTGACTGCCGTAATCTGTTAACAGCCAGTTCTATGGAGGACGCATGCCAGCGACTAACCCCGCACCTCAATCCGATCCCCAGCCCGAGCCTAACGAGAAACTCGTCAAGATTTTCGACACCGAGCGAGAAAACGAAGCGATTGTCGTGCAGGGATTGCTTGAATCTGCCGGAATCGACTCGGACTTGAAATCCATTGACGCGGTCCAGGACGCGTTTCCCGGCGTCGGTGGAACGGTCATCCTGGTTCGTGAAGAAGACGCGCCCGAAGCTGAAAAAATTATCGAGGCGTACCGCCAACTGCCGCCCCTCGATGACGACACCGCCGACATCGATATCAGTGGGTGAGAGGCGAATTCTGGTAGAGAAAATCAGTGGATGAGCGCTACGTCCGGAGTCACTGACTTTCCGTCCAGATAAAAACTGACCGCGCCCTCCTCGTCGGTGCGGTAGGTTTTCACTCCGGCCTGCTGTAGCCGCTCCAGCACTTCGCGCCGCGGATGCCCGTAGACATTTCGCGCGCCGACGGAAATGACCGCATAGCGCGGATGGACGGTCGCAAGCAGGTCGGCGGAAGTTCCACTCGCGCTTCCGTGATGCGCGACCTTCAGCAGCATCGCCTCCGGATGCTGTTCCACGACGCGCCGTTCTGCCGGACGTTCCGCGTCTCCCTCGAGCAAAGCTGTCGTCCCGGCAAAAGTGGCCGTAAACACCAGGCAATCGTCGTTAGGCCGCATCGACCCGGTGGTTTGGTCGCGTCCGGGAGCGAGCATGTGGAAATGCGCGCCGCCATAATCGAATTGGTCGCCTTCTTTTTTTACCGAGACCTTCATTCCCGCGCTCTGGGCTTGCGCAACGATCGGTACCAAAGCCCCCACCGGCTTGTCGATACTGAGCCACAGTTCTTGCGGATGGAAATTTGCAATCACCGCAGGCATCCCGCCAAGGTGGTCGGCGTGAGGATGCGTGATCACGACCACGTCGAGATGATCGATGCCTCGATTCCACAGGTAAGAAGAAACCACCTGTTCGCCGAGATCGAAGTCCGAATGCATCCACTGCGGCAGGCCTCCGGCATCGATGAGCAGGGCGCAGCCCTCGGGCGTGACCAGCAGAATGGAATCTCCCTGTCCGACATCGATGGTCGTCATCTCCATCACTCCGGCGCGAAGGTGAGGACGAGATGGGACAAACGCAATCCAGCTCGCGACGCCGAACAGCAACGCCACTGAAGCGAAAGTGGCCATGCGCGCGCGCCGTGCCGCCAGCATGGCGAGCGCCAACGCGGCGATCGAAGCCAGGATCATCGCAAGCGAGGGCATAGCCACCCGCACGTCGGCGACGGATCCGCCGGCGAGATGGGCGCCGCCGAGCCAGTGCACCGTTCCAGCGATGCCTTCGAGCGCGAGGCCGGAAATCCACACCGCGGGCTTAGCCAGTGCAGTCGAGATGTATCCCAAGCCGACGGCGGCGGCAGCGGCAGGCATCAGCACCTGAGTGAGTGGAATGACCGCGAGGTTGGCCGGCATTCCCATGGTGGTCGCGCGATGAAAGTGGTAGGCCATGAGCAGCGCCAGTCCCGCCTGAATCAGCGCGGAGATGAAGATCAATTCGCCGAGGCCAATTGCCACCCGCATCAAGATCGCGGGCAGTGCCAGACTGAGGCGCTCGCCGACGAATCTCTTCAGCCGCCCTGCGATCAACCGCAGATCGAGCCGAAACTGTGCGACTGCTGGAGTGACGTGCAAATCGTAGCTGGCAGATTTCAGGAGACGTAAGCCCCGCGCGTAGGGCAAGGTCGTCCGTTCCAGAATCGGCGAACCGATGCCCGCGATGATGAAGACGGCAAGAAACGTAAGCTGAAAACTGGCGCCAAACAGGGCGTGTGGATCAGCGATCAGAACTCCCAGCGCCGCTGCCCCGATTGCGTTCATCATGTTGCGTTCGCGATAGAGTAGACGCGCCCCTAAATAAGTCGCGAGCATCAGCGCGGCTCGCCACACCGGTGGACCGACTCCCACCACGAACGCATATCCGAACGAGACAACTACCGTCGCGATGGCCGCGAGCGCGGGATCGACGCGAAACTGACGCAGCGTCCAAAAAATGGCGAACGCCAGAATGCTCAGGTTCATTCCGGAAACTACCAGCACGTGATAAGTGCCTGAGCGCTGGTACTCGGTGCGCGTCGCGTTGCGCAGAAATGTTTCTTCGCCGAGAACCATGGCGTCCATGAGCGAGGCCTGCGATGCGGGCCATAGCTGGTGAATTTTGGTCACGATGCTGGCATGAACGCGCATCCGCCAGGATTGAATCCAGCTGCCGGAAAACCCGGGAAGCCCCTCAATCTTGTTTGCCTCCGCCGACCCCAGCACGCTGATGCCGTTGTCGCGCAGATAGCCTTCATAATCGAAGGCTCCGGGATTGCGGTAATTGCGCGCCGGATGCAACTTCGCGCGAATGCGCAGCCGCGTGCCATAGGTCAGAACCAATGGAGCGACGGGCGCCCCGCCCGTCCCGCTGGCGGTCTGAGGGAAACCGGGGGCGGCAGCGTCGAGGCCGGGCGAGGGCGCCCGGCGCTCCATTGGTTCGGAATTCTCTACTTTCTCGTAAATCGTCAGCCGCACACCAGCCCGCACAGGCCAGCTTTCGCCCTGGCTCGCGATCTCTTCCGTCTCCACATCAATGGATTCGCGAATCGACCGCAGCCCCGCAGCGTGCGCATATCCCTCGCGAATCACGCGCGCCGTGAGTGTGACTTCCCGCCCATACGCCAGGGCAAGAATGCGAGCGTCATTTTGCTGAAGTTTGTCCGTCCGCTGACCGCGGACTTGAATCAGAAAAGCGCCCAGAAGAATCCACGCGCCCAAAGAGAGCGCTTTGGCCAGCCAGGCTCGCTTCGGAAGAAACCATGACGCCGCGAAGACAAACGCCACCACGGCGATCACCCACCACGACGGCGGTCGCCAGGCGCGCACACCCATCCACAGACCGAGCGAAAATGCCAACGCCGCCCAGAACAAAGGTTGCCGCGGCGGCTTCCGGTCGTGCGTCATTAGCTTTGATCTCCGGTGGAGAAATGAAGGTGACAACTGAGAGGACGAGCGGGCCCTGGTGTGCGTCCGTTGCTTCCCAGGGCCCGCGACTATCGACCCGTCCTCCAGGAGGAACTGGGCGACGTGAAAGCAGTCACCGCGCCAGCAGCAGCACCAATTCGATGTGAAACGTCTCAGGGAAGAGATCGAATAAGTGTGCTTCCTCGATGTGGTATCCGGCCGCCAGAAGGGGGGCGATATCCCTGGCCAGCGTCGCCGGGTCACACGAAACATATCGGATGCGGGGCGCTCCGAGTTCCACCAGAGATTGGATCACCACCTTGCCGGCCCCGGTGCGTGGAGGGTCCAGGACGACCAAGTCAGGACGCTTTCGCACCGGCCGGCCTCTCAGGTAGTCGCTCCTCAAGAAGTCCTCGGCTCGCGCGCCGACCGCTTTCACGTTCGCAGGTACATTCTGCACAAAGTCGTCAAGCGATGTCTGTGACGCCTCTACACCAAAAATGTGATGAAAGCTCTGCGCCAACGCCGCCGAAAACAAACCCACTCCGGCGTACAGGTCGAGTGCGACGTCACCGCGCACGTCGCCGGTTAGGACCGAAACTAGTTCGTCGATGAGATAACGGTTTACCTGGAAGAAGGCCCCGGCACTGACCTGATACTCGTGGTTCTCCGTTCGATAGCGGATTGACTTCGCGCCCGATTGCGCCAGCGATTTCGAGTCCATCGGCGCGTCATCTTCTAGTCGTTGTTCCGAAGATCGGAGTTCTGAAGATCGGCGCCGCGAAGAGAAAAACGTCATGCCGCTGATTTCCGGCAACTCGCGCTCGAGCGCCTCCGCCCAGCGCAATAGATCTCGCTTGTTAGCCTCGCGTCCACAGAACGCCCACGCCAGCAAACGCTCATCCGCCGCATTCGCGAACAGCTCAATCTCTTCAACTGCCGCCGGGCAATTCAGTCCGCGCAGTTCAAGGAGGCGAGCCATTACCTGATTGAGCAGTGGCGAGCTGATCGGACATTCGCGCACCGGAAGAAATTCGTGCGAGCCGAATCGGAAGTATCCCAGCGCAAACTCCGGCGAAGTCTGCACCTGCAGTCGCGTCCGGTTGCGATAATTCCAGGGAGGGGAAGCATGCAGCCGAATCTCGGATTTCAGTTCGATTTTTGCAATCCGCTGCAGTGTCTCGCGCACGATTTCAGCTTTGAACTCAAGTTGCCGTTCGTAGGGAATGTGTTGGTAGTGGCATCCGCCGCATTGCTGGAAGTATGGACAGCGCGCTTCTACGCGATCGGGCGATGCCTCGATCAACTGCGCGACCGAGGCGCGGGCGAATCCAGGCTTCTCTTGCCGGATCTCGACGTCAACCCGCTCCCCCGGCAGCACAAACGGAACAAACACCGCCATGCTCCGCCCGTCCGCGCCAGTCGGCGTGCGAGCCAACCCGTCACCGCCGTAGATCAGTTTTTCGATGGAAAGAAGCAAGTCGCAAGTGTAGCGCGGGCACTCCTGCCCGCGACGGACGATGCGAGCTTCCAGCAAGAGCCTTCTTTGGGCACAGGCAGCCGAACAGGAGTGTCCACCCCACACAATCTGGGTCAGTGCATATAGAACAAACTCAGCCGCGGCACGCCGCACCGCTCGAGGAGGCGCTTATGCACATATTGTTTGTGCAGTTGCTCAACCTGCGCAGCCGTCATGTTTCGCCGGTAGGGAGCAATATCCCGATCCGCTTCCGCGCGAACATTCACCAAATCTTCATCCGGAGTTGCCGCCATCAACACCGCGAAGAGTTTTTCCTCCAGCACGGTCAGTCGCCGCTCCAAATCTTCCAGCCGCGGAAGCTTCCCGCCGCTCTCGATTGCCTCCGCCATATCACGCAGCGAAGCCGCTTCTTCCCGTGCCAGCGCGCCAGTCGCGAATCCCTCGCGCTCCGGCAGCTTCGCCTTTTCAAGCTTGTCGGCGTTCTCCCGCAGAAACGCCGCAATCTGCGCCGCTTCAAATCCAGGCTCCCGCCGAGCTTTCTCTTCGCCAGTCGCGCCGACGGCCGCTTCCTTCATATCTTCGGCTGCAGTTAAGACGGCCTGCGAGCAGTACGCCAGGCTATTCACCTTCTTCGATTTCGACGGACGCTGATCGTATTTGTCAAAGGCTGCATCCACTCCACGGAGCACGGCCTCTAGCGGCACACCCGCACTCTTCCAAGTCTCAATCAGAGCCCAATCGAGCGTCGAAAGCAGCAGGTGAGTCCCCCGCCGCCGCAAATAGTGCTCTTCGATTTCGGTGAAGTAATTGAAGTAATTTTCCACGATGCTTCAACGCGATTCACTTCAACGCGATTTAGCTCAGCGCGATTTAGGAGACTTCGGCGAGGGCCACGGCTTCGCAGCGGCATCCAACGGCTTGGCCGCAGCCGGTGGCTTCGTCGCTTTCGGTGCGGCTTCGCGACGGAAGGACTGGTTCCGATCCCATATGATGCGCAGCCCCTCCAGGGTGAGAAATTCGTCCACATCTTTAATGAAGTGCGAAGCTGTGCCAATCAGCGATCCCAGTCCGCCCGTCGCGATCACGTGCGTCTCCGCGCCCAGTGCATCCACCAGCCGCTCCAGGATGCCGTCGACCAGACCGAGATACCCGTAGTACAGGCCCGACTGCAGACTACCCACCGTAGTGGTTCCAATCACGCGGGCGGGCTTGCGAATCTCCACCCGCGGCAGGCGAGCTGTGCGCTGAAACAACGCGTCCGCCGAAATTCCAATCCCCGGACAAATCACGCCGCCCATGTATTCGCCCTTCTTCGAAATGCAGTCGAACGTCGTCGCCGTACCGAAGTCCACAATCACACAGGGCCCGCCATATTTCTCAAAGGCCGCTACCCCGTTCACGATGCGGTCCGCACCCACTTCCGCCGGATTGTCATATAGCACTGGCATGCCCGTCTTCACGCCGGGCTCGATGAATAGCGGCTTGGTGTTGAAATAGCGCTCGCATACCTGCCGCAACACCGAATCGAGCGGCGGCACCACCGACGAAATGACGATCCCATGCACGGCTGAAACTTCCAGGTTGTCCATGGAAAAAAGATTGCGGAAGATTACTCCGTACTCGTCGACCGTGCGGTTCAGATGCGAGCCGACGCGCCAGTTCGCAACCAGCCGCTCGTAACGCGCCGCTTCCATGGTCACGTCCTCGCCCGGACGGTGCGCCACCCGCTCAAAAACGCCCAGCACCGTATTTGTATTGCCGACATCAATGACTAGCAGCATAAGATCACGTAGTCCCGGACGCATTCGTCCGGGCAGGGCCCATAGAACCACAGCATCGGCATCACTCAGACGAGCCTAACCGTTCCACTCACCACCGTCCTCAAACCGTCCGCTGTTCTCACCCGCAAAAATCCGCGCTCGTCCAATCCCTCCGTAATGCCGGCTAGTCCGCCGTTTTCGTCGATACCAATTTTTTTTCCCCGCACCGACGTCGAAGTCTCCTCAAACCGGCGCAGAATCGCGTCTCGCGCTCCCGCATCCTCAACTAAGCTCCGATACTCCCGGTCGAGCGATTTTAGCAAAGCGGCGCAGAGTTCCACGCGGGACCACTCCGTGCCGGTTTCGATCCGCAACGACGTCGCAATATCCCGCAGCTCAGCCGGAAACTTCATCTGATTCACATTGATCCCCATCCCCACCACCAGATGGCGCACCCGCGTTGCCTCGGCGTTCATCTCCGTAAGAATGCCGCAGAACTTCTTGCCGCCGAGCAGCAGGTCGTTCGGCCATTTCAGATCCACCCGAAGCTGCGGCGCAATCTCCGCAACTGCCGCGCGAACCGCCAGCCCCGCAGCCAACGAAAAGATCAGCGCATCCGAAGGCGGCATCACCGGACGCAGGATCACCGAGCAGTAAATCCCCACCGACCGCGCCGAATGCCACGAATGTGCACCACGTCCCCGCCCGGCCAGCTGTTCTTCGGCGAGAAATACGCTGCCTTCTGTCGCGCCCTCCGCCGCGGATCGCATTGCCTCCGAATTGGTCGAGCCGATTTTGTAATAGTGATGAATATGCTTGGCATTGCCTGGGCCACCTCCAAAGATCGTGCCCTTCAATGATGGCCCAAGCATCTCCGGCAGGAGCAAGTCCGGAACCGCGCGCAGTTGATAGCCCGTCGCCGGATGCCCAGCAACATCCACGCCCAACCCGCGCAGTTGCTGAATTAGCCGCCAAACTTCCGACCGGCTCGTGCCGATTTCTTCCGCGATCTTCGTGCCGCTGACGACAACGGTGGCGTGGCTCATGAGCAGGCGCACGATGCGCTCCAGGCGAACGTCTGTCGCCTTGTGCACGGACGGCAGGCTGCGAGTTTTCGTGGAGGCGGAGATGGAGGGAATTATAAACAGTCGTTGGTCGTTGGTCGTTAGTCGTTGGCAAATCGAATCTGGGGAAGATCGAGACCGCGCGACCGACCAGCGACTAACGACCAGCGACTGAGTTTTAAGCCGGCGTCACCCGCAAACTCATATCCACTGCCGTGGCCGATTGCGTCAGCGCCCCTACCGAGATGAAATCCACACCCGTTTCGGCATACGACCGCACGTTCTCGAGATTAATTCCGCCCGCACACTCCAGAGGAATCCGTCGTGGCTGCCGCGAACAAATCTCGACCGCCTTTCGCACCGTCTCAACGCTCACATTGTCCAGCAGGATCGCCTCCGCCCCGCTCTCCAGCGCCTGCTGGAGCTCTTCGAGCGACCGAACCTCAATCTCGATCGGCTGCCGTCCGCGCCGGTTGCGGATCGCTCGCTCCAGCGCCGGGATAATGCCTCCCGCCAGCGCGATGTGATTGCCTTTGATCAACACGCCGTCGGAAAGATCCAGCCGGTGATTCTGCCCGCCTCCGCATCGCACTGCGTGTTTGTCAATCAAGCGCAGCCCCGGCGCCGTCTTGCGTGTATCGAGAATCCGCACGCGGGTGCCCTCCACCGCATCCACAAACTTGCGGGTAGTGGTCGCGATTCCGGCCATCCGCTGCAGAAAATTCAGGATCACCCGCTCACACGACAGAATCACTCGCGCGTTGTGTTGGATCACAGCGATCTGCTGCCCGGCGTGCACGCGGATCCCATCAAAAATTGAAGGATGGCTAGTCACCTCATAATGCGAAGTAACCGCCCCGTCGAGCGCCGCGTAGACGTCGAGAATTCGCGGCACGCATCCGAGGCCAGCCAGAATACATTCCTGCTTAGCGATAATCGTCGCCGAGGCGCGCTGCTTGGGATCGATGCAGGCGTAGCTGGTCGCGTCACTCGTCGCCCGATCCTCGTTGAGCGCGTTCTCGATGATCGCGGTAATGCGTCGTGAATTCCAGTCCATGGCTTGTGCAGTTCGCTATTCGTGTGGGGACGGGCGCCCTCGCCCGTCCATGTGGCTCGCAGAGCTGCCGCTTCGACGCTGCGTCGAGCTTCGCTCGACTGGACAGCCGAGGGCGATTGTCCCTACGTGAGTTCTTGCCTACCCTAACTCTTCCAGCTTCGCAATGATCTTTTCTCGCAGAATCGTCAATTCCTCAACTTGCTTGCGCAATCCTTCCACCACATGCGCCGGAGCCTTGCTCAGGAACTGTTCGTCGCCTAGTCTAGCTTGCGCACTCGTCAGCTGCTTTTCATTCTTCTCCAGTTCTTTTGTTAGACGCTCGCGCTCGGCTGCTACGTCAATCTTTTTTTCGTAGATCGCATGGACATCAAACCGCGACGTGCTGCGCGCTCCCGGCAAGTTCGCCAGCGGGCCTTCCACAAAAGTAATCTTCTCTACATTTGCCGGACGATCAAGCAGAACCGCGCCAAGATTCTTCTCGAGCATCGCGCGAATCCCGGATTCGTGCGCAAACACCTCGATTGGCACTTTGATCTTAGGCTCAACCTTCAATTCCGCCCGCAGATTGCGCACGCTGACGATCAGATCCTGCAGAATCGCCATCTCCGTCTCCGCGCCGAGATCAATCTGCTCTTCGTCCGCTGCCGGATACGCCGCCAGCGCAATCGACTTCAGCAGCGGCTTGCCGTCGTACATCGCGTGCCAGATTTCTTCTGTGATGAACGGCATCACGGGATGCAGCAGCCGCAACGACGCTTCGAACAGATTTACAAGATTTGCGCATGCAACTCGAGCAGCTCCAGCGTCCGCGCCTTCCTCGAAATTCAGTCGCGACTTGATCAGCTCGATGTACCAGTCGCAGAACTCGCCCCAGAAGAAGTCGTAAATGCGATTCGCCGCCTCATCGAAACGATAAGTCTCGAGAGACTCGTTCACGTCTTTCGCCGCGCGATTGAAGCGCGAAAGTATCCATCGGTCTTCGAGCGTCCGAGTCTGGAACCCAGCAACGCCCGCGTGGAGACGGCCGTCCTCGGCTGCTCCGCCGGGCCGCAGGCCCGGCTCGATCCTATCCACATTCATGAACATGAAGCGCGCCGCGTTCCATATCTTGTTGGCAAAATTTCGGTATCCCGCCGTACGGCTTTCGCTGAACGCAATATCCGTCCCCGGCGCCGCCATTGCCGCCAGGGTGAAGCGCGTTGCATCCGTCCCGTACTGCCCGATCACATCAATCGGATCGAGCACGTTCCCCTTCGTCTTCGACATCTTCTGCCGGTCGGCATCGCGTACGAGCGCGTGGATGTAAACTTCGCGAAAGGGAACGCTGGCGCGCAAGGCTTCGTCGCCAGAGGCCAAACTCGTCTCAGAACTCCGGCTCGGCCTGTGCGGCGGCATCATGAACCAGCAGCCGAGCATGATCATGCGCGCCACCCAGAAAAACAGGATGTCGAAGCCGGTAATCATCAGCGAATTGGGATAGAACACTTCAAGGTCGCGCGTCGCCTCGGGCCAACCGAGCGTCGTGAATGGCAATAGCCCCGACGAAAACCACGTATCCAGCACGTCCGTGTCCCGCTCCAGCTTCGTGCTGCCGCACTTGCACGCCGACGGAGCCTCGCGCGCTACCACGACTTCCTTGCAACCGTTGTTCGTGCAATACCACGCCGGAATCCGGTGGCCCCACCACAACTGCCTCGAGATGCACCAGTCGTGGATGTTATGCATCCAGTTCAAATAAATCTGCCCGTAATTTTCCGGCGTGAACCGGATGTATCCCTTCTCCACCACCTCAATCGCGCGCTTCGCCAGCGGCGCAATCTTGACGAACCATTGCGTCGAAAGCCGCGGCTCGACAATGGTGCCCGAGCGGTCGCACTTACCGAGCGCAATCGTGTAATCCTTCGTGCCCACCAGGAAACCTTGCGTTGCGAGGTCCTGCACCACACGCTCGCGCGCGGCAAAGCGATCCAGCCCCGCGTAGGGGCCGGCATTCGCATTCATCTTTGCGTGCTCGTCAATTACTTCGATCTGCGGCAGGTTGTGCCGGAGGCCAGCCTCGAAGTCATTGGGATCGTGCGCCGGCGTGACCTTCACCGCGCCAGTGCCGAATTCGGGCTGCGCCAGTTCGTCCGCGATGATCGGAATTTCGCGATTCATCAGTGGCAGCATCACATGCTTGCCGTGCAGATGCACGTAGCGCTCATCGGTTGGATTCACCGCGACCGCCGTGTCGCCAAGCATCGTCTCCGGGCGCGTGGTCGCGACGGTAATGAATTCGTCTTTGCCCGGTAGTCCGCCAATCAGCGGGTATCTGATCTCATACAGCTTGCCAGCGAGATCCTCGTGCTTCACTTCGAGATCGGAGATGGCGGTCCCGCAGTCGGGGCACCAGTTGACGATGTACTTCCCGCGATAAATCAGCCCATCTTCATACAGCCGCACGAACACTTCCTTCACCGCGTGCGACAGGTTGTCGTCCATGGTGAAGTACAGGCGGCCCCAATCGACCGACGCTCCGAGGCGCTTCATCTGGTCGAGGATCGCGCCGCCGTACTCGCGCTTCCATTCCCACACGCGTTCGACAAATTTCTCGCGACCCAGTTCGAGCCGTCTCTTGCCCTCGCTGGCCAGCTGACGCTCGACCATCATCTGCGTCGCGATGCCCGCATGGTCGGTGCCTGGCAGCCAGAGCGCCACATGGCCGCGCATGCGATGCCAGCGCACGATGATGTCCATCTGCGTTTGGTTCAGCATGTGCCCCATGTGCAGCCGCCCGGTTACATTCGGCGGCGGCAACAGCAGCGTGAACACAGGACGCGAGTCTCCAGGCGTAGGCGTTTCCACGTGAAACAGTTTTTCCTCGACCCAATACTCGGCCCAGCGCGCTTCAATCGCGCCCGGTTCGTAAGCTTTCGGCAATTCGTGCGGCATGTTTGGATGGCACTCAGCAATCAGCATTCAGCATTCAGCCAATTACGACGATGCGTCTCCACAGGCCTGCTAAGAAATATTCAGGGCCGAGTGCGGCTGGCTGAGTGCTGAGAGCTAGACTTTTGATCTTACAGGCGCAAGAAAAGGAGGGTCAAACGTGCGCGGACGTGGGTAGTGGGCTACTTTCAAAGTTCAATTTTACGAAACGACAAAATTCCAAAGAATACGCCGCCCACCAACCCTAAGGGGGCACCGATGCTAATCGTCATCAAACCTCCGGCAATGTTTCCGGGATCGCCACGAAAAACGGTAATTAAAAAGATGGGCAGTATCATGCACACGAAGAACATCGTGATTCCAATAATCAAAGCTATCGCGAGACGAAGCGCCAATTTCACCTATGCCGCTCTTTCTCTCCTCCGCTGTTCGTAGGCTTCCCAGAGGGCTACAAGATATTTACGTCCCAGAGTCGATCTGTGACGCCAGCGGCCATCGCCGGAGACACGCGAAGTGTAGCCCACTACCAGGACGTGGGCAATTTCCTAATTTGCTAAACGGCGCGGTACAAGCCAAAGCTGAGTGCTGATGGCTGAATGCTGAAAGCTGCCCTACTTTCCCGCCAGCTTCTTCGCAATCTCTTCCACGATCTTCGGGCGAAGATCGGCCATTACGCTGTCGACGATGCTGGCAATCGTACTGGCGTCCGTTGCAGACATAGACGCTGAACTCTCTGCCGCCGCTGCTGCCATGGCCTTCGGAGATTCCTCGGCCCCGGATTCGGCCTGTTTGGCCGCTTCCACCACGTCACTGTTCGCGGCAGCGCTGGCCGGCGCGGTGTGGATCTGATGCCAGTTCGATTTCCCCGATTTCGCTTTCACGTCCTTACCCATGGAATCCTGACCCCCAGAATCTGAACTCGAATCCTGTTTCTCGTCTGCCACCGCAGCCGTCGTCCCACTGACTGGCTCGCCGCTCTGTTCCGCTCTTACCTCGACCTCATCCTTACTTACTGCGTCCGCGAATGTCGCTGCCGCAACCTCTTCCGCAGGTGCTTCCTCCGCGCCTTTCGCCGGGGAATCTTTCTGCTCCGCTTCGAGCTTTTCGGGTTCGAGCTTTTCTGGTCCGATCTTTTCTGATCCGATCTTTTCTGGAGTAATCTTCTCTGGTTCGATCCCGTCCACCGCCGGACTCACTGCGTTCAAAGCCGCCGCCACCATTTCCGCTGGCGTTTCCGCGACCGATGCTTCCGCAGCCGCGGTCTCAGCCGAACGACGCTCGGCTTCCTGCTCCGACAAAGCTTTCGCACTGGCCGCCAACTCTGCCGCTGCCAGTCTGTTTTCAACCGCAGCCGTAATCGCTGAAACTCCGGTGATTCTCGCCGATTCAGTTTCGCTGCCGGACGCCGCCGCGAAGGTTGCCGCGAATGTGCTGAACATTTCCGCTTCCAGCGAAACTGCCGATTCCTCCGAAGTCAATGCCACTGGCTCGGCTATCCACCGCGGACCGGCGGCGGCATTTCGTGCCGCTTCTTCCGCCGGCACCTGGCCACCTGCGCCTAGGGTTCCGTGCGACGGAGCCGTTGAGAGTCCCGCGTTCCCGATAGCTGGGGTCAGCAAGCGCAACGCCTCGGCCAACTCCTCAGCGCTCGGCGTCGGTTCTTCCGCCATGATCGCTTCGCTCTTCGCCACGGCTTCGGACAGCTTCGAGTCAATCTTTTCTTCCGTCACCGGCTCACCCGCACCAGTGGCTGCAGCGAACCGAGGCTCATCGTCCCTGTCCACCGGCGCCGGCTCTTGTGCAACGAGGGCAGTATTCACCGCGACCGGAGATTCTGAATGCTGAGTCTCTGGTTGCTCGGTTTCGTGCTGATGTCCTTCGACCGCAGCCGGAGCGGCGACTTCGCTCTTGCCTTCGACGACTGACGCCGCAGGCACGACGGCAGCCTCAGCCTCAGCTTCAACGACCGCCGGAGGTTCAACTTCTTTCTTCACTTCCGCCGCAGCCGCGGGAGTCGGTGCATCAAGTTTCGCGGCCAGCGCACTGAGTGCGTCCAACTCTTCCGGCGTGATGTCGCGCGGAATATCTGGAACTAATCCTGGCTCCTGTCCCGGTGGCGGAGGCTCCTTCACCGTGAGGGGTACGCTGGCGCCAGTCTTGCCCTTCGCCTTCCGGAAATCCCGGAAAGTCGCCGATACCGGGACGTCTTCAGATTCCGGTTGCGGTTCTTCTTTCTTTTTCTTCGACGGAAAACCCAGCCGGCTCTTCCATCCAGAATCGGCAACCGCCTTACTATCCTTTGTCCTGCCGTTTCCCTCGGCGCTGAACCGCTCCACCCCTGAAACCGACGTGCTGAAGCGCGAGCCCTCGGATTGCTGCGGCACCATGCGTTCTTCAAGTCGCATGATTGCAGTCAGCAACTCGCTCGCTTCAAATGGCTTCACGATGTGGGCGTCGGCCTTGACCCGTCGCGCTTCTTCCGGCTTGAAAGGTTCCAGCTTGCCCACCGTCAGCAGCACTGGAATATGCGCAGTCGCGGCGGCATCCTTCAGCCGCTGGCAGACTTCCAGCCCGCTGTAGCCGGGCATGTAAACGTCCAGTACAATCAAATCCGGTTTGATTTCGGTGATCCGCTTCAGGGCGGCAGATCCGTTGTTGACCGTGACGACGTCATACCCGGCATCGGCCAGGATCTTTCGCCCCATGTTCTGGGCCGTCACACTGTCATCGGCGAGCAGTATTTTCCGCGCCACGCGTCATCCTTCGACGAAATAAGGAGAGATAACGCGAAACTACCTTGTCCCTCAACCTAAGTCAACGATTCCCGCAGAGGTAACAGGTTACGACTGTTCCTAGCCTGTTGGGGAGGGGGGTAAAAGAGGCCAGAGTTAAGAGGTCAGATTGAACAGGATGAGAGGCAACACTTTGAAAATCAGGGGGCGTATTGCAGAAGCCGGCTGACAGAACCGGTAGTAACCTCTGCGATCTGCCCTCTTACCTCTGACCTCCCTAGAACGGGTTCAGCTTCCCCAAGCCCTTTTTCTTTTTCTTCTTGCTCGAAGAAATATCCGCCAGCTCTTCAGTTTTCGCCGCCGCACTTGAAGAGATGCCGCTCGACGACCCGCTACCGTTCTCCAGTTGATTGCTCTGCTGTAGCGGGGGAAGCGCGTTCGGATCGGCCTCAACGTTCGGCTTCAGTTCATTCGGATCCGCCACATTCGGCTTCAACTCGGCTGCTACCGGCTGTTCCGGAGGCGCCACCACCGCCGCGTCTGCCGCTGCTGCTGGGGCATCCGAACGCGGCGCCTCCTGGTTCGGCGCTACCTTCCCATCGACTGTTTCCACTCCTATCTTATTGTCACCGCCCGCAAGTCCCCCCGCGCTTACCACCCTCCGGACCACATCGGTCGGATTCGTCGGCGTCGGGTCCACCATGGTCGGTTCGCCCACATGCGATGCCTTGGCCACATCGGGATGCTTCTCAAAATTCCCCAGCATGCTCGACACAACGCCCGCTTGCTGGCGGCTTGCTACTTCCTTTTTGTTCAGTTCGAGCGCCGCCCGCGTTGGCCGCGGCACCGGCTGATGCAAACCCTCGAGCCGCGTCTTGGCGTCTACCGCCCGGTCCATCGCCGGATATCGCTTGATGATCCTCCCGTACGCATCCGACGCGTCTTTCGTCAGCCCCTCGATCATCTTCCCTTTGGCGACTTCATTCATGCGCCCGTTCTTCCGGATCACATCGATCTCGCCTTCGTACGATTGCCCCAGCAGATACAGCGCCTCGTCCGCGCCGCTATATAACGGATAGCGGTCCACCAGCGTTTTCAAGCGCGCAATCGCCGCCGGATACGCCAGCCGCAGATAATAGAACCGCCCGATGTTGAACTCCCGCTGCGCCAGCACTTCCTGCACTTCGCGCAACCGCTGTTTTGCCTCCGGCACCAGCTTGCTGTCCGGATACTCCTGAATCAGCGACCGGTATTCCTCCTCCGCGCGCATGGCGTGCGTGTAATCACGGTCCGCCTTTTCCATCTCCTGATAGTGGATGTTCGCCACCTTCAACTGCGCCTCGGCCGCTTCCGGCATGTTGGGAAAGAACGTCCGGAAATCCTTGTACTCGATCTCGGCCTGCTGCATCGCCGTGGTGCCACCCTCGGCGTACCACGAATCCGCCACCGCCAGCTTCGCCCGCGCGATAAACTCCGAGTCCGGATACGTGTTGATCAGCGTCTGCAGCGTCATCCGGGACACGTCGAAGCGGTTGTGCTTCATGGCATCCATGGCCCGGTCAAACAGGACCTTGTCGGGCTGTTTCGACCCGACATTCGCCAGCGGATTCACCGATTTCTTGTTCGTGCATGCCACCGTCAACGTCAGCAGCAATCCAAGAAGTACAAAACTAGAATTTCGACGCATAAAGAACCTCTGACCTCTGCAATCTGACCTCTGACCTCTGCAACCCCTAGACCCGCTGCAAACTCGCGCTACGCGCCGCTTCCAGCAGCGTCTGCGCATTCACTTTCGCATCGCCCTTGCCGAACACCGCATTCCCGGCCACCAGAATCTCCGCCCCGGCGCGCACCACTTCCGCCACCGTGTCCATCCCGACGCCGCCATCTACTTCGATGCGGTACCGGTATCCCCGGTCCGCCCGAATCTCCGCCAACTTCCGCATTTTATGCAGCGTCCCTGGGATAAACTTCTGTCCCCCAAACCCGGGATTCACGCTCATCACCAGCACATAATCCACGATGTCGAGCACCTCGCTGAGGGTCTCCACCGGCGTTGCTGGATTAATCACCACTCCCGCCCTGCATTCATGCTGCTTGATAAGGTTGAGCGTCCTGTTCAGATGCCGGCACGCCTCCTGATGCACCGAAATCCAGTCCGCTCCGGCGTCCGCAAATTCCGCAATGTACTGATCGGGGTTCTCTATCATCAGATGGCAGTCCAGCGGAAGCCGGGTTGCCCGGCGCAAAGATTTCACAACCGGAGGCCCAAGCGTTAGATTAGGCACAAAGTGCCCGTCCATGATGTCGACATGGATCACACTGGCGCCGCCCGCCGTCGCCCGTTCCACCTGGTCCGCCAAGTGAGCGAAATCCGACGCAAGTATCGAGGGTGCAAGTTGGATCGAATGCTCGATCAAAACAGGGTCCACGGTGTAGGGTCAGAAGCTGTGGAAATTCTAGCACGGTGTGGCGGTGGCTAGAGCGATCGTGTGGGGACGGGCGCCCTCGCCCGTTCATGCCGGGCGAAAGCCCGGCAGCTGCGTGCAGTTTCAAGTCGCTCAGGACACGCAGCAGTCCGCCCATTACGCGCCGAATTGCGAAAACCGCGTCTCCTCCGAAGCCGCCAGCACCTTCCGCGCCTTATCCACTTGCTCCGCCATCGCAAACTTCAACGTCTCAATTCCCTCGCCGGTAACCGCTGAAATCGGATAAAGCCTCAGCTTCCTGCGTGTCGCCCACTGCTTCAGCTTCCTAAGCTTCTCCGGATTCGCCACATCGATCTTGGACGCGACCATCAAGGTTGGCTTATCCTCTAGCCCCGCCCCGAAGCTGGCCAACTCGCCCCGGATCACCTCAACGTCTTTCACCACATCAGCCCGGCCACTGCTGTCGGAGACATCCACCATATGCACCAGCAAGCGCGTGCGCTCGATGTGCCGCAGAAATTGTGTCCCGAGGCCCGAGCCGGTGTGCGCGCCTTCAATCAAGCCCGGAATGTCAGCGACCACGAAACTCTCTTCTTTCCCCTTGTCACCCGCCAGCACTACACCGAGATTCGGTTCCAGCGTGGTAAACGGATAATCCGCAACCTTCGGCCGCGCCGCCGAGATGACGGAAATCACCGTCGACTTGCCCACATTCGGATATCCCACCAGTCCCACATCGGCGAGCAGCTTCAACTCCAGGCGGAAGTTGCGTTCTTCACCCGGCCGTCCTTCTTCGTGCTCGCGCGGCGCCTGATGTGTCGAAGTGGCAAACTGAGCGTTGCCGCGTCCGCCGCGTCCGCCACGCGCGATCACCACGCGTTCATCCGGGCGCGAAAAATCGTGGACTTTCTCGCCCGTATCCTCGTCGTAAACGATCGTGCCCACCGGCACCTTCAGGACAATCCCTTCGCCGTCGCGGCCAGTTTTCTTCGAGCCTTCGCCGTGCCGTCCGCGCTCCGCCTTGTATTCAGGATTGAAACGGAAGTGCACCAGCGTATTGTGGCGCTCGCTCGATTCCATCCAGATGTCGCCGCCGTGACCGCCATCGCCGCCCGAAGGCCCGCCGCGCGGAACGTACTTCTCCCGCCGGAACGCCATGCAGCCGTTGCCGCCATCCCCAGCTTTCACCCGAATTTTGGCTTCATCGATAAACATGATGTGTGAACATGATCGTGTGGCGCGGGCGCCCTCGCCCGCGAAAAGTCGGCCCCGGCGAAAATCACGTAGGGGCGGACGCATTCGTCCGCCCCAACCAAGCGAAGCTCCCCAACGAAAAAGCCTCGACGCGAAGCCGAGGCTGATAAATGTCCTGTAGAGACGCGGCTTGCCGCGGCTCCCACCGTGTCCACAAAGACGGGGCAAGCCCGTCTCCACAGCAAGACCTACTTCGCTTCGATAGCCTCGGGCTCGATCATCACAAACTTCCCCATCGACCCTTTGTTGAGGAACTTGATGCGCCCCGTGATCTTGGCGAAGAGAGTGTCGTCTTTGCCGCGCCCAACGTTCAGTCCCGGCTTCACCCGCGTGCCGCGCTGGCGGACGATGATCGTGCCGCCCGGCACCAGTTGCCCGCCGAAAGCCTTAAAGCCAAGCCGCTGCGCGTTCGAGTCGCGCCCGTTTCGTGAAGTGCCCTGTCCTTTTTTATGCGCCATAAATCAGTCCCCAGTTTCCACTGGCCAGTTGCCAGCAATTCCAAAACAAAACTAAAATTGTCATCCTGAGCGGAGCCAAGCCAAGAGCGAAGCGATTGGCTCGGCGGAGTCGAAGGACCCCTACTTATCACGCACTTGCACGCAGCGGCAGGGACCTCTGATGATGAATCCGAGCTGCTACTTCTTTTTCTTCTTCGCGGCTGATTTCTGCGGTGCCGCTTTCTTCGCATGCGCCTGCGCCACGTGCTTCTTCGCAGTTTTCCCAGGTCTCGCCGAAGATTTCACTTCTTCGCCGCCCTCGTGCTCCTTTTTCACCTTCTTCTCTTTTTTCACCAACTCAGGCGCCTTAAACGACTGTCCATCAAAAGCAATCTCGGTGATGCGGACCGCGGTATAGTCCTGCCGGTGTCCACGCAGCTTCTTGTATTGCTTCTTGCGTTTGTAGTGGAAGACCAGGATCTTCTCGCCGCGTCCCTGCTCTACGACCTCGCCAGTTACGAGCGCTCCTGACCCCGCAGGCAACACGCTGCCCGCCTCGGCCGAAACCGCCAGCACGTCGCCGAACTCGACCTTTCCGTCCTTGTCTTCCTGCGTTTCCATCCGGATCACGTCGCCCGGGGCAACACGATACTGCTTTCCACCTGCGCGGATCACCGCGTACATAAACTCTCCTTCGTGCTCGTGTGGGAACGGGGCTTTGCCCCGTCCAAGCCGAGCGCAGCTCGGCAGATACCAATCTTGTGCTTGCTGTTTTCCCGCAACGGCTTGTGACCGGAAACGCGGCGCGGCCCCAGAACGGGTCCGCAAGTACAGGCAAACTCAACTAGTCTATCGTGCGCTGTGGAAATCGGTCAAACGGAACGTGAACGCGGTCCCAGGCCACCACCGCTTTTCGGAATCATCCGCCATGCGACCGCGGCACTCGCCAGAGCCAGAACTGCGCAAATTAGCATGACAATTCGATATCCAAATACAAATGCCTCCCCGATTGATTGCGCGATACTTGCTTTCGTGCTGGGATCGAGACCAGTCGGCACCTGCAAACCGGCAAGCTTCGTCTCTCCCCCGCGAAGCTCCTGCAGTACCCCAGGCGGGAGCGAGAATTGTGCCAGGCTGTGGTTCAGCCAAAAGCCAAAGGCCTTCACCATCACAATTCCAAAAACTGCGATAGCAAGCACACCCGCTACGCGCGCTACGGCATTGTTGATTCCCGAAGCCGCGCCCACTCGATCTTCATTCACCGAGTTCATGACGGAGGTGGTAAGAGGAGCCACAGTGACGGCCATCCCGAATCCTAGAACCATCATCGCCGGAAAGAAAGCCTTCCAGTAGCTGTCTCCGACGGAAGGCACTGCGAACAGTCCGAAACCGAATGCGACAATGACCGGACCAAGAATCAGTGGCCCTCTCGGACCATAGCGAGACACAAGTCCTCCAGACCAGCGCGAAAGAAGGAAAATGAGCAAAATCAAGGGAAGGACCGCAGCACCGGCTGCCGTGGCGGAGTATCCCTGGACTTGAATCAGGTTCAAGGGAAACAAGAAAAAGAAAATTCCAATGGCAGCATATAGGAACAGCGTAAGCAGGTTCGCGCCACTGAAGCTGCGGGACTCAAACAGCGCGAGCGGGAGCATCGGCGAATGGACGTTAGCCTCGATGAACACGAGAGCGGCAAGACATCCGAAGCCGGCAATCAGACTCCCGAAAACCAGCGGATTGCCCCAACCCAAGTTGACCGACTCGATGAATCCAACAATCAAACCGCCTAGTCCGGCAGTGGCAGCAAGCGCTCCAAACCAATCGATGCGATCTGCCGAGGCGCTGCGGCTTTCCGGAATCCGCCAAACCGAAATCGCGATCACGGCCGCCGCCAGAGGGAGATTAATGAAGAATGCCCACCGCCAGGAAGCATGCTGCACCAACCAGCCGCCAAGAACCGGCCCAATGGCTGTGGTGATCGCTGTGAACCCCGACCACGTACCGATCGCCTGACCACGACTCTTCTCGTCGAACGACGAACTGATAATCGCAAGACTGCCAGGCACTAGAAGTGCAGCTCCCACTCCTTGAATGCTCCTGGCAATGATGAGCAGATGGATGTTCGAGGCCACGCCGCAACCCGCGGAAGCCACGGCAAAAATCGCGACACCTATCACGAATATCAAACGACGCCCGAACAGGTCCCCGAGCGAACCTCCAACTAAAATCAACGCCCCTAGAAACAGCCCGTAAGACTCGACCACCCATTGCAGATCCACAACCGTTGCATGAAAGTTCGATTGAACCGCGGGCAGAGCGACGTTAACGACCGTCCCATCGATAAAAGCCAGGCTCGAACCGAGAATGGTGGCAGTAAGGACCCATAGTCTCGCGTCGGGCTTACACGGAACCTCGGCACCCGCCGATCGCATTACGGATTCGTCGCAAGGCGTTCTCATGAAAGTTATGGATGCTGCTCACTATCCAGTGGAGCGCCTCGTTCCCAGGATGAGACGACACCACAATCTTGTCATCCTGAGCGCAGCGAAGGACCCCTATTCCCAATTCACATTTTCGGACGGTAGGGGTCCTTCGCCGCGCTCAGGATGACACCTAAGATTTTGAGGTCCCAACCAGATGTAGGACCTATGACTCAGAATCCTTTCGCCGAATCCAACAAAATCGTGACCGGCCCTTCATTGACCAGTTCCACCTGCATCGTTTCCTGAAAGCGTCCGGTTTCGCAGCGCAGGCCGGCGGCGCGCACTCTCTCCACAAAATATTCGTAGAGTTCGAGCGCCTCCTCGGGCGGAGCGGCTGCGTCGAACGATGGCCGCTTGCCGCGACGCGCGTCACCGTAGAGAGTGAACTGGGAGACCACCAGCAGCGCGCCGGCAACCTCCGCGACGGATAAATTCATCTTCCCGCCGGCATCTTCAAAAATGCGCAGCCCAATGGTCTTGTCGACAAGGTAATCGGCTTCAGCGCGAGTATCTCCCGCTCCCACCCCGAGCAGCACGAGCAGCCCAACGCCGATCTCGCCCGTGATCTCGCCTGTAGTCTCGCCATTGACCGTGGTGTTCACCGTAACTCTGGCCCGGCTCACCCGCTGCACTACGACGCGCATTTAGCGGCTGGCCTCAGTGAGAACGAGAAGCGTCTCGTGTCCGGCGAGAGCCTGCCAGCGCCCATCGCGGTAGGTGAACACGTCGGTAAAGCGGACGCGCGCCACGACCTTGCCCGAAGCGTCCACCAGAGTGGCGAGTCCGCGCGTAAATCCGGAGTTCCCCTCAACATGCGCGCGCATTTCCGAGAGGTGGTTCACGCCCGGCTTCTTGTTCGGGATGTGCTCCAGCATCTGGCTGCGGGTATGCAGCGAGCCATCAACGTCGGCATCTTCGAATTCGTCGGCCACCATGCAGGCAACGGTGTCAGCGTCCTTGCGGCTGAGAGCCGCGGCCCAGTTCTGTTCGAGTTCGATGAGCGCGGCCTCGGTCTTCGGCTGATCTTTGGGGCAATCGGCGGCAAGCGCGGGCAACGCGAGCGCCAGCAAAACGGCAAGCAGGGTTAGGATTTTCACGTCCAGATCGTGACATGAGTTCGGCGAAATGAGCAAGAGCGCGGGCAGTGCGGAGGTTTGACCGCTCTCCCCGCCGCCAGTTAGGATTCTCTAGTGACCTCCACCCAGATTAGGTTTAAGCAGGCCAGTTTTCTTCCCTTACTTCCTTTGCATACTTTTCTGATCCCTTTTAGACTACTGGTTTCGACTTCATTTGATCCATTGAGCAACATGCAGTCGTAAATAAGCAAACGACAATCAGCAACCGCCGGCCCGCAACCCGGGCCCGCGATCCCCAGATTTAGAAACGAGGAGAGACATGGCAGCCGTTGATGAAAAAGTGAAACAGATTATTGTCGAGCAGTTGGGTGTGGACGAGGGCGAGGTCACGCCCAGCGCTTCTTTCGTGGATGACTTGGGCGCCGATTCGCTCGATACCGTCGAGCTCGTGATGGCCTTCGAAGAGGCCTTCGATATTGAAATCCCCGACGAGGATGCGGAGAAGATTCGCACCGTGTCGGATGCCGTCGACTACATCGGCAAGCACGCGAAGGCAGGCAAGTAATTTGGCGAGTAATCTGGAAAGACGGGTCGTTATTACCGGCATCGGCCTGATCTGCGCAGTGGGCAATACCACCGACTCCGTTTGGCAAGGCCTGCTTGCCGGCAAGAGCGGCGTCGATCGCATCACCCAGTTCGACGCCTCCGCATTTGCCTGCCAGATCGCAGCCGAGGTCCGCAACTTCGATCCCTTCCAATTCATCGAGAAAAAAGAAGTGAAGAAGATGGGCCGCTTCATCCACTTCGCCGTCGCCGCGGCTGACGAAGCAATGAAGATGTCGCAGCTTAAGGTCACGCCCGAAAACGCGGAGAACGTCGGCGTGCATATCGGCTCGGGCATCGGCGGATTCGACGTGATCGAGCGGGAACATACCGCGCTCATGGAGGGCGGACCGCGCAAGATCTCGCCTTTCTTCATTCCCGCCGCTATCGTCAACCTCGCCGCCGGACACGTTTCCATGCGCTTCGGCGCCAAGGGACCTAACGAAGCGACGGCCACGGCCTGCACCACGAGCGCCCACTCCATCGGCGATTCCTTCCGCATCATCCAGCACCACGATGCCGACGTGATGATTGCCGGAGGCTCCGAAGCCGCCATTACTCCCATGGGCGTTGGCGGATTCGCCGCCATGCGCGCGCTTTCCACTCGCAATGACGATCCCGCGCGCGCCAGCCGACCTTGGGACAAGGACCGCGACGGCTTCGTGATGGGCGAAGGCGCCGGCATCCTGGTTCTCGAAGAACTCGAACATGCCCGCCGCCGCGGCGCTCCCATCCTGGCGGAAGTCGTTGGCTACGGTATGTCCGCGGACGCCTATCACATGACTCAACCCGCCCCCGAGCACGAAGGCGGGTTCCGCGTCATGCGCAACGCCCTGCGCGACGCAAAGCTCGATGCCAGCGCCGTCGGCTACCTCAACGCTCACGGCACCTCGACGCCCATCGGCGACACGCTCGAAGCGCACGCCATTCGCAATCTGTTTGGAAATAAAGTTCCGGTAAGTTCCACCAAGTCCATGACCGGCCATCTGCTGGGCGGAGCGGGTGGATTAGAGGCTGGAGTGACGGTGTTGGCGCTACGCGATCAGATTCTGCCGCCGACCATCAACCTCGAAAGTCAGGACCCCGGCACCGACGGCATGGATTTCGTTCCCAACCACGCCCGCAAAGCGCAATTCGAATACGCCATGTCGAATTCGTTCGGCTTCGGCGGGACTAACGGCGCCTTATTGTTCCGCAGGTGGACAGAATAAGAACCGAACAATTGCTGAGGTCAGAGGTCAGATTGCAGAGGTAGAAACCTCTTGGCTTCCAACCTCTGCAATCTGACCTCTGACCTCTTTCGCTGTGCGCACGGAACTAACAAAAATTGAGACGAGTTCGTTCGCCTCCTTGATAAGATCGCGCAATTTTTCTGCCGGAGAGATGCTTCCTTCCTGAAAGAGCTCCAGCCAGAAAACTGTCTCGTCTGCTTCTTCCAGCACGATTCCTAGTTTGGCGACGAATTCAGCCCGAGACCTTCCACGGCACGCCGCTCGGTAGTTTGCGCCGATCGATGTGCTGCAGCGAAGAAGCTGAGTACCCCAGGATTCGCGCTTCTGTGGTTCGCGGAAGGGAGCGATAGAGTCGTAGGATCCGCAACGCAAAGTCCTTGGTGCGGACCTTCAGAGCCTCAGAGTCCCGCTTCATGCCACGCCTCGTGAAGCGATTCTACTTCCGATTTTCAATCCCGAACGTGATGATAGTCACATCGAAAGTGTAAGGTTTAACCTCTGCAATCTGACCTCTAACCTCTGACCTGTTCTACTCCTTCTTCATCGCATCAATCATCACATAGAGCTGCGCCGTGTCGGTCACCTCGACATAGGGCTTGCCATTTCGCTTGTTGCTGACTATCCAAATCGTCGGTGTGTGCTCGATGTGCAGACTCACACCCAAGTCTTTGTCCGCTCTCACCAGTCCGGCCAGCTTGCCCGCCGGATCCACCACGAACGGCAAACCGATCTTGTGATCGGAGGCAAACTTGTCTGCAAATCCCCGCAAATTCTGCGGGTTGATCTCCATCTGGTGCTCGAACACAGAGTCCCGGAACGCGTTCCCAATCTCCTTGGAATGTGTGTCGAAGTACCGCGCCAGCACAGCGGCGTCGAACGACCAGTTGTGCATCGGCAACGGGAAATCGTGCTGCACCAGGGGAATCTTGTAGGTCCGCGAGGCCTGAACCAGCAATGGCGCAGTTCGACCGCATTGCGGACACTGCAGATCTTCGAAAACAACGAGCGCAACCTGCGCCCCCTTCGGCGGACGGAGAGCCTCCGGTACATCCTGCGCAAAAATCGGCAGGGATAGAAGAACCACACAAAACAGTGTTGACACCATCGCCGACTGCAATATTCGTTTAATCTTCATAGTTTTAATTGGATGCGCATCGAGCTGAGAACATCTCCATGTTAGCGAATTCAGCCCATTCGCGCACCTGAAGCGAAGCGCCAAATGCTCGTGTAGGGACGGCCGCCCCCGGCCGTCCAAGCCGAGCGAAAGCTCGGCAGCTGCCTGTGACCACAGCAACCTTGAAGTCGCTGTAGATTTTCGTCCACGCAATCGATTCGCGATTATTTCAAGTCGTTGCTGACTTCAAGATTGTAAAAGTAATAGAAGCGCAGCCCGAGAATTTGACCTGGAAATTCTTTCGGCAGCGGCGGGAACGGAGTCGACGCAGTAATGCTCCCCCAAGCCGCCCGGTCGAGCGCCACGTCGCCAGACGAGGTGTGCACCACCATGCCGGTCGTTTTGCCATCCTTCAGGATGACGAATTCAATCGAAAGCTTGCCTTGTTTCAAGATCGGCGGATACACCGACGGCGGCATCAGGCTGTACCAGTTCTGGCGCACGATTTGCGTGATCCGTGTCAGATAGGGCCCAAAATCCACTCCCATCGTGTCGGTCAGGATTTCGGCCTGGTCCAGCGCCTTCGCTCCGCTCCGGCCCTGGCTCAAACCATAGTCGCCCGATTGTCCACTACCATAGTGCCCGCGGCTTTCGGCTGCCGCCCGCGCTGCCTGTTCAATCGCTGAACCCGCCGTCATAGAGGTATTAAAATTCGGCTGCGGTCTGCTCTGCGGAGGCGTCCGCAACTGCGCGGTCTGATCGCTCGGTGGCGGTTGTGCGGATCCCTGCTGCTGGTTCTCCTGCGGCGCTGTAGGCTGCTGATTCTGCGCGGCCTGATTCTGTGGCGGCTGACCCTTCGCCGCCGGCGCCTGCACGTTCGCGCCCGGCCGCCCCGGATGCGCGCTTTGCAATATCTTCTTCAGATCTTCACGATTGATCTGCGGCGCTTTGCTGGTCGCGATCCGGTCCTTATCTGAAATCACCTTCGCATCCGGACGCCGCGTCAGCTTTTGCGCGTCGGGCGGCAACTCTAAAAACGTCGCGTCTTTCGACTTGTCTGCATTCGTCGAAATCGCCAGATCCACCGGCTTGTGCGGAAGCAGCATCATCAACTTCTCGCTGTTCCACAACAGAATGATCACGAACAAGTGCAGAATGACGGACAGCCACAACGCTTCGCGCTTGCGCGCCCGCGAGAGATCGTCCTGCAACTGGATGAGAAGATGCGGAACATCGTCAGGATTGAAGCTGCGGTAAGCCGTCTCCCAGTGCTGGGCTTCGAACAAATCGCGCTGCTCGGCTTGCTCAGTAAGGGGAGTCACTGATTCGCGAGACAACGAATCGCGAGACAAGGGATCGCGAGGCGGGATTTGAGTGACTGGCATCGGGCAGAGACTATAAAACTTAGAGCCACGGGCAGCCTCCTGGGTTGCGTAAGTTAGACGCAAAGTTCTGCGTAAAGTTACGTAAAGTATGGAGTTGCGACCGTCAAATCTATTGTCGCATTTTTTGCGCCAGCCGAGTGAGTACCTGAGTAATGCCGATTGCCGAGGTCGGAGGTCAGATTGAAGAGGTTTGTTCACCTCTGCAATCTGACCTCTGACCTCTAACCTCTCCCCACCCCGATCCGTCCCGCGTGCCTCCCAATCTCCTCGAGAATCGCCAGCCCGAGCTCCAGCGCTTTCCGCCCATCCTCCAGCGCGACCACCGGCCGCGACCGGTCCCGCACCGACTGCAGGAAGGCTTTGATCTCCGCCAGCAGCGGCTCCTCCGCCGTGATCGGCGGCTTCGCCATCTGGATCTGCGGATTCACGCTAGGCCGGGTGCCCCACTCATTCGCGTCCTTTGCGAATGAATGGGAGGCTACACTTCCAACCGAGAACACGAGCACATCCTGCCGTCCATAATCGATCGAAATATATTGCCCCGCCTGAAAGAAACGCAGCTTGCGCACGCGCTCCGTCGAAACCCGGCTGGCCGTAAAGTTTGCCACACAGCCCGATTCAAACTCGATGCGCACATTCGCAATATCCACTTTGTCCGAAAGAATCGGCAGCCCCACCGCCCGGATTTCCTTCACTCCCGAATTCACGAACGTCAGCACCACGTCGAGGTCGTGGATCATCAGATCGAGTACCACGTCCACATCAAGCGCTCGCGGAGAAAATACACTCAGCCGGTGCACTTCAAAAAACATCGGCCGATTGATCAGCCGCAAAGTAGCCCGCACCGCCGGATTGAAGCGCTCCAGATGCCCAACCTGTGCCACCCGCTTGTGTGCGGAAGCAAGTCGAATCAGTTCGTCAGCCTCCCCGAGCGTCGCCGCTACCGGCTTTTCGATCAGCACGTCAACCCCAGCTTCCATCAGAGTGCGCGCGACCTCCAGATGCAGAACGGTAGGCACCGCAACCGACGCCGCCCGTACCTCGCTGTGCCTCCCGAGCATCTGCTCGACCGAGCCGAACGCTTTGCAATTGAACTCGCGGGCAATCGCGTCGGCTCGCGCCGTATCCGGATCGACCACCCCGACCAGCCGCACGCTACCTGCCGCCTGCAGTTGCTGATAAACGCGCGCGTGATTGCGCCCGAACGCGCCCACGCCAATCACCGCAACATTGATAGGGGATTCCTTGCTCAGATGAGTGCTCCGGACCCCAGAAATAACGCACGAAGAAATAACGCGCCATTGTCGCAGTTCCCGACACGAAAGCGCAAAACGCTTCTAAGAACCTGTGTCACCCTGAGCATAGCCGAGCCAAGCGCGAAGCGATTGGTTCGGCGGAGTCGAAGGAGCCCTACGCGCTTCCATCCCTCGGGCGCTGCCGCAGGGTCTACACCTCGGACTGAATCGCGGCAGTACACCCTGGCTCCCCAACAGCCCGTTCCACTGTCCGCTCTCACATCTTCTTAAGCAGCGCAATCTGTCCCGCATGATACAGCTCGTGCTGCACCACGCCATGAAGCATGTAGTAGAAAGTGTAGTGCGCGCCTTCTTTGCCGGGCACGACCTCGTCAAGGCGCGAGTCCGGGAGAGCGGCAACCGTCTTAACCAGATCCTTATGCACGCGCCGTACTTGCGCCAGCGCCTCGCGCCATGCCGCGTCGCTAGCGTCCTTAACCGCCGGAAAATTCTCCGCATCGGAGAGCGTCACCGCAACCCCGCCCATCCGCCGCAGCACCGCGCCATCCCATGCCCCAATATGCAGTACCAGCTCCCAGATCGTGTGGGCGCTCTTAATCGGACGTGCCGCCGCCCGCGCCGCCGTGACGCCCTCCAAAATTTCAAACACAGAATCGCCATGCCAAGCCTCACCGTCAAACGCGCGGCGAAGCTGGTCGGCTATGCGAGCCGCTTCAGACATTGAACCTCCGTCTCAAATCAACAGATGGGGTCCGCCCACTACTTGATTCCACCTTCAAGCGATGTTATTTCATATAAGGTTGCTGTTGCAGTTTTTCGCGATTCGGAGACGCCGAAATGAAGAAGGTTTGCCACGCAATTCTAATTGCATTACTCGGATTGTCGGGGGCGGCGCAGGAATCAACCGCGCCGAAGGTGATCATTCCGTTGATCGCGAACGGTTCGCATCATCGGCCCGCCACCATAACTGTGGAATCGCTAGTGATTACGGACCAGAAGACACCAGTCAACGGAGCGGTTCTTTCACGGGGCGCAGATCTCCCTGTAGAGTTGGGCATATTAATCGATACGAGCAACTCACAGCGTAGCGCTCACCTCGACGCCTTCCTAAATGCAGCGAAGCAATTTGCAGATGACATTATTCGCGGCCCACACGATCAAGTATTCTTCCTGAAGTTTGACGCTAATTCCCAGGCGACCGGATGGATTAAGAAGGAACAGCTGCAAAGCACCCCGGTCACGCTAGCGATTGGTGGCGGTACTGCGCTTTACGACGCGCTCTACACCGCCTGCAAGCAGCGCTTGGGACCACGCGAATGGCGGAAACCGACGCGTCGCTTACTGGTTCTGATCAGCGACGGAGAAGATAACCTAAGCCACATTACGCGCGACGAAGCGGCTTTGGAGGCGCTAAGGGCTGGGGCAGTAATTTTCACGGTCAATACGAACGATTCTGGGATGCCCGGTCCGGGCGAAAGAGTGATGGAGAACCTTGCGAGGCGGACCGGAGGTGAATCTTTCAGCGAGATAAACAAGAAGGACATGCCAAAGGTATTCGCGAGTATTCGGGAACTGATAGATGGCATGTACTACGTAAGCTATGTGCCGCCCGATGCCTCGAAGAGCGCGGTTCACGAGGTTGAGGTCAAGCTCGCACCGAAGGAAAAAGTTGAACTATCGTATGCCAGGGGGTATTTCTGGAATCCGTGAGACTAAGGAGTGCAGGCCATGCTGCCAGAATTTCGCATCGCAACCCATCCCGGCCAAGTCCTGCTCGCGGAGTTTCTCGAGCCGCTGAGACTGACACAGGCCGACCTCGCACGCGCTCTGCATGTCCCTCTCAACCGGGTCAACGAACTGGTACGCGGCAAGCGCGGCATCACGCCCGAGTCCGCCCTTTTGTTGTCGGAGCACTTCAGGAATTCTCCCGAGTTCTGGATGAACCTCCAAACCGCGCATGATCTCTCGCGCGCCCGCCAGGAGATGCGCAAGCGCCCCGGCGGAATCATCAGAACCAAGACGCTCGCGAAAGCCCGTGGTCGCGCCCATCGGTAGAGACATGGCTTGCCGCATCTCTCGATGCACGCGGCAACCTAGCAATCCGCGCACACCGCGATCCCCGCCTCATCCGCCGCCCGCGTCATCGCCTCGCCATCCAGCAGAAGACATCGCCCCGCATCCATCGCCAGACAACTCGCCCCGGCGCGCGCCATCGTTTCGATCGTCGTCAACCCAATCACCGGAACGTCGAAGCGCAAATCCTGTCCCGGCTTCGCGACCTTCACTACCGTCAGCGCGCGGCTCAGCGTCGAAGCCTCGCCCTTCGACTTCGGCTCCGATTCCGATTCCCGGTCGAATTCCAACGACCGCATCAGCAGTCCCGCCCGTTCAATCGTCGCATCCGTTCCTTCCATCGCCTCGACAGTTACGCACGCCGCTTCCGCGATCACCACCGTTTGTCCAATGTCGTACTCCGCCAGTCGCCTTCCCACCGCGCGTCCGTACTCAATGTTCCTGCGTTCCTGCACGCTCGGCGCCCGCTTGGTCAGCACGCCGACCTTCGCCAGCAGCGGTTCCAGCAGTGCGGTCGAGTTCTCGAGCAGAATGCCCTCATCCGCCAGAACCTTCGCGACCGCACCCAGCAGCGAATCAGTGTTGCGCGTGCCGAGCGAAAGCAGCAACTTCGCCAGCCGCCAGTCCGGTTTGATAGCGGAGAAAATCTGCTTGTGCTTGACCTGCCCCGCCATGACGGCACGAGTGATGCCCTCAGCTTTAAAAGTGTCGATGAGTCTAGATAGTTCGCCCAAAGAAAGCCAGTGCACGGAAGCCGCCCCGCAAGACTCAATCTCAGGAGAAGTTTCTTCGCGAATGGCGGCGACAACAACCTCAAGCCCCTGAGCCCGAGCCGCATCCAGCACAAGAAAAGGGAACTTGCCATTGCCCGCAATAAGACCAAGCCGTGTCATGAGCAGGAACCACGTAGCGGCGGACGCATTCGTCCGCCCCGCGGAGCGAAGCTCCGCAGATGTTATCGATTGAGCCGTGTCATAGGTGCCACGCTCCGCGCGGCGGGACGGACGAATGCGTCCGTCCCTACGTAAGCCCTGAAGCTCCCCACTACTTAATCACTCCTCGTTCCGACGCTTCAATAAATCGAATCAGCATCTCGACATCTTCCCCGAGGTCGGCTTCGGACTTCAGCATTTCGATCGCCTGGGACGTGTTCAACTTCGACGCCAGCAGCACCCGATACGCATGATGAATTTTCCTGATCCGCGCTTTCGTGAATCCACGCCGCTCCAACCCCACCGCATTCAATCCATAAGCGCGTGTCCCGCGCTCGGCGGACGTCTTCGAGAACGGCAACACATCCCGCGTTACGGTCGTGCCCCCGCCAATAAACGCATGCGTCCCAATCCGCACGAAATGATGCACGGGGCACAGCGCTCCGACGCTGGCCCAGTCTTCCACGGTGACATGTCCGCCCAGCGTCGCCGCATTCGCCATGATGATGTGACTGCCAATCTGGCAATCGTGCGCGATGTGGGTATAGGCCATGATCAGGTTGTGGTCACCGACTCTGGTGCATTCCCCGCCCTTAACCGTGCCGCGATTGATGGTGACATACTCGCGGATCGTGTTATGGTCGCCGATCTCCAGCCTTGTTGGTTCACCCGCGTAGCCAATATCCTGCGGTGCCATGCCAATCGAAGCGAAAGGGAAAAAGCCGTTGTCCGCGCCAATTTTCGTGGGGCCGTCAATCGCGACATGCGAAACCAGACGGCACCCTTCGCCAAGCTCGACCTCGCGCCCAACCACGCAATAAGGCCCAATCTTGCACGACGGATGTATCTTGCTTTTCGGATCGATGATGGCCGTAGGATGGATGGACACCGTCAAGTCGTTCTTCCCTTGTCATCCTGAGCGTAGCCGGGCCAAGCGCGAAGCGATTGGCTCGGCGGAGTCGAAGGACCCCTACTCATTCCCAATCTCCGTGCCGCCGAAGGGAGTTCCCACACACTCAACCCTCGTCGCCCTCAGCCGCTCCCGCGCCCGCATTCCGCGGCACCAGCCGGCAAGTCACCGTAGCCTCCGCTGCCACCTTCCCGTCGACATACGCCTTGCCTTCCAGACGAGCCGCCGTGATCCGCCAGGCCTTCACCACCACTTCAATCCGCAACTGATCTCCCGGCACCACCGGACGCCGGAATCGCGCCTTCTCGATCCCCGTAAACACCATCAGCATCTCGTCCCGGTTCGGAACCTCGGTCAGCAGCAGCAGCCCTCCCGCCTGCGCGATGGCTTCCACAATCAGCACGCCCGGCATGATCGGCTTGTCTGGAAAGTGTCCCTGGAAAAAAGGCTCGGTGATGGTCACGTTTTTCAACGCGACAATACTCTTCATCCGGTCCAGGTCGATCACGCGGTCGATCAAAAGAAATGGATAGCGATGGGGCAGGATCTTGAGAATATCGCCAATATCCATCCCCGTTTTCACCGGCTCTGGTTCTTCCGTCGAAGTGTGTGTGGTGTCAGTCATGCCGTTTCGTGCAAGGCGAAGATTATACTGTAGCGGACGTTCCTATGAGCTTCACTTCCGCGCCGCCGCGCACTCTGCGCAAGGACAAACTTCCCGCAGATAGAACCACGAATAAATTCCCAGATCGTGTTTATCGTTCCACGAAAACTTCAGCGCATATTTGCCCACTGCCTCCGCCGCCAGCGCTTTCACCGCCGGTTTGAACATCGGCAAAGCCCCCGGCGCCAGCTTCGCCGCCTCGCCTGCCTTTCGTCCCGACTTCCCTCGCTCATCCTCGCAAAGCGCGCAGGGACACGCCTCCCGCAAGAACGCAAACGTATAAACGGACCGGTGCCCATCCTTCCATTCAATCTCCATCCCCGTCCCAGTCGTCAAATGAATCAACACCGACTTAGGATCGTTCCCCACCCGAGGCGAGTAATCCGGCAGAGCCATAAATTTCAGTATCGCACGCGCAAAGAACGTGTGGCGCGGGCGCCCCCCGCCCGCGTGCCGGTGGCCAAACTGCTCGCATTAGGGATGGCGCCCTACCGTCGAGTTCCACGACATCTTTTTTATTTTTATTGATCGCTCTAGCCGACAGCTAATAGCTGACGGCTGACAGCCAGCATCTCTTCCACCGTCACAAACTCATATCCCTGATCCTTGTACCGCCGGATCAGATTATCCGTCGCAGCCACCGTCTGCGCGCGGTCCGCACCCATGGCGCGATGTCCGCCATCGTGCAGCAGGACCACGTCTCCGCCGCGCATCTGCCGCATGACTTTCTTCTCGATCACCGCGGCGGGCGGAGCATTCCAGTCATAGCCCGTCACGTTCCACATCACCGTCTCCAACCCAAGTGCGCGCGCAACTCGCAGCGTCGCCGGTCGTCTTCCCCCAAACGGTGGACGAAATAAATTCGAATGCTCGCCGACTGTGTCCTCCAAAGCCTGCTGACAGTCGACAAGCTGCATGCGCGTCCGCGCCGCGGATTCGAAGATGAGCAACGGATGGGTGAACGTATGATTGCCGATGACATGTCCCGCCTGCGCCACCGCACGCGCGAGATCAGGCCGCTGACGCACGTAGCGTCCGATCATAAAGAACGTCGCCCGCACACTGTGCTTCGCCAGCACATCGAGCAACTGCAGTGTGTGTGGATCGTTTGGCCCGTCATCATAAGTCAGGGCGATTTGCTTGCTCCCGCGGATCCCTCCAGCAAACGTCCGCCCGAACCACTGCCCCTGCGGCGCCATGGACTGATACCCCGCAGCCGAAGCCACTGCAGCGGCCGTAAGTCCAATTAGAGCGGGAAGCATGATCGAATTGTAAATCGAGGCAAAGAAGGTCAGAGGTTAGAGGTCAGATCGCAGAGGTGAAAAGCCAACGCATCGTGGTTCTGGCTGCTAACCTCTGCAATCTGACCTCTGCCCTCTGACCTTTTCACAATCCACAATTGCGTCCGGACCCGAAGCAATATATTCTGCTTTCCAGTTTCTCCACGACAACCCATGGCCAAGCTTTTCGAGCTTCCCCGTTACATTGCGGTCGAAGGTCCCATACGAGTTGGGAAAAGCACGCTGGCGCGGGTTCTCGGAGAGCGCCTGGCCGCCCAGCGCGTCGTCGAGCCGGAAGACAATCCATTTCTGAAGGCATTCTACGAAGGCGAGCCTGGCGCAGGCTTCCAGACCCAGTTGGCATTCCTGATCCGCCGCTTCGAGCAACTACGCGCGCTCGATCTGGGTCCGCGGTCAAATAAGACTGTGGTTTCCGATTACATTTTTGAAAAAGACAAGCTCTTCGCCTGCCTCAACCTCAACGATCAGGAACTCGATACCTACAATCGCTACTTCAATTATTTTCGCGACCAACTCCCCACGCCCGACCTCGTTATTTATCTGCAGGCCACGCCGGAAGTGCTGAAAAAGCGGCTGAAGAAGAAGAACGCGGCCAGCGAAAAGGCCATCAGCGAGGATTACCTGATGGAAGTCGTGAAGGCCTACGAACACTTTTTCTTTCACTACACGCAGTCCGACCTGCTGATCGTGAACACCTCCGAGATCGACTTCGTCGACCGCAACGAAGACTTGCAGGAGCTGCTGAAAAAAGTCTCCGCCCCGATCAAGGGCACGCAGTATTTCCTGCCACTGGGCAACACGGAAGTAGCCAGCGCCTAGGTTAGTTCGCTGTCGGCTTTTCTGGGAGCTTGGCCGTCGGCACCTTGGGTTCGTTCGTCTTTTCCACCGAATCCACCGAAAACAGCATGTAATGGTCGTAGCCGTGGCTGCGGTAATAGCGATGCTTGCGATAGTCGAGGTAGATTTCTGCCTTCGTGGGAAGCCACAATTCCACATTCTTTTGGAACCGGACCGGACCGTACTCTACGACTTGTTGCTCGCAACGCAACTGGATCTGCGCCATCGGATTCATCAGTTCTGACTCGATCCGCACGATCTCAAATTTGTCCGCCGTGATCCAAGCGCGGCCTTTCAGCCGCAACGAATAGGTTTGGCCACCCACGTTGTACTCGCTGATGAGAGCAGGCCGGTCTTCGCGCTGCTTAAAGTGAACCAACCACGCTGCCTGGCCATGCCAGTTGCCCAGTCCTTCGCACGTCATCTCGAAGTTTTCCCGCATGTGGGGATGAAATACCAGAGCCAAGGCGGCAAACCCGCCGCTGGAGATCCTGTCAGGAAAGTCGGCGCGCGCCATGCGCTCTGACCGGTCTTCGTCCACCGCAAGGTACCCCACTTTGTCCTCCGAAATGGAAGCGATATAGTTAAAGTTTCGGGTTTCCTTCGTAATGCGGTTCCCCATTTCATCCACTTGCTCGTGCACCAGGTGTTCGATCGCCGAAATCCGGGATACATCATCTACCAACTGCTTTACACGCTCACCCGACATCTCGATTACGCTGTCGAAGGGACAGCTGACTCCCTCGGCGACAGACGGTTGGACTTCATCGACTCCGGAGGGGCGCCACGGATTGACTGAGACCGGGAGCTCAGGCGCGGCGAAGATAGGATCAATGATGGTCTGGCCCTTCCGCGTGATTTGAGTACTCGGAAGAGGACCCGCGTCCGGTCGCTCCAGCATGGCGATGAGGTCACGCACCTGGGGGACAGTGGGGTCGGTGGGTGAATTCCGGACGAAAGATTTCAGCGCCCGGATACCTTCTTCCTTCTTGCCCAAATTCACCAGGGCCTGTCCCAGCGCCAGATTTGCCGCGTTGGCCCCGCCTTTCCCCTTTGCGATGGCCAACTCCGCTTGTTGCCGAGCCCCCTCATAGTTCTTCAGCTTCAGGTAAGCGTTAGCAAGCAGGTTGTGAGTGGTCCAATTCTCGGCGTCGGCGTCAGTCGCTTTTTCCAGCGTGGCCGCCGCATCGGGATAGTTTTCCTGTGCGATTTCCACTTGACCGAGCAGCGTCAACACCCGCGCATTGTGGGAACCGAGGCTGGCAGCGTTCCCCAGATAGCTCCGCGCCTGGGCAAGGTCTTTTTGCTCATAGGCTACATAGCCCAACAGATAGTTGACGTCCGGATTCGACGGTGTCAGTTTGTAAGCCGCATCCAGGCTCTTTTTCGCATCCTTAAGATTCGCGGATTTGAGAGCGGAAAGGCCATGCTTGAGATCTCCGCGCGCTTTGGGGGGAACCGTTTCCTCGGATATGTTGAGGTCGACTGCGTTGGGATCACGATGGAGGGAGAACTCCATCCGAGTCGTAATGAGTGTGTTGTTGGCTTGGACTTCCTTTTTCTGGCTCAAATATCCGACCGCGCTTATCTCGATTTCGTACTTGCCGAAAAGAAGACCAACCGCGGCTTCGGAATTGCCGTCGGTGGTCTGCCAGGTTACGTTCTTAGTGATCTCGTTCGTCATCTTTACGACCGACTGCCGGTCGAGATGATTCCTGCCGTTCTCCGCGAACACGGAAATAACCACCAATGACTCGCCGTCGCGTGCTTGGTAGCTTGTTTTTGTCTCTCGCTCTATGCGCTGCGTGAACGCAAGAACTGTCAGAAGATGAAGGAGAAATGCGGTTCCGATGAAAAGAGGTACTGCTCTGCGCACTACACTTCGAGGGGTCATAAGATACAGCCAGGTTGAGTCTCTCACGCCCATTTTTCGCGGTCAAATGACCTTCCTCCTCGCCTCCGATAGCCGATTCTCCCAACTATCAACTACCCCATAACCATCTAGCAAATCTGCCGAGTTCAAGAACGAAGCATCCGAAGATCAGAGTCCGCAGAAGGATCTTTTCGCAGACGGCATAGAAGCCGTCGATGCGACGCTCCAAATCGCGATTGCCTTTTCCCGCCATGAGTTACGACCCCGTATCTTCCTTCCGCGTCATTCCTTTCTTCCCGCCTGTCCCTAGGAAATTGGACGGCAGTTGAGCCTCCAGCATCTTCTGCTGTGCGTTCCATTTCGCGGGAACCGTTTGACGTCGATCGGAAGACCAGCCAATGTAGCGGATGAACGCCTTGGCCGTAATAGTGGAAGATCGAGACCCTCCTCCGAACGCGATTGAGTAGGCGTTCACATCGCCTTTCCGAGCTGCCTGCAAGGCGATCCCGCATCTTTCCTTGTCCCAGAGGATTCTCACGGCTTTGACTCCGGCTTCCTGCAAGGCTCTTGAGGACGACGCATTCAAGGCTATCCGTCCGGTAGGATCGATAGCGAGAGCGAGTTCCTCGACTCTAACGGATCTTCGCTCGAATGTCTCGTAGGCCATTGGGATGTTCCTCAACGACAATTGTACGGCTCTCACGGCTCTTGGCCAAGGTAACATCTCGTGAGAACATGAACCAATGACCAACGACTATCGACCAACGCCCCCTTTGCAGCTATAATCCCCCCAGCGTCATCAAAAGACGCATACAGGCTCTATCCGCCCAGTTTGCGGAGGGGCACTGGAGGACATCGTGAGTCTCACGCCCATCGGCGAACCTCGCCGCAAGATCACCACTGCCACTCTCCGCGAAAAGAAGTTTCAA
>Ga0307477_10000601_pt1 | contig 38222 bp, 40 predicted proteins | sample atmos_gasesECM2C_FD_203316 | JGI IMG/M metagenome (GOLD analysis project Ga0307477, IMG submission 203316) | Hardwood forest soil microbial communities from Morgan-Monroe State Forest, Indiana, United States - atmos_gasesECM2C_515 | ecosystem: Environmental > Terrestrial > Soil > Temperate... | reverse complement strand
CTTCCCCTTGCACAGGTCGTCACCGCACTCTATGGATTCGCCATCACAGTGGCCATCGTGCTGGCTCTCTGTCCGGTGTTGCACGTGACCCTCGGAGTGGCCGCGCTTCTCGTGATCCCGGGCACGATGTTGCTGGTAGCACTCACGTGCGGATTCGTCCTCGTCCTCTCCGCACTACACGTCTACTTTCGAGACGTCAGGTACTTTGTCTCCGCAGCGATGATGGTATCCATGTACCTGACCCCCGTTGTCTACCCTGTTACAGCTGTGCGAGGCCCACTACGGACTGTCGTCAACATCAATCCGATGACCGGAGTGGTCGACCTGTTTCACGCCGCCACGGTGGGCCACGTTGGATCATTGGGTCTGCAGCTTTTCGTGACAGCGGCATGGATCGTGGGTTTGCTCGTAGTAGGCACACTCCTCCAATCCCGCTTCAATCGCGTGTTCGCCGACCTCCTTTGAGACACGGCGCGCTGCAACAAGGAAAAAGGCCCGGGAGCTGATCGTGGGAACCAGCATTTTGCTGCATGGCGTGGGCAAGCGCTATACGAAGTACCTGGATACGCCCATGCTTGTGGGCACCGCAATGCGATTCCGGCCTAAGACGCGTCGAGAGAAGCTCTGGGCTGTACGAGGACTCGACCTCGAGGTCGAAGAGGGGGAGGCAGTCGGCATAATTGGACGTAACGGTTCGGGCAAGACGACCGTCATGTCCATGATAGGCGGGATCACTGCACCCACTGAGGGGTCGGTGCGAGTATGGGGGCGCGTAGCACCTCTGATCTCTGTCGGGGTCGGATTCCACATGGAGTTGACCGGCCGGGAGAACGTCTACGTCAATGGTGCAATTCTGGGGCTTGATCGCTCCCAGATCGATGACCGCCTTGACCAGATCATCGATTTCGCGGGAATACCGGAGTTCATCGATACCCCAGTGAAGTTCTACTCGTCCGGAATGCTCGTTCGACTCGGCTTCTCGGTCGCAGTTCACTCCGATCCCGACCTTCTGCTCGTAGACGAAGTCCTGGCTGTCGGCGATCTCGCCTTCCAGGTCAAGTGCTACGAGCGGATCAATGCCATGCGCGATCGTGGGATGACGTTGGTGTCCGTGAGCCACAACATGGAAGCGATCCGCAGGCTGTGTGGTCGGGTATTGGTTCTCCACGACGGCACCTCGCGGTTTTTTGGTTCGACCGAAGACGCCATTGGCGTCTACCATGAATTGTTGAGCGCTGCTGAAGGTCTCCAGGTCGACTACGAGTCAGGCGTCCGATTCGAACCCCGGATACTAAGGATCGATGGGATCGACCTCTTGGGTGGTGACGGCTTGCCCACGCGACACGTCGAGGCTGGTGAGCCGCTCGCTTTGCGGATTCGAGCCCAGGCGTCCGAGACCATGGACAATGTCGTGATCCGGATGAAGTTGAGTTCGAACGGTGCGGTGGTCTACATCGACACCGGAAGTCTCGGACCGGTAGAAGCAGGAAGCGAGATGGTCTGCGACATCGATTTTCGTGCTCAACTGCCCACCGGTAGCTACCGGGTCTTCGCCCAACTCGAACGACCAGATCTACGCACCGCTCTTTGCATTAGTCCTCCGTGCTCGTTCTTCGTCACAGGCAGACACACTGTAAAAGGGCTCGCGGACCTGGAGGCCACCTTCACGCGTCGACAAGACGTCGATTCACTTCTTTCTGAGCATGTCGCCTCACTCGGTGAACACACGATCTAAATGCCGTGTCGCCAACCGGAATCCGTCATTGAAACCTTGTTGTTGCACGGCTCCGGGTCACCACACGCACCTCAGCCTTATCGAGCGAAGCTGTGGCGGCCTCGTGGGATTGAACCTGCTCGAAGAGGGCCCCGAAGGTATCGCCGTCCAAGGTCGCTTCCGAAGATCACTCACTGGTACCTGCCGCTGGCATCGAATCGCGACCGGTAAACGGGAGCGCGCATGAGGCCCCAGGTCGACGTCGGGGTCGTAACGTGGAACACGGCTGACCTAACCGTGGCCGCGCTTCGGCACCTACTTGATGCGGATCAAGGCTGCGACTTTCGCGTGTTAGTGCACGACAACGCATCGTCTGACGGAACCCCGGAGGCGTTGCAAGAGCACGTGCCCGAAGCGCGGCTCGAGATTTCCAACTACAACATGGGCTTCGCCCAGGGAATGAACCGGCTGATACAACGCTCGGACAGTCCCTGGTTCTTTGCGCTCAATTCGGACGCGTGGCCGGAGCCCGGCGCGATGGGTACGCTAGTGAAGGCTGCAGAGGAACACCCAGGTTCTGCCGCAGTAGCGCCCTTACTGCTACACCCAGACAGCACGCTCGAGCATTCCACTCATCCGTTCCCGTCCATCTCAGTAGCGCTGCTGGATCTCGTGGATGGACGGAAGTGGATGCCAAGAAGCGTATTGGACAAACGATTTCTCGAGGGCGCCTGGGGCCACGACCGGGCCCGAGCGGTGGACTGGGCTGTGGGCGCGGCGTTGCTGATGCGCAGGGCAGCCTTGGACCACCTCGGCGGTTTTGACGAGCGCTATTTCATGTACATGGAGGATTTGGAATGGTGCTGGCGAGCCAATCGGGCGGGTTGGGAGATCCGATTCGAGCCAGCTGCAATCGTACGGCACGTAGGTAACGCATCTGGCGCTCTTCGCTTTCGAGAAGGGCGCGCGGCGTTGGAAGCGGCCCATCTCCGAATGTTCCTGCGTGAGGCGCATCGCCCAAGTTGGGTTACCGCGTACCGCGTGCTCACCGCGTTGTCCGCCGCCTCGCACATGACCACGTCGCACCTGATCCGGAATCGCGAACGGTTCCTTCATTGGCGCGGCCAACTTCTCGCCAACCTCGGTTGGGCTGACATCCCCTCAACCGACCTGGCACCACATCGCAACGCGAACGATGCCGCCAAGCCAACTTCATCGAGCTCAGATCGCTTGACTCACCAAGACGCGGGCAGCCCGCAGCCCCGGGTTTCAGTGGCAGTCTCATCATATGGCCGTGCCCACTTGCTGCCTCGTTTGATCGGCGCGCTCGAGAGGCAAACCCTTCCCGCTCAACAATTCGAGGTCATTGTCGTCGACAACGCCTCACCCGACGACACCTCCGCCGTTCTCACGAAACTGGCTTCCGAGGCAGCGGTGAATTTGCAGCCGCTCCGAGCCGTCGAGCAGAAGGGGCCTGCGGCTGGACGAAACCTGGCTTGGCGGGCTGCGCGCGCTCCGATCGTCGCATTCACGGACGACGACTGCGTACCCGCACCTACCTGGTTGGAATCAGGCCTAGCGGCTCTGAACGGTGATACACGGGTGGTGGTTGGGCGCACCGCTCCCCCGGCCGACCAGCTAGACCGGGCGACGGGTGCGTTCGCGCGAGTGCTTTCAGTTGACGGTGTGCGGTTCTTTGAGACTTGTAACATCTTCTATCGCCGCGCCGACCTATTTGCCTCCGGCGGCTTCGACGAGGAGTTCCGTCAGCCAGCGGGCGAGGACACCGATCTCGCGTTGAGGATCTTGGACAACCGAGCCCAGGCGGTATTCGCGCCAGACGCCCTCGTGCACCATGATGTCAGGCCTGGAAAACTGGCCTCTTCGTTGCGCGAAGCCACGAGATGGACCGACATCCCACTCGTCCTCCGACGGCATCCGGCAGCTCGTGGCCGACTGCTGCACCGTTGGATCTTCTGGAAGCCCTCTCACCCTCCAGCCATCTTGGCAGCAGTGGGTTTGATGGCGGGCCTCCGCTGGCCTCCCGCGCTTGTATTGGTACTTCCCTGGCTACGCCACCGCTTGTCGGTGGCGCCCGCTGCGCCGGGCCCTCGACGCCGTGTCGCTGCCCTTCCCGGCGCTTTGGCCATCGACCTGGTAGAGGTGGGAGTCATGCTACGCGGGTCGATTCGTCACCACACGATCGTCCTATGAGACTCGCCCTCGTTCATCCCTACTCGTGGCCACGAGTGCGACGCGGAGCAGAGCGCTATCTCGACGACCTTGCACACTACCTTGCCGGCCAGGGTCACAGTGTAAATGTCGTGACGGGCACTCATGGCGAGGTTTCCATCGAGAAGCGCGACGACGGAGTGACGGTATACCGCCTTACGCACCTCAAGCCGGGACCCCTCTGCAAAGTGGGTCTGAGCGAAATCGAAACTTTCGGTGTAAGGACCGCGAGCGTACTCAGGAGAGCCCGTCCTGACGTCGTTCACGCCTTCACTCCAAGCGGAGCAATTGCCGGAAGGGCCGCCGGCCGTCCGACCCTGTATACAGTTCTCGGGCATCCCAACGCCGCGCAACTTCCAACCAAACGCGTCCCCCGCTGGCTTCTTGGCTCTGCCGTTCGCCTGTCGAATGCGGTAGCGGTTTTGAGCCGCGCCTCGGCCACAGCTCTGCGCTCGACTTTCGGCCGTGGGGCGATCGTGTTACCTCCAGGGGTCAGGATGGAACGATTCGTCCCCAACCTCGAACCACGCACGGGGCCGCCAAGGCTGCTCTTCTCTGCAACTCTCACCGATAGGCGAAAACGGGCCGACTTAGCAATTTCGACTCTCGCTCGCTTGCTCGAACGGCATCCAGATGCCCGCCTAGTACTCTCGGGAGAGGGCGATCCAGCTTGGGTCACAGAAGAGGCACGCCGCTTCGGCGACAAAGTCAGCGCCTCCATCGACGTCCTCGGCCCAGGTGAGCCCGACGAAGTTCCCGGCCGTTACCGCGACGCGACTCTCACGATCCTCCCAGCAGAGCACGAAGCATTCGGGCTATCAGTCGTCGAGTCTCTCGCGAGCGGGACTCCAGTCGTGTGCTCTCCAGGTGGGGGTATGTCCGAGATCGTGGGCAGTGCTCCCGTGGGAAGCACGGCAGCTACCGCAACGCCAGGCTCGATGGCCGACGCCGTTGAGATGACGCTCAAGCTTGCCCAGGACGGCGCTACCCCAGCGCGGTGTGTGGAGCGCGCCCGACTGTGGTCCTGGGACGAGACGGTGGGTCCACAGCACGAGGAATGTTACCGCTCGCTACTCGCGCGACGGCAACCCGAGCTCGAGGCCATTTCTTGAATTGGCCTCGCGTACCTAGTTGGGTCAGCGTGGTCCTGCCCACCTATCGCCGCCCGATATCCCTCGCCCGGGTGCTCCAAGGCATTGCTCTTCAGGAGGATCCCGGCGTGAAGTGGGATGTGGTTGTGGTGGACAACGACCCCGCAGCGAGTGCAGAGAACGCAGTAAACGGACTGCGTACGGCATTCTTCGTCCCAATTACCTTCGTCGTCGAGCCGCACGCAGGCGCGGCCAGCGCTCGCAATCGCGGCCTGACCGAGGCGCGCGGCGACATCATCGCCTTCATCGACGATGACGTGATTCCCGAGCAAAATTGGCTGCGCGAACTCGTAGCTCCCATCCTCGAGGGCCGGTGCCAAGGCACTGGGGGGCGAGTCGTGCTCGAACCTGGCGTCGAGCGCCCAACTTGGTTCGACGAGGAGACTATCGGCGGCTATCTTTCGCGCTTTGACCTGGGTCAGAACACGCAGTTGATTCATTCCGACGGCTACGTGCTGACGGCTAACGCCGCCTTTTTGTGCGATCCACTCCGCGCTACGGGTGGCTTTGATGATCGCTTGGGGCCGAGGGGAAATACGCACCTCGTGTGTGACGACAACCTCATCACCCAGCGCCTGATCGCCGCTGGCGCGCGCATCGTGTACGTACCCACAGCGGTAGTGACTCACGAGCTGGCCCCGACGCGACTAACTCCACGCTATCTGATCCAACGCGCATATGCGCAAGGCCGCTCAGACTGGCGGCTGATGCAAGTCCTCGGCAAGCTAACTCGCTTTTGCGGCCTGCGCGTTGCCTGGCAGCATCTGGAGTTGCCGGTTCGTCGGAGGGGGGCATTGTCGGGCCGTCGAGCCGAGGCGTTCCACGTGCTGACCGACGTGGCCCGCAGTGCCGGTGTCCTTCGAGAGCTTCTCCATTCGTTCGTACACGACGCCCAGCCGACGCCTGAAAGCAATCCTGAAACCCATATTCGCAATACTCACAGTCGGGGCTTAACCACGTAGCTTCCTAGACCCTTCTTCCTTATGGCCCAATGACCTTCAAGGCGACGATGAGCCCTAATCTGGCCGACCCTGATGAGACGCGATTTCGGGAGTGGGGGGACTGCATTTTCTCGCTGTGGGCGATCGGCCGCGACGGGATAACGTCATCGAATTCTTCGAGTGGGAGGTGAGGTGTGGGGCCAATAAATCGCCGTGCTCCCAAAACTCTGCGATGGCGTTGTTCGCCTAGCTTGGCTTCAGATCGCGCGGAGCATCATGACGGGCTATGACCCGGCAACGTATTGGTCGGATGTGGCTCGCCGCGCCAGAGAGCGTGGTCAGGGCAAAGACGTCGCCGGCGACGATTCGCCCTACTATCGCTACAAACGTCACCTCTTTCTGAAGCGCTTCCTCTCCACAATTCCAGTCGAAGGACAAAGAGTCCTCGAAGTAGGCTGTGGGCCCGGCGGCAATTTGCGTGAGCTCGCACTTCGTAAGCCCTCGCGCCTAGTCGGATGCGACGTTGCGCCGGGCATGGTCGAGCTGGCGCGGGACGCCATCGATCACCTTGGGGCAGAAGTGCTGCTAACCGACGGTTCAAGTTTGCCATTCTCCGATTTGGAGTTCGACCTTTCGCTCACAGTAACCGTCCTGATGCACAACTCGGCCAATCGCGTCGCCAAACTCGCTTCAGAGCTGGCACGGGTTACAACATCATCGATCTTCATCATCGAAGATACTGTCACGACCCAAACTTCAGACGAGTTCGGCGTGGGCGAATACGGCCAAGTATATCCTCGCACTACAAGTGCATTTGCCGATTTTCTCCTTCCACACGGATTCGAATTGGTCCGGGCAGAGCGCCTGAGGACCCGAGCGAGTCAACGTGCAAATCGGTTGCTCCTGAGACTGTTTGAACGCGATGGGCACAAGGAGGGGGAGCCCTATTCCAGGGTGCACTGGTTTGCTGGACAACTTGCGTTACCGTTCACTCGCGTCATCGACCGGTTAATGGCATCGCCAGAGGACGAGCTCACCATGATGCATTTCACGCGACGCCAAAGACCCCGCGGATAGCTCGACGGAAGGACCGCACACCTACCGGTGGTCAGTTCTGTCCATTGCCGTGGGTGAACACCGAACCAGCGTAAAAACGCACAATGGGTGCTCTCCCGACTCACTGGGACTCGGGCTGCAGGACGTTGACTTCGTTGGCGCCGGTGCATGACTGCCTTGATCGAAGCCGTAGCGAGCGCTCCCATCGTCCCCAGGATCGATCACCTCGTGAAGGGAGCCACCCCCTATCCCCTGTTGGTCGGCAGATCGCGGAAGGGTATTCTCTTGCTCCGTGAAACCGGATAGCTCGACACGCGCTGAACCGTTTGTCTTTGATCCAGTGCGGCTGGGCACGCTGGCCGCGCAACACCGGATCGCCTACTCACAGGCCACGCCTTTCCCGCATGTGGTCATCGATGACCTCCTTCCTGCCGAGGTCCTGGAGGATTTGGTGGCCGATTTCCCTGCTCCCGACCAGGCTCCTTGGTTCGGCTACGAGAGCGATAGGGAGAGGAAGCTCGAGTTGAGCAACCAGCAGTGCATGAGACCGTTCACTCGGCACATGCTGGCTCAGTTCAACTCGGGCGTTTTCGTCGACTTTCTTGAGGAGCTAACGGGGATCTCGGGATTGGTTGTGGACCCGCACCTTGCCGGCGGGGGTTTGCACCAAATCCAGCCCGGAGGCCGTCTGCAGATCCATGCGGATTTCAACCTCCACCCGCGGCTTTTATTGCAGCGGCGTCTGAACTTGCTCTTATACCTGAATCGTGAATGGCAAGATGACTTCGGCGGCCACCTGGAGCTGTGGGACCGCGATATGACACGGTGCCAAGCGCGCATCTCGCCCGCGCTTGGGCGATGTGTCGTGTTTACTACCACCCACGAATCGTTCCATGGACATCCGGACCCTCTGGCATGTCCTGAGGGGATAACTCGAAAATCTCTCGCCCTCTACTACTACTCGGTCCCTGACGATATCCCCGAGGGAATGGAGTACCACGGCACCCAGTTCAAACGTCGACCGGGAGACCCACTTGAGTTTCCGGACGAAGGACGGACCAAGGAGGGGAAGCACTCCTTCGGTCGCCTCGCGCCTCCAGTTCTTGTGCGGATGGCCAGGACTCTCAAAGATCCGGGTGGCCGTCGGGCGTTCGTTGCCGACCTCCTTCCTCCTCCTGTGGCCGACAGCCTTCGCCGATACCGCCGGCGGCCGTAACGCCATTATCCGTGAGCTACTTGGACCGAAGTGAGCGTGGAACGAACCCGAGTGACCCGATTCGCTTGATGCGGTCCGATTGATGCGAACTCAACCGGAGATCACCGTCGTAGTGCCCACGTACCGTCGTCCGGCGCTACTCAGGCGATGCCTGCGGGCCCTCGCGTCTCAGGACATCGATCCAGGATGCTTCGAGGTTCTAGTCGTCGATGATGGCTCACAAGACCGAACGGCCGCTGTCCTTCACGAAGAGTCGAACCGGTGCGCCAATCTCCGACCAGTTGTCCTCACTGAGAACTCTGGGCCCGCCACTGCGCGCAACAAGGGAGTAGAGAATGCTAAGGGCAAATTCGTCTTGTTCCTGGACGATGACGTCGTGGCCAGCCCATCCTTGGTTTCCGCCCACCTTAGATGTCATGCCAATTCAGATGATGGGCGGCAAGCCATACTCGGCCTCCTCAGATGGCACCCCGATCTGCGAGTCACGCCCTTCATGCGATGGCTCGACCAATCGGGGCTCCAGTTCGATTACGACACCTGGCTTCGGGAAGGTCCGGTCGATCCGCCGTATGCCGCCTTCTACACGGCCAACCTCTCGCTCCATCGAAGATTGGTCGAAGCGGCAGGGGGCTTTGACGAACGCTTCCCGTACGCCAACTATGAGGACATCGAGCTCGGGTGGCGCCTCACGCGGCTAGGTCTCCGCCTCCACTACGAGCCGAGTGCGCTCGCATGGCACGCGCGGCAGATCAAGCTGCGGGCCTTCTGTCGTCGCATGACCCACGAGGCAGAGTCGGCGAAAGTTCTCAGGCAAGTCGCCCCAGACCTGGACATAGATACCGATGGACGGGGAGGAGAACCTGTGGGCCGCCTCACGAGGTTGGCCCTGCTCATGGCTGCGCCGTGGGCTTCCCGGGCCGATCGCCAGCGAGTTCTTGAGCGTCACTATCGCGCCGAGATTGCGGTCGCTTACGCGAAAGGCGCCAGGTCGTGAACGCGTTGAGTGCGCCGCACTAGGGGGCCCGTTTTACTATTTGGCCCATCCTCGAGCGGGCACCGACATCTCACGAGTTCTCTTTGTAGAGATGGGCTTCCACAAGCTCTAATCATCAACGGGCGTTACCAGACACGGCCGACTGTGGCATGTCAGATCGGTTCTCTCGTATGCGCTGAAGTCTTCCGCGGGTCACCCCTGTACAGGCGAGCGGGTGAATCCCGAAGGATCGCCTGATCGCGACTGTCAATCAACCTTGTGGCAGCCACCGTCTACATTTCGAGGTCCGGAGTCATGCGTGACCGGCGCAGCGTTCCAATGGTTGAAGCTCGGAGCACACTCAAGTAAACAGCCCTTGCGTTGGCTAGCTCACCGGCGCAGTCCGCAGCGATTGCTTCGCGAATCGCTGACTTACCCAGGTCGCGTTCGATGGAAGGTCTCGACACAGTCATTTCACGATTAGCATGTCGGCGACTGTTGAAAGAGTCGGACCATTCGATACCGCCGCGCACGCGGTCCTCGTTCTCCGGTGTCGGTTCGTACGGGATGAAGTTTGTACCGAACCTTAGATTGACCGCGCGCAGAATTGACCCAAAATCATCGGTAACAGCTTCGAACGGCGCGACGATAAGGTCATCGACCAACCGAGCTGCACGTTTATAAAACCGCGAATACTCTCGCAAAAGGGCGCTCGCTGAGAGTGCGGGGCTTCTTTGGATGAACGAGGTTACGGAATCCAGTGGGTCACGCAGCAAGACAACTGCCGGAATCCCGCGGCGGACGGCAATTTCGAGATTGACCGGCGAGTGAAGGTGAGTGACGCGCGGGACGTCGTCGGGGTTCGCGACATCGAAGGCGATGGAGGCATAGGTGTTGCCGGAGCGGGGAAAACCCTCGATTACCAACTGGGTTCCATTGCGAATAAGGCAGGTCCGAATTGCAGGACGTAACCGCGCGTAACACTCGACTCGTGTCGCACCGGAGACCAGCCACTGGTGAATGCGATGGCGTAAGCGAGCGAATACTCGGTAAGACAGAGATCCGCGGTACACAAGCCCCTCCCGCTACGCCCTAGCAAATCCCAAAAACGGCAACGGCGGGTCCGGTATCACCTTGCGCTCATTTCCTCGCCATCGACTCCTCAGACCGAATGGTGCCAGTGGTGGTGAAACTCGGACCTTCAAGGGGGTCCGGCGGCCCGGTCGCCACTGAGTCCGACGTCCGGTAAGTCCACTGGTTGACCAGGCGTTCTTTCTGAGGGAACCTCGCAATTGTCGGGCGCTCACCCTCAATTGACCCCAGCTAGGAGCATCCCCGAACCAAGTCATCTCGGACACAGATCAGCCGTCGCTAGCCACGAGCAGTAAGCCTTCCCACCCACCTGGCGGTTACCGCGACGAGGTGGTAAGGAGCCAGGTGCCGGCGCCTGATAGCAGGTCCGTCCTCAGCGACCTGCTCGGCCACCATTCCGAACGAGATGCGAAGCGCGAGGTCGCTCCACGCCGGGCCACGCAACCCGGACCGAGCTAGCTCGCCGAATCCTGAGCCTAGCTTGCGGTGCAGCTTCCACGTATCACGCAATGTTGTCCGAGGCTCGTGCGACACCTCGGCATCCGGACTGAACACGAGCACGTACCCAGCTTTCGTCGCCCGCTGACCGAACTCGAGATCACCACTGGCCACCAATTCTGGCCGGAACGGGCCGACTCTCTCGAATACCTCTCGCCGGACGAACAGATTCGCCGTAGCGGCGAAACACTCATGCTCAATAAAGTCTCTCTGACGCAAATAAGTCGCACGGTCGTAGCGCTCCCACATATTCGGCTGCACGCTTGTTGCGCGTTGTTTGATCGCTCCCCCCACGAGATCCGCTCCTCCCTTCAAGGCAGCGACGCCTGCGGAGAGCCATTTTGGACTCGCGTGGCAATCCGCGTCCGTCAGAGCGATTAGCTCGCCACGGGCTGCCCCGATGCCCGCATTGCGTGCCGCATATGGCCCCCGGGCATGCTCCTCAAGTACTCGGGCGTGAATCGGATGGCGCGAAGCAACGACGCGGGTGGCGTCAGTCGAACCGTTGTCCACGACGATGACCTCGAAGCTCGGCGCGCCCTCTTGAACGGATAGTGCGTCAAGACAGCCCGGAAGCCTCCGCTCCTCGTCTCGAACCGGGATCACGACAGTGGTGATAGGAGCTTCACCCGGCACCGTCGACCTCCTCGATATCCAATCGACGAACTGGTCGAGCCGGGTTGCCAGCCACAAGCCATCCAGACGAGACGTCGCTCGTCACGACAGCACTCGCGCCGACGAACGCTCCGTCACCCACTCGAACGCCAGCCGTCACGACGCTATGTGCACCGATCCAACTGTTTGCACCCACGACCGTCGGTGCGGACCGCACATGGTGGAAATTGGGAACGTCTTCCGGCGTGCGGAGGTGTGACGAATCAGTTACCACGACGTACTCTGCCAGTACAGCTCGATCGAGTACGGCGGTCGAGTTGTTGCAATGCAAGAACGTGCCGTACCCAATAAAGACGTCGTCACCTACGCGCAGCTTTCCCGAGCTGTCGGCGCGGAAGCCTTTTCGAATGATGGTTCGGGCACCGAAAGACATCGTTCCGCCCAGGAACTGCAGGACTGCGTCGTCTCCAACAGAGGTCTGTGCGCCAATTTCAAGACGATTCTGGGTGCCGGGCTGAATATCCAACGTGATACGTCGGCCCAATTTGATATCATGAGCCAAATCGAGCTCGATGCGCCCGCCAGACACCCGTGCCAAGATGTGAGCCCGCATTGCCAGCAATACCCGTCTTGTTCGCCAGATCATGCGTTCAGCTGGCCACCACAACCACCGGACAAGACGAAAGCACATCGCCGCGATCGACGAAGGCGTTAACTGTGACGGTGCCACCTTCAGGTCCCTACTCGGGGCGCGTCTAGCGAACCGACAGGAGCAGGCTCATCTCTCATACCTACGATCCCATGAGTTCTTCGTAAAGATCGTCGACTGCCGCTGTGCATTTCTCGACGTCGAATCTGGCCACCCACTGAGGCCCAGCTCGGCTCAGGCTGACCGCGAGCGTTTGGTCCTTTAGGACACAAATCATTGCTCGGGCCAGAGCTGCGGCATCACCCTCAGGAACCAGTAGCGCCGTGCGTCCTTCTTCTACGAATTCGGGTATCCCGCCGTGACGTGTCGTCACCACCGGTCGACCGGAGGCCTGCGCCTCCAGGTTGACGAGCAACAGCGACTCCACATCTCCATCCGCGGCGGTTCGGCTCGGACTTACCACCACACGCGCCCGTCTCATTGCCTCAATCACCTGAGCCAGTCGGCATTTTGGGTTCGTGAGCTCGACGATCACTCCCTCACCACCGGCGCGGGCCTGCGCTTCCAATGGGCCGAACCCTACCAATCGCAACGTGGCGTGGGGGACAGCTCGACGCACGGACGTCCAGGCGGCGAGCAATGTGTCGATGCCCTTCTTCTCCACAAAGCGTCCCACGAACAGCGCCTCGGGGGGTCCGTCTGGAAGGGGACTTGGTGTGAATGACGTCGTGTCAACGCCACTTGGGATCACCCGAAGAGTTTCGGGTCGTGCCCCGATCGAGGCTGCGCGTTCTGCAAGGTATTGCGACGGCACGAGGACAGCAGACGCCAAATCGAGAGCTTCCTGCAAAGCCTCGGGCCAGCGCCGGACATACGCGGTCACGTCCTCCCCGTGCAGTGACAGGACCAAAGGGATCTGGCGCCGCCGCACATAACCGATGGGGTCTTGGCAACGGTACCCATGATGGTGGTGCACGAGAGCTGGACGTCGGCGGGCTGTGACCAAGAAGAGCCCAGCCGTAACAAGTCGCCGTTCAACCGGTGCGGGGAGGTGTCTCGGGATCGCTCCGAGGCTGTGGACTGGTCTATAGGGAAAGACGTCGGTATGTTCGAGGGGTAACCTGGCTACCACAGTCGAACGATGGCGACTTCGTGATACCAACGCATGGATGAACTGCTCCGACAGTGGCAGCCAGCTCTGCACGGAATGCAGGACCAAGCGAGCATCGTCGACACGGGGCGGACACATCTAAGAGACCCCGCTCGGCCGCCCGCGTACCCTCAGCATTCGCATGGTGTTTAGGATATCTGCGCGCTCAGAGGTCCTCCGGCGAAGTTGGCGTGCCCCGTATCACGAAAGACCGAGTATTGCCATACCATCTGTAGAGACGGGATGCTCCGCCGGCGCCAGACGTTGAAGCCTCTTTCGCTCATGAAATGATGAACTGAGAGGACGAGTTCTCGATCTCTCGCCGATACCACGCGATTGTCTTTTCAAGACCCTCCGCAAGCGAGTGCTGTGGCTTCCATCCGAGCGACTCCCGTGCCCGGCTGCTGTCGGATCGCATTGTCCAGATCTCTGTGGGGCGCTCCGGAAGCGCTCCGAATTCTGCTTCAACGGGGTTCCCCAGTAGCTCTAGGACCAAGGTGGCCACCTCGCGGATCGCAATATCCTCGCCGCAACCCACGTTGAACAGTTCTCCTTCAATCCCGGGGATTGCTGCCGCACGTATGAGGCCTTCCACGATGTCCTCGACGTAGTTGAACTCCCGGGTCTGGCGACCCTGGGTCATTCGGATCCTTTCGCCGCGAAGCGCGCGGACGATGATCTCAGGAATGACCCGGTCGGCAGTCTGCGCCGGACCGTACGCGTTGAACGGACGGAGCATCACGATTGGCCATCCTCGACCTTCATGGAAAACCCGGCAAAAGCACTCGGCGGCGTATTTGCTTGCTGCATACGGAGATACCGGCCGTACCTGACTCTCTTCTCGAAAAGGGGAAGGGATATCCCCGTAAATCTCGCTCGTTCCCATGTTCACAAACCGCGTATAGCCAGAGCGCTCCAATGCTTGGAGGAGGTTCACGGTTCCCTGAAGATTGACTTGGATGCACTCGTCAATACGCTGCCACGACTTGCCGACATGGGTGTAGGCGCCAAGATGGAAAACGTGAGAGGGCCTCGCTTCTTCGACCAAGGTTTCGACTGCGCCACGGTCGACGAGGCTTGCCTCATGGACCGTGATCTGGTCTCGCAAGTCGACTAGGCGCACCGGATACACGCTCGACGTGGCGCTGGTAAGCACATCAACATCAGTCCCGTCGGCTACGAGTTGACGCACGAGGTGGGAGCCGATAAACCCCGTCCCCCCCGTGACCAAGGCACGCGCTCCGTGAGGCAAAGCGACTGCAGCGTGGCGATCGCTCATGATGGCTCCATGGACCTCAGAGCCGCTGCTCCAGCCCACGGTGGCGGACCTTTGGCACTCAGGGCGCTGAGTTCAAGCGCATCCTTATAAGTATCCATTGAACGCCAAAAACCTCGATGCCGGAAGGCATACAACTCGTTGGCGGATCCAAGCGCGGGAAGAACTTCTCGTTCCAGGTCTTCTTGGCCAAACCACTCCTGAGCACGCTCGTCGAATACGAAGAAACCTGCGTTGATCCAGTAGTCGGGTAGCAGGGGCTTCTCTCGGAATCGATCAACCCGTCCTTCGGGTGTTGTATCGACAGTTCCGTATTGTGATTGAAGGGGAACCGTCGTCATCGTCGCAGCTCCTGGGTGCGAGCCATGGTACGCCACGAGTCGGTGTAGATCCACATCTCCGAGGCCATCGGCGTAGGTCGCGAAAAAAGTAGAGCCCAGGTCGGGCGCGCATTGCGCGACCCGTCCGCCAGTGTTGGTTGCTTCTCCGGTATCGCGTACCTCGACCTTCCAATCTCTCGGTAACGTCGCCGCGAAAGTCTCGATGAGGTCGGCCTTGAAACCAGCTGCCAGCACGAAGTCAGTAAACCCATGCCTTGCATAGATCTCCATTACGTGCGCGAGAACGGGTCTGCCTCCCACTTCGAGGAGTGGTTTTGGCACCTCGAGCGTCCGAGGGTAAGCGCGAGTTCCCTTACCTCCACACAGGATCAGTGTTCGCAATAACTCTCTCCCTCTGGTCCGCTCAATCGAACGAGGCTACTGCCGAGACGCCGCCCGGAAGATACCCTTACGACCGCCCCTCGACGTTCCCCGCCCTTGCCCTTCCACTCGCTCACAGCTCCGAAACGACTGTTCCAGTCTTCTCGTGCGACCTAGGTAACGGAGAGGTCGACCATCGCACCGAAGGGCAACGATCGCTCATTCCGGAGCCTGCTCACCGAGTCTGGTCTCTTAAAGCCTACGCCGATGGCGGTTCGATGCGTTATCTCACGCAACGTTCCTCTGGCGAGACATCGGGGAACTGTGGCAAGTCACCTGCATCTCGGAAGGGACCCGATTGAAGGTCTGAAACAGGTCTCCCGGTGTGTGACGCTAACGTATTGCCGTGTCCAATGCCGCCCCCGAGGTCTGCATCCACGTCGCGAGCGCAAATACCAAGCCAGCCACTGAGCTCTGTATACGCACGATCCATCGTCACGCCGGGTATCCGTTCACTCTCATCGTAGGCGACGGCGCCTCGCAAGACGGCTCCATTGAGATGCTTCGAGACCTTGAGGCTCGTGGCTGGCTCCGCCTCCAAGAAGCAAGCGGGTGGCGGCAGCACTTCGAATGGCTCGACGAATGGCTCGCTACTTGCAATTCCCGATATGCAGTATTCGTCGACTCGGATGTGGCCTTTTTGCAGGACGGATGGTTGCGCGACCTCGTGGATACGGCTCGGTCGTCCAAGGCCGCCCTCGTCTGCGCCGAGCTTTACCCCGAGATCTCGAACCACCCATTACCCGGATCGTCGAAGCCAGTTCGTCTCGCCGCCCGCCCCAGTGCTCACTTGCTCCTTCTCGATGTATCTCAGGTGAAAAACGTCGGGACGAGCTTTGCACCATCGTTAGAGGAGGCTGACGTGTCGGAGGGGTTGATCTCCCACGACGTCGTAGCCAGGTTCTTCATAGAGCTTCAGCGCCGGGGACTGCACTACGAGGTAATGGCCTTCGAGTACCGGGCAAAGTACCGGCACTGGGGCGGACTTTCATGGCGCAGCCGTAAGCTATGGCCGGACCTCTGGCCAGGCTGGGACCTTGTAAAGATCTTGACAAAGATCCGAATGACTCTTCGTGTCTACCGCTTCAGGTGGCCCTCGCCATCTTCCGTTTGCGAAAATTCCGAAGATATAGATCGGCACGATCGCGGTACACGGTAAGAAGCCCTCAAGGGCAGGGTAAGAAACTCGACAACAGGGCCTCCAGTAGTCGGCCACTGCTGCTTGTGGCGCCAGGGGCAGCTGATCATGCCGGCGACCGCGGTGAAACGGACGAGTTCGACGACGAGCGCACCAATTGTTGGTGACCCTGTCCACGACAAGATCCCCGTGTTGGGCTCTCACTCGCCCTTTTGAGCCGGCCTCAGAGGGAGGCCTTGGCCGGCGCGGCGGCAATTCATCTCGATGGTCTGGCCGTTGAGCTAAGGCTTCCGAGAGAGTCATGCCTCGGATGCGCCCAGCTTTACAGGTTCGAACCCTCGGCTGATCGCTCCGAATAGGTTTGTGAACCGGGGGATGTCGTGGTTTGCACCAGCCCTCGTCTGTACATGGCTTTGTTACGTTTGAATTGACACCCCAAGCCGGGGTCGATCGATGAGGCTCTCGAATGACGAATAGCGGCTTACGCAATCTTTGGTTCCGTATGGCTTCCGAAGCGGAATCGCGAACCGAACGATCAGCCCCTACCATCGAGCTCCACGCCGAGCCTCAAGGCGGTCCTAGTGGCGCGTTCGGCGCGTTGACGACGACCGCTCGCGAAACCTGGGCCTCGTTCGCCCCGGAGGTGCCCGGCGCATGACGAGGCCCAAGGCACATGGTGATGCGGGAGAACGTTCGGAAGAGCCACCCCGTGTCATGTCTGAGGTCCGCAGTTCTGTTGGCGAGAGCATGGATTTGCCGACCGTGTCCGTGGTCGTGTCGACCCGAGATCGCGCCCCCTTCCTCGGAGATCTGTTCAGAGCGCTCGAGAGTCAAACCCTCGGGCGCGAACTATTCGAGGTGATAGTCGTGGACGACGGGTCACGCGACGGCACATGGGAGCGCCTGGTCGAGATCGCCGAGAGCTCTCCGCTTCGTTACCTCGCACTTCGTTTAGATCGCAGTCTCGGGCAGGGAACCGGGCGCAACATCGGGATCCAAGAGGCGCGAGGCGAAATCATCGCGCTCACTGACGACGACTGTATTCCGGCGGCTGCATGGCTCGAGCAGTTGACATCGCAATTCTTCGGCGATACCACGACCGGACACACCCGGATGGTCGTACAGGGCCGCACAGAGCCATGGTCCGGCGATATCGTCGGAGCAGGTCCATGGGATCGCACACTCTGGGTGCTGGGACCAACATGGCGGTTCGAGACGTGCAACATCGCGTACCGCAGAGTCGATCTTGCGAATGCAGGTGGGTTTCCTCGACGTGACGAGGTACCGACAGCATCTTCGGGAAAACTTGTGGGTGAGGACGCCCTGCTCGGTTGGCGCGTCATCGAGCAAGGCGCCGAGCTCGTCTTTAACCGAGACGCGGTGGCATACCATCGACATCTTCCCGGGTCTTACAAGAGCTGGGTGCTCGAACGCCGCGGCACCGCGGCGTTTCCAGCTCTGATGAAGCTCAGCCCGTTGGCGCGAAGAGGGTTGTGGGCCCGCTGGTTCCTAGCCCAGCGCACAGCGGCGTTCGACCTCACATTGGTGGGAGTTCTGCTAACGGTCTTGACTCGCAGGCCATGGTGGCTTGCGGCCGCCGTCCCATGGGCTCGGATGGCGCTGCCCGAAGCTCGATACCGAGGTGGCAGGCACCCAGCGGTACGCCTTGCGCAGCTGGCGATCGGCGACCTGGTTTCCTTCAGCTGCCTGGCCGTAGCCAGCGCTCGCTCACGGTCAGTCGTCCTTTGATGACCCTTCTTCGTCGGTGGCGATCGCACAAATTTGAATCGGCCGGAATCTCGAAAGGAGCCCTGGGGATTGGCGAATCGACCACGGCGTGCTCGGCGCCTGCCCCTTGTCACGACTGAGGACGATATGCCTGGACTAAGCAAAACTGTGTCCGTCTCCGGCGGTGCTCTCGAGGACGAGGCCCCCATCCGCGAGAGCCTGAACGAGGTCATGACGATCAACGGCCGATCCGAGCCACTCTGGCTTCAGAAGCCGCGGGGACGACGGCCAAGTGTCCGTAGAATACGATCGCGGAGATCTCCTTTGATCCTCCACGCATCGACATAGTGGATCTCTGAGCGTTCACTCACTTGGAACACCGTCCATCCCCCGGGCGCAATTTGCCTCCGATATCTCGCACATACGCGCAAGTGATGGCGGGGTCGGGAATGTGCTGCAAGATAATAAGGGAGTAAACAACGTCAGTGCTCCTGTCATCTAGCTCCCTCAGGCCCTGTCCGTTTCCGACGACGAACTCCACATTTTTGAGATCTGCCAATTCCATACCCGCTCGTTTGATCATCTCTTCGGAAAATCGACTGCGATCACTGACTCGCGTCCGACGCGATCGCCCACGTGATCCGGCCGATTCCGCAACCGATCTCCACCACGTCGTCGTCGGAGCTGATGGCTCGACCAAAGGGAGCCAGTGTCTCAACGAGGTTTTGGCGGCCTGACGCCCAAAAGTTGACTTCGTCCGGCTCCGCGTAGTCGAGAACGTTGTGGATGTAGTACATCACATCTTCTCGAGCCTTTGCGTCCCAATATGAGCGCATGGCCTTGGCCGCGTCGCCGGTTGGAGGCGTGGCGCTAGACATCTCTCTGCCGACCCGCCGCACGCACACAAGAGCGACTCCCGAGCACATTCGCTCTCAGGTACCCCAGCTTTGCCAAACGTCGTCTGTTTCCTTCCCGAACGCCTCTTGCAAACAAACTGCCAGGAAAGGCGCCTCGCTGCCACCGGGCGCAGCACTCGAACGGCTGGTTCGCGCGGCGGGTTTTCAATCGAGCCCAGGTTGGTGCCACGCTCGATCTTCCGATGACGGCCGGCGGGAAAACGAAGGTGGGTCCGGGGCGACGTCTGACAACATTGGCCTACATGGCGACAGCCCTTATCGGCTGGGCCAGGTGGATGGCGCCAGTCGACCCGTAGAAGGCGGCGTCGCCGAAGCTGAAGATCCCGCCGTCCGAGGCGACCAGCCAGTAGCCCTTGCCGTCGGGGGTCGCCGCCATCCCGACGATCGGCTGGGCCAGGTGGATGGCGCCGGTCGACCCGTAGAAGGCGGCGTCGCCGAAGCTGAAGATCCCGCCGTCCGAGGCGACCAGCCAGTAGCCCTTGCCGTCGGGGGTCGCGGGCTCCAGGAGGGTTGATGCTGCCGGTGTCGGCTGGGTCGAAGCCGTCGACAACGGCGGAGTGCGGCACGACGAAGTGCCCGAGTTCGCCGCCGCCAGGGCGCACAGCACCGGCATGCCGGAGGGGTTCGCCTCAGCCGTCCCGTCTCCAAGCCACGTGGCCAGTTCCCAGACGCTCCAGTTGCCCTGTTCCCACGCAAAGGCCGACCACCCCCAGCCGCGTCCTTCGGCGAACGCGATCACGTTGGCGTTGTACGTACCGTCGTACCAACTCGGCCAGCCAAACTCGGTGACCATGACCGGGACGGCTTGGGAGACGCCGATCCAGTTGTCGAGCATGGGTGACGGGTCATACGGAGCAGGGTTCGTGCAGGTTGACGGGGTTCCCCCCGCGCAGGTGTAGGCATGGGCGGCGTAGACGATGTTGGTGCCGTTCACGAGCCTCGAAGGCACCGTGGCGCCCCACGTGTTGCCCGTGACGAAGACCAGGTTCTGAGCTCCAGTGGCGCGGACGGTGTCGTAGAGCTGTTGCATCCCCGCGCTCTGGTAACTCTCGTACGGCGCGTAGATATCGGTGGTCAATCCACCGCTAAGCCAGACAGCATCAGAGATGTCGTGCGGCTCGTTGTACAGGTCGAACGCGACCAGGGAGTTCGATGCGTACCGATGCGCCACTTGGCTCCAAAAGGTCGGAGCTTGGGCCTCGTCCGCCATGTTGTGTGGGGATCCAGCCTCACAACCGTTTACCGTGTTGGTATCGAGCTCGAGCAGAGCCACCATTCCCAGCGAGGTGATCCAATTGACCACCTGGTCCACAGTTGACGGGTAGCTCGGAGCGAAGTTGCAGTTCGACGACAACCAGAACTGCTCGCCAAGGGGCAAACGAACGAAGTTTGCGCCCCACGCCTTCGCTTGATCCACCGCGAGCTCGGTCACTCCCGATGTCGCGGGCGACTGGTCCAAACCGGGGAGGACCACGCCGCGCAGGATGATCGCCTGGCCATTGCCGTCGACGATTCGGTTGCCCGAGGAATGAAGGGGCCCGGCGACAGGGGCTGCCTGGGCTTGGGTTGCCCGGATCCAGGCATTCTCGAAGTCGACCTCATTCCCCGGTGAGGTCGAGATGAGCCGCACGAAGAGAGCAACTGACGCAGTACCGGGCGGAGCGATCTCGGCCGCCGCCGACGTCGTTGTCCAGCTTCCGGGCAGCACCTGGGATTCAGAACCCCAGACACCGCTCAACACGGTTCCGGACGCGTCGTAGAACCCGAGCAGGGGTTGCACGACCTCGGGAACAGCAGCCGCTCGAGTCGTCACTCCCCCGGCGTACAGGAGACCGGGACTCGCAGCCGCGAGGCCCCCTGTCGACAGTGAGCCCGAGACCGCATATCCGGCGGTTGTGCCCGTCGAGATGACCGCAAGCGCGCCCGTTCCACTTTCGCCTGCGCCGGCACGCCATTGAAGCGACGCGTTGGTTCCGCTCCACCCCCCGACCGATGCACTAAAGGTCGCCTGGTCTCCCGTCAGGAGGTTGACTCCGAGAGTCGCGACGTGGGGGACTGAGGCCGCCGAGGCCGAGGCGGAAGGCGCGACCAGTCCGAGCACCAAGGCGGCGGCGACGGCAATACCGCCAACCCGTGGCGCAGGCCGCGCCGACCGCGAGCTCCGGAAGGATCGATGGGTCGCTAAGCGTTGTGCTGATCTCGCCCGTTGGCTCGCGGAGCCGACGAGACAAGGCTGGCCGGACACGGTTCGATATCGTCACCACGGAGCGTGAACTTGAGCTTCCACGCAACGTGGCCGGAGCGATCGACGTGGTCGTTGTCGCCACGGGAGGGAGGCTTGAATTGATCACGGGAGGTGGGGCGCATGGGGAGGCCCCCGACGTCACTGCCGCCAGCGCGCACAGCACCGGCATGCCAGAAGGGTTCGCCTCAGCCGTCCCGTCCGAGAGCCAGGTAGCCAACTCCCAGTCACTCCAGTCGCCTTGCTCCCAAGCGAACGCCGACCACCCCCAGCCACGCGCGTCGGCAAAGGCGATCACGTTGGCGTTGTAAGTCCCGTCATACCAGCTCGCCCAACCGAACTCTGTGACCATTACGGGCACGACACCGGACACCCCCACCCAGTGGTCGAGGCTGGGTGACGGATCGTAGGGCGTTGGGTTCGAGCATGAGGAGGATGCGCCGCCGGCACATGAGTAGACGTGGCTGGCATACACGATGTTGAGGCCGTTCACCAAGCTCGAAGGAACGGTGTCGCCCCATGTGTTGCCTGTGACGAAGACCAGGTTCTGCGCCCCAGTCGAGCGGACCGTGTCGTAGAGCTGCTGCATTCCCGCCGCGACGTACGTTTCGTGGGGCGGGTAGAAATCGGTCGTCGTGCCACCGTTGAGCCAGACAGCGTCGGAGATGTCATGCGGCTCGTTGTAGAGGTCGAAGGCCACCAAGGGGTTTGACGCATAGCGGGAGGCGACTTGGCTCCAAAAGGACGGACCCTGAAGCTCGTCTGCCATGTTGTGCGGCGATCCCTTCTCACACGCGCCGACGGTGTTCGTGTCGAGCTCGAGCAGCGCCACCATGCCCAGGGCCGTGATCCAGTCGACGACCTGGTCCACTCGCGCCCGGTAGTCAAGCGAATAGTCGCAGTTTGAGCTCAACCAGAACTGTGCGCCTAGAGGCAGCCGAACGACGTTTGCTCCCCACGCCTTGGCTTGATCGACTGCGATCTGGGTCACACCCGTTGTGTCCGGCGACTGATCCAAGCCGGGAAGGACGACTCCACGCAACGTGACTGGGCTTCCATGAACATCGATGATGCGGTTTCCCGAGGTGCGGAGTGGCCCCGCGACAGGCGCAGACCTGTCAGGTGTGGCCCGGATCCAGGCGTCGGCGAATAGCACGACCACCCCTGGCGTCCTTGAGGACACGCGCACATAAAGAGCGACCGCCGCTGTACCTGGCGGTGCGATTTCCGCGTCTGGAGCCGTATTGGTCCAGCTCCCTGTTGAAAGGTACGTCTCGGAGCTCCACACTCCACTCTGGACGTTCCCAGCTGCATCGTAGAATGCGATGAGCGTTTGCACCGCCTGGGGTCCGCTTGCAACTCGCGCCGATAGCCCCACCGTGTAGAGCATTCCCGGAGTCGCCGTGGTCAGGTTCCCCGCCGATGGTGATCCCGAAAACGCAGTCGGGGATGTCGTTCCCGTCGACTCGACCGCAAGCGCTCCTCCCCCGCCTTCGCCGGCTCGCGGAAGCCACTGGAGACTGCCGTTGGTCGCTCCCCAGCCTCCTGACGACGTGGTGAACGTCGCCTGGTCCCCTTGCAGGAGGTTGACCGGACGAGACGATGCGTATGAGGCGGGACCTCCCCCGAAAATTGGCGACAGCGCCGTCAGCACAATGGCGATGCCGACAACATTGCGAGACCCGAGGATCAGGACGCCTGAGGGACGGGTTCGGCCGGACACGGGTGGATATCGTCACCACGCGACGTGACCTTAAGACTGCGTTCTGTACTCGAAGCAACGATAGTGGCAGAGGAACCGAGGGATTTCCGCAGGTCCGCAAGCCAACAGCAACCCAATGACGCCGATCCCTGCCCCAGCGGTCGCAGGGTGCGACGTCCGACTCTCGCGCCAGTTCGCGAATCTCCATGCGTTCCGTGAAAGTGACTCGCACGCCGCTCGACGGTCACGCACAAGCCTCGACGGCCACGCTCTTGTGGGAGGCGTGCCGTCGCTACGTCGATGTCGAGGCAGTCCAGGGTGCCATCTCGAACGGCGCAGACGTTGGGCAGGCCGCGGGGGCGGCGACGCGTCACGGCATCGCACCGCTCCTGTGGCGTGCGCTCCGTACCGCAGGCGCCGTCGATGCCTTGGGTGAGGACCAGCAGAGCCTTAGATCTGTCGCCGAGCTCCACCAGATGGAGGCGCTCGTCATATTTCCGCGGGCAGTTTCTGCCGCGCTGTTGCCCCTGATCGACGGAGGCCTCGAGCCAGTGGTCATGAAGGGCCCTGTATTGGCGGCGCGCTACCCCGAGCCAGGTTTGCGGCCGATGGGGGACATCGACGTGCTGCTGCCTCGGCAATATCACGAGAGGGCGCTACGCCTTCTGGGCAATGCGGGATGGGAGATCTACCGACCAGCACGCCGTGACCGCTACGACACCGTGCTCGTCAACGACGAGATTCCCTCACTCGCATTGGAGCTTCACTTTGGCTTGGAGTCCTCCTACGAGAAGGTGACCGAGCTCGACCCCGTCGCACTGTGGGAGCGACGGCAGCCGCTTGATTGTCTCGGAACTCCGGCATACGGCCTGCCGGTAGCCGAGGAGCTTGTCACCTTGGCTGCTCACGCGGGCAAGCCTTTTCACGGGTTCTCGCGTCTTGTGTGGATCGCCGATCTGGCCATGGCAGTGGGTCATGCCGAAGAAGCACAGCAACCGGTGGATTGGGAGAAAGTGAGTTGGATAGCAGAGACCGGTCGTTGCCTCACTCTCGTCGGTGCTGCGCTCGCCCTCGCACAACGTGTCGGGGTGGAGCGACCCGAAGACCTGTTTCCCTTACCGTCCCGAGGCTGGCGCGCTGTCGCCTTGCGCCGGCTGTTCGACGTTTCCTGGCCCCTCGTTGCCACGGGCTCGAATACGTTCCATCTTCGCTATGCACTCACCGACGGCAAGTGGCGCCGTGCACGGCTGGTGGTCGGCTCCGGGCATGGGATGCCAACACGCCGTCGTCTCCTCTGGTCTACCACCGTCCCGGTTGAGGCTCTTTCGCGGTGGTGGAACCTGCGGCACACGCCATGAGAGTTGATCGGTTGGGCTCGGGCAGTCTCGAGCGAGTCCGAGTCATGGTGTGCGTTCCCGCGCCTCAAACGACGTCGCCCCGCGGTTTTCGGTTCGCGCAGGCAGTCTCTTCGAAGCGGTAACTCGTGGCGGGGCGCGTTGACTTCGCCGGAGACAGAGTTGCAGAGTGGTCATCTGGGGGACTAGGGCGATCCCGAACCGCTGGTGACGGTGCGCATCCCAACGGCCAACCGCGTCCAAACCCTGATGGAACGTGCTCTGCCCAGCGCCCAGACCCAGACACACAAACACTCGAGATCGTGGTGATCGGCGAGGGACGCGCGTTGACACGACCGGTCGTACACTCGGTGTGATCGAAGCTGTGAGCGGCTCTCCTTGCATAAGGAACAGACGTTCCTCGGCGAATACGCGAGGCGGATCGGGCGATTTGCTCTTGTGGAAGGCGGCGATTCCTTCACGGCGGTCGCGGTAGCGAATAGAACGACCGGAGGCACTTTTTGTCCGGGCTCGTTCACCGCCTGAGGACTTGGTCGACCCCCTGGCTGAGACGGCCTCTCCCGGTGAATGGACGAAGTCTTATCCAGGGGCCATGCAGAGGTGCACGATCCCTTCGGTTCGGTGAAACCCGAAGGTTCGAGGTCCCGGCGATGCCTGCCGCCGAGGCCCGAGCATGGAGTCGCGCCCACCCACGGGGCCTCTGAGCCGGCGATCGAGCTCCTCGGCGGAAATGGCTGACACGTAGGTGACTCACCGCGCGTCCGAGTTTCGGAGCCAGCGTCGGTGGGCAAACTCCTGTGTCAGGCGGCTTTCCGGCGGCTCTGGGCCAGTCATGGGACTGGTTGCCGCGACTCAAACACTGTGCGTGGCGGATAAGCACGAGACGTGGCGCAAGCCCGCCGCTTGGGCACCGTTACCAAAACGTTCGTGGCCCCCTGGACCCCGGGGTCAGCGGGTGGGATCGGGTTCCGGCCGCGGCTCAGGACTGGGTGTCAACGGCGGAGGCACTTGATGGCGAGGGACCGAGGGCAATGACCATCGAGGCGACGAGGCCGGAGAGCCCCGCGCGTTTTCGATTCGAAGCGATGGAGCTGGTCGACGACCCCATCGAGGTCGCCCCTCCGCTCCGGGATCCCCAGCCGTCCACGACTGCCATTGGCTCTCTCGGAAGCGAAGCGTTGCATGAAATATGCACACCTCCGGAGAGGGCGAGTGGCGCGCGAACGGCGGCGTTGGCCGCGCTCAGCGACGCCGTCGGCCTGGGATGTGCGGCCTTGTTCGCCACCTGGCTGGTCTCGTTGCCGCTCGGCGCTCACAGCGGAGCGATCAGTCACCCGAGCTTCGGGGGACAGCTCGTCTGGCTTGCGGCGTGTATCCCCGTGCTCACGGTCGTGCTCGCCCCATCCCGGGCGCGTTGGGTCTTGCGAACGACGCTGGTCGATCAGATTTATTCCTCCGCGCTGGCACTAGCGGCGGGGTGCACAGTGTGCCTCGCTGGTTGGCAGCTCGTTCAGGCTGCGGGTGCCGGGAGAGCGCCGACGGTCGATGCACTGTTGTTCATGGGGCTTTTCGGATTGATCTCCGTGGCGCTTGTGCGATTCACAAGCGGTTCTCTTCCGGCGCGCGTCAGGTCAGACCCTCGGCGCATACTGATCGTCGGGAGCGGCATCGTTGCGGACCGCGTCTCGAGCCAGCTGGTATCGAGCCTGGGGATCGAAGTCGTCGGCTTCGTTGATGATGACCCGATGGACGACCGGCGTTGCCTCGGAAAGCTCGCCGACCTGGCATTCGAGTGCGAAAGACGACAAGTAGACCATGTGGTCGTCGCATTCTCGCGGTCGCGACCCGAGCAAATCATCGACGCTCTACGCGGACTGCAGGGTCGCTTGCCGATCACGATCGTCCCAAGGCTCTTCGACGTCCTGCCTTCGACAGCTACAGTCCACGATCTGGGTTCCGGCCTTGCGGGCATCAGCGTCACCCCGGCGACCCTCGGGCGGTTTCCCAACATCGTCAAGCGAACATTCGACGTCGTGGGGGCTACGACGGCGTTGATCGTGCTTGGTCCCTTGCTCGCTCTGGCTGCGGTAGCGATTCGGGTCACGTCGCGAGGCCCAGTTGTGCTTCGTCAGACCAGAGTGGGGCGCGACGGCAAAGCGTTTGAGATGTTGAAGTTCCGGTCAATGGTCGTCGATCCTCCTTTGTGGGATCCACAAGACGTTGAAATCGAATCCGTTGCGGGCCCATTTCCAAAGCTGAAAAACGATCCGAGGGTCACCCGCGTCGGCCGATTGATGCGACGGACGAGCACGGACGAACTGCCTCAACTGTGGAACGTGCTGCGGGGTCAGATGTCGATGGTTGGGCCCCGACCCTTTATCCCGGACGACGCAGTCTGGATCGAGGGATGGGCGGAACGGCGGTACTCGGTGCGTCCGGGCATGACCGGGCTATGGCAGGTCTCGGGCCGGAATGATCTCTCGTTCGAAGACATGTGTCGTCTCGATCATTTGTACGTGAGTTCCTGGTCGCCCGGACTCGACATGCGCATATTGCTGCAGACCGTTCGAGCGGTTACGCACGGTCGAGGGGCGTACTGACACCCTCTCGTTCACCGCGCTGGTCACACGCGACGATCTAGCGCATGAGGGCCGGCTTTGCTGGCCCGACCAGCTCAGTGCACACCGAGTCGCGCTTGGACGAGGCCGGGAAGGGGGGCCTGCCCCCTCCCGCTAAATACCGGCGTCAAAATTCATCTGAAAGTTCCTTCAGCCCCACCTTGACATCTGATGAGTACGTGATCGCTCCGATACCCAGACCAAACTGCTGATCCCAGTCCCGAACGAATTCCTGTGCCGGGTATAGCTTTTTCATCAGTCGCCAGAATCGTGGTACGCCTCCGGCATATGCGCCGGTATCGAGACCGCGCTCGCTGCCATCGGGAACGATGTCATGAAAGGCAACGATCCCGCCCTCTCGGACCAGATGTCGATAAAGGAGAAAGTCAGTTCTGACGCCTTCGAAACTGTGGTCGCCATCGATGAGCAACAGGTCTAGGGGTTGGCCGTCCAGCAGGCGTGCCACTCGGTCTCGACGAGCCGGATTTTGCGAGGCACCTGTGATGTAGTCGAGGCGTTGACCGTCGTGAGCCAAGAGGCGCAGTTTCGCCTTGTTTCGCACCCAGAGGTCAATTCCTATGACATGCGTAACACTCGGCAATGCCCTGAGTAGGAGAAGGTTGGTACCACCGTATTCGGTTCCAATCTCGCAGACGAATCGTGGCGATCGCGAAGCCGCCATATCCAGGAAAGCGACTATTTCTTCTTGGATTTGAATCGAACCCATGCCGAAATAGGCCGCTGCCAGACCATACCAATCGCCCGCAGTGGAGCATCTGGCCGCATCGGCGATGATGGCATCACGCTCGGCTCTATGCATGCTTAGCCAAAAACTTTCCCACGCGTCGACAGATCCGTTTCGGAGTCTCCTCACGGCACGAGCGGCCTTGCCGACTAGCGACATGGAATCCTGGAAACTTGGTGGCGTCTGTGGTCGGACCTCATATTTTCATCTCGCCAATATTGTCATTTCGCTACGTTGGTCGGTCCAATGAGCCGACCATCGAGGATGACGGACGGCCGTCACGGCGAAGGCTCGACGAGCCGGCCCCCAAGGGCACAAGCGTTGGACGTTCCAGAGACCGCGTCCCAGAGGGGAAATGGTTGACCCAGCGGCCTGGCTCGCGCACGCCACCATCGTCAGCTGGGTGCCGGGATGCGTCATCGCCTGCCGGTGGCAGGTCAGCGTGGCTCTGTCGGGGAACTCCTTAAGCTGGGCGTATGCCGTCATGTGGCCGGCTCTTGCCGGGTTCGGGTGGTCATCTGGTGGCAAGTAATCAACGACGATCCCGCAACTATCGGCTCACGCGTGCGGAGACATGCGCAGGGTCATCGAGTTGCGTGCTAGTTGATCCATGGGGGAGCGATTGATCTGTCGGGGCTCTTCGAAGTCCTGTGTCACTATCTGACTGAGGGTGGAGACACGAGGACGACATCGATCGGCGCTGCACCGCCCAAGCGCGCGAAGGTCTTCAGTTGTCCCTGAGAAATGTGCAACTCCGCATCGAGCTTGCCGGTTACCTCGGATGTCAAAGGAGTTGTCAATGCCCAAACTCGGTGTCTTGCCTCGAGGGCCTGGCGAAGCTGTGATGGGGTGGTCAGCTGAATCGCATCCCCGCGTATCCCGAGTTGTTCGAGGTAAAAGGAAACAACGCCATCAAGATATTGATCGCCTGTGACATTCACAATTGCGTCGCCAACACGCCAATGCGCGACTGTCACATCCACTCCAGTCCGAACATCGCCGTAGTACGAGTACCCAACTCGGTGTGACAAGACGCATCCGACCAGTCCCACCCCCAGGGGAATCAGGACCAACTGACGACGTATGCGGGAAGCGGCCCAAACGACGAGAATCGCCAGGAGGGGGTCGGCTACTGCGGTGTACCGTGCCAACATACTTCGGTGACCCGTAGCCGTAACGATGAACAGGACCAGGAGAGGAGCAATTGCGCATCCGATCAAGAGACGTTGGGCCCAGTCGAATCTCTCCAGGGCTTTTCGAAAATGCAACGCCAAGACTACAAGCACGATTGCTGCTCCCAGAAAAATGAACCAACGGTCGGGAGCTCGGCCGATGAAGGGTCCCCCAACCACCTCTGCAACATGCTGCACGCTGAATCCGAGATTTTGAATGGATGGCCCGCTGTGCAGCTGGGCCGTGAGCCACGGCAAGCTGGCGCCCGCGGCTAGGCCGCAGATGAGGACATAGGTCCCTCGCAATACCGCTCTGCCCAAGCTAGGTGTCAACGCGATAGCACCACAGAGAACGGCAACTATCGGCCACGCCGAGTAATGTAACGAGACCGAAATCGCCGAGGCTGCCGCCGACCCAATGAGCCACGGCGTATTGCGTTTGGACGAGTGCGCACGTAGAGCGCATCCAACGGCGATGCTGACTGACAGCATCGCTGGGGCATACGCCCTTGCCTGTTGACCAAATGTAATGACCGCGGGACTGATCGAAACGAGAATTCCGGAACAGAGGCCGACAATGGGACCGGCAACCATGAAGCCAATCCAACACACGACCACGACGAGAGCGACTGCGCAGAGCGCTGAAGGCAGGCGGAGCACAGTAGGGGATTGCGAATGGAGAACTCGCATCCACCCGTGCAGCAAGAAGTAGTAGAGCGGAGGGGTGATCTCAACGGCTTTGAGCCGTTGAGAGAGGCCCGAAAGAGGACCTCCGGCGACACCCCACGTTAGGGCCTCGTCTACGAACAAGCTTTGGGATGCGAGCTGAAGGAAAACAAAGTCGATGGCCGCAACCACTGCGGCAGCACCGGTTCCAATCCAAAACCACCGGGGCACAGACGCAGCAGGCGTCGGGTCCCCCGGAACACTCATCGTCACCACCGAGTCTAAGGAGCTGGGCTGGCTCACTACCCACATCGGGATTCCGAGACGACAACGACAATCAATCCGCCCCCTTGCGCGGGTTTCTGCGTCCAAACGACCTGGAAGCTGGCGGCAGCATGGGCGCATGGGTATGTCCTGTTATCGACGGATTGCACAGTTCCGCCGCTGGCGAGAGGAGCAGAAGACGCGGTTCGACTCGGCTCCATCACATCGGGATCGGCGCCGCATACAAAGGTTGCCGCATCGCCATGCTCGAAGGCAGAGACATCGAGATCGTCGGGCTCGCACAGTCACCGCTTCGGCGGCTCGTCCTCGATCCCAGCAGGGACTAGCCCGCCGGCCTGACCAGGCTCTTTGGTGGTCTACGATGTCCCGACACACCAGGTCTCCGATGTCTCGCGACATCACAGTGGTAGCGCTTCAGGACATCGAGGTCTTTCCCAGGCGAAGTGGTAGTGCTGGCGCAAGTAGCGGATCTTCCGACCACGTCCATATGGGTGGCGCTCAGGCTCACCTTCGGCCGGGCGAGATCGGGGCTCGAGACCCTGTTCGCCGACGCCAGCGACTTCGGTCATTGACATTGGATAGCCTGCCCGTCGTCATCCTGATCGCCCGGAGGATGCAATGGCACGCTCTTGGATGGCCGAAATCTAGTTACCGAGTGAACCCATCGTTGCTAGGACACAGGCTGTCGAGCCGCAAGGTCGCAGCTGTGACTGGCAGGCAGCGCTATGGGCTCTCGATTGAGGCACAGATCCCTGTGACTGTGAGCGATTGGGGGATGTCAGGAACGCGAGGCTCGTGTAGACGTGTTCCCTCACAACCTGAGTCCAACGGAAGGATTCCCACCACGGTGACGGGTTGAGATCTCATGTGGAGGCTTACACGGAAGCAGATGGCTCCAAGCCCAGCGGTCGCCGCGGATGTCGGAGTTCACTTGAGCGGAGCCCTGCCCGATTTAGCGGGGATAGTCGTCGCCAGCGTGGGCCAGCTCGTGCAAGGAGCACTTCCGCTCGGACACTCAAGGGAACAGGTCGTCAAGGACGAGGCGATTCGAGATCATCGAGCAAAAGCATGCGAAGACTTCGGGTGGGCCATCGCTTTCGCCTGGTAGGCGGGTGGCCTCATGCTGACGATGAAGACTCCGAAGCTCGTTGGTGATACCGACGGGCTTGCACTGTTTGTCCGTGTCCAGCGTCGATTCGAGGAGCAGATCGCAATCCCGCAAAGCAGCGCTCAACAGCGTCCTGCTATGGGAGCTCCGATAGACAACAGGCAGCGCTGCCTGTCCAACATCGTCGTCCCCCGGCCGCCTCGCGGGCAGGCGTTCGATGACCAGGGGCCTTCGAGTAGGAAATCTCACAGCAGAACGTACAGCCAGACACGCTAATCGGGCGCAAGCACGCGAGGGGCGTGAGAGCACGCGAATTGCTCAAGCTGAGCAGCGGCGCTAGCGAGTACCCTGCTCTCATGCATGAAGCCTCCTTCGAGAAGATGCGAGCGTTCCGAGACCAATACCTCATGGGTCACGCTGGAGTGCTCAGAATCCTTGACGTGGGGTCGCGCTCCGAGCAGGGGGGGCGGTCGTACCGCGACCTGTTTGAGGCGCCGACATTTGAGTACACCGGTCTTGATCTGGAATCGGGCCCCAATGTCGATCTCGTTCCGGCTGACCCGTTCGATTGGATGGAAATTCCGACGAACAGCTTCGATGCCGTGGTCTCTGGGCAGACCTTTGAGCACAACCCTTACGTTTGGATCACTAGTGCAGAAATTGCCCGCGTCCTTCGTCCCGGAGGACATGTTGCGATCGTTGCTCCTTCGAAGGGTCCCATCCATTGTTGCCCCCTCGATTGTTGGCGCTTCTATCCCGATTCGTGGGCTGCCCTTTGCGCGTATGTAGGACTGGAATTACTAGAGGTATTTTCGGAATCGGGGTCGTGGCGCTTCGTGATGCCTTCGCTTGTATGGGGTGACATCATGATGGTCGGTAGCAAACCGCACCTGAAGGACGAAGTTGAATCGAAGGCCTTCTATAGCCGACTGGAGGCGATCGTGGCAACGGGGACGACACTGCCGACCCCTTCGGTCGGGCCCGGTAAGGCCGGGCTGGAGTACGAACAGACGCATATTCTGCCTGCGCGTTCAATGATCTGGCACCTGGGAAACGTCATGACAAGAGCCCACCCTCATCTCAAAGAACGGTGGCCGTTCTATGCGATTCGCCTTCGCCTTGCGAATCGCAATGGTCGCCTCGCCATTGAGCGGGGAGCGGCTCGCAGGGCCATCCATGACTAGCGCGAACTTGGCCAGGCACGACCACCACACCGTTTCGTACACAACGGCGCTTATGAGTAAGAACCAGCGGGTACTTGCGAGCACTCGATCGAACATCTCCTAAGGAAAGGCCCCAGCCCGAATGTGCCGATCGCGGGGAGGCAACAATTGCGAGCGCGACCGCTCGATGCGACGGGTCGTCATCCTCCAGAACGCCGAGCCGAAGACCTCCAAGTCTTCCCGAGCATGCGATGCTGCCCGCGCCCGATTCGGCATTCTGTCGTCGAGGTGTCCTCGATTGAGGTAGCGCAGATTTGCGGCCGGGCGCGCCGCCGGGAACGAACAACAGGATGGTGACGACGATTGCCCTGTCACCGAGCCCATCTTTGATCCCGAACGGCAAGTTCTGTGAGCACCCCAATGAGAACGGTCAGACTGACGACGTGGTGTCCGGTCCCTCGAGCATCCCAGGGTTCGACCCAGAGCCAGCCGTTCTTCCTTGGCCTGTGCGCGTTCGACGACGCTTCCCAAATCTCTTCGGGATTGCCTGGAAGGTGGATCGCCGCTTGCGCTACCGCGGTCGGCGCTTCGCATGTCCGGTGTGTGGCAGCGAACTGCGTCGCTGGAAGTTCGGCTATGGCACGTGGGACAAGAGGTGCCCCATCTGCCACAGCTTTTCGCGCGATCGAATGCTCTGGCTCTGGCTCAAGCGCGAGACAGACTTCTTCTCGCGGGCACAGCGACTGCTCCACTTCGCCCCCGAGCCGAGCCTCCACCAGAAGCTGCGGCAACTCGCGAACCTCGAGTACCTGAGCGCCGACTTCGTATCCCCTCACGTGGACATCATGTGCGATGCCCAGGCGCTTCCGTTCCACGACGACTCGATGGACGTGATCTTCTGCAACCACGTATTGCAGTACGTGCGAGACGACATTCGGGCCATGGGCGAGCTGCGACGGGTGCTCAAGGCGGACGGCTGGGTGATCGTCCTCGTGCCCTATCAAGCTGACAGCACGACCGATGAAGATTTTGGGGAGCTGACGCATGAGCAACGGTTCGACCGCTTCGGACCGGGCGATCCCTGGCGTCGCTACGGCGCGGACATGACAGATCGCCTGGACCGGTGCGGACTGACCCTTGACGTGGAGTTCTATGCGTTGCGCCTAGGCGCCGACTCCGATCGCTTCGGCCTCCGTGCGGACGAAGCGCTGCTCGTGGCGAGGCCCGCTACGTGACCTCCTCGACCGCCATTCTTGGCTCCGGCCCATGGCCGACTCACTTCGTGAGAAGAGGGCGGCGTTCATCCTCGGGGGTCGCCCTTGTCGGTGACCCCTGCCGCGTCGAACGTGGCCATGTCCCGCAGGATCTTGAAGGCGGCCTGGATCGTCGGCATGGCCAGGACCGCGCTGGTCCCCTTGCCGAGCCGATCCCGAAGTCGAGCACGGGCGACACGCCGAGGAGCTCGATCGCAACCGAAGCCCCTGGCTCGCTGGAGCGGTGCCCTGCGATGAGGGTAGTCGGAGACCTTGGGCTCGAACGCCTCGGCGGTGACAGCGGTGGCGGCCGCGATCGCGCCGTCGATGACGCCGGGATCCCGTGAAGCAGCTGCACTTACGATGAACCCCGTCAGAGCGGCGATCTCGAGCATCCCGACATTGCACAAGCCGTCGAGTGTTCGGGCGCCATCCGACAGCGGCCGAGCGCGTGCTCGATCACGCGCGTCTTGCGCTCGAGGGTCGCGTCGTCGGTGCCTGTGCCCCCCCATTACCTGATCGCCAGGGCGGCGTGTACCAGCAGCGATGAGTGCCGTGGCTGAGGTGATGTTCCCGATCCCAGACTGCCCTCACCGTCGGGAACCGCAAGTCCCCCAATCATCACATCGCCGTTGGACGGATATTCGACATCGCTGGTCGTCACCATGCCTGGAGGGGGTAGGCGGTCTCTCCGACCTCCCAATGCGAGCCACGCGTCGACGAGGGTGGCCGTGTCTAAGGATTACCGACAAGCCTCTTTCGAACAGGTTCGACAATCCTGTAGTTCAGGGAGCCTCTGATCCTCTCGGCCAACTGCCCCGCGACGATGCGCGCCTCATAGCCGCTTCTGGGCAGGCAATCTCGAAGTGTCGCTTTCAAGGGCTGATCGCCTTTCCACGAATACACCGCATGATGAACGGCGTAGGACGCTCGTGAAGGCTCAGCTCCAGGCTCGGAGACGTTGAGCCCGTACACGTTGAAGTACGGGGCCGGATAAACGCGTACGCCTTGCCTGTGTTCCCAACCCCCTCTCCTGAAGACGGTACTCAGATGACCCGGTCCGGTTTGGTGCATGATGTCGGAATTGAACAAGCAGGAGATCGGAAAAGAGGCGATTACCTGACGCAGGAAAGGGTGCCCTGGCTCAGCCCCAAAGATGCATGAGGCAATGGCACCACTCGGCTCTAGCCCACCAAAGAAAGAGCAGCCCTCTACCAGCTCACCGAGCTCGTCCAGGCATTCCATGTCCGTATCGAGGTAGACGCCGCCGACCCGTTCGATGATCTCGTATCGGGCCAGATCGGCCTTCTGCGAATACGACGTCGCCCGACAAAACAGTCCGCCATTTCTGAGCCATCGCAGATCATCTTCTCTCCAGAGCCGGAATTCCCAGCCCGGATGGTGCTCACGCCACGTCGAGCGGAGCTCTTCGACCTGAGGAGGTAACGGGCTGCCGCCCAGCCAGATTTGGTGAAATGACTGGGGGATCATGGTCGTGCTCGGCCTAGCACACGAGTCTTCCGTCGGCGAACTGACCGGTCGACAGCGGGTTCGCGACAATGACGATCACGTCCGACCAGGATTGTTCTTTCCGACCGATGCCCCTCGGTCTCGGTCTCGGAGTCGGACTCGGAAGCAGAGCCTAGTACCGGCTCTCCCGCGACCCCCATGGCACTCGCACCCGGTGGTCTGGTGCTTCGAGGCTGCACCACAGCACGGATCCTAAGGACATTTTGCGAGTTCAGACGGGTGGGCCGTAAAGGACTCGAACCTCTGACCCCTTGGGTGTGATGCTGGTCAAGACTGTGTTGGCGCGCTGTAAAGAGACCGGATTGTGCCAGCTACCTGGTCCGTTAGTACGCGCCCCGTCCAACAGGTCGAGGCTCGTGCCATCCCAATTCGGCGCGTCCGTGAGCCATATGTGATCACGTTTGGCGTTAGCAATCAGCGTGCCTTGTCCCTTTACTCTCTCTGCCACCAACGCGTTCGGTGATGATCGGCCTTTCGTAACTGGAGCCTCAGGGCGATCCACTCGGGCGTTCCTGGATGATCGGGGACAGCTACTCTCAGGAGCGCTCCAGGTGCGAGCAGCGACCGAGGTCCCCTGGCGGGCGAGCAGTCCGTGGACCTTCACCAGCGTCAGCCCTTCGTCCTCGATCTTTGCTCGGATCCTCTCCTAATGGGTCTCGAGGAGGCGCCACGGAGCTCCGTTGTCGTCGGTCCGATGGGGGCGGACCTTCTCAACCAGAGCGCGATGAAGTCGTCGGTGAGCTGATCCTTCTTTCCCCTCGCGGTCGACCCCCGAGCTCGAGCGCGACGGTCACATAGCGGCGGACGGTCTTGCGATCGATCCCGACCAGGCGCTCCACCGTGCGCAGTCCCTCGCTCCACAGCCATAGGCGGAGCACCTCTTGCACCTCGAACACCCGCACGTCCCGGAAGCCCATTGTCGCTCCTTGGTCCGCTGACCGATGGCTGGGGAGTACACCGGCTCGCGGGCCGGCGCTGGTGGACCCCGGGGTGGTCCCATTACTGGCGGAAGGGTGGTCCCATGCTGCTGGCGGAACTCAGGGTGGCCCATGCTTGTCGCGGGCAACACGCCGGGCCTATCGCTTCGGCTGCCCTCGAGCAGCCTCATGGCAACAGCGAAGACTTCGAGCGGCCCCTGGCGTCGAGGATCTGGATCCCGGACACCCCAGTCTCACTACACAACGGTTCATAGCCGCATTGTGCACTCACCGTGCCGATGGCCGCAGTGTCAGATCTTTGACGACTGAGGCCACCCTGGTTCTTGCCCCGTGCCTGGGCCTTCGATGGGCCGAAACCGAGAGCCGTAAACTCAGGCAGTGTCGTCTCCGGTGCGCGCAGGAAGCCATCTGTCCAAGGAGCCTTCACACGGACGCGACACGCCTCCGGCCAATCCCGCGGCTTCCGACGAACCGTTAGGCGCCGCGGAGGCCGCGCCGCGAAGGGACAGTTGGTGGACCCTGAGGGCATGGCTCGCCCATGTCGCATTCGTGGTTTGGGTCCCGGGGTGTGTTGTTGCCTGCCGGTGGCAGATCGACGTGGCACTGTCCGGGAATTCGCTCGGCTGGGCGTACGCCGTCATGTGGCCCTGCTTTGCGGTGTTCGGGGTGGTCGTGTGGTGGCACGTAATCCATGACGACCCCGAAACGGTGGGAAGGCGAGGCTTGCGGCGGCTCGTCCAGACGACCCAGCATTCCCCGCCCGACGTCCCCAGGTTGGACACAATCGAGCAGGCGGAAGCCGAGGATCCCGCACTGGCGAGTTACAACGCCTATCTCGCCCAGCTTGCCCGGGACCAGCGCCCTCGAACGTGGCGTCGCCGTTAGCGTGCTCGACTCGTTGGCCCCACCATCTGTTAATCGGTCGTGAACCTTACAGAGCACACGGCTGGCGCACGACGAATGGCCCTCGCCCAGACGGTTATCGATCGAGTCGCTCCACACCGTTGTCGCCGTACTGGCGGCGGCCCGGGAACCCCGCAACGGGCAGAAGACCCACCTAGCCCCTTCTGGCGATCGATCAGTCGCCTCCCAGCGATAGCACCGTCCTCTGGAACTCCGACGGCCGTTCTCAAGCGACATTTCGTCTTCACCTTGATCCTCAACTGCGGTTGACGCTCAGATTGAGGACCGAGCAGGGCGAATGCCGGGAGCGCCTCTCCGAGCCGCAGCGTCGTCCGCAATACGCGGTTGACAACGTCCTTCTCCAAAGCACACTGGGACCGGCCGTCAGTACCGATGAGGTGTGAGTCTGACGAAGTCAAACTTCCGGCCCAACTGCGCTGCCGTCGGCGTTGACGGTCCCCGAGCCCCCCCCGCTTCATCCCCGTCCTGACCCAAACGCTCGGCCAAATTGAATGACCCGTTCACCGGGACGCCGCCTAACCGTCACGGTTTCTTCACCTGCCGTCAATACCCTGGTCCTCCATGACTCCGAACGGCGGGCACGCCAACCTGACTCGAACACACCCGCCCGAACCGAACGGTCGGTGGTCAGAGCTCCCCCCGCCGGGCTGGTATCCCGATCCCTCCGACACGTCCCAGCAGCGGCTGTGGAGTGGGGTGCGGTGGACCGGATTGCGGCGTCAGCCGAGCCCGGAGGCGGTCTTCGACTACGAGTACTTCTCCGATCGGCGTCCATCGCGATCGGCCAACGGGTGGGGTGCCGCTGCGAACGGCTCTGCCGGAACCGCCGCGGATGTCGTTCTGCCCTCACGCTCCGACACGACAACGGCGAGGGAGGATGAGCCCGACGGGTCAAGGCCGGTGCAGACCACCGCGACGCCCGATCCCCCGACCACTGTGTCGGTGAGCGAACCCGATTTGGATTCAGGGGGAACCCCGGTGCGCGACCTGCGCCCGTCGCAGGCCCCAATGGCCGCTCTTCGTCCGACACTCGGCCTCGTACTGGCGCGCCTCAAGCCCTACGCACCGTGGGCCGCCGCCGCGGCGGCGCTCGTTGCGGTGGCGTCGCTGGCTGCAGTCTTCGGGACGGGGTCGTCTCCTTCGCCGACGGCACACCGCCCACTGGAGCACCACAGCGCTCCGACAGTGCCGACGACAGCACCGACGTCATCCGCCCCGGCCCAAGTGGCACCGCCCCTTGCGCCCCCTCCCGTCGCCCCGCCGACGACAGCCCCAACGCCCCTGCCACCAGGGCTCGCTGCGATCCCACCTGGGCTGGTCGTCCCGCGATCAGCTCCCCCTGCTCAGGCTCCGGCGCCGCCGCCCCCCCCCCCCACCACCACCCCCCCCCCCCCCCCCACCCCCAGTACACCAA
>Ga0307477_10000600_pt1 | contig 38286 bp, 25 predicted proteins | sample atmos_gasesECM2C_FD_203316 | JGI IMG/M metagenome (GOLD analysis project Ga0307477, IMG submission 203316) | Hardwood forest soil microbial communities from Morgan-Monroe State Forest, Indiana, United States - atmos_gasesECM2C_515 | ecosystem: Environmental > Terrestrial > Soil > Temperate... | reverse complement strand
CCGCTTGCACTCTCTCCACCGCACGAATTCGAATCTCTTCCAACGTCTTATGGTCGAGGGCACGAGCGTCGCGTCGCTTCATGCCAGCCATTATACTCTATGTCTACTTACTTATGAATATATTAATCCCTGGAACCTCCCGAGGCATCCTCAGAAGAGCTAAAGCAATTAGAAAAGGAGCGGACCGAACAGCTTAAGAAAATTGATGAACGTTCGGTCAGCCGTTTCAAGCCGGCTGGCATTGCAGCGATTCTTCGCTCGCACGGATTTTGTGCCATCGAAGACATCAATTTCCAGGAGATCGCGTCCCGGTTCGGCCGCGCCTTTCAAGGACTCGCGCCCGGACCACTTGGTGTCCATGTTGTCCACGCTAAGCACTAATTGATGGCGGTCATCCATTGCTATTCAAATACAGAGCCCTGGTATGCCTAACCACATGAGAGACCGAAACGAGTGCCATTCGGTTCTCAACGAGCGCCAAATCCGCCAAGGCACTCTTTGAGGGCAGATTGCGCGTCTTCGACCGCACGCGAGTCGTTATTTCCCCACATCCCCGTTTCTGGACCGGCAACCAATTCTCCGGCTTGGTCGTTCGCTGACGTACAAGGCCTGACCGCGCGCAAGTTCACAAACCACATATAGTTGAGTCTTTTTGCTACCCTTCTGTGTTTCCTTTCTAGCGCATCGAATCCGCTTCCTCAGTGCAATGGAAATGCATGCGACTTGTAGTTGAAAATCTCAGCAAAGAATATCGCGGTGGGGGGCAGGTAGTACAAGCACTCAGCAAAGTACAGCTTGCGCTCGGGCCGGGTGTACTCGGCCTTCTCGGGCCCAACGGGGGCGGGCAAATCCACGCTGATGCGCATTCTCGCGACGATCACGCAGCCATCGTCCGGTCGCGTGTTGTGGAACGATGTGGAAGTCGCGCATCATCCCGATCCCCTGCGCACAGTCCTCGGTTATTTGCCACAGGAGTTCGGGGTTTACCCTAACCTAAACGCGTTGGAGTTTCTGGAGTATCTCGCTGCCGTCAAGGGCATTCAGACAGCCGCAGCTCGTAAGCGCATTGGAGAGTTCCTTGAACTCGTCAACCTGACAGAAGTAGCCAAGAGGCCGCTGGGTGGTTACTCGGGCGGCATGCGCCAGCGAATTGGCATCGCGCAGGCGCTACTTAACGATCCGCAACTTCTGATCGTGGATGAACCAACGGCTGGCCTGGATCCCGAGGAGCGAGTCCGCTTCCGCAATCTTCTGTCGGAACTTTCCGGTGAGCGCATTGTCATCCTTTCGACTCACATCGTTTCCGATGTCGAGGCAGTCGCCTCTAGCATCGCCATCCTGGCGCAAGGCCATCTAATTGCCCACGACGTACCGGAAGCTCTTCTTGCATCGGTCGCGGGAAAAGTCTGGCAAGTCGTGGTGCCCAGCTCGGAACTATACGCATTGCGCCAGAAACACCTTGTCAGCAGCACCGCACATCGCAGTGATGGTGTCCACGCCCGTGTCGTGGCGGATGCTGCTCCCGAAAATGCAGCACGTCCCCTTGATCCTGTCTTGGAAGACGCCTACCTCTCCGCGGTGGGGCAACAACGGAGCGCTGCGAATGGAGCTGGGGCGTGACCCGGGTCACCACTGTCTTGGCCATTGCGCGGGCGGACTTCCTCGAGCGCATTCGTGGTCAGAGCTTTTTGTTGACCTTAGGCTTTGCGCTTTATCTGGGCTATCTGGCGACAGTCGGCAAACTTATGCTGCGGGTGGGACACATGCGGGGGATTTTGAATTCCGCATGGGTCGGTGGACTGTTGTCGCTCGTAGCGAGTGCGTTCATTTCGCTTGCGGGCTTCTATTTCGTGAAGAACACCATTCAGCGCGACCGCGACACGCGCGTGGGACATTCTCGCGGCCACTCCGATCTCGAAATTCATTTACGTTCTTGGGAAAACGGCAAGTAACCTCGCGGTTCTTGGTCTAACGGTGGTCATCCTGGCGGTATCTGGAATCGCGATGCAACTTGTCCGTGGCGAAGACCGACACATCGAACTCTGGAAATTGTTCGCTCCCTTTCTTCTGCTCGCTTTTCCTGCCATGGCAGTCGTCGCGGCAATCGCTGTGCTCTTTGAGACCATCCCTTTTCTTCGTGGCGGCTTCGGTAATATCGTGTATTTTTTTGCCTGGGCAACGGGACTCAGCCTGCCTATTGCGGCGGGCACTCATGCTGTGGATTTGACCGGAATGTTCGTTGTTAGAGATAGCGCCCTAAGTGCCGCTCAGCCGTCGCTCCAGAACAGCACCTTCTCTCTATCATTCGACTTGGGATATTTTGACTTCCCGCTGTCCACATTTCGTTGGGAGGGTGTCACTTGGACCGCGGAAATCGTCATTACCCGGATCATCTGGCTGGGTTGCTCTCTGGTGCTCGTGATTTTGTCAGCGTTCTTGTTCGATCGATTTGACCTGTCTCCGGGGAAGCCGCGGCGGGAAACGCAAGAAGCTGCGACCGCGGTGGTGCCGAGGGGAGCAAATGCTTCCATCCCGGTTTCCAGTGTGAGTTTGACGCCACTCGGCACGGAACAGGTACATTCTCGCTTTCTTGCAATCCTCACAGCCGAGCTGCGCCTCATTCTGAAGGGCCAGAAATGGTGATGGTATGTCGTCGCAACAGGTTTGGCGGTTGCGTCGGCAGTTGCTCCTACGGCCGAGGCCCGCGGACTAGTTCTGGCTTGCGCGTGGATATGGCCCATTCTCTTGTGGTCTTCGATGGGAATACGCGAGACACGCGAGCAAACGTATCAGCTTATTTTTTCGGCGCCACACCCAGTTGCACGCCAGCTCCCTGCGGTTTGGATGGCAGGGGTTCTCGTAGCGCTCCTGACGGGCGATGGTTTTGGGATCCGGCTCTTGCTCGGAGGGAATATCAGGGGCTTGATGGCCTGGTTCATCGGAGTGTTTTTTATTCCGACGTTTGCGTTATCGCTCGGTGTTTGGAGCGGAACCGGTAAACCCTTTGAGATTTGCTACACTTTGCTCTGGTATGTCGGTCCGCTCCACGCGGTTCCCCAACTTGATTTCATGGCCTCCGCTCCCGCCACTGCGGCCAGTCGTTATCCGCTGTTTTATTTGGTCCTAACCTGCATTCTGGCCGTTGTCGCGCTGACGGGCCGTAAGCATCAGCTTAAGTCCTAAAATCCACACCGGCACCATTTATGCCTGATGAAATCCAGCATTGCGGTACAGAAGTCGGCTTCTGAGGAGATCGCCATTTGATCTCCCTGAAGCCTGTCTCTCGCTAATGTCTCACTCTGCGGAGCTTGGCGCAGTTCAGGCGGACCGTTCATAGGGCAATCCCATTTGATCACCGCTTGGGTCGAAACGGCACTTAGCCACGATCAGAGTGATGTCGTCCAACTGTTCGTGCGGAGTGTAGCGACGCACTTCGTCGATCACTGCGGAAACCATGTCGCGGGACGAAAGGTCTCGATGGAGCTTGAGACAGTTCAGCAGGCGTTGCTCACCGAACTCCTCACCGTCCGCACTGCCAGGCTCAGTGACACCGTCTGTATAGAGAGCCAGAGTGTCTCCTGCGAAGAGACTCGTTTCGCCAATTGAACACTCCCAGCACGGGAAGCGTCCTAGTACAGTGGCAGTAGACTCCAAACGTTCTAACTCTCCGCCAGCACGGACAACGAGCGCCGGCAGGTGTCCGCAGTTGGCATAGCGCAAACGGCCGGTCTGATCGTTGTATTCTGAAAAGAAAAACGTGGCGTAGGCGTTCTCGGGAGTGTTTTCGCAGAACAGCCGATTAACGCTTTGCATGAGCGGGGCCGGTTCGTCGAATCCCATGGCGCACTGGCTGCGAAGATTCGCCTGAAGATTCGCCATCAGTAGAGCCGCGCCGATTCCCTTACCGGCGACATCCGCGATTACCAGGCAAAGTCGTTCTCGACCTGTGGCAAGAAAATCGTAGTAGTCTCCGCCCACTTGACGAGCTTGCTGACATATCCCGGCATATTCCAGGGTCCTCAGAACGTGCAGATCTTGAGGAAAGAGTCTAGCTTGCACTTGCTTTGCGATGTCGAGCTCCTGGGCAACACGGCGCGCGGCTTCGTCTCGTTCTGCCGCGGCGCGCCGCTGAGCCCCGATAGCATGTGTTACCTCGTCAAAGCTCACAAGTGAAAATGAATTGCCGTCGAGATCCTTGAAGTGTGTGAATACTCCACCCCAAACAGGCGCCTCAATCCCGGGCGGAATCGAGGTTCCGCTGACAGACTTCACTCGCCTCAGTTTTGGCGTGGACAAGAACTTAACTCCGCGACGCGACCATTCTCGGTAGCGGGCAAGAACATCGTCAGTTACGAAGACGACATCGGTGGGTCGGCCGACCAACTGAGACAGCTTCGAGTCGGGCTTAGGAGCGATGAGCGCGAGCACTGTGTCCCCATCCGGAGGAGCGATGGCCAGCCAGCGTTCGCCGGATTGAAGCACGGTATCCGCGACCAAGCGAAAGCCCAGTTGGTCGACGTAGAACCGTAAGCTTTGGTCCTGATCACGGACGAAGACCTTAACGCAGTGAATACGAAGGATTTGATCCGGCGATGGCAATGGGTGCGAAGCCACTGCCGGGATTATAGCGGCAGATACCCTGGGGACTGGCAAGTTGTCTTGAAATCGGCCCTGTGGGAAATTGAAGCTCGCTTCATTTGTGCTGGGCGTGGCCTGAGAGCCAATGACCAGCGATCCGGAAGTTACGCCGGGCCACAAGTTTGTAATCGGACAAATGAAATCTCGCTGACTCCCCAGAAGTCGGCTTCGGGAAGTGTCGAACGACCTCGCTCTGTGGCAAGACGAGGCGACTAGGGAATGACAACGTCCTTTATCATGCCCTATCCCGGTTCGTAAGCCCCGCAAGCACCAATGGTGTCGCTTATGACAATCATTGACGGGGAGTCGGGAGTGGCGCCCTCGTGATCCAGCGATATCCAATGGTGTGGACGGTGGCAATCTGCTTAGGGTCAGCCCCGAGATCGGAGAGCTTCCTTCTCAGTTGCACAATGGATTGGTCGAGGGCACGCGTTGTCCCGTAGTATTGATACCCCCACACCTCGTTGAGAATACGATCGCGGCCAAGCACTTCGTCGGGGTGGGCGATGAACAACTGAAAGAGCTTAATCTCTCGGGGGGACAGCTGAGATGACTTCTCGCCGCGTTTCAATTCGAAAGTCTTCAGGTCAATTGTGCAGTCGCCAAATCCCAGACTGCTCTCACCGGGAGCAGGCGACGCCCGATTGCGGCGCAGGAGAGCGTGCACCCTCGCTGTCAGCTCGCGCAAACCAAAAGGTTTGGTCACATAGTCATCAGCGCCTAGCTCCAACCCGATTACCTTGTCGATCTCCTGGCCCTTAGCGGTGAGCATGAGGATGAGCCCTTGGTATTGCTGTGCCCGGAGCTGCTTACAAAGCTCGTAGCCGCTGAGGCCCGGCAACATGACATCAAGCACAATCAGACTGGGCCGGTGCTGGTCTACCGCAGCCAGGGCCACATCACCTCGCGTGCAGGCTTCCACCGCGAAGCCTTCGCTGGTAAGTAGCTCAACGAGTCCAAAACGGATATTCGTATCATCTTCAACGACGAGTATCTTAGTCTTCATCGGATTTCGCTTGACTCAGTGGTACGGCCAAAGTGAAACAACTGCCGCCGCCTGGGCGGGCCGAACAGGTCACATTGCCCCCATGAGCTTGAGCCATGCGCCGCGCCAGAGTGAGCCCCAGTCCCGAACCTGACACACCGCTGGCTAGCGAATCATGCAGACGCCGGAATGGCTTGAAGATCGCCTCACGTTGCTTGGGCGGAATACCTGGGCCGCGATCCAGCACGTCGACGCACCCGAGGAAACCGGATGCACCCTTCTCTTGCCGCACGCGGACTAGAATCTCGTGGTCTCCGTATTTTTCCGCGTTGGAGAGAAGATTGAGGATAATCTGCGCCAAGGCGTCGCGGTCTCCCACAATGCCTAGCGTCTGGGCTTTTATCTCAAGCGATAGGGGCACTCCAACCGTTTCAAGGTGTGGCCCGCAGGTGTCAACAACTTCCTGCACGACTGCAACCAGATCGCAGACGCCGCGCTCAGCCGAAAACACGCCTCGCTCCAAGCGCGCAAAATCGAGGACGTTATTAATGAGGCGGGTCAGGCGGGCCGATTCCGCGGAGATGATACGCAGGTATTTGGATTGACGGTCCGGCTCGGTTACCCGGCCATCTGCCAGCATGTCGGCGAACATCCGGATGGAAGTGAGTGGCGTTTTGAGCTCGTGGGATACATTTCCCACGAAGTCCGTCTTCTGTTGCGCCAAGGTCATTTGGCGTCGAACGTTGGCGGCCATAAGCCAGCCTCCCAAAAGGATAGCCGCCACCAGAGTCAGGACGACGAACCCCAAGGTCAGTTGCAACGTGGAAGCCGAGCGATTGATCTGTTGCGGGTCCACGAGGTAGAGCGCCGCTTCCCAATGAGGCAGGGTCTCGCCAATTTCAGTGGCTACCAAGGGATGTTTCCAGTCAGCAGTGAAGCCAGAACGAGAGAGAGCGACCGGCTTTCCGCGATCATCCAGCAGCGCGAGGCAATACGCGGATTTTGCGGAGTTGGACCCGGCGGCATCGGTACCTCGATGAAGATCGGGAGACAGCAACAAGGGCGTCAGGATCTGGATCAGCTCTTGTTGGGTGATTTGTGCTCCAAAGACCAGCGATCCTGCATTGGGAGGACGGTACCATACCATCAAGCGCAGCTTGTTCTCAAGAAAGCGGGCCAACGATCCGCTGATGTCTGTGCCGATGACCTTGCGAAAGTCCGATTCTGCCGGCAAGGTGTTGGATAGAGCGCTTTGCTGAGGAGCAAAACTCTTTTTTGGAACAACTTGGCGCTCGACTTGAGTCATCTGTGCTTGCGGTTTGACGACTGCAGTCGGTTGCCTGCTCAGATCAAGAGAAAATGTCTGCTGGGAATTTTGGGCAAAGACAGGCACGTTTTCTCGGTTGCTGAGAAAACGATCATTCTCGCTGCGAAATGTTTTAGCCACTGTGCCCTGGCGCGACGCCGGAGAATAGATAGTCCCGTTGAGGCCGACGGCAAAGCCCACTTCGGCGAGATTCCAACTGTTATGCAGTTCACGATTGAAATTCCTGGCCAATGCAGGCGGCGAAGAACTTTTTTCGAGAAGCTTCTGCGTTCTTTGCACAAAAGCCGATCGAGTGTCGTCCAACTGGTCGCGGACTTTCTTGGCAAGCGCATCGGTAACATCCTGGCTAATGATGGCCTGCTGGTGCTCGAGGATCACCTGTTGGTCGCGGGCGGAGCGTACGGCCAGCCAAGCCAGCGCGAGACTGGGCAGCAGAATGGCGGCGAGAAAGATCCAGGCGGAGCGGCGCATCAGAAACTAACCGTGGTTCGGCCAGCGGTTCTCATCATGACGTGATCCTACGTCCCTGAGCGCAGCTCCGCCAATAGTTTATCGAATCGCTCTTTAGAACGATCAACACTAATGATTTTCTCCATTGCCATCGATCGCGGTAAAGATGTTCTGGGACGCGAGCCCCAGCCACGGATCTTGACGAGGGGTCAGGAAAACCTGCGCGTAGACCCAGTCGTTAATCCGATCCAGCGACCATCGCTTCGTGCTCGAGGCGGCCAGGAAAGCCAGTATTTTCGCGCGCAGCATGTAATTATTCTTTACCGTATCCAACGAAACCGACTTATTAAAAGTTGTAAACGCGCGCAGCATTGGTATTTCGACGGCGCTCTTGCTCGTTGCCCTTGTCGCCGCCAGAGTAGCATCTGGGAATGCCGGCTCTGTCGACAGCGGAACATAGCCCCAAGAACTCACCTGACTCACACGGGTTTGCTCCGCTTGGAGCAGCCTGCTTTCGACGGACGGAAGCTTTCGCGCCATCAGTTCGCGAACCCCGGCATCAAATCCGTGATTCACCTGCAATTGCGCCACTTGTTGCCAGCGGTTGTCATCCATAAGACGCTCCAGATCTGCCTCGGTCATGGATTTGGTAGCGGGAAAAGCTACATGCAGGGCGGAGAGATCAGCGGCCCATTCATGCAGCAGGCGCTCCTGGGTGCTTTTCATGTGCTCCGTGTAGTCGTGATTTTCATGGTTGCCTGCTTGTTGCGTCACATCGGCCGCTTGCCGGAGTTCTGCAGCAAAGACCGGCGCACTGTAGAGTCCGGGCAAAGCATCTACGACGCGGCCATCAGCGTCCAAAATGTAATGGATGCTGTTACCTGTAATCGTACGCTCCAACTTACGGCCGTCGCCAAACGTAATTGTTACCCTCGGTGCCGGACGGACCGACTGCCAATGAAGGATGAACCGCTGCTTCAGTAGCTGGTTGATTTCGATGCTGGGGAAGAGCGTGGTGCGGAAGAAGCGACTATTGGCACAACTTAGGTCTTCATCCAAACGGCCTAGCAGGCGCAAGGAGAGAATTGGCCGCCCCGAAGCCCGCGCTGCGGCCTTGGCCTTCTCCAAGTCGGTATACCAGTACAGGCCGCTTGCGTAATTGTCATACTGGCCTCCGACACGATTCAGGGCCAGAGAAACCTTTTCCCAACGCTCGTTAGACGGAGCACCGCTCCGGTGGAGTTGAATCTCTTTGGCAAAGCGTTGCTCGAGCGCTTGCAAGCCCTGGGGGCCGGCTTCGCGCAGCCGCTCATTGGCCTGCCGGGCAACAGCTTGGTCAGAGGAAATTGCTTGCTCCGCCCAATCAGCAAGGCTGACGCCAGTCCTGGGAGAAGCACCGCTGAAAATTGCCGCCATAACACCACACGCGATCAAGATAAGCGTTTTCATGTGGTAAGCATGGCTTATGTTCATCCCGTGGTTGTCAGGGAATTGTGGCTAGATTCGTAAGGAAAATGTATGGCAGACGGTGAATGGAGCAAACATGTGTTTACTCACGATAGCAGCTAGCACAAAACGGCGATCTGGGAAATCATGACCGGGGTTCCGGAAATTATTTCGGTCCACAAGTCGGCTTCGAGGAAGTCTCGAACATCCTCGCTCCCTGGTGGCAGGGCGGTGGCGATTAGGGAATGATAACGTCCTTTGTCATTCAATATCCGGATGAAGACGCAACCCCTCGGGAAGACGAGACCGAAGCGGATGGGTGAGCACGATGGCGACAGTCGGAATCCCGGGCCCGCAATCGCATTGGTAAATACTAGGCGACTAGTCGTTACTAATGTCCAGGGCGGTGATAGTCGGTCCAATTTTCGATATGCAACAGCCCCATCTATGTTCGTGCGTTTGTGGCTTATTGATGACTTTGCTCGCGCGACAAAAACCGTCCGACGGGTTTCAATTGCGATGTGAGCAGAACCGCCGAAAACATGCGAGGCAAAGCCTCAGCGCGTTTGAAAAGCCCGCGCCGCCACCGTCTGTAAGTTGCTGATCCTATGAGTCGCGATTGTCTTTTAAAGGTGTGAAAACAGATGATTCTGGAACAGAGTGAACTAACTGAGAAGGCCATCCTAATGGGCTAGTAATCTGGCTATCTCTGAAAGTGTGATCACCCGAATCACCCGGGCCGTTTTGTCAGCACTGGCGGTGACGATGCGCTGGCCGTCGGGCGAGAACACAGCGCTGTTAAGATATTCGGTGTGGCCTTGCAGGATGGCCAGCAGCTGCCCGTTGGCCACATTCCACACCCGGGCCGTCTGGTCCTCACTGGCGGTGACGATGCGCTGGCCGTCGGGCGAGAACACCGCGCTCGAGACAGGGGCGCTGTGGCCTTGCAGGGTGGCCAGCAGTTGCCCGCTGTCCGCATTCCACACCCGCGCCGTTTGGTCCTTACTGGCGGTGAGGATGCGCTGGCCGTCGGGCGAGAACACCGCGCTCTGAACAACGGCGGTGTGGCCCTGCAGCGTGGCCAGCAGTTGCCCATTGGCCGCATTCCATACCCGCGCCGTCTGGTCCTTACTGGCGGTGAGGATACGCTGGCCGTCGGGCGAGAACACAGCGCTATTGACATTGTCGGTGTGGCCTTGCAGTGTGGCCAGCAGTTGCCCGCTCTCTGCATTCCACACCCGGGCCGTCCTGTCCTCACTGGCGGTGACGATGCGCTGGCCGTCGGGCGAGAACACCGCGCTCCGAAGCCACTCGGTGTGGCCTTGCAGGGTGGCCAGCAGTTGCCCGCTGGCCGCATTCCACACCCGCGCCGTATCGTCAGCGCTGGCGGTGACGATGCGCTGGCCGTCGGGCGAGAACACCGCACTCCCAACCGAATTGGTGTGGCCCTGCAGGGTAGCCAGCAGTTGCCCGTTGGCTGCATTCCACACCCGCGCCGTCTGGTCATCACTGGCGGTGACGATGCGCTGGCCGTCGGGCGAGAACACCGCGCTATTGACATTGTCGGTGTGGCCGTGCAGGGTGGCCAGGAGTTGGCCGCTGGCCGCATTCCACACCCGCGCCGTCTGGTCATCACTGGCGGTGACGATGCGCTGACCGTCGGGCGAGAACACCGCGCTATTGACATTGTCGGTGTGGCCGTGCAGGGTGGCCAGGAGTTGGCCGCTGGCCGCATTCCACACCCGCGCCGTCTGGTCATCACTGGCGGTGACGATGCGCTGGCCGTCGGGCGAGAACAACGCACTCCGAACATAATTGGTGTGGCCTTGCAGGGTGGCCAGCAGTTGCCCGCTGGCCGCATTCCACACCCGCGCCGTCCGGTCATCACTGGCGGTGACGATGCGCTGGCCGTCAGGCGAGAACACCGCGCTCCAAACATATCCCGTGTGGCCTTGCAGGGTAGCCAGCAGTTGCCCGTTGGCCGCATTCCACACTCGCGCCGTCTGGTCATAACCGGCGGTGACGATGTGCTGGCCGTCAGGCGAGAACACCGCGCTCCAAACATATCCCGTGTGGCCTTGCAGGGTAGCCAGCAGTTGCCCGTTGGCCGCATTCCACACCCGCGCCGTCTGGTCGCCACTGGCGGTGACTATGCGCTGGCCGTTGGGCGAGAACACCGCGCCCTGAACAGCGCCGGTGTGGCCTTGCAGGATAGCCAGCAGTTGCCCGTTGGCCGCATTCCACACCCGCGCCGTCTGGTCGCCACTGGCGGTGACTATGCGCTGGCCGTCGGGCGAGAACACCGCGCTCCAAACATATCCCGTGTGGCCTTGCAGGGTAGCCAGCCGTTGCCCGTTGGCCGCATTCCACACTCGCGCCGTCTGGTCATAACCGGCGGTGACGATGCGCTGGCCGTCGGGCGAGAACACCGCGCTCGAGACAGGGGCGCTGTGGCCCTGCAGGGTGGCCAGCAGTTGCCCGCGGGCCGCATTCCACACCCGTGCCGTCTGGTCATAACCGGCGGTGACGATGCGCTGGCCGTCGGGCGAGAACACCGCGCTCTGAACAGCACCGGTGTGGCCTTGAAGAATCGCTGCCACTTGCGGGAATGAGTTGGCGACCGCGCTATCAGCTTCGGGAGTGTGTGCCGTTTGATGGCCTTTCACGGCCAGAGTGAGCGCTCTCGGTTGGTCGTGGTTGAGAGCCTCCTCGGCTTGGGCGGCCAACGCGCGAGACTCTGCAAGCCTCGTTTGTTCTTGAGCACGGTTCTTCTGCTGAAACGCGTACACAGCCAATCCCACGGCTATCAAGAACGCGACTGTAATGGCTCCGATGATGATCCGCTGCGTCCTGGTCGCAGATTGCCGGCTGGCGAGTATGTACTGCGAATGCAGGGTGGTCGGTTTGGGCTCCTTTTCGGCGCTCTTGGCCACCCACTGTTCTGCCTCGCGCAGGTCTTTGCCGCGAAGCAGGAAGCTGGTGTCCTTTCCTTCCTGCTCCCATTCCTTAGCGCGGGTTAGCAGCCGGGTGTGGTCCTGTTTCCACTCCAGGTCGGTATCGAGCGCTTCGACAAGCTTCGCAAGCTTTGCATCAAAACCATCTCTTCCGGTGAAGTCGATCCTCTGGAACTTGGCGACCGCTTCCGGAATATCCTTGTCCGGAACTGGTTGATAGAAGATGGGAACTATCCGCTTGTTATTGAGCGCCGCGTGATCAATTTCTTTTCTGGCGTAGGTTGAGACAACCGAATCCGGGCTGATGACGAAGAGGAAGTTGTCGGAGCCCTCGATGTTGCTGAAGATGTCCTTCAGCCACTCCGCGGTCGGCTCAATGTTTGTTTCGTCGAGCCAGACTTCGCGTTTCCCAGCGACGAGAGCGTCTACTAGTTTCTGGACGAATTCCTTGTCCTTGCGGGAATACGATATGAAGACCTGTGCCATGGTATCCCATCCTCAAAGTTACGCGCGTGGATACCCGGTTCTCGTCCCCTGACGGCTGGCGACAGCGAAGTCTGTGTCGTCTGGTGCTGTAGTCGGATATTCTACCCTCAGAAAATTGATGACGGGAAGTGTACTCATTGGACATGGACAGAGCACGACCTCAACACAGGATTCGCCTCTTGGCGGCCCGCCGAGCAAGAGGGTGATAGCGATCTGTGAGGATTGGAAGTGCGAGCAGGATATCCATCTCGAGTCAGATGTCCGGTTGTTGGAGTGTGGAATAAGGCGACTCTTTGCGGATAAATCCCCTCTAACGGCGCAGTGACGACCAATCGGCTGGGGTCGGTAGGTAAACCCTTGGCGACAGTGAGGACCTATTCCCCCGAATGGTCCTTTGAAGGCGAGCAGAACACATCGCCCACCTCGACTCCTCTGCCAACCAGCCAAAGGTCTGTCCTACGGCAGCAAGATCAGGCTGTTGACGGGTATGCAACCTGCCGAGGAGTTTTCAACTCTCGCGCATGAGCTGGCCCATTTATGTTGTGAAGGCAGTTATGTGGCGACGCCGACGAGGAACCGCCTGAACAGATGGCCATTTCACATAAGTGTACACTCATATAATCCTGCCAAGGAGTTCGAGCAGGTCGGTCGACATTTTCAGTTTCGGCGGAATTTCAAAACGGCGAGCGATCAGCGCCGTTCGATTTTCCAGAAAGACCTCCCCGTGAATATGGCGTAGGTCCGAGATGGCTACTCGTCCATGTGACTTCTCTGATGCCGACTCTGGGGGGTTCATCCGTACACTGGCAGTGAGCTATATTGACTAGGTCTGGAGACCCGGAATGGCCCTCTACACTGCTCCGCGTGGGTTCTTGCTGGCGGCCTTTCTGACGAGCCTCGGCGCAGTCCTCCCTCTCGGCGCCCAGTCCGGAGGCGTACAGCTACCCTCGGGGCCGCTGAAATTCGGAGGATTCGCCGCGAGTTTTAGTGCCGACGGTAGTTTCCATCTGGAAGGTTCGGGATGGCCGACTATGAACGGTACCTGGAAACTGCAAAACGGCGAGATCACTCTGCTGCTTCCAGACAAGCCGCCCGAGGGATGCGACGGTTCGGGGCGGTATCGCGTGCGCGTGACGGATCGGCATCCAAGCTTCGATGTGGTCTCCGATGATTGTGTGCCCCGACGGATGATTCTCAATGGCAGCACCTGGTTGGAAGCCGGAGAAACGAAAGTGATCCCGGCGCGCCACATTGTGACAACGTCGACGGCCCGTCCGCCGAAAAACCCCGATCCGGGACTCGCCGGCGCGAACTGGCCTTCGTTTCGAGGCAAGAACGCCTCCGGAGTTGCGGAAGACCAGAATCTGCCCGACAAGTGGGACAGTAAGACGGGAGAGAACATTTTGTGGCGTACCCCGATTCCCGGACTGGGGCATTCGAGCCCGATCGTGTGGGGACAACACATCTTCGTGACGAGCGCTATCAGCAGCGATCCCCATGCCACGTTCAGGCCCGGGCTGTACGGGGACGGAGATGCCTCGCAGGATCGCTCGCCTCAGAAATGGAGCCTTTTTGCACTCGATAAGAAAAACGGCAAGATTCTCTGGGAGCGGGTTGCCTACGAGGGTGTGCCGCGTGAGAAGCGGCACATGAAGTCGACATATGCGAGTTCCACGCCGGTGACCGATGGGCGCATCGTGGTCGCCTGGTTCGGTTCGCAAGGCGTGTATGCCTACGACTTTAACGGGCGCCTGCTCTGGAAAGTCGACCTGGGCCGCCTGAATCTCGGCGCCTACGACATCCCGACTTATGAGTGGGGAACCGCGAGTTCACCGATCATCTGGAACAACTTGGTGATTCTGCAGTGCGACACGCAGGATGATTCGTTTTTGATGGCGCTCGATGTCGAGACAGGGAAGCAGGTGTGGAAGACGGAACGCGAGGAACTGCCGTCGTGGGGAACTCCGACGGTCGCGATGACATCGAGCGGGCCGGAACTGGTGACGAATGCCCCGAACTTCATCCGCGGCTATGACCCGAGGACAGGCAGGGAGTTATGGCGTCTAGGACACAGTTCCAAAATCACGGCGCCGACTCCTATTTATTCCGCGGATCAATTCCTCATCGCCAGCGGGCGGCAGCCGGAACGGCCGATCTTCGCCGTGAAGGCAGGGGCGCGAAGCGATCTGACCCTACCGGATGGTAAAACGTCAAGCGATTCCGTGATATGGAGCCGCACCGGACGCGGCTCATACATGCCGACGCCGCTGCAGTACCAGGGGCTTCTCTACGTGCTCAACAACAACGGTTTGTTCGATTGCTACGAGTGGAAGACTGGTGAGGAGATTTATCGGCAGCGCCTGCCTGTCATCGGCAGCGGCTTCAGCGCATCACCCGTCGCGGCTGACGGAAAGGTTTACTTGTCGAACGAAGACGGGGACATGTTGGTGATCGCCGCCGGGCGTAAGTTCGAGTACCTGGGCATGAATCCGATCGGCGAGTTGTTGATGGCGACTCCCGCGCTGTCGGAGGGCGTGATGTATGTCCGGTCGTCGCAGAGTCTGTGGGCGGTGGGTCGGAAGTAGGGTGAAGTCTTCCTCCCCCCCGGCCGCCGCAACTGGATGTCCGGCGGCGCAAGCCGAACCAGAGCTCGGCCACAACCAGATCCGGATTGATCTCCACACCCAGCCCGGGACCCTGGGCACGGAAGTGTGCCCTCCGTCTGCTATTGGCGGGTTGCGGAAAATCGCAAAGCGCACAGGCAGGCAGGAGATTACCTTTTAGGAAAAATATTCGGGGGTTGGTACTTGCCCATTAAGCCATGGCGAATGTAGGCTGCACGAATAGCAAGGAGTCTCCACTTCACATTATTTTTGGCTAACCAAACCTAGAAGCACAGATTCCGGCGCTCTCTAGGTGCGCTGGAAATTGGTTGCCATCGTTGATGGCATCGGTGTCAACGAAGGCCAACCCTCCAAGCTTCACCGCAACTGCCTGAGCCTCTCCAGTGCTTGCGCTGCGTGCGTAGGAAATGAAAACTTCGTGAGGCATTTCGAGAGTGCCTCTTTGAGGATTCTAAATTAGTATTCGTTGGTGCTGTCTGAAAGGATTTTGGGCCAAGGTTGGGTCTGAGGAGTTTTTGGCGGCATACCACTCGCTGGGATTGATCCCTTTAACGGCGCAGTGACGACCAATCGGCAGGAATCGGTTAGATAAACCCTTGGCGACTAATCGTTACCTATCTGCTTCGAGCCGCCGTCGGCGCTCGGCCGGACGGGATCTTGTGGCTGCTAATCTAAACACCACGATCTGCGACCAGCTATACAGAAACGCTGAGACACGAAATCGGACGAGAAGGCGACTGCGACCGTTTCAGATTTCGTTTTTGAAGAGCTCTATCTCCAGGGTTTTCCGGGAACCCAGCAGCGAGATCATCCGTAATTTATTATCGTGATTTATTTGTGTCTCAACAACTATCATTGCGTCTGAATCTATCCCTTGAGTTGTTCTCGGTGAAACCGTCGGCGGCACCAAAGTTGTGCTCTCAATTCAGCGTGCGCTTGTATTGTGCTACTCCCGGTAAGCGGGCCTAACTAAAATAGAGCCATGTCAACTGACGGCAGGCATCGGACGCGACCGAGGATTAGTCGTCCTTGCCGACTAGCCCCCGCCCCTTTTAGGGCGATTACGCGAGCCACAAAGTCACATGACTTTGTAGAAAGACGTTCGGGGCACTTCTCACAGTAGTCGACAATCCGAAAATTTGGATTCGTTACTCAGTTTTTTACGGAAGCCCCCCTAAACGGACTTGGGACGGCGCCAGTCCGAATTAACGCAATGAGCCACATACGTTCTCTGATTCGCGGCCCCGAAGCGCGGGCGCAATTATGACGTCAGAGAAAGTAAGTGCCTTCGCGCCGTTCAGCTTTTGGGAACAAACTGCCGTTGTCAGTTCGGAACCGTACCTGGTCGTCCAACTGGTGTCAAATAGCCTCACGATTCCATCAGAGGAGCCAATCGCGAGCCGTTGGCCGTCCGGGCGGAATGCGGCAGCAGTAATCAAGCCGTCAAGCCGCACGTCGATCAACGTTTTGCCGGAGATCGCATCCCAAATCCGAGCGGTTCGGCATCCATTGGCACCGCAAGTCATCAGCACACGCCGCCCATCGGGGCTGAAAACCACAGACAGAATAGAACCAGAGTGGTCCGCCCTTGTCGCTGCTATGAAGGTCCCCTTGTCGCTCCAGACCCTACCAACTCCATCATAGGTTCCGCAGACCACGCGTTTGCCATCCGAGGAGAAAGACACCGAGCTTACAGCAGCGGGTTGTTTCATTTCCGCGAGGTTTTTGCCGGTAGCCACATCCCATAGTCGCACTGTATCCCCGGAACCGGTTACTACACGCCGTCCATCTGGGCTCACCGCAGCGCTGATATCATCATCATTGTGCTTCACGCGCAGTAACGTTTTGCCCGTCTGCGGTTCCAGCACTTCTGCGTTCCCGTTATTCCACGTGATTATCAAACGTTGTCCGTCCGGTGTGAATGCCGCCGAGGTCACGGAATCCTCATCGTTCTTTATCTCCCAAATCGTTTTACCCGAATCGGTTTTCCACAGACGCAGGGTCCCGCCCGCGTCGGCTAGTAGGACACTCTTTGCATCAGGACTAATTTCAGCAACGTTTATCGACCCCGTAGCAGGATTTGTTTCAGCGAGTATTCTTCCACTACGGGCCTCGAGAACGCGCACGGCTTGGTTTACTTGTTCGGTCGACGTACCGGATTCGCCCGGTTTCTGGCCCTCAATGCCCGAAGTCATTAGCACTCGACGCCCGTCACGACTGAAAACTGCTGACAACACAATCCTGTTATCTCTCGATTCCCAAAGCTGCTTCCCCGTGTCAGCGTCCCATAGGCGAACGGTCCTGTCGTCGGCAGCCGTAGCGATGCTTCTTCCTTCTGGGCTCCAGGAAACTGTCCGGATAAAGCTATAGGCGCTGTGTTCTCCAAAGGATCGGTAAGGTTCACTCTCCCAGACTCGTACCCGTCCGCTATCGCACGCCGTCACAAACTGCCTCCCATCCGGGCTGAATAAAGCGGTCCGAACGAGGTCCTCTTGTTTCACCTCTAAAATAGTTGCTCCTGTAGCCGCGTCCGAGACTCGTGCTCTGCCGTCAAACGTAGCAGCAAGCACACGCCTTCCGTCAGGGCTGAATACCGCGCTCATCATTCCGCTGCCGTATTTCAGCTCGCTGATCGTCCTGCCGCTGGAGGAATCCCAGATCCTCACGACATCGCCCCCCTCAGCAGCCGTGAGGACCTGTCTTCCGTCAGGGCTGAAGGACACCGACCGTACCCTGTAGGGGTGCTTCGTCTCGACCATAGTACGGCCGCTCACGGCATCCCATATTCGCGCCGTTCCGTCATCCGACGCGGTAACGACCCGGTGCCCGTCCGGGCTGAATGAGGCGGACAGTATTCTCTTCTCGTGCTTCACCTCCGTCAATCTGCGGCCAGTCGCGGCCTCCCAAACGCGGGCGGTCTGGTCGTCGGAAACGGCAACCATCAGGCGACCATCGGGACTGAGCGCTGCGGAATTCATCGCGCCGCCGAAAACCGCCTCAGTCACGACAGTGAGCGTTTCGGCGTTCCGGACCCACACCTTACGCCCGAAAGATTGCGTTACTACGATGAATCGCCCATCGGAGCTGAAGGCGGCTGACCTCGCACCGCTTTCGTCTTCTGTCTCAATAAGCGATCGCCCCGTCTCCGCGTCCCAGATTCGCACCTTTGTTGTGTTCATCCCGAAGACCGAAACGACCTTTCGTCCATCCGGGCTGAAAGCACTTCCCGATGCGGCGTCGCCCAGCTTGACTGCCACAATGGTCTGGCCGGTCCGAGCGTCCCAGATCTGTGCCATGCCATCTTCCGACGTCGTGAGCACCCTTTGGCCATCGGGACTGAACACCGCTGCGTTCACAATACCTGAGTGAGTCATTTCCGCCACCATCATCGAGGACTGCGCGGCCCGAGCCAGCTCAGCCTCCGCTTCTGGTACGGCGGGGCTTAACCAGCTATTGCGTGCGGCGAGTAGCGCGAGCTTCATGCCGCTCAGATAATTGCCGTCATCGTTCGCCCTGGCGGCGGAAGACGCGAGAACGAGCGAATACTGTCGGTGAACTTCCCTGTTTTCAGCAAGAACCCATACTGCCCCGCCAAGGAGAGCTAAGGCAAGAAAGAAGATCAGTGCCAGAATCCGCCGCTGAGCCCGGTCCGTCCTGGCCTGTTCCTCTCTGACTCTAGCCTGTTCGTAGGCGATCCGCCGCAACTGTGCCTCGCGATCTGCCCGCGCCGCTTCTTCGCGGTCCCGACATGCGCGCAAGTAGGAATTTCCCTCGGCGCCAAGAAGTTGTTCAAAATCTGAGCGCAGCCGGAGCTGCTCGCCGGCTGTCAGCCTATCGCCGCCGTGGACCAACCATGCTGCTCCTTGCCCATTCCTCTCCCACTCGGCGGCCGCCCGCCGCACCGCCTCAACAGTCTTCAGAGCATCGGCATCAGCATCCAGCCAAGTAGTGAGAGGAGACCACTGCCGAAGTAGCGCCTCGTGTGCGACTTCGACGACTGTCACCTCCGCACCAGTATCCTCGAACCTTCGCCGATCCCGCATGATCAGTCGCTGCCGGATGAGTCGCTCCAGAACTCCGTGCGCCTCGTCCGGAATCTCGTCCCAGCGCGCTAGGCGCCGTCTGCGCTCGTCAGTGTCGGGATCAATCCGTGCCAGCCACGGCACAAATGCCTTCCTTAGCAACAGTTCGCGGTCTTCCTTGCGGCCCGGAACTGCAGGCGGGTGATCAGGATCCAAGAAAGCTGCATCGATTGCTGCTTCGATCGAGCCGCGGACGCCGCCCAGAGCCTCATAGTCTTCTGCGCGCAGACGTCCCTCACTGCCGTACTCCGCGTATAGCCTTTCCAGCGTAAAAGCTAAGAGCGGCAACGCGTCAGCCCCTTGGGCATCCCGTGTTAGCCTTTCACTCAGTCCTGGTTCCACCTTAAGGGGATGGCCGCCAGCGGTGGCTCGGGCAGCGGGTCCTTCTATCACGCCCTTGAATTCCGAATGCTCCATGGGCGGCAGGCTGAAGAGCAACGTTGCAAACCCCTGTAAATTCGGCTCGGTCTGCAGCCGCTCATACGCCTCGGTCCGGATCGCGATGAGCGAGGTTACACGGGCTCGGGGCGTGGACAACCTCTCTGCATCCGCTGGTCGGGCGAGAGCTTGAGATAGCGCTGCCAGGAACTCAAGAGCCTCCGCCCTGTCCTCGGTGCTGAACAGTTCCTCACCCTGGTCGACACAAAGCAACAACGTGATCTCGCCATTGTGTGGTCCAAGTCGCGCGCAGTGCAGTGCACAAATTTCGTCCAGAACCTGGTTCAGGGCACCGGACTTCTGAAGAACTTGTCGAATTTGCCCCCGCGGCTTTGAAGAACCCAGTTCGCGGAAGGCTTGTTCCAAACTGACGATAAGTCCTGTCGCGCCGCTCAGTACGGCGCGGCCGGGACGAATTACCGGGAGGGGCAGGAACCTGCGGTCATCCCGTTTGAGGCGCGGGAGTAAGCCGGCCCGCAGAAATGACGATTTTCCAGCCCCCGAGGCTCCGAGAATGACGAAAATCCTTTCGATCCCACGCTCGCGCATCACCCGCAACGTGTCGAGCCCACGAACGATTGCGGAATCGCGGCCAAAAAACACAGCCGCATCCTCGCACTCCAGCGCTCTGAGCCCCGGATAGGGCCGCCTCTCCGCATCCGCGGCCGGCGGCCATGGGAAACTAGCAGGATCGAGTCCCGCTCTCGTGAGCCCCTGTTTCAGCCGGTCAAGTCCGGATGCAGCGAAGGACACGTCTGTCTCCGCCACAATCTGATCGCGAAAAACCCGGAATACGTTACGTTTAGCACCCGTTACCAAGTCGCACAACTGCCACTCATTGGTGATCTCCGCAGGAAGAGTATCAAGCGGTACTGGTTCGACGAGTAGGCCAAAAACTGTCTTGCCCAGCTGCGTGGCTAAAAGGAATTCGGCGAGGCACCAGCGGGACTCACGCCACGCCGGCGAAATCAGAAACAGGACAGCCTCGCAGCGACCTGCGGCGGCTCTTAGAGCGTCCTGCCAGCGTTGACCTGGAGTTAAACCCCTTGTTGGTTCAAGATCCAGGAAATGTTCGTCCCAGCCGTTGTCGGTAAGCCAGCGGCTGATGGCCAGCGCGTGTGCATTGTTCAGGCTGGAGTGGCTGATGAAGATTCTCGACACGGCCCAACACTCTTATGTGCTTAGGCGATTATCTGATCAATCCAGTATATAGGCTGGTTTATTTTCCAGTTCATTGTCGTGCTGAGCACTAGTATTCCGGAACCGCGTTCTCGGAGGTCACTCGCGTGAAGTGCCGGCACGTCAAGAGTACCGAAAAACCCCTACACTGATAACTTCGACGTCACGCTTTCAGATCCTCACTAACGGCGCAGTGACGACCAATCCGCTGGTTAGGTAAACCCTTGGCGACTTCTCGGCACTTATCGAGACATGGGCCCGCAGCTACATTCATCCTATCGCCGTTTAACTCTTTGCGCCTCACGCGGACCTGACATACGACCTAGGAACCATTCGATACATGTTGACATAATGCGCTTCTTTTGTCATAACGTCTACATGCCGGCGACGATGACAGTCGACGACGCTACCGTCAGGCGCGCGAAGATACTGATCGCCGCGCGCTGGTGCTTCCTGAACTTCGGCTTTGCGAAGACGACGTTCGAGGACATAGCCAAGCGCGCCAACCTCTCGCGGACACTGCTTTATCGGATCTTCAAGGACAAGGAGGAGATCTATCAGGCCGTCTTCGTGGACTGGCTAGTCTCCCGGAAACCCGCGGCGAAACAAGCGGCGAATGGGCCTGGCAGACCTTCCGAGCGCTTGGTCAGCGTGTGCCGTTTGTTGGTGCTCGAGCCCTATGCTGAGATGGTCGGCACGCCCATGGGGAGTGAGTTTGTCGAGGTCTGTGAGCGGATCGCTCCCGAGAGTGAGGCACTCTATCGCAAGGTCGCGCTCGGATGCGTCGTCGCCATCCTGGGTGACGAAACGAGTGCCGAGGTTTTCCTGCTCGCGATGGACGGGTTGCTGGCGGACCAGCCCTCGATGGAGGTGCTCGAACAGCGGACGCAGCTCCTCGCAGCGCGCTTCGCTCCTCGCTCGACGAAGAAAGGAGCAAAGTCATGACAGCGTCAGTTGAAACCCAAGAGATCGTCATCATAACGGGTGCGTCCAGCGGCATCGGCGAGGCCACGGCACGTGAACTGGCTCGGCGGGGGTTCCACGTCCTGGCGGGCATCCGGCGCGATCAGGACGCGGACGCAATCCGCGGGTTGAATATAGAGCCACTGATCCTCGACATCACCAATCCGGACCACATCCGGGCGCTAGCTGATCGGGTACACGGCGACCCGCAGGGGCGGGCAGTGCGGGCACTGATGAACAACGCCGGCATGGGGGTCAACGCACCGGTCGAGGTCTTCGCGCTCGACCAGTGGCGACACCTGTTCGAGGTCAACTTCTTCGGCCACATCGCCGTTACCCAGACACTCCTGCCGGCCCTGATCCGCAGCAAGGGGCGCGTGATAAACATCAGCTCTGTGGGCGGCAAGATCGCCATGGCCACGTATGGTCCTTACGCGGGCACGAAGTTCGCACTCGAGGCGGTCAGTGATTCCTTGCGGCGCGAGATCGCTCCGCTCGGCGTCCAGGTGGTCGTGGTCGAACCGGCCGCTGTGCGTACGAAAATTGGCGACCGGGCGATCGCCAGAGCCCAAGAGGTGGCGTCGACCATGACGCCCGAGCAAAGCGAGCGCTACGGCAGGTTGGTGGAAGCCATCACCGCGCAGGCCGCGTCGGCAATGGAGTCGGGCCTGTCCGCCGATGCCGCGGCAAAGGTGATCGCCCAGGCAGTGACGGCGCGCAAGCCGCGCACTCGCTATACCATCGGTCGCGAGGCCGCACTGCTTTCCCTGCTCACGACCCTGCCTGACCGGATGCTCGACCGCATCCTCGCCGCCGCTCTGCGTCCCCACTTCCCCAAGGAGACCAATTGAGCACTGCGACTCCGCTACCGCTTGCCGGTAAGACCGTGCTCTTCACCGACGCGACCAGCAGCGTCGGTGCTGAAATCGCGCTCACCTAGGCACGAAGAAATGCCAAGGTTGTTGACAAGCGAACGATCAGTCCTGAGAAACGCGCCAGGCTCTAGGAATGCCATTGGGCGCATTTCGCAGCGGCCATTCACTCGGGCGAATGGTCACCATCTTCGGCCAGCGACCCACAAACCTGTTGCGGGCTCGCAAACCGGGTTGTGAATGATAAAGGACGCTTCTATCGCCAACATCGTGCGCAATCTCGAATTCACCGAGTTCCAGACTTCTAAGCCGCATCGTCTGCGACTTCCGGAGATGCCCGTTCTGGACAGCGTCCTGTAAAGTTGGACCGGCGTTTGATCAGCACCTCGCTACCGATCTGGTGCCCTTTCAGCTGAGGTATTTGTTTCCTTGGTCATCGGTCCTCAGAGGCTGAGGAAGTGCACGCGCATCGTCGGCGTCTACTTTGTCATCGGTTTAAACGCACACCTAACTCACCGCGGCCCGCAGTTAAACCTAGCGATCAAACCTTGTTTTCGCGTCCCAGCACTCTCAGCATCTTCGCTCCCGCCGAAAAATACTATTGGCATCGGCCGGCGAATAGAGGTACACTCGACCCGATTATTAAGGGCTTTCTTCCCCGTTAGACTTAAGGCCTCTTCCCCAGTAAGGAGGCCGAGTGCTCGGTCTCACAAGGTTTCCCCTAAATCCGAAGTCTGCGTCTGCTACGACGCGCGGGAAAGGACGCATCCGCAACACTTGTCTGGTTGAAAACTTTCGCGGGGGTTTGCCGCAACCAAGCAAAAGATTGCGCAGGCGCGATTGGACCGGGAGTGTAACGTCATGACCTACGACAAACACATCTTTATTAGCTATTCACACCTTGACAACCAAGCGTTAACACCGGAGCAAGACGGGTGGGTTAGCCGCTTTCACGAATCATTGCAGAATGTCCTTACCATGCGTATGGGGCGGCCGGCGAAGATCTGGCGCGACAAAAAACTATGTGGCAACGACTGCTTCGCCGAAGAGATCGTCGCGCAGTTTCCAACGACTGAGATACTTATCTCGGTCCTGAGCCAATGTTATGTGGCATCCCAGTGGTGCCAGCGCGAAGTTGAGGAGTTTTGCAAGCGCGCAGGGGAAATTAGAGTCGGGAACAAATACCGCATCATCAAGGTAATTAAGTTACCCCCCGACAATTTTGGTCCCCTGCCAGCTTTCATGAACGAAATGCTCGGTTATGACTTCTTCAAGTATGAAGACCCGGAGCAATTGAGAAACCCCCTGGAGCTAGACTTGGATTTCCCCGACCTTAAGGCCTTGTATTACAGGCGCTTGTGCAAGATGGCCGACGACGTCATCGACGTGATCAAGAAGCTGGAAAGCTCACCGACGGATGTACAGAGTGTTCCACAAGTCACGCCATCGCGGCCGCCCGTATTCCTGGCCCTATGTAGTTGGGACCGTAGGGAGGCCCGCGACGTTTTGGAAACAGAGCTTCGACCTCATGGTTATCCCATCTTGCCTGATCGTCAGTTGCCAACCGAGGAAACGGACTTCGTGGCCGAGGTTTCTCGTTTGCTCGCGCAATCCAGATTGGCCGTCCACCTCGTCGGCGCTTTTCCCGGCTTTGTTCCCGACGGCCCAAGTCGGAAAGCGGCGGTGGTCCTGCAAAACGAGTTGGCGATTGCGCTCGCGAAGAAGAATGGCCTTCGGCGAGTGATCTGGCTTCCTCAAGGCACCGTCTCCCAGGATCCCGAACAGAATCGCTTTATCGAGGCCTTGCAGAGGGATGCCGATGCCCAGTTTGCTGCGGAACTCATCACCGGGGATGTGGAAGCGTTGAAGGCCGCTGTGTATCGCGCTCTCCAAAGCATCGAAAAGTCAGCAACGCAGCCCATTCGCGAGGCGGATGAGAATGATGGGCAATTGATTTACCTGATTTGCGACGCCAAGGACCGGGACGCGGTCCTGCCTCTGCGTAAACTGTTGCGAAGCAAAGGATTCGAAACCAAGATTCCTCTGTTTGAGGGCGATGCCGCCAGTATCGATCGCGCGAAAAAGGAGATGCTTACGCAATGCCAGACTGCGCTTGTGTTTTATGGCAAAGGCGATGAGGCGTGGAAGCACTCCATCGACAGCGACTTGCAGAAATCCAGAGGTTATCGTGCCGGCAAGGACCAACTCATCAAATTCACCTATCTCTCTGAACCCACCACGACAGAGAAGACGGAGATGATCGAACTCGGAGAACTCAATCTGGTGAACGGACTCGGAGGCTTCTCAGAGACCACGGCCAACACACTATTGGAGATGCTTCAGGCGAGAGTGCGCCGGGCAGCCTAACGTTATGAGCACAATGATTGACGTTCAAGTACGCAAGCCCTTTCCCGGATTGAGGCCCTTCCACCAGGGAGAAGAGCACCTGTTCTTCGGGCGCGAGAGCCAAATCCACGCCATGATCGACAAGCTTTCCGACGCCCGCTTTCTGGCCGTGGTGGGCACCTCGGGAAGCGGCAAATCGTCGCTGGTCAACTGCGGTCTCCGCCCCGCGCTTCATGGAGGCCTAATGGCAAAGGCCGGCACAGCTTGGCGTGTGGCTCAATTCCGGCCCGGTGGAAATCCTCTGCGCTCGTTAGCATGTGCGCTTTCGAAAGAGGGGGTGCTTTTCAACGACTTCGATTCCAGCACCCTGGCCCTGGTCGACATCATCGATGCGTCCCTTCGCATGAGCAAGCTAGGCTTGTCGCGGATCTACCACGACGCCCGATTGCCCGAGGATACGAACCTTTTGGTTGTGGTCGATCAGTTCGAGGAATTGTTCCGCTATCGGCAGATCCCATCGGCAGCGGGGGACGAGACGCAGCAACGCAACCAAGACGCGGTAGCATTTGTAAATCTCTTGCTCGATGCCAAGACTCATCCAGAGATTCCCATCTACGTGGTTTTGACCATGCGCTCCGATTTCCTGGGGGATTGTGCGGAATTCGAGGGCTTGCCAGAAGCCATTAACGAAGGGGAATACCTAATCCCCCGTCTGACCCGCGACGAGCGAAAAGCTGCCATCGCTGGGCCGCTGGGCGTAGGCGGTGCTGAGGTCAATCCCGTTTTGTTGACGAAACTGCTGAATGATGTTGGGGACAATCCCGACCAACTATCGATCCTGCAGCATGCTCTGAACCGGACCTGGGCGTATTGGGAGAACGAAGGGCATTGCCACGGGCCGCTCGATCTTCAGCACTATGAAGCTATTGGAACTATGGCCCATGCCCTCGATCAGCACGCTGAAAAAGCTTTTCGAGAATTACCCGGCGAGCGCCACCGAAAGATTTGCGAAAAAATATTCAAAACGTTGACCGACAGAAGCACCGATTCGCGCGGCATCCGGCGCCCTACCAAGTTTTCCGTTCTCTGCAAAGTCGCGGAGGCGATGCCGAGCGAAGTGACCGACGTGCTTAAGGTATTCCGCAAGCCCAGCCGGTCGTTCGTGATGCCGCCTTTGCCGGAGGATCTGGAAGACGAGACCATCATCGACATCTCGCACGAAAGCCTGATGCGGATTTGGCAGCGCCTGATCACCTGGACCTATGAAGAGGTGCAGTCGGCGCAGTTATACCGGCGCCTGGCCGAAACTGCAAGCTTGAACGCCGAAGGCAAGGAGGGGCTGTGGAGAGATCCCGGATTGCAATCTGCGCTGGATTGGCGGGCGAAGGAACGCCCGACGGAAGCCTGGGAGGAACTTTATGGCGGCGATTTCAGCCAGACCATGAGTTTCCTCGAGCAGAGTGAACAGCAACGAAATCGGGAGAAGCGGGAAAAAGAAGAGCGCCGGCAATACGAATTGCAGCAGGCACAAGCCCTGGCCGCAGAACGCGAGCAACGGCTCGAAGAGCAGGCGCGGGCAGGCGCGCGCCTGGGGAAGTGGCTTAGAGTTCTTGTCGCTGCCTCTATCTGCTTGATCTGCTTAGGCCTCGTAGCCGGGTGGTTGGGGTACAAAGCCAGTCGCGCGTCAATGGACAAGGACCGGGCTCTCGCGGATAAGAGCAACGCTTTCGACCTCGCGCAAGAGCGCGCTCGTGAAGCCGAAGCAGCAGACAATGAAATGCGACTCGAAGCGTTGCGCGTGCGCGATGTTAATCTCGACTCGCAGATCCGACTGGCCGAAACAGCAGACGAATTGCTGAAATACACCGACCCTCAACTTTCCACTCGCTGGCGTCTTACGAAGGCCCATGCCTACTTGTCCGTGGGCAAGTATGATGACAGCATCGATTTGCTTTCCCGTGTGCTGGATTCGGTCCCGGACGATTTCGAAGCGAGAACTTCGCGCGGGTACCTGCAGTTGCTTCGGAGAAAAACCGGAGATGGTTTGGGCGACTTCGAGTACATTCGGGATAACATCGATCGCTTGTCCCCGCTCAACAATCTGAATCTGGCTGTGACCAATGCCGTGCTGGGCCATGATGCAGCCGCCAGGGCCTCACTAAGGGCAGCGATTGACGGCATGCACATACGCGAGTACGAGGGCGGTGGCGACTCGTCCGTCCCTCCCGAGATCACCTCGGCGACCGGTCGGGCGACGCTCGTTTCAATCGGGGCGACCTTTGAGACGGCTTTGTATTATATGCGTGCGAATCTCGAATCCTATGCGGGAGATGTCCCAGCATTCGAAAAGGCACTGGCCGAGGCGGATGGAAAAGCGCAATCGCTTTCTCGAGTTGCGAAAAAGGACGCCTATTTTGGCGCGATGACCTGGGCATGGTTCGAATGTCGGGAGCCCGAGAAAGACTGCAAGGATTACGGAGCGTTGGCAAGTCAAGCCGCGTTATGGCAGAGAGCCGAATTCAAAGACTGGGCAAACTGCTATTACGAGAGGTTCCAGCAGCAGAACATGCGGCTACATGACAGCCGTTATATCAATCTTGCGAACTGGGTTAAACACGCCAAGGCTGCGCTTGGCCCGAGTCGATCCTGCAGCGATCTCAAGGATCCTGATGATGACGTGCTCGCTCTGGAAGTCAAGGCCCGGGAGGCTGAAGCGAGAAAAGATTTGCCTGAAGCTCGTAGGTTACTGAATGATGCTTTGAGTAATCTGTCTAAGAGCGGCCCAGCCGAACGGAATCGGTTGCTTCTGGCGAAAGCCAATGTCCTGCTTGAGATTGGGGAGCAAGAAAGGGACGCGGTCCTCGCTGATAATCCCCGGTCGCACATGCCAAAGTCCAGGACGGCGCTCCAGGAACTGGAAGAGGTCTGCACCGAGATTTTGAAAGCCAATCCGAGGTCGTCTATCGCCCACATCTACTATGCGCTTGCAGAAAGCTGGATCGATCCCAACTCCAGGGAGAAAGTGCTGAGTGAGCTCGGCAAAAGCCTGCGACTTGATCCCAGCAACCCGGAAGCGCTCAGGTTGATTGATCAATTGGTACCGGCCAGCGAGCCTCAGCAAAGCTCTTTTCTTGCAACGTATCGCAAATATCTGGAGCGTTATTACAAGACCTCGCCCTACCAGGCGTCGACACTAGAACATGAAGCTCGCTTGGCGAAGATGGACAAGCGATACGGGGATGCCCTCAATATCGTAGAAAGGGCCATCGCTATGGATCCGATTGACTCACGTGACTTTTCTCTTAACAAGTTGCATGCCGAGATTCAGCAGGCCATGGGCTTTGACCTAGTTGAAGTTGAGCGGAATCTGGCTACGGGTTATCAGCAGGCCAGATTAATGAGAAAGATGCGCGAAAATGCACATCCGGAAGAGGCAGAAGCCAAAGCGTGGGAAACATTTGCCGAGTTGGCCAAGAAAGGTCCCAATGAGCGGCTCCGATGCAATTCCGAGGTAACGGTCTGCAACGTTACAACGACCATTGAGGTGCACAGTGAGTCGGTAGTGAGCGGCATCGTCGAGCTGCATCAGGAGGGAGAGAACGTAAAATCGCTCGTGGCGAAGATTGATCGAGGGCGCGACGATGGCGTCATTGTGGGCTCCAATGGAAGCGTTTGGCCCCAATATTCAAAGGGCGGCGACGGCCACGAACGAGCTCTGTCACAACTCGGCAATGCAGAGGTGCTGTCCCTGAATGCCCATTCCGCCCTCGTTCGGATTCAACCGGGCCAGCCGAAAGGTGATGTTGTGCGCGACCGAGACCTGGTGATGCTGAACGCGCGTGTCCCTTTGCTGTCGGACCGTTCATCGCTCTGGTCGGCCGCCAAGTTCAACATCACGTTTGTTGATGCTAACGATCGCGCTTTCTTCGATTATGGTGCGTTGTATTCCAGCGAAACACCTCAATCCGATGCCAGAATGCTCCAGAGGATGGTGGAAGACATTCAGCATGCCGCCTCGGCCTATACCGATGATTCGAAACCTCTGGAGAAAGGCGGTTTTGCAGGCCAATCGCTACAGCAGGCGCTGCAGCATTGCGACGAGTCCAATCTCAAGAAACTTCTCGACTATGTGGTCAAGAACTCGAGGAATCGGGCGGGCAAGCGAATTACGCTTTCCAAAGAGTATGCATTATGGGCTCAGAATGGAGCCCCTTCGGAATGATGATTGAAACAGTCAGCGAGCCGATCGCGGCACCCCACGCCAATATTTCCCGATCCGCACGCACTCCTTACTCCAAAGGTTTAATACTTGGAAGGCAGGTGTTGCAACTGGGCAATGCTCACTTAGCGTGGTCCAGCGAGCCCCCCGCGACTCGGTGCGTTCCGCTAAATGGGCATTTCTAGACCCTAGGGCGTTTATCAGGACTTACGTATGAAAGAACTGAAAACGGCGTTGTAGTATATCGCATGCTTCCGCGTCGCCGCTTTCTACTCAGTTCGGTTGCTCTTGCCGCGTTTGAAAGCTTTCCCGCAAAGCTTCTCCGCGCTGCGGCACCCGTTTTCAAAGCCCTCCCCGCATGGAAGCCAGGCATACTTGAAATCCACCAGATCGCCACCAATCGCGGCAACAGTACGTTGTTGGTCCTGCCCGATGGCACCAGCATGATGGTCGATGCCGGTGCCATTTATGGCACCACGCCATATCTCAGCGATCCGCTTCCTTCAGGCCAGCATCGTCCCGGCGAGTGGATCGGCCGCTATGCAAAGCGGCGCTTCGACGCCAGTGGACTTACAACCATTGACACCTTCCTGCTCACGCATTTGCACGGCGATCACGTCGGCTATCTCCCGCCGGACGGTCCGCTCTCATCCGACGGCACTTACCGTCTTACAGGCGTTTCCGACGTGGCCGCCATCGTCCCGATCCAGAGGTTCGTTGATCGCGCCTGGCCGGACTACACCTACCCAGTAGCTGCTGATATCGATTTCCAGAAGAACTATCGCGCGTTCCTTCAAGCGCAAATCGAAACTGGCAAAAGAGTCGAGCGTTTTCGCCCCGGCTCCAAAGACCAGTTTGCCCTGCAGCACAAATCGGCCGACTACCCCAGCTTTGAGATACGCAACCTGATTGCCAACGGCGAGGTGTGGACCGGCAAGGGCGAGCAGACAAGAAAGCTCTTCACAGAAGTATCAACTCTCAAGCCTGCCGACTACCCCGCGGAGAATCCCTGCTCCTGCGCCATTCGTCTCCGCTATGGAAAGTTCGGCTACTACACCGGCGGCGATCTCACCAACGACACCAACTACGGCCGCGATCCTTGGCGCGACTCCGAATCTCCCGCCGCCGAAGTGTGCGGCCTGGTCAGTGTCGCCGTCGCTAACCATCATGGCTACTTCAATGCCAATGGCGACCGGTATGTTCGCGCACTGCAGCCGCAGGTCTTTGTCATCCCGACCTGGGACTCCGCGCACCCGACCGTCAATGTGCTGAACACGCTCTACTCCAAAGCCATCTACTCCGGGAACCGCGACGTTTTCGCAACCTCGGTCAAGCAGGAGAATCGCATTGCCAATAAGAAGACCGACGACCTCAAGTCGCGCGCCGGACACATCGTTATCCGCGTAGAACCCGGCGGGGAGACCTTCGCCGTGCATATCCTCTCAAACGCTGATGAAAGCGACACAGTGACGGCCAGTTTCGGCCCCTACACTTCCTAAGGCATGTTGGGACTCTTACACTCGCCATCCTTCCAGATGGGATGAGTACTTGGAAGTCGGCAAGTGTTTACTAAAACTAAACCGACCGCTTCACGTGGGTTAAAACCCGCCTATCGGACCACTTGACGTCGTTCAACCAGAGAACAGAGCCGACTCGCCCTTCCATGATGAGATTGTCCGGCTTCTCATCTGCGATCCCAGGCATGACAATCCCAGCCAACTGATTGAGCTGCCCAACTTTCTCGTCCAGACTCATTTGTTTCAACAGAGCTTCAGCCTTCTGCTTCGCCTCGTTGCTGAACAGATGGTCTTGGGCATTCAAGGTAGAAACGGTGAATGCGGAAGCAAATACCAGGACGAATACGTATGACCTGGTCGTGCTCATATTTCCTGTCCTCTCGGACTAATAAATGAGTTTCAGCGAGAACTGAATTTGCCGTGAGGTTCCCGCCGTCTTGCTGATCACCCCAAAACCTGAGCCCAGAATTGTGTTCGCTGGTAATCCCATGTTGACTATGTTGAATAGGTTGAACAATTCTGCTCGGAACTGAAGGTCTGCGCGCTCCAGCCCGCTCCCTCGGTGGCCAATCGGCGTGGTCTTGATAAAGGCAAAGTCGAAGTCGTAGTACGCTGGCCCGCGAAACGCGTTCCGGCCGAGCGTTCCGAACCGGCCTGAATTCGGTCCGGTTCCTCCAGCGAGATTAGTCGGAATGTTGAAGAACGAAGCGTTGCAGAGGCCTGTGGAGCAGTTGTCGCCCAAGCCGAAATAATCTTCCCTCGGTCGCGATCCGCCCCCAGCGGAGGACAAGTGCGGTGTACCGATCTGATCTGGCCGATCTGCGCCAATCGTTCCCGCGCCCGTCTGCTGGATTCCCGAATAGACCGTAAACGGCGAGCCGCTCATGAGCGTCGAGATACTGAGCAGTTGCCAGCCCTTGGTCACGATTTGGAGCCCATCCGGCTGAGGCCCCAAATGTTCGAGGTGCAAATCCTGCGCGGCGCTCAGCGTGAACACATGGGTGACATCAAAGTTAGACGGACCTCTCTCCGCGTCCGTATCGAACGGATCTTGCGGGCCGAATACGGCCACGGCACCTGTGTTTCCCGTTCCTCCCTGCAAGCCACTCACGTCATCCAGTGACTTGCCAAAAGTGTAACCCACTTGTAGTGACGGACCGCCGTGCCCAACTTGTCCCGCTAATGAAGCCTGCAAGGCGTTATAAGAAGAGTGTGCTGTGGCAGTAACCACAGTCTCGAACCCAAAACCCCCCGTAACAGCTCCGCTGCTGTCGAAATCCGTGAAATGCGCAAACTCCGAATCGGCCCCCTGAAGCGCGTTTGGATACGACATTTTCGGAAGTCGATAGGCGGATGTTCCGACATACGCGACATCAGCCGTCAGCTTTCCGAAGGCCCGTTCCAGCCCCAACGTCCAAGTCTGCAAAAAACCGTTCCCAAAATGCCGGTCGACGCCGCTCAGATTGAGTAGCGAGAGCTGATGCCCGGGCGACAGTGTCGCTAGATCTTGCTGGTACCGATTCACATCCACCACAGTATTTGCTGGTACCTTTTTAGGATCCCCGCTAGCCAGGATGTTCACACCCGCCGTGTTATAAACTTGCGGCAGTTCATCCGGTGTGATCTGGAATCCGTAAGCGATCTCTCCGTTCTTCGCGGCATTGACACGCGGATAAACGACATATGGAATCGCTCCCGTCAAGAGGTTGTCTTGCCAAATGTTCGGTGGAATGGCTGTCATCGCGCCGCCAGCGTGCATACGTAGCCCCCCTGGCGCATTCCAGGTCACTTGCACTCGCGGTCCAAAGCCGTTCCAATCTGTCTGATAAGTTGGTTCCGGATTGATGAGATACTCTTGTCCCATTCCCGGTGCTGGATACGTATCCAGAAATCTCGACGCCCGGTGCGCGCGTTCAGAAATCGGTGTGTAGACCTCGTAACGGAGTCCGTAGTCGAGCGTCCACTTGTCATTGATTTTCCATGTGTCTTCTACATAGGCATTCACGCTATTTCGGTTGAGCGCTGCGGGCCCAATGTGCGCGCCGTTCGATGCGTAGGGCGGCGCCACCGCAATCGTGTACCCGTACGGATATCCCAGCAGCAAACTGCTCAGCGTATCTGGTAGGGGCTGGCCAGCCCGCACATCATGCTGTCCGCTCGCGGAAGGAATATATGTCGGCGAATAAACCGTCCCTCCGCCAAAGTCGTACTCTCCATTCGGGCTGATCCCGAAGTATGTCGTGTCTCGATTGAGGCGCGCTTCCATCCCCCACTTCAGCGAGTGCCCTGGCGTTGTCCACGCAAAGTTCAATTGCCCAAGGAAAAGATTCCCGAATGACGACATCACCGAACCCGCCGCGCCGTTGAAGGGCTCGAACAGACCGTCGTTAAACTTCAGTGCAGGATCAGTGTGATTCGCCGTAACAAATGAAGGCGTCGTTCGCGTGACACTGAGCGATGACGACCAGAGAAATCGCGGCGACATGGCGCGCGTGTAGGTGATGACCCCATTCCGCTGCCGATCCACATACTGCACACCGAAGCTTGGATCAAGCAGTGTCTGATCGGGATTTGTCGTGGGTCCTGTCAAATTGTCGTAGTTGAATCGACCAAACAACTGTCCTTTTACGCCAACTTTCTGATCGATGCGGACGGAAAACTGGTCTGCATTCGTGACCACGTTCGACGGCGCCGCATATGTGCGCGCTCCGTAGGCGCCGTTTGGGTTGTTGGGAAGCGGATAGCGAACCAGCACCGTCGCAATTACCGGATTTACCGGCACCAGCAGCGTGTCCGTGCTGCCGTCTGGGTACGTCACCACGTCCTGGCCAGCCCGCTCGGCTCCCGTTGGAACCGCCAGAACCTGCGTTGTTCCAAGGATCTGTCTGAACCCTTGATACTGAACGAAATAGAATGTCCGGTCTCGCCCATCATAGATGTGGGGCAACACAACCGGTCCGCCGTTCGTGAATCCAAACTCGTTCCGCCGGAACGGAGGGATACGACCTGGTTCAGCAATCGAGGGATGATCGAAATAGTTGCGCGCATCGAGAGCAGAATTTCTCAAGAACTCAAAAAATGATCCGTGAAATCCACTCTTGCCGGATCGTGTCACGATGTTGGTGAAACCGGCGGCACCGCGCCCGATGTCTGCTGGCATCCAGCCCGAACTGGACTGCAGCTCTTGAATGGCATCGACATTGAAATTGGTGAATGTGCTTCCGCCCATCTCTGGATCGCTCACATCGGCACCGTCCATCGCGAACACGGCTTCGACACCGCGTTGTCCGTTGATGGCAAACTGCTGGGTGAAATTTGTCTGCCCGTTCACGTCCGTCATCGTACCCGCTGCCAACAACAGAAGCGTGCTGAAGTCACGTCCGTTCAACGGTAATTCGTTGACCTTTTGGCTGGAGAGTTTTTCTCCGCTCGCTCCGGCAATTCGAGTTGAACCTTCTGCTACATTGGTTTGCTGAGTCGCAACTGACAGAGTGTTTTGATCGGATACCGTCAGCATAACCCCGGCACCCGTAACGCTCACTGCTATTGGTGTGGTCGGATGCAAACCCGGCAGTTCCACGGTGACCGTATGCGGCCCTTCCGCAACCGCCTCAATCGCGAATTTTCCGTCGGTTACTGTGACCGCCGTTTGCTGTTTCTCCTGCGTCGTGAAGACTGTAACTTTCGCTCCGGCTACTGTCTGCCCAGCGGCCGTGCGCACAACCCCGGTCCACGTTGCCGCTGACGATGCACTCTGTTGGGCGCTGAGCGAGACTGTCACCATCATTCCCCACGCCAAAACCGTTTCTGCGAAGCGGACGACTTTATGAAGGGTCCGAACAGCTCTAGTTCCTTGCCGGTCGGTGGATTCAAGCATGAAAATTCCTTGGCTAAAAAAGTCGAACGCCTATCGTGCCGTAAAGTACTTCAACGAACCGAGAGACTCGCGGTAAGGGGTGTGTTGTCCGAGGACGCCCCAACAAGGACTTCATAGTTGCCCAGTGCGAGGTTCCAACGGTCAGACGCTTCGTCGAAAGTCTGCAAGACTCGCGGATCGATTGCCACCGTAACCGTCTGTGATTCACCGGGCGCAAGCGCGACTCGCTTCCACCCCACCAGCCGTTTGAAGGATTCGTCTGCGCTTTTCGGAAGGCGTGCGTACACTTCCGCAATCTCAGTTCCTGCCCGCGTACCTGTGTTCTTGATGGTAAAGCGCGCAGTCTTCACGCTTGAGTCGACGCTCAGATCGGAATACGCGTAGGCCGTGTAGGACAAGCCGAACCCGAACGCAAACAATGATTGTTTATGCTGCGTTTCATACCACTTGTAGCCAACTTCGGGACCTTCATCGTAGCGAACCGCATAACTCAAGGCTTGATCCCGAGCTGGCAATGGTGGAAGGACGGGATGTGGCAGATCTCTCTCGCTTTTCGGGAAAGTGATGGCCAATTTGCCCGATGGATTAACGTCCCCAACGAGAATATTCGCCAATGCCTTGTGTCCGGCACTGCCTGCGTACCATGCCTCGACTACTGCCGCAACTTTGTCGAGCCATGGCATGGTGACGGCCGTACCGGTTTCAAGGACAACGATCGTGCGCGGATTTGCCGTTGCGACTTGCTCGATCAGAGCATCCTGCTTGTCAGGAAGAGAAAGACTCGGCAGGTCCATGTCTTCGGATATCCACTGATAGGCAAAGATGATTACAAGATCTGAACTCTTGGCGAGATTTGCCGCGGAGTTCAAGTCAGTTCCGGAATCGAATTCGATTTTGGTATTCGGCAGTTTCGCTCGGAGAGCTTTCAGTGGAGAGGTTGGAAACCAGATGTGATCCTGCCAGTGTGTTTCACCTTTGCCCGGAGGCATGATAGCGTTGCCGCCCGGCGGGTCCACTTGCGCCGAACCGCCGCCGGAAAGCATGCCGACATCAGCATGGCCTCCGATGATCGCAATGCTGCGAGCGTTGGACGGATCGATTGGGAGTATCGCTTGACTGTTCTTCAGAAGAACAATACTTTTCTCTTCTACTCGTTGCGCAACTTCCAACCCAATCTCGGCATCGGCGACGCTTTTGCGAGGGGGATCATCAACCACTCCCGATAGAAACTCCGCATAGAGTACCCGCCTTGCATGATCGTCAATCTCTGACAGCGGCACTCTTCCAGCATCGACCGCTTCTTTCAATTTCGGACCGAAGTAGTCAGCCATCGGCTCTTCCTGATCCAAACCGGCTGCAGATGCCTTTTCCGTGCTGTGGGTCCCGGCCCAGTCCGAGATCACGAAGCCTTCGAATCCCCAATCTCTCTTCAGCACGTCCCTCAACGTGTATGAGTTCTCGCAACCGAAATCGCCGTTGATCCGGTTGTAAGAGCACATCACCGCGCCTGGATTTGCTATGGAGATGGCAATGTGAAAAGCGAGAAGATCGGACTCCTGCATGGCCCGTTTCGAAATGATGGAATTGACGAAGTTGCGTCCAGTCTCCTGGTCATTCAGCGCATAGTGCTTGATGTCGCCGACGACGTGTTGTGCCTGTTCGCACTTCATCATGTTTCCGTCTAACGTGCCAGCAAGCAGTGGATCTTCGCCGGCATACTCAAACGTGCGACCGTTCCGAGGCTCGCGAGTCAGGTTCACGCCGCCGCCAAGCGTCATATTGAAGCCCTGCGCTCGAAGGTCACGCCCAATCACTTCACCGTATGCACAAGCGGATTCCGGGTCCCAGCCGGATGACGCTCCAACGTTGGAAGGCATAGCGGTTGCATACCGTCCATTCACTCCGCTGTCCCGCACTCCGTTTGCGGCGTCCGAAATCACCAGAGGGGGAATCCCAAGGCGCTTGATGCCCTCGACATAACCGGCACCGCCGTTTGTGAGCGGAGTAAGCGGCATCGTCCACATCGGATTATTGGCCATGCCATTGCCATGGAGGATGGCCAACTTCTCGTCGAGCGTCATCTGCTTCAGAACTAGCTCGGCACGCTCTTCTGGTGAAAGTTTGGGATTCATCCACGGTCGGTCCGTGTGTTGGGCTGGGAGTGAACTTGCACCGGAGATAATTCCGATGACTGCAAGGAGCGAGAGGAGAAAAAAGGAGCCACGATTGTGATTGTTCATTCGGTCGAGTCCACAGGGCGACAAACCTAATAGAATCCGATAACGAGGGGAAAGTGACGAAGCTTCAACGTGTATAAGCGGGTCAGACATTCCCTAAATCTCTAAGAAATCTTCGCATTGCGTGCCGCACTTTTCCCGGATCTGCTAATTTCAGGCCTTTGATCGCGCAGCATTGAACCTTGTCCCGGTCCGTCATATGTCGACACAGCGTATTTATAGAAGTGTCGAAGCGCTTCGGTTTACGTACTTGTGACTTCTATGCCTTGGGAGCGGTAGGGATTCAGGACATCTTCGTCTGTTGCATCGGTGATCAAACGTGTCAGTCGGGAAGCAGGACCGACCAGGTAAGGCAGAGATGTCCCCATTTTCCCAAGTGAAATCAGGCCAACCACTTCCGTTGAAGCCCCTATCATCGCTTGCTTCACGTACGCTTGTTCTCGGTCGCCGACGGTTATTCCGACCTCCGGGTGCAAACTGCACATTCCGAGAAAACATAGATCAGCGCGAATGGATTCGACTCGACGAATGGTCTCGATGCCTGTCGTGACCCGCTCCTCTTTAAGAAAATTTCCTCCGAGCATCAGCACGCTCAACTTCGGATGATCCGCCAACGCCAGCGCAAGCGGTGGGCTGTTGGTAACAATCGTTGCCGAACGCTCGCTGGAAAGGTAGGAAGCAATTCTTAGATTAGTGGTACCTCCATCAATCAGCACCACCTGACCGTCGCGGATCATGTCTGCCGCCGCTCGAGCAATTCCGATCTTGCTCTCCATCTCGATTTGTTGGCGAGCCACGAAAGGAACAGTCTCGGCACGGCGAGGCAGCGCGCCGCCGTGTACCCGTTGGATCTTTCCCGAACTCGCCAATTCGCGCAGATCTCGACGAATCGTGTCTTCAGAGACCCTGTATCGACTGCTAAGGTCCGCGGCGAGGACTCGGCCCTCACTGCCGAGCAGCTCCAGGATGTACTGGTGGCGCTCTTCCTTTAGGGCGATTTGGCCTGCTTCCGCTTCTGGTTTCATTCTGTCCATCTCGCACGAATGCGCTTGGTTATGCATGTATATGCGTGTATTATCCGATTTATGCATGATACTGCCAAACGTAGAGTCATACAAGGTCTTTCGCAAAAGCGTTCGGTTCGGGCAGTCGTCTTCGATTACGGAAATGTTCTTTGCCTCGAGCAAACGCTGGAGGATATGAAAGGTATGGCGCTCGTGTGCGGCATTCCCCATGAGCGATTCTCGGAACTTTACTGGCAGCTGCGGCCGCCCTACGACCGGGGTGATATGGATGGACCTGCCTACTGGACAGCGGTTGTTGGCCAGCAAGAACTGGGCTTGAGCAGAGATCAGATAGCAACGCTAATCAAGCTCGATAGCGAAAGTATCACTCGACCAAATCAAGGCGCTGTGCGATGGGCAAAGCTGCTGCACCATGAAGGCTTCCCCTTAACCCTTCTCTCAAATATGCCGCTCGAACTCAGTCGCCATGTGACCAAGTCCTTTCCGAGCCTCTCCCTCAGCGATCAGGCAAAACCGGCCAATAGAGATCACCTCAAAACCGGCCAATGAGAGACCGGGACGTTGACAGCGACGAATGGCTCTGTAGCCTTTCGTCGATATGAGCAACGCCTTGAGCGAAGA